>Ga0265328_10000190_pt1 | contig 28584 bp, 20 predicted proteins | sample 41624metaG_FD_202086 | JGI IMG/M metagenome (GOLD analysis project Ga0265328, IMG submission 202086) | Rhizosphere microbial communities from Carex aquatilis grown in University of Washington, Seatle, WA, United States - 4-16-24 metaG | ecosystem: Host-associated > Plants > Roots > Rhizosphere...
AAGGCCGAACTTGAGCGCGCGATCAAAACGTAGGTCGCCGGTTCAACCCTTCCGCTTCGTCCGATCAGGTGAAGAGCGGCGCAGCTGCGCCAAAAAATTGCGGTGTGGGGGAGCCGCACCGCTTACCTACCAAAGCGTGATGCAGGCCGCGCCGGACGGACGCTTGATCGAAGGTTTCGGCCCCTTCGATCTCTACTTCGAGTTGACTCCGAGCCCGCACGGCCTGCTGTGGTCGCTCGACGCATGGCGCTTCCTGAGAATGCCGCTGCCCAAAGCCACGACGCCGACGATCGAATGTTTCGAGAGCGCCGAGGGCGACGCCTTCCATTTCGACATCGACGTCGTCTTTCCGCTGATCGGCAAGGTCGTGCATTACGCCGGCGTGTTGCGCGAGACGCCGGAAGCCGCGCCCGTGCTGGTCTACGACGGCTTTTGCGCGCTGTGCTCCTGGACGGTGCGCCACACGCTGGCGCATGAGATCACGCCGTCCATCCGCTTCGTCGCGATCCAGTCCGAGGAAGGCCGCGCCTTGGCGGCCGCCGATGGGATCGACTGGCAAAACCCGGAGTCGCTGCTGTTCCTCGAAAACCGCCGCATGCTGAAAAAATCCGAAGCCTTCTTCGCGCTGGCCCGACAATTGCGGGGCCTCGCGCGCTTCGCCTTTCTGGCCCGCGCCCTGCCGCGCTTCGTCACCGACGCGATCTACGACCTCGTCGCGCGCAACCGCTATCGCTGGTTCGGCCGAGAGACGAGGTGCGCGGCGCCGAACGAAGAATTGCGCGCCCGCTTCGCGCCGCCGGCATGAGTTGGCTTGCAACCGAGCCGTGCAATGCGAACGCTGCTCGTTCCCGTGGGCATCCCTCGGACGCGGCGCCGCGGCGCAACAAGAGGCGTGGTCGATTTTGATGCTCGACGCTGGAGCCCTCATACGCGGAAGCCCTTCGCAAGCAGCGGGTTATGGCCGGTTCGATGCGCTCCTTCCCGCCGGTCGCCGCTTCCGCGTTCATTTCTCGCCGGGCGCCGCCTGCGCGATCGGCGTCGCGACCGGCGGCATGCCGGCTTCCTCGAGATAGGCGTGCAGCGAACTGCGGGGCCGCTTCCAGCCAAAATCGGGCACGGAAAATTCGGCGATGAAGGGCAAATTCAGCGCTTCGAAGATCGGCGTCCACACATCCTCGCCGTGGCGACGCTGGCGCACCGACAAGGCCGGGTTGAACTGATAGAGCCCGAGCGCCCTGCGCTTGAAGAGCCGGCGGTTGTAGGCGTAATCGCGGTCGACCTCGTTTCGCGCCATGAGGCCGGAGAGATAGGGTCGCTTCCTGCGCTCCGCGGCGACGGCGGCGACGGGCAGCGCTTCCCAGGCGTCGAGAATGGCCTGCGTGTCGAAGGCGGCGACGTTTTGCGGCTGACTATGCGTGAACAGCGGCTTGAAGAGCGCCCAGAAGGTTTGGAACAGGAAATATTCCGCGTGACGCTGGTCGATGCGCACGAGCCGCTCGCCGGTGTTCACGTCGATGCTCTCGGGCGCGAGCAGTTCGTAGAGCGCGCCGAAGGGGCCCTTGGCGAAAGCTGGATCGCGGAACGCCTCGCGCATCGCCCAATGCAGCGCGTTGCAGCCGAAATGATCGATGTTTTGCCGGTCCGCGCCGCGTTCGAGCAAGGCTTCCGCCAAGGCGACGTTGCCGGCCGCAGCGGCCGCCATCAGCGGCGTTTGGTTCATCGGCAGACGATGCTCCATTCCGTGGCTGGCGCATTGATACAAAACATCCTTGAAATTCTTGGAGAAATAAGCCGCGTAGCTCTTGCGGCCCTGGGCGATGCGCTGCTTGTCGAACTGCCTTGCGGAATCCAGTCCGGCGTTGCGCGCCAGCCAGACGGCGAGCATGGGTTCGTCGTGACAGCAGGCGATGTCGAACAGCTGCTGGCGCGGCTTGCCGCCGGGCGCACGGTCGCGGAACACCTTGATCAGCAGTTCGGTCGTCTTCGCCTGATCGAAGATCGGCCAGGGAACCGGGCTCTGCCGCAGAATGTCGCGCCGGATGGCGTCGACCTGCTCCTGCTTGCCCTGCAGTTCGAGTTTGCGGGCTTCCTTTTGCCAGTCCTCGAGGCTGGACTGTTTCGCATCGACCTGCACCCGTCCCGCGGCCGTCAGGTCGAGGAGCTTGAACATCCGATGCTCGGTGTCGGATTCGATCAGATAGAGATTGGCGGTCGCGCGGGTCAGCGCGACATAAAGCGCGTTGACGAAGAATTTGTAAACTTCCAGCGACTTGTCGCTCTTGTCCTTCGCCCGCCGATAATCCAGTTCGTCCGCGGTCAGATCCTCCGCCGCGACGCCCTCGGCGATCTCGTTGAACGCCGCGCGGTGATCGGAGACGAAACGGTAGAGGACGATGTTTTCGTATTCCAGCCCCTTGGCCTCGTGAATGGAGAAGAGCAGCGGCGTCGTGAAATGCTTGCGCGCCTCGGCCTTGTCCTCCTCGCGCATGACCAGCACGGCGAAGCGCGTCGACTGGCGGATCTTCTGGTTGAGTTCGCGCTTGAGGTCGTCCTTGTCCGGCGCGAGCGTCACCTCGCCCGCCTCGGCGCCAACCGCCTCGACCAGAAAATTGCTTTCGCGATCGATCGAGCCGAAGCGCCGCTGCTTGATCTTGAGCAATTGATTGGCGACCCGCGTCGCCTCGCGGCTGTTGCGGAAATTGGCGGTCAGCATCGACAATTGCTGCCGCTGCGCCAGTTCCGGCTCGCGCCAGAACAGGCTCTTGACCTGCGCCCATGAGAAAAAGTTGGGGTGGACGATCTGATTGGAATCGCCGCAGAGCAGGAAATGCCCGGGGCGGCGCAACGTCTTCAAGACGAGCGCGAGTTGCACCGGCGTTATGTCCTGGACTTCGTCGATCACCACGAAATCGTAACGCGGCGCGGCTTTGTCGAGCCACTCCCCGGCGATCAGATTGAGGTCGAAGAGCTTGGCGTCCTTCAGCCAGGAAACATATTTTTCGTAGAGGTCGTAGAGCCGGCCGCGCTGGTTCGCGGCGAAGATCGACTGGCGCACGCCCAAGGCGAGATAGTCTTCGCGCGAGAGCGCGCCGCGCTCCCCGGCGGTAATGACGCCGCGAATTTCCTCCAGCGCCTGATGCCCGTCGACGTCGCGAAACTCCGGGTCCTTGAAGGACTGGCGCATGCGCTGAAACCAGGCCGCGAAATCCCGCCACACGGCTTCGCGTCCCGGCGGAACGTGAATGGATTCGACGAACTCCCGATAGGAGAGGAAGGTCGCCTCTTGCCCGGCGCGCTCGAATCCGTTGGCGTAATAGAGGTTGCGCGCGTTCTGGGCGAGATAGGCCGAATGGGTGACGTAGAGCGCTTCGCCCTCGACCAGTTTCAGCTTTTCGAGCGTCAGCGCCGTCTTGCCGCTGCCGGCGCCGCCGACGATGACGAGGGGCGGCGGCGCGCGAAATATCGCGTCCTGCGCGTCGTCGAAGGAAATCGGCTTGTCGAGCAGATGGACGATCGTCCGTTCCGGATTGAGATAGCGCAGCGGCTGCGCTGCTTTTTCGGCCTCGGCGGCGTCGCAATCGACGATCTTGTCCTCGTCGACGACGGCGCCGCGCAGGAAGCGCGATTTGCCGTAGTCGTGATTGAGGACGACCTCCAGCATCAGGGCGCAGACCTCGTCATCGTGCCGGAGGAGGCGAAAGATCAGCCGATCCGCGTCGTTGAGCCGCGCGCGGTAGAGCCCGCCATGTCCGGCGCCCGTCAGCTTGCGCACCTGCGCCGCGCGAAAATCGCCGGCGGCGATCGCCGCGACCACCTTGCGGTAGGCGGATTTCACCCGCGACGTGTCGAGATCGGCGAATTCGAGAATCTTCATGGGACGACATGCTGCTTAAGGGATCCGGCGCGCCGATCCCGGCGAATCGGCGGGGCGCCATCCGGTCGCCCCGAATAGCTTTTTTCTCTCCGGTCGCCTATGGGCCGCATGCGGGAACCGAAACCGGCCCATAGGCAGGCGGCAGGGATTTGAAATACTGGGAAAAATCGCCCTTCACACTCGCGCCGGGCGCGCGGACGAACCCCGCGCCCTCCAACGCCTCGACGGCGGGTTCGCCCGAGCGCGGCGCTGCGCTTGGTCGCGGGTTCCGTCTTTCATCGCGCCAGCGCCCCGACGACGGCGCCTCGCGGCCGAGAGGATTCGGGCCTTTCCGCCAGGGGAAATAGGCGAAGCGTCGCCGGGAGCATATATGAACAGGCTAGGGTGGGGACCCGGCGCGGCGAGGCGCACTCGAGAGAAATTGGGAGTTGCGAAATGCTGCGCCTTTTGCTTTGCCGCGCCTTGGCGAAATCGAGCGCGTTATCCCGCCTCGTCAGGACCGGGCTCCTGATTTTGCTTTGCGTTTCGCATGGCGGAACGGTCTTGGCCGAGAGCGAGCTCTGGAGTGGATGCCGCGGCGCGGACGTCGCCGCGCGGATCGCGGCTTGCTCGCAGCTCATCGCGCGCGGCAAGCGGGAGACCAAGAGCCATCGGATTGCGGCCCATATCGACCGGGCCTCCGGCTATCGGGCCAAAGGCGATGACGATCGCGCTCTCGCCGATCTCGACGCGGCGCTGCGACTCGATCCGAAGTCGGCGCCTGCGCTCACGCAACGCGCGTCGATCCATCTCGCCACGGGCGCCTTCGATGCCGCCATCGCCGATTACGATGCGGCGATCCGGATCGATCCCAACGATGCGAACGCCTTGCTCGGCCGCGCCAACGCCCATCGCGGCAAACACGATCTCGAGCGCGCCAGGCAAGACCTCGAGGCCGTGCTGAGACTTGCCCCGCAGCTCGGCGCGGCGAAAGACCTTCTCGGCGAAGTGAACGGGCTCATCGCCCAGTCGGCCGCGGTTCCGACCGCCGCGCCTCCGACCGCCGCGGTTCCGACGGTCGCCTCGGCTCCCGCGCCCGCGCCCGCGCCCATGGTCAGCCCAATCGTGCTGGCGCTTCTGGCGCTCGTCGCTTTGCTCGGATTATTTGCAATAATTTTCATGAATTTTCGCGCGAAGCCGGTCGAGAAGACCCGACCTTCCGCGCCCGACCAACATGCGCGTCCCCGCGACGGTCACCTCGCCGAAATCAGTCGACTGCCGCCGAGCGACGCCTGCGCGAGGGCGGATTCCAGTCTCGAAGGCCTGTCTCGAACGGAGGCCGCGGCGCGCCTTCAGAAATTCGGACCCAATCTCGTCGCCCGCGAAGCCAAGGCGACCATCCTTCAAGAGCTTTGGAGCCGCGCGCGCAATCCGCTGAACGCGCTGCTGCTCTCCCTGGCGACCGTTTCCTATTTCTCTGGCGACGTCCGCGCCGCCGTCGTCATCGCCTCGATGGTCGTCCTGGCGATCGTGACCGCCTTCATCCAAGAGCACCGCTCGAACGAGGCCGCCGCCAAATTGCGCGCCATGGTTCACACGACGGCCAGCGTACAGCGCACGCCAAACGATGCGAAGGATCCCTTCGTCGAAATTCCCATCGATCAGCTCGTGCCCGGAGACATCGTCCGACTTTCCGCCGGCGACATCGTTCCAGCCGAACTCCGCCTGCTCGAAGCCAAGGACTTGTTCGTCAACCAGTCGACGCTGACCGGCGAAGCCATGCCCGCCGAGAAACATGCGCAAGCGATCGATCGCGACCTCGAGGACCCCTTCGACCTGCCCAACATCTGTTTCATGGGCGCCAACGTCGTGTCGGGCTTCGGCACGGGCGTGATCCTGCGAACCGGCGCCAAGACGTTTTTTGGACAGCTCGCGCATCAGATCGCCGGGCGGCGCGAGCCGACCGCTTTCGACCAGGGCGTCGACAAGTTCACCTGGCTGATGATTCGCTTCATTCTGGTGATGGTCCCGACCGTCTTCCTCATCAATGGGCTGACGAAACACGATTGGCTGGAGGCGCTGCTCTTCGCGGTGGCGGTGGCCGTCGGGCTGACGCCCGAGATGCTGCCGATGATCGTCACGGTGAATCTCGCCAAGGGCGCGATCGCCATGTCGGGCAAAAAGGTCATCGTGAAACGCCTCAACGCGATCCAGAATTTCGGCGCAATGGACGTCCTGTGCACGGACAAGACCGGCACGCTGACGCAAGACCGAATAATCTTGAAGCGCTGTCTGGACATCTATGGCGAAAACTCGGACCGAGTTCTGGAATACGCCTATCTCAACAGCCACTTCCAATCGGGACTGAAGAACCTGCTCGACATCGCGGTTCTCGAACACCACGAGCTGGCGGCTGCGCTGCACCCGGATCATCAATTCAAGAAAATCGACGAAATTCCCTTCGATTTCAACCGCAGGCGCTTGTCGGTGCTCGTCCAGCGCGAGGATGGCAAGCATCTGCTCATCTGCAAGGGCGCGGTCGAGGAGGTGTTTTCGATCTCCACGCGTTACGAAGCCGGGACCGATTGCGGGCTCTTGGACCCGTCGCATCTCGACACCGCCAAGCGCGAGACGGCGGAACTCAACGCCGACGGCTTTCGGGTGATCGCCGTCGCCTACAAGGAGATGCCGGCGGAGCAAAAGGTCTATGCCGTCGCCGACGAGAGCGATCTGACGCTTCTCGGCTATATCGCTTTTCTCGATCCCCCGAAGGAGAGCGCGGCGCAGGCCATAGCGGATCTCGCCAAAGCCGGGGTTTCCGTCAAGATTCTCACCGGCGACAATGAGATCGTCACGCGTAAAATTTGCAAGGACGTCGGCCTGATCGTCGATCGCATCGTGCTCGGTTCGGAGATCGAGCACATGAGCGACGAGGCGCTGTCGGATCTCGCGACGACGACGATCGTGTTCGCGAAATTGTCGCCGCCGCAGAAAGCCAAGGTCATCGAGGCCCTGCATCGCAAGGGACATGTGGTCGGCTATCTCGGCGACGGGATCAACGACGGGCCGGCTTTGAAGGTCGCGGACGTGGGGATCTCGGTCGACACCGCCGTCGACATCGCCAAGGAATCCGCCGACATCATTCTGCTCGAAAAAAATCTGCTCGTCTTGGATGAGGGCGTGATCGAGGGGCGAAGGGTTTTCGCCAACATCACGAAATACATCAAGATGGGCGCCAGCTCGAATTTCGGCAACATGTTCAGCGTGCTCGGCGCGAGCCTATTCCTGCCCTTTCTGCCGATGGCGCCCATACAGGTCCTGACCAACAATCTGCTCTACGATTTTTCGCAGACGGCGATTCCCACCGACAACGTCGACGAAGAATATCTGGCCTCGCCGCGAAAATGGGACATCGGCAACATATTCAAATTCATGATCTGCATCGGGCCGATCAGCTCCATCTTCGACTACGCCACCTATGCCCTGATGTTGTTCGTCTTCGACGCCTGGACCAATCCGTCGCTGTTCCAGACCGGGTGGTTCGTCGAATCGCTCCTGACGCAAACACTGATCATCCACATCATCAGGACGGCGAGAATTCCGTTCCTGGAAAGCCACGCGAGCCCCGCCCTCATCGCGACGACCATCGTCATTTGCGCGATCGGCGTCGCGCTGCCCTACAGTTGGGTCGGCTCGGTCTTGGGATTCACGCCGCTTCCCACGCTCTATTGGCCGCTGGTCGGCGCCATGCTGCTGACCTACGCCGTGCTCACGCATTTCGTGAAAGTCTGGTTCATACGCCGATGGGGGCTTTGAGTTTTCTCCCACAGCCATCAGAAACCTCTCGCCCGCCACAAGGCTGGAGCAAAATTGCGCTTTGGGCGCGCCAATGCGAGAAAGCGCCCGAGAATCCTCTTCAAGGAGGCCGAGAGTGAACCCGACGGATGAATTCACAAAGCTCGTTTCGCTGTTTCCCGAGCGTGACGCGCTTTTCTCGAGCGCCGAGCACATTCCGGCGTCGCTGACGCCAGAACCCTATAAGCGGCTGCTGGTTCACGATCGTCACATGACGCTTGCGATGGAGGAGTTCCACGGTTCGCCCGTCGTGGTGGACGTCCTCGACCGCAATCTGGAGGGCCACATATACAGCCGCAAGATTTTGCTGAAACGAAGCGATACGGGAGCCGTGGTCCAATTCGCGGTGATGAGATTCGACTTGGATCTGGTGCTGCCCGCGGTTCGCGACGAGATATTGAGCGAGCGGACGCCGCTGGGGCGGATTCTCGTCAATTACAACGTGTTTCGTTTCGTCGATCTCGGCGCGATTTTTCGGCTCGCGGCCGGTCCCGCATTCGCGCGATCCTGCGGCTGCTGCGTGGGCGAGGCGACATACGGTCGATTGGCGACCATCTTCTGCAACCAGCAGCCCGCCGTCGACCTCCTCGAAGCCTCCGCGCCAATAAAAGAGTAAGCGGGAGTCCTCTTACGCAGCGCACCGACCGTCGCGAAACGATCTGCACAGGCCCTACCCCGCCCGCGCCGTCGCAAATCCCTCGCCCGCGGCCCATTCCGCCACGTCCTCGCCCTTCAGCGCCTTCGCCATCATGTCGGGAAATTTGTCCGGCGTGCAGGCGAAGACCGGGCAGCCTAGCGCGGCGAAGGCCCCGGCGTGATTGGCGTCATAGGCCGGACGGCCGTCGTCGCTGAGCGCCAGCAGCACGACGATGCGCACGCCGCTGGCCACGAGCTGCGCCGCGCGCGACAGCATTTCCGGAGCGTTGCCGCCCTCGAAGAGATCGCTGATCAAGACGAGATGCGTCTTGGCGGGATTTTCGACGAGCCCTTCGCAATGCGCGAGCGCGGCGTTGATGTCGGTGCCGCCGCCGAGTTGCACGCCGAACAGCACCTCCACCGGATCGGCGAGCTTTTCGGTCAGATCGAGAATGGCGGTGTCGAAGCAGACGAGCTTGGTCTTCAACACCGGCAGCGACGCCAGCACCGCCGAAAAGATCGAGGCGTAGACCACCGAAGGCGCCATCGAGCCGGATTGATCGACGCAGAGGATCACCGTGTCGAGATCGGCCTGCGTCTTGGACCGGCGCGCGAAACCGATCAGCGTCTCGGGAACGATAGTGTGCCGCTGCGCCTGCCAATGGCGCAGATTGGCGCGGATCGTCCGCGGCCAGTCGATGTCGGCCTGGCGCGGCCGCCGCGTGCGCGCCGATTTGTCGAGCGCGCCGCGAATGGTCTCGCGGGTCTTGTGCGCGAGGCGCGCCATGAGTTCGTCGACGACCTTGCGCACCACCAGGCGCGCGGTGTCTTTCGTCTTGTCGGGAATGGCCGAGCGCAGGCTCATCAGATCGGCGACGAGATGCACGTCGGCCTCCAAACTCGCCAGGAATTCCGGCTGCAGCAGCATGGCCTTCAAGCCCAGGCGCTCGAAGGCGTCGCGCTGCACGACCTGCACGACGCTCTGCGGAAAGAATTCGCGAATGTCGCCGAGCCAGCGCGCGACTTTCGGCGCCGAGGCGCCGAGGCCGCCGCGCCCCTTGGGGCTCCGGCCGTCGCCGCCGTACAGTGCGGTCAAGGCGCGGTCGACGCGCACATCCGCTTCGGAAAGCCCGGCGTCGTCCTCGCCGCCGAGCGCGAGGCGCCAGCGGCGGCGGCGTTCCTCATGCGGCGTCATCGTCGACTCCAAGAATGTCGAGCAGCAAAGGCAGGGCGCGCGCGAAGCCGGGCGACGTATCGCCGCTTTGCGCGGGGGCCGGCGCGGCGATTTGCATGGGGCCGGCGATCGCCTCCAGCACGCGGCGGCGGCCCTGCGCGTCGAAACTGCCGAAGCCGCGCCGCAGCATCGGCAGCATTTCGACGAAACCCTCCGCGTCGAGACTTTCGATCCATTGGTCGATCAAGGCCAAGAGCGGCGGATCGTGCAGCAATATTTCCGCCGAGCCGCCCAAAAAACCTTCGAGGAAATCGGCAGCCTCATTGGGCGCGGCCGGCGGCGTCAGATTGCGCGCGAAGATGGCGGCGGTTTTTTCCGGCGGGGTTTCGCCCGCGTCGTGCAGCCGCCGCAGCGCGAAGCCGGCGACGCTCTTCGCCACCGCCGCGTCCTCGGCCATCGCGGCGAGCTGCGCGCGCCAGTTTTGCGACAAATGCGCGTCGCTAAACAGCGCCAGCGCCTCGTCGAAACCCGCCATCGCCCGGCGCAGCGCCGTCGCCGCGACGGGCTCGACGTGGCGGGCCGCATGGGCGGCGCCGGCGTTGATCTCCGCGGCGATGGCCTCGACCAGCGCGCGCAAGGCGTCGCGCGGCATGTCGCGCGCCGTGCCGTAGCGCAGGATCGACACGAGCGGCGGCACGCTCGCCATCAGGGCGGCGAGATCGGCGGTTTCGACGGCGGCGGCCTGCAAACGCGCGATCAGCCGCCGCGCCGCTTCTTCGAGATCGGCGAGCAGGCAGGCGCGAACCAGTTCGGACAGCGCGGCGACGTCGGTCTGCGTTTCGCCGCGCGAAAGCGCCACGCCGGCGGCGGCCTGTTCGATCGTCACGCCATGCACGATGGCTTCGGCGAGTTTGACCGAGAGCTCCGGCGTCCAGGCCAGCGCCCATATTTCGCGAAACGTGCCGCGCCCGGCCTCGGCTTCCTTCAATTGGCCCCAGGGCGCGTCCAGCAGCAGCAGCCGATGCAACAAAGTGGACTTGGCGAGGCCGGCCTCGCTGCGCAGATCGAGGGCGATCTCCTGCTCCAGCGCTTGCGGCTTCAAGCGCAGCTTCTTCTGCCAGCGCGCAAGATCCTCGGCGAGCGGCGTTTGCGGGACGCCTTCGTCGATCTCGCCGACGTCGCCGCCGATGAGGAGTTCGGTTTCGATCACGCGAAAGGGTGCGGTCTCGCCATGGCAGAGCGCCGCGAGAGAGGCGTCGCGCAGCTCGGCGAGTCCCGGCGCCGGCCGCCCGCGCAGCGCGGCGAGGCCGATCGCGAGCCGCGCGGCTTCGATCACCGAGGCGGTCGCGACGAAATAGCCTTTTTCGCGCAGCAGCGCCGCGACCTTGGCCTGCCAGCCGCCGGCGAAGGCCTGCGGCGTCAGCCGGCCCGGCGCATTGTGGAGCAGCCAAAGATGCGCATACCAGCCGGGCGAGACGACGCCGGCGCGATAGCCCGAACCCGCCGCAAGCCGCGTGTTGGTCCAGGGAATCCACAGCGTCTCGACCTTGGTTTTCGCGAGCCCGCGCAGCAGCGCGCGGTCCTCGCCGAGCGGATGCGTCGCCGCCAGCGCCGGAACATGCCAGGCGCCGACGACGACGGCGATCGTCCCTGGCGTCTCGGCGAGCGCCTCGCGAATGGCGAGTCGCATATGCGCCTCGCGGCGGGCTTCGCGCAGCGCGTCGGCGGTCGGCGGCGCTTGCTCCTCCCGGTTGGCGCGCAGCGCCGTCATCGCTTCGGCGATCGCCGGAAAGGCTTCCGGCCCCGCGCCCTGGCTTTCGACCAGCGCGTTCCACCATTCCTCGCCGTCCTCGTAGCCGGCGAGTTCGGCCAGCAGGTCGAGCGGATCGCCGCGCACGAGCGGCGCTCGAGTTTCCGGCGCGTCTTCCTGCGTCTCTTCTTGCTGCGTCTCTTCTTGCGGCGCTTCCTCCTTGGCGAGGGAAATCGCGCAAGGCAGATCGATGAAGCGCACCGGGCGCGCGCGCGCCAGCGCCCAGCGCATCGCGCGCCACTCGGGCGAAAATTCCGCGAGGGGATAGAAGACCGAACGCCCCGGCTCCTCCGCGGCATAGGCGAGAAGCGCCAGCGGCGGCTTCATGCCGGGCGCGGCGGCGAAGGCGATGAGATCGCTCGCGTCGGCCGGCCCCTCGATCAAGACGAGCGACGGATCATCGGCGCAAAGCGCCGCCTCGAGACTCGCCGCCGAACCCGGCCCGTGATGCCTGACGCCGAAGATTTTTACGCGCGCGTCCATGTCAGATCACGTCGCGGATCGCGCCGTAGAGATCGCCCCAGCCGTCGCGCGTGCGCACGACGTTTTCGAGATATTCGCGCAGCGCGACGCCGTCCTGCGCCGGATCCTTCACGACGGCGCCGACGAGATTGGCCGCCAAACTCGCCGCGTCGATCCGGCCCGCGCCGAAATGCGCCGCCTCGGCCCAGGCGCCGACGCCGACCGAAATCGCCTCGGCGGTGGAGAGCGAGCCGGTCGAGGTCTTCAGCTTCATCTTGCCGTTCAGCGTCTGCCCGTCGCGCAATTCGCGGAACATCGCGACGATGCGGGCGATCTCCTTTTCCGCCGGGGCGATCGGCGGCAGCGACAGATTGGAGCCGATCTCGCCCATGCGCTTCGTGACGATCTCGACCTCCTCCTCCAGCGAGGACGGCAGCGGCAGCACGACGACGTTGAAGCGCCGCTTCAAGGCGGACGAAAGCTCGTTGACGCCCTTGTCGCGATTGTTCGCCGTGGCGACGACGTTGAAGCCGCGCGCGGCGTCGATCGCCGTGTCGAGTTCGGGGATCGGCAGGGTCTTTTCGGAGAGCACGGTGATCAGCGTGTCCTGCACGTCCGAGCCCATGCGGGTCAGCTCCTCGAGCCGCAGAATGGAGCCCTCCTCCATCGCGCGCAGCAAAGGCGTCGGCACCAGAGCCGCGCGCGAGGGGCCGTTGGCCAGCAATTGCGCATAATTCCAGCCGTAGCGAATCTGATTTTCGTCCGTGCCGGAGGTGCATTGGATGAGCCGCTTGGAATTGCCCGAAACCGCGGCGGCGATGTGCTCCGACACCCAGGATTTCGCCGTGCCGGGAAGCCCCAAGAGCAGCAGCGCGCGGTCGGTGGCGAGCGTCGCCACGGCCGTCTCGATCAGTCGCCGGTTCCCGACATATTTGGCGCTGATCGCGACGCCCTTGGCTTCGCCGCCCATCAGATAGGTCACGACGGCTTGCGGCGAGAGCTTCCAATTCGGCGGGCGCGCTTTGTCGTCGTTCGCCGCCAGCGCCTCCAATTCATGCGCGAAATTTTCTTCGGCGGCGCGGCGCAAATGAGCTTCTGTCATCTTGTCTTCCAGTCAGGGAGCGTCGAGGGAATCGAGACAATCGAGCGCAAGCAGCGCCCGCGCCGCCTGTGCCGCCGGGGCGTTCGCAAGATCGGCGCGCATGCGCGAACGCAGTTCCTTGGGCGTCAGCGCGGAAAGACAGGCGAGCAGCGCGGCGTCCGGCTCTTCGCCGGCGACGAGCGCGCGCCAGAATTTGGAGCCGAGCAGCCTTCCCGCAACGCTGGGCGGCAAAGGCCCGCCGAGCAGCGTTTGAATCGGCCTGAACGCATGGGCGTGCGGCGCCTCGTCCCAAAGCTCGGGTTGCAGCAGCGCCGCGCATAGCGCCGCGGCTTCCGCCGGCTCGAAGGCGAGGGCCGTTTCCGTATGAATCGGCCAATTGAACTGCCGCGCCGCTTGTTCGTAGCCGCGTTCGATGGCCTGCTGCGCGACGAAGATCCAAGCGCCTGGCGCCGCACGCATCGACGAGGCGAGCAATTCGGCGCGCCCTTCGCGGAGCGCGCAGATGGCGAAAGCCTTCGACAGGGCTTCGTCCTCTTGCGCCGCGCTGCAAAGCGCCTCGACCGACAAGGAGAAATGCGCCGCGAGCCCGTCCAGCGGCAGCGGGCTCGTCGCCGTCGCCGCCCAGAGGTCGACATAGGCGCCGGCGACGTTCGCGGGCGGCTCCAATTTCACCACGCTGCGCCGGGACAACAGGCCGGCTTTGGAGATTTTTACGCGCGAGGCGAAATCCGCCAGCAGCTTTTGGCCGGCTTCGCTTCCCGGCAGAGCGGCGAGCAGGCGCGTCGCAAGCTCCTTAACTTTTGGCGCACGGTCGCCGGCGAGGCTTTCCAAGAACGGTTTGTCGGCCTCGCTCAGTCCCGCAGCCAATGCTTCGAGCAGTCGCGCGCGCGCCTCCGCCTTGCAGCTCGGGAAGGCGGCGACGACCAGCTCGCGGGCTTTCTCGGGCTCGCGCGCCCGCAGCCGCGCAATGAATCCCGCCTGCTGAGAGGGCGCAACCGTCCGCCAGTTGCTTTCGTCGACGGCGTCGGCCTCGAAGAACGATCGCGCTTCCTCGCCGCGGGGCGTCGCAAAGGCGAGCGCCGCGGCGCCGAGCAGATCGGCATGCGCGCGCGCAAAAGCGTCGAGGCGCGGCAGATCGAAGGGATGCGGGCGGAGTTTTTTCGCTTGCAGCGCGAAGGCCACGGCGCGCGCCGGCGCCTCCTGCGGATCGGCGCCCTTGCCGCTCAGCAAGCGCAGCATGAGGCCGCGCGCTTCGTTTGAAACGATCGCGCGGCCGTCCTCGACCGCGACCGTCGCGTCGAAGCTCGCGGGCGGCGCGGGACGCATGAAGCGCCGCGCCTGCCCGGCGAGCGCCAGCGCATCCAGCGCAAGCCCCTCCGCAGCGGAGCCGAACAATTCCTCGAGCGGCAAGGCGCCGCGCGCGCGGCCGGCGACGAGGCCCGCGGCGGCGGCGTCGAGCCATTTGGGATTAAGCGCCGTCATGGCCGCACCCAGCGTCCGAGCGCGGTTTCGGCCAAGGCCGGGGTGAAGCGCCGCCCGTTCCACAGGCCGAACATCGCCAGCGGCCCGATCCCGACGAGCGGCGCCGCGGCGTCGCCCTGCAAGGGCAGGGCCGTCCCGCCGTCGCAAAGCCACAGCGCATCGCCGGCGCCGCGCAGTTCGGCGCCTTCTAGGGCGAGCGGCCAGGCGCCGAGCCAGGGGGCGCGCGCCAGCGCCTCCTCATAAGCGTCGAGCGCGCCGCAAAGATCGTGGCGCGGCGCGAGGCGAAGACTCGCGTCGCGCGTCGTCGCGCCGTTCTGCGCGGCGACGATGGCGCGCAGCGGCGCCTGCGACGGATAGTAGGCCAGCTCCGCCTCGAAGCTCTCGCCCGGCGCATAGGCGAAGCCGAGATTCGCGCCGCCGGCCAGCGGAACGAAATCGATCAGCACGGCGAAGCAAGGCGCGCCCCCGTCCAGCCGCGCCAGCCAGGTTTCGAGCCGGCGCAAACGGTCGGGCTGCGTCTCGGCCAGCGTCGCCGCCACGAACCAGCGGCCTTTCGCACGCGGCGCCGAGGGGTCCGCGAGCAAGGCCTCGCGCGTCATCGGCCAGCCGACGGCGAGACGCGCGTCGGCGGCCAGCAAAGGCGGCAGTTTTTCCGCGCGGCGATAGGCTTGCGCGATCAGCCGCCACTGCGCCATGGCCTCCAGCGCGAAGCCGGCGCGCTCCGCCTCGGGCAAAGCCAGCATCGCGGCGGGAAAGGCTTCGATGCGCGCGGCGAGGCCGCCGGCCTTGGCGTCGACGAGCCGCCGCGCGAATTTCTCGCATTTTTGCGCGGCGGCGGCAGGAAAGCCGGCGAGGCCGATGTCGATTTGATCGGCGAGCCATTGATCGAGTTCGTCCAGCCCGGCGCGCACGCTCGCCTCGCGCGCCGCGCGGTTGCGCGCGCGCGCCGCCTCGGCTTTCGCCTCGTCCTTGGGGTCGGGCGGCGGCGCCTCCGCCTCCATGCTGGCGCGCGGCTTTTCCTTTGGCGGCGCGGCGGCCGAGCCCCGGCGCCGGCCGATCCATTCCTCGACGAAATCCGGGCGCGGCGCCGTGACGAAAGAGGTTTTTCCGTCGGCGCGCAGCCACATCAGCGCGAGCCCGTGCTTGCAGGGAAATTTGCGGCTGGGGCAGCTGCATTTGGCGCCGCCGTCGTCCTCGCAGACGATGACGCGATAGGGCGAAGCCCCCGAGCCCTGGCATTCGCCCCATAAGAAGCCGGCGCCGTCCATCGCCAGCAGCGGCCATGTCGCGGGCTTCAACAATTTGCGCGCGGCGTCGAGCGCCGCCTGATCCGGCGCGAGATCTTCGATCTTGGCGAGAGTCAACGTCATGCAAGGCAATCGGGTCGGCGCGAATCGGGGAGCGGCTCGCTCCGTCCCGCGAAGCACTATTGCGATCGGGCGCGGCGCGCAATGGAATTCGTGCGCGACGCCTCGATGGCGGGGCGACGCCGGCAACGCGTCGGGTCCTTCGCGCCCCTGCATCCCTCGAGCGTCAAAGATCGCCCAAAACGCAAACCGCCACAGTGATGTTGTCGTGGCCGCCGGCGACATAGGCTACGTCGACGAGGTTGCGGCAGATCGCCGCGGCGTCGCAGTCCTTGGCGGCCAGCGTGAAGGTCTTGCCGAATTGCCCGGGCGCGTCGAGATAGTTCCACAGGCCGTCCGAGCACAGCACGACCGCCTTGCCGGCGAGCAGCGACGTTTCGGCGACGTTGATCTTCAATTCCTCGAGCGGCGCGCCGAGCCATTGCGTGATGGCATGCGCTTGCGCGGCTTTCAGCGCGTCTTCGCGGCTGGCGAGCCCCTGCGCGACGACGTCGCTCGCCCAGGAATCGTCGGCGGTCGCCAGAATGGCGTTGGCTTTTTCGATCAAATAGCCGCGACTGTCGCCGATCCAGGCGAAGGTCCCGACGCTGTCGTGCAGGATCGCCAGCACGATCGTCGTCGCCGGAGCATCGCTGCGCGCGGTCTCCGAGCTTTGCAGCTGCAACACCGCGCGGGCGGCGGCGCGCACGCAGTCCTTGACCTGCGCGGTTCCGGCGCCGGCGCCGGCGAGAAAGGCCTCGCGCGCCGAAGCGACGGCCTGCGCCGAGGCGCTTTGGGAGTCCGAACTCGTCGAAACGCCATCGGCGACCACCATCAGCACGGCGCCGTCGGCGCGACGGGCGACGCAACCCGCATCCTGATTGACCGTATGTTTCCGGCCCTTGTCGCTGGCGCAGGCGAGGCGATCGTCCGCCGCCGTCTCGATGTCGGGGATGTGGGAGAGCTTCGCGCCGATCGGCCTGCGCAAGCCGCATTTCCGGCAAACGTCGTATTCGTCGTATTCGGGCGCGGGGCATTTGCACAGCGTCGATCCGCTCCGGGCGGCCGGCGCGGCCCCCGCGCCGAAGGGGGCGCCGCATTGCTCGCAAAAGCGGGCTGTGGCGACGGGGGCGGTTTCGCCGCAGACGGCGCATTCGGGAAGCGTGTCCATGGGCGATCCTTTAGGTGAGCGTTCGCGGACGAATACGATTGGCCATATCGACCCACATTTGCTTTTCTCCGACGGAGAGGGCGCAGCGCGCCGCCGCGCGATACTCCGCCTCCGCCGCCGCGCGCAGGCGCGGCTCCGTCATCGGGGCGCCCAGGAAGTCCTTGGCTTCGTCCGCTTTTTCGTCGCCGCTCGCGATCAGTTTCACCGCCGTCTCCAGCAGGCTGGCCGCGAGTTGGTGCTTCAGGCCGCCGTCGGCCCCGACCGCGGCGAGCCTGTCGGCGGCGAGCGGCAACAGTCCCTTGTGGCGGCGATGATCCACCTCCACGAGGAAGCGCGCCAGTGCGAGGCGGGACTCCGAATAGAGGCTGTGGCTGGCCGGCGCGGCGTCGAGCGCCTTCACCGCGCCTTCCACGTCGCCGAGCGCGCGCAGACAGCGGCTCAGCCCGAAACAAGCCGAGCCGTGCGAAGGATCGACCATGGCGACGCGGCCGTAATAGCCGGCCGCCGAGGCATGGTCGCCGGCCGCCTCGAAGGCGAAGGCCATGCCCAATTTGGGCGCGAGTTCTCCCGGCGTTTCGAAATAGACGCGATCGAAACGTTCGCGCGCCTCGGCGGGTTTGCCGTCGGCGAGCAGCGCCTTGCCCGCATACCAATGCGCGCGCCATTCGAACGCGTCCTGTTGCAGCAGCGCGTCGGTCACCGTGAGGCTCTCGGGATACATGCCGGCGTCGATCAAGGCGTCGGCGTAGCGCAGTCTGGCTTCCACGGAACCGCTGTTCTTGGCGACGACCGCCGCCATGCCTTGAATGCGCTTCGTCGAGTCGCTGACGGAGGCCAGCGCCAGAATGTCGCCGGCCGCGGCGTCCGCGGCGCTGAGTCGCAACGCCGGCAGCAGCCGCGCCAGCGGCGCGGAGGCGCCCGCCCGGTCCGCTCCGTCGACGAGCCGGTCGGCGCCGAACACCCGGCTTTCCGCCGGCTTCGGGCCGCCGTCGCGCGCGGCGATTTCCCGCAGCACGCCGAACAGCTGGCCCTCCATTTCCTCGACGCTCTGGAATCGATGATCGTCTTGCCGCCGTCGTTCATCGACGGAGAAACGTCGACGACGAAGCCGACGACTTGGCGAGCGGCCTTCATCGCGGCGGCCACCAGAGCATCTTGTTCGCCCGTGACCGAGACGATCACGTCGACGCGGGAGGACCCGGGCGGCAGATGGGCGCTGTGGAAATTTTCGATGGCGAATTTCATTTGGGTCTCGCGATGGGGTCGGCCGAAAATCGCCGCGCTCAGGCGGAGGATGCGGAGCGCGCCGCGTTTTCGGCGAGGCCCTTGACGAAATCCTCCCTGACCCGCGTCAACATCTCGATCGCCTGGCGGCGCTCTGCGGAGTTGCGCGCGTCGATCGCCGCGCCCTTGGCGTCGATGCCGAGAATTCTGTCGGCGACCTGGCCGAGCGCGACGATTTCCGCGAGCCCGCCGTCCTGGCTCTCCTTGGCGCGGGTGTAGGCGAGATCGAGCGCGTCGGCGCCCGATTGCGTCAAGGAGCGCGCCAGCTTGCGCCGCGCCTCGCTGGCCTTGGAGGCGTCGGAAATCGCCTTCAGCGAGGCCAGCCTGACGATGGCGCTCTTGATCCGGGGAATGTCGAACAGCAGCGTGTCCATGATGTTCTGATGCTCGATGCGCCCCGCCGACTGGGCGATGCGCGTCTGCGGAATCGCCGCCATCGCGTCGGTCATCGCCACATGCACGCGCAGCAGCCGCGTCTCGAAGGCGTTGATCGCCTCGGCGAAATCGCGCACCGCGGCGAGTTGCGCTGGATCGCCGCTGGCCAGCGCCGCGGCGCGCGCCCGCGCGAAATTGGCGCGCTCGCGCTCGAGAATGAGCTGCCCGGCGCCGACATGGACGGAAAGCTCGCGCAGACTCTCGAGATTTTGCTCGATGAGGCGCTCCATCTTGCTGTCCACGGCCAGCAGCGTCGCCATCTCCGTCCGGGCGCGCACCTCGATCTGGTCGAAGAAGGACTTGATCTTGGCGTGGTTCGCCCGCAGCCGCTGAAAGGCGGAGTTGCGCTCCAGGAGGAAGGCGCCGAGGAAGGGAATCTTGCGAATCGTGTCCTTGACGAAGGAGCCGACGGTCTCCGCCTCGGCCCTCAGCCCGGGAATGTCGATCATTTTCAAGCCGGTGGCGAATTCGGCGACCATCGCGCCGGAGGTTCCGGCTTCATTGGTGCGAATCCCGTCGATGAGCTGATCCAAAGCGCCGTTGGCGCGCATTTGCACGTCCGCGCCGAAGGTCAGAATCGCCCGCTGATCGAGGTTTGGAATGCTTTCGACGATTTCCCGAACTTTGGCTTTTTGCGACGGATCGAAACTTTCGACGTCGATTTTCGCCGGCGGCATCCCAGTCGCCGAGAGCTCCGGCAGGACTATGGACATGGGAGTCGCCGCCGCTTGCAAGCCGTCTGGCGCGACCGGCGTATTGGAAATCGCCATGGATGCTTCCCCGATTGCGCCGATGTGCCGGCAAGGAAGGATTTTCATACAACAAAGTCGCCTGGAAACCGGGGCTCCCCAGTGTTTCGCGTCGCCCGAGGCGATCGCCGCAGCGTAACATTCAACGATTTAACGCGCGATTGACGGGGCGACACTCTAAATGTTCGCTCCCCGGGCGCGGAAAACGCGCGGCGCTAGGGTTCGGTGGCTCCAGGCAGGCCGGATCGGACACGGAAAACGCTGACGCGATACGGGCCTTGCCCGCCTGCTCGGGACGGTCGCAGGCCGCCGGGCCGATCGCAAATATCCTCGTTCCCCCTGGTGAGCGCGCCGGGGCTCGAACCCGGGACCCCCTGATTAAAAGTCAGGTGCTCTACCAACTGAGCTACGCGCTCGCCTCCAGGGCGATCGTCCGGGATCGCGGGGCGGCGGGCCGCGCAAACCGCAAGGGCGCGGAGGGCTTTCGCCGCCGCGCCGGACGCGCCTCCCCTAGACCCGCGGGCCATTGCGGTCAACCCTCGCGCCGCGCCCCGCAAAGCCGCCGCGTTGACGCTCGGCGTCGAGCTTCCTACTGTGCCGGCCGCTCCCACCGCCAAGGATCCTATGTCTTCCGCCGCTCCCCCTGCCGTTTTTCCGCCCGAACTCGTCGAAGCCGCGCGCGTTTCGCCCGCCTGGCCGTTCGAGGAGGCGCGCAAACTCGTGAAAAGGATCGAAGCGAGCGGGCAAAAGCACGTGCTGTTCGAGACGGGCTACGGCCCCTCGGGCCTGCCGCACATCGGCACTTTCGGCGAGGTGGCGCGCACCTCGATGGTGCGCCGCGCCTTCGAGTTGCTGACCGAGGGGCGCGTTCCGACCAGACTGATCGCCTTCTCCGACGACATGGACGGGCTGCGCAAGGTTCCCGAAAACATCCCCAACAAGGAACTGCTCGCCCCGCATCTCGGCAAGCCGCTGACGCAGGTTCCGGACCCGTTCGGGACGCATGAGAGCTTCGGCGCGCACAACAATGCGCGGCTGCGCGCCTTTCTCGACGCCTTCGGCTTCGACTATGAATTCGCTTCCTCGACGCATTACTACCGCACCGGCCGCTTCGACGAGGCGCTGCTGCGCATGCTCGCCCGCTACGACGCCGTCATGGAGATCATGCTGCCGACCTTCCGCGAGGAGCGCGCCGCGAGCTATTCGCCCTTCCTGCCGATCCACCCCAAGACCGGCGTCGTCATGCAGGTGCCGCTGACCGGCCGCAGCCTCGACCACGGCACGATCGACTGGCGCGATCCGGAAACCGGCGAGGCCTTCACGACCCCCGTGACGGGCGGCCATTGCAAGCTGCAATGGAAGCCCGACTGGGCGATGCGCTGGTATGCGCTCGGCGTCGACTATGAAATGGCCGGCAAGGATTTGATCGACTCGGTCAAGGTGTCGGGCGCGATCGTCCGCGCATTGGGCGGCAAGCCGCCGGAAGGCTTCAATTACGAGCTGTTCCTCGACGCGGCGGGGCAAAAAATCTCGAAGTCGAAGGGCAACGGCCTGACCATCGACGAATGGCTGACCTATGCGAGCCCGGAAAGCCTGGCGCAGTTCATGTTCCAGAAGCCGAGCGCGGCGAAGCGCCTGCATTTCGACGTGATCCCGCGCAACGTCGACGATTATCTGGCGTTTTTGGAGGCTTTTCCGCGCCAGGCGTGGAAGGAGCGGCTCGGCAATCCGGTCTGGCACATTCACGCCGGCGCGCCGCCGGAGCCGGAGGCGCTGCTGCATCCCGGCCGAGGAAACGCAAAGGGGACCACGGTTTCCTTCGCCATGCTGCTCAATCTCGCGACGGTCGCCAACGCCGAAGACCCCGCCGTTCTCTGGGGCTTTTTGCGCCGCTACGCGCCGCAGGCCTCGCCCGAAAATCATCCGCGCCTCGACCGACTCGTCGGCTATGCTGTGGCTTACTTTCGCGACTTCGTTCGCCCGGCGAAGACTTATCGCGCCGCCGACGAGGTGGAGCGCGAGGTGTTGGAAAAACTTTCGCAGGCTCTGGGGGCGTTGCCCGAGGGCGCGGACGGCGAGGCCATTCAGACGGCGCTCTACGATCTGGCCCGCACCGTGCCGCGCTACCAGGCTTTCGACGCCAAGGGCGCGACGCCGGAGCGGCCGGGCGTCTCCAACGACTTCTTCAACATGCTCTACGAGGTGCTGCTCGGCGAGAAGAAGGGGCCGCGATTCGGGTCTTTCGCGGCGCTGTATGGGGTGCGGGAGACGCAGGCGCTGATTGATAGGGCGTTGAAGGGGGAGTTGGGAAAAGGCGATGGGAGCTGATCCGGCCCGTGCGAATGGATGGGAGGGGTCAAAGCGCCCCCGAAGCGCTCGCTCGGTGGCGAGTCGGTTCGAACTTCTGTCCATGCCCCAAAGCAGTCCCTTGACGAACGCTGACCATCCGTTAGTGTGAAAGTCACGCTCGTACCCTAGATGCAGACAGATGCCGATGCAATGAACGAAACCGACTTGGAAAATCTCATAATAGAGCTTTTTCGTCGCCTCGGATATTCTGTCGAGCGGGAAATGAGAGTTAATTCTGTTAGGGTTGATTTCGTTATAGAAAGCAAAGATGGGCTAAGGTCGCCTGTAGAACTGAAAATAAGAAAAAAGCCCATCGCTACAATTGATATACTTCCTATCTTTAATCATTTGCGCACCACTGAGTTTACTGATGAGATGGTAAGTCCGATCATTGTCGCGGTGCCTAGGCTAACGCCACAAGCCAAGGAATTTGCAAGGAGGCAAAAAAACTTCAGGGTGTGGGATGCCGACACATTAGTCGAGAAATCGCAGCCGTTTCCCGATCTCCGCAAGCAGCTGGCCCAATTTTTGGTTAGCGAAGAGGCGCCAGAGGCGCCACACCTCACAGGCTCAAGTGATGATAAAGAAGGACTGGAGCTTATATTTAGGTTACAGCAGCACGTTGCTCAAAATACTCTCACGCCTCAGGATTACGAGCACCTTTGTCAGCAAGTTTTTACTTACGTTTTTGACCCATACCTCTGCGACTTTAGGAGACAAGTTGAGACATCAGATGGCGCAAACCGATATGATTTCATATGCCGTATAAATTCTGGGAATGAATTTTGGGACTCCCTTAAGCGTGATTTTAGAACGAGAGCAATTTTATTTGAATGTAAAAACTACAACGATAAAATATCGGCCGACCAAGTATATTCAACTGAACGCTATTTGTTCAATGGTGCCCTACGAACTGTATGTTTTCTTATTTCGCGTTTAGGCCCTGATGATGGGTGCATCAGGGCAGCGCAAGGGGCAATGAGAGAGGCTGGAAAGCTCGTACTGCTTCTATCAAACGCAGATTTGGTCGAGCTGATCCACTTAACTCCTGAAGCAGGCGGCCCAGAAAACTATCTTGATGAGAAAATATGGGATTTTGTCGTTTCGTTACCACGGTGAAGCCAAGATCGTTCGTGGCTTGAATTCGTGTGACTTCCACTTGTTGTGCATCGCAGAAGTTCAAACTGATCCTCGGCCCCATAGAATCTGTCTCCGATACCAATCGCTCCCGCCACGACTCTCCAAACGTGCTATACTCCCGGCAAAGCAGGATCCCCCATGTCCATCCCGCCCCGCCTGACCGAAGAGGAACTCGCAGAAATCCGCCGCCGCCGGCCGGGCGTGCGCGCCTCGCTCGCCTGCGAGGGCATGATCCTGACGGCGGAGGAAGAGGCGCTGTTCGAGGAGATGGACCGGGAGCGCCTGACGCCGGACGATCGCGCGAAGCGGCTTAGGCAAGACGGCTAAATAAGGCAAGACGGCTAAATAAGTGAATCAGTTCGGCAGGGATCGAAGCCGCCTGACGCCGGATTTCCGGGCTACCAAGCTGGCACGTGCCCCGGAGACTTGAAGCACTTATTTAGCGGAATCTCCTTACGGCATTCATCTTCGCTCATCGGGCGGATTACTCTCAGTTGTCCGAGAGTGTGGCCGAAACGCTCGCCGGGCCGAAAGACCGCCGAGGTTGAGGGCTTGCGGCCAAGGGTTCGAACCCGCACAATCGGGTGACGAAATCCAAGTCGAGACACTGCGAATGCGCGTAGCCGAAGCCGACATCCTCATCCTCCCCGGTCTCGACGACTCCGAGCCGGAGCATTGGCAGAGCCGCTGGCTGCAAAAGCTCTCGACCGCGCGCAAGGTCGAGCAGGCGGATTTTCGCGCGCCGCGCCTCGCCGACTGGCGGCCGGTCATCGAGCGGGCGGTGGAGGAGAGCGCGCGGCCCGTCGTCGTCGTCGCGCATTCGCTCGGCGCCGTCGCTTTGCTGCATGCGGCGGAGCGCGTCGGCGGCAGAATCGCAGGCGCCTTTCTCGTCGCGCCGCCGTCCGAGCGCGCCATACGCGAGACGCCGGCCATCGACGCCGACTTCCTGCCCTATCCGCGCCCGCGCCTCCCGTTCAAGGCGGCGCTGGTCGCGGGAAGCGACGACCCTTACGCCGAGCCGGGTTTCGTCGCGGCGCTGGCGCAGGACATCGGCGCGGAATTTCTCGACGCGGGCGCCGCGGGCCACATCAACGCCGCCAGCGGCCACGGGCCCTGGCCGGAAGGCACGATGGCCTTCGCGGCTTTTCTGTCGAAATTATGAGGCGGCGCCTCCTCGCCGCGCTGCTGGCGTTGGGCTGCTGCGCCGCCTTCGCAGAGAACGCGCCGCCCGAAGGCTTCGCCCGCGTAAAAATCGGCGAGGCGCCGGCGCGTTTCGTGCTCTGGCGCCCGGCGCCGACGGGCCGCACGCTGCTCGTGCTCGCCGAGGACGAGCCCGCCACAGCCGTGCGGAGCCGCGCCGACCTGTTGCAAATCGCGCTGGGGCGAAAAATGAGCGTAATCTTCCTCGGCCCGGCCGAAAACCTGGCGAGCGCCCCGGCGCGCGAAAATCTGCGCAAGATTTTGGGGAGCTTGAAGCCGGCCAAGATCGTCGGCGCGGGGCTCGGAAAGGGCGCCGATCTCCTGCGCGATCTCGCCTTCGAGGCGGGGCCCAAGATTTTCGACGCGCTGCTGCTGGCGGACGCCGGCGCCGCGCCGCCCGGCGTCAAGGGCGGGCCCTTCGTCGTCGAGCTTTACGGCTCCGACGCGTATTGGCGCGCCGCGCCCCTTGCGCCGAACATGGCGCCCGCGCCCGACCGCCGCCGCTTCTTCCTCGCCGGCGCGACATTGGCGCGTTCTGGAGAGGCCAATTGCGCCGCGCCCGTCAACCTGCGCGACATCGAGCCGGCGCGCCGCGCGCTGCTCGTCGCGCTCGACGATTTTCTGCACGGCGGGCCGCCGCCGCCGGCCTCGCGGGAGGCGGAGCTCGCGCCGGCGAAGAGCCTCGTCTGGCCGAAGATCCCGGGGCTGCCCGCGCCGCCGGCGGGCGGGCGCATGGTTCCGAAGATCGACGTCGACGGCAACGAAACCTCCGGGCTGCGCCTGCCCGACCAGGCGCTGCCGATCGCCAGCTTTACGGGTTGGAACGCCGCGAAGGACAAGGCCCCCGGCGCCTGCGTGGCCGGCGCGGCGATCCCTTTCGCGCCAAGCCGCGCGGCGCGCGAAGCCTCGGGCGATCCGAGACAGTCGCTGCTCGAACGCTATGGCGCCCGCAGCTATTTCGTCGCCGCGCTGCGCTCCGTGGCGGACAGGCTCGTCAAAGAGCGCTTGCTGCTGCCGCAAGACGCCGACGCCTATGTGGCGGCGGGAAAGCTCGCGCCGTTTTGAAGGGGCGTCGAAGTCAGGGCGCCGCGTTGCGCAAGAACACGACATAGCCGAGAAAATGCGGGTTGCGCGCCAGCGCCGCCGGCGGGTTCCAGGCGCCGCCTTCAACCAGGCCGAGCCGGAACGGCACGTGCAGCCGGCCGAGCCGCGCGAGATAGGCGTCGATGTCGGGGACGGTCTCGCGGCCGCGATAGGTTTGGAAAATCAGCTCGTCCACCGTTCCCGCCAGCGCGTCGATGTCTGCCGGCGCGGCCCGCGACGCCCAGTCCATCAGCCCGGTCACGCCGAGCCCGCAGTTTTCGGGGAGCGCCTTGCGCAGCGTCGCGAGGAAGGCGGCGTAATTTCTCAAGCCGCGCGTCGAGGCGTCGAAATCCACCTGCACGCCCGCCACGCGCCCGGGCTGCGCGCGCCAGATGGCGAGCCGGCGGTTGACGGCGGCCAAAATCTCCGGCGTCCAGTCGAGGCTGCGCACGCGATAGACAAGCCAGAGATCCGGCCGATGCGGCCCGGCTTCTGTCCCGCCTTGCGCCCTGAGGCGGACGTTGCCGAAGCGATCCGGGCCGATCTCGCCCTGCAGCAGATAGACGGTCTTGGCCTTTTCGATTTCCGGACGCGCTTTGACCCCCGCCCAAAGCCAAAAAGCGTCGTAATCGGCGGCGCGGACGATTCCGTCCGCCGCGCCGGCGCCCGTCGCGGCGAGCAGAAACGCAAGCAGCAGCAGACGCTTCATGCTCACCAATAATATTTCTGGCTCTTCGCCCAGGACGTCGAGCCGTAGCGCGATTTCAACAGTTCGTGCCAGTTCTTGCGCTGCGCCTTGTCCACGTCCTTGCCGCCGCAGCCGTTGATGCCGGCCGGCGCATAGCAATGGATCGCGCGATAGAGCGCATAAGCCTTGTCGCGGTCCGGCGTCGCGGGGTCCGCGATCAGTCGTTTGTAAATCTCCCCGCGCGAAAAAGCCTCGCCTGGGAAAATCGATTTGGCGCCGCCCAATTCGCCGCGCTCGGGTCGATCGAATTCGTAAGCGTCGAGATCCGAGGTGCGGACGAATTCCCCGAGACACAACAGGCTGCTCGACGCGCGCGGATTTGCGGCGAGGTCGGTCACGACGGTCTTCAACTCCGGGCAGGCGTAGGGCGCGCTCGCCCCAGGCCACAGAAAAATCGACGCTTTGGTCGCCAACTCGCCAAGCTTCGTCTCCGCGCCGTCCTTGGTCAGTTCGCCCGGCGCATAGTCGCGCAGGAAGCCGGCGTATTGGCCGCGCGTCGCCTCCTTGTAGAGCAGCACGAAGCGCGCGAGCCGCCGCTCGGCGGGGATCGCCTGCGGATCGGCGATCGCCATGCGCAGCAGGATCGGGCCCGCGGCGTGACGCAGGAGAATCTCGCGGATGCGCGGCGAGGCGACGCGGGTTTCCGGCAGGAAGACCTTGTTCAGCGTCTCCGCACGCTCCCAGCTCATCGCGAGGCCCAGTTCCGCCGCCTCCTTCTGCCAAGGCTGAGCCGCCAGAGGCAGCAGGCCTCGCCAATGTTCCGCCGCCTCCGGGAATACGCCGCGCGCCATCAGCGCCTGCCCGCGCAGCGCCTCGCGGCTGAAGGCCAGATAGGGCGGGGACAGCGGGCCCGGCTTTTGCGCGCCGAGCAGACGCAGGGTCATGGCGACGTCGCCGTCGACGTAATAGGCGCGCGCGGCGCGCAGATAGGAAAACAGCGCCTCGCGCCCGGCGAAATCGCCCGCTTGCGCTTCGAGTTCGGCCGCGGGAAAGTCCGGCGCCTTTTCCTCGACGCGCCGCATGCGCATCAAATCCATGACGGCGAGAAGATTGGGGTCGTGGCTTTCGACTTTGGCGGCGCTCAGCAATTTGGCGTCGATCTCCTGCGCCAGATCGACGACGCCGGGATTGGCGCGCGCGTCGGCCGCGTGCAGCATCCTCGAGCCATATTCGGCGGAGAGCCGCGCCTTGTCGTCCGCAAGCCAGTAGAGCCGCCGCAGCAGTCCGCGCGCGGAATCGGCGTAGCGGCCCGAGGGATAGGCCAAGAGATAGGATTTGAATTCGGTCTCGGCGGCGGCGAGCGAGGCCTTGTCCGTGACTTTCGGCTCCGCGAGACCGTCGAAATCGGCGAAGGCGCCGATCTGCGCCTTGTTGAGTAGAGTGCGCCCGCTCATGTAGCGGGCGCTTTCGCGAAGCCAGGCGTTCTGCGCCTTGGCCAATCCGCCGAATTTGGCCAGAGCCGGATCGAAGGCGCCGTCGTAGAATTGTTTCGCGCCGGTCAGATAAGCGGCGAAATCCTTGGCGGCGGGGCTCGCTTGCGCCGTTCCGGCGAGCGGGTCTTCCGGCGCGGCGCTCGCGCTCTTTCCGTCGCAGGCGGCGGTCAGCCGCGTTCGCGCCGCGACCAGCGCGGTCTTCTCGGCCTCGGAAAGAGCAGTCTCGGCCTGGACCGCCTGCACGAAGGCCTGCTTGCCGGCTTCGAGCGAGAGGCAGCGGCTGCCCTCGCCATCCGCCAAACCCGGCGGCGGCGCGCTCGCGCCGGGATCGCGACCGCAGGCCGCGTTCATGTCGGCGATCGTGAAGATCGAGCTCAGCACGGGGTAATAGGCGTTGATGTCCTCGGGCGTCGCGTCGAGCGCGGATTCCGGCGTCTTGATCGTCTTGGGCGAGGCGTCCAGCATCAGAAATTCGAGGTTGATGCGGCTGTCGTTGCCCGGGCTGAGAAAAGGCAGCCCGCCCCTGCCGGCGTATTCCCTGTGGTCGAGAGACCAATGCAAGGTCTTGGGCGGGCTGCCGTCCCCGCAGGCCAATGCGGCGCCGGTGGGAAGAAGAAGCGCGCATGAAAAGGCGCCGGCGAGAATGGAGCGCATGAGTAGACCTCATTTTCGGAGCCGCGTGGAGCCGAGCCGACTTTCGCGATTGCGGTGGATTGCGACGCACTCCAGTTTCGCTTTCATACCAGAAAACAGTTCGACCGCCTTTAGGCGACGCCGCGAATCGACTGCGACAATCTCACGCAACGGCAGTCGGCAATAGGCAGTCGGCAGGATCAATCGAATGCCGACGGAGCCCGCGCTTGTCTGGCCGGATGGGTAGTTTCCGAAGCTACACGACGAACTCCCGGCTATCTATGGTGGGGCGTCGAATTACAAATCGGCGGGCGCAACGCAGCAAACCGCGTTGGCGTCAATTCTTCAGGAGACCAGTCATGAGCAGCACGACAGACAAGATCAAGGGCGTGGCCAACGAGGCGGCTGGCGCAGTCAAGCAGGGCGTCGGCGCGGCGGTCGGCAATCCGAACCTTGAGGTCAAAGGCGCCGCCCAGAAGCTCAAGGGCGAAGCTCAGGAGGCCGTCGGCCATGCCAAGGATGCGGTCAAGAAGGTCGTCGACAAGGCCTGAGCCGGAGTTGCTCCCGAGGGAAAAGCGGCCCGGTCGGGCCGTTTTTCCAATCGACCTCCTCCGGAATCGAAGGGTGCGACGCCAGTCC
>Ga0265328_10000191_pt1 | contig 28582 bp, 25 predicted proteins | sample 41624metaG_FD_202086 | JGI IMG/M metagenome (GOLD analysis project Ga0265328, IMG submission 202086) | Rhizosphere microbial communities from Carex aquatilis grown in University of Washington, Seatle, WA, United States - 4-16-24 metaG | ecosystem: Host-associated > Plants > Roots > Rhizosphere...
GTCGCGCACGATCGCGCGCGCGGCGCGGAACAGCCGCTGGTTGTGCCGGCGCATGAGCACCTCGAAGAGCTCGGTCTCGCCGGCGACGACGCGCGCCACGATCTCGGCGTCGGAGATCGCCGCGGATGCGGCCAGGGCGGTCGAGGCGACCGCGGGAGGGGAGCGGCGGACGGGATGCATGCTCGTCTGATCCTGGATCGCGTAAAGGGTTACATCCGGCCGAGGGAATTCTTTGCGGAGGCCGGTGGTGAGCTGCGCGGCGGCGACGACCAAGACCCGCGTCACGTCGCTGGCTTGACTTCGGGCGGCGGGCTTGGCGTATAGATCCCGTGCACCCAGGTCAGCGCATCGGCAAGTACGTGCTAGGCGAGCGCATCGCCGTGGGGGGCATGGCGGAGGTCTGGGCCGCGCGCGCCGAAGGGCCGGAGGGCTTCGTCAAGCCGGTGGCGCTGAAGTTCATCCTGGAGTCGTTCAGCGGCGACCCCGAGCTGGAGAAGCTGTTCGTCAAGGAGGCGCGCATCGCCGCGCAGCTGCAGCACGCGAACCTGGTCACCGTGTTCGACTTCGACAAGGTCGTCACCGACCCCGAGCGCGGCGCGGGTGGCCGGTACTACATCGCGATGGAGCACGTCGAGGGCTACGACGCCCGCCGGGTGGTCGAGGCGGCCAAGCACGCGGGCTACGTGTTTCCGCACGCGCTGGCGCTGTACCTGGGCGGCGAGGTGATGAAGGGCCTGCGCTACGTGCACGAGCGGCGCGAGAACGGGCGCTCGCTGGGTCTGGTCCACCGCGACGTCTCGCCGCACAACGTGCTGGTCGGCTTCTCGGGCGAGGTCAAGCTGTCGGACTTCGGCATCGCCAAGTCGCTGGCGCACAGCACGCGCACCAAGACCGGCACGATTCGCGGCAAGCTCTCCTACGCGTCGCCCGAGCAGCTGAACGGCGAGGCGGCCGACCAGCGGACCGACCAGTTCGCCATGGGCATCACGCTGTGGGAGATCCTGGCGGGGCGGCCGCTCTTCGACGGCAACGACGAGGTGGAGATCGTCGGCAAGGTCATGCGCTGCGATGTGCCGCCGCTGGCGCTGGTCAGCCCGGAGCGCAAGGTTCAACCCCTGGTTGAAGCCTTCGTGCGCAAGATGCTGTCCCCCCGCAAGGAACAGCGCTTCCACACCACCACCGAGGCGCTGTCGGCGCTGCTGGCGTTGCCGGGATATTCGGCGGACGGCGCGGCGCTCGGCGAGCTGGTTCGCACGCTGTTTCATCGTCCGAGCGTCGGGACGGCCAGCCTGGCGACGGCGGCGGCGCCCCTCGAACTCGCACGACCGGCTGCGGTCCCGCCACGCCGTGCTGTGCGGCGCGAGCCGGCGCCCGCGCGCGGACGGCCCGTGCTGGAGGTGCCCGCGACCGCGCACGACGACGGCGCTCGGCCCCTGCCCAGCGAGATCGACACGCGCACCATGGCCCGCGCGCCGGCGGTGCCAGCCCCGGGGCGGCGGCCGGCGCACGCGTCGCGGGCCGCGGGCACGACGGCCCCGGTGCGCGGCGGCGCGCGGCGGGCCTGGGCGATCGGCGCCGCGGCGGCCATCGTCGCGGGCGCGGTCTCCGTCGGGATCATCGTCGCGGGCCGCAACACCGACGACCCGCCGGTCGCGGCGGTGCCCGAGGGCGAGCCGCCGAGCGCCCCGGCGGCGATGCCGGCTGTTCGCGCCGCGGCTCCCGCGGCTGCGGCGCCGGTCGATTCGCCGCGCGTCGAAGCGCCGGTGGCCCGCGGGGCCGAGGCGCCGCCGGCGGTGGGCTCGGGCGCCACGCGTGCCACCGAGCGCGCGACGCCCGCGGCGAGCCCGCCGCCGCCCGCGGTGGTGACGTTGCCCGTGATCGTGCGCGCTCCCGCGACGTCACCCGCGGCGGCGTTGCTGGCCGCGTCCAACCCGGTCCCGCGCGCGCCCGAACCCAGCCGCGAGGCTCGAGCCGGGGCTGCACCCGCGCCGGCGACCCAGACCCCGGCGAGCGCCAGTGCGCGCCGCGACGGCGGCGCGGCCAACGGCGCTCCCATCGTCGAGTGAAGGCGGCGCAGGCCGCCCGCGGTGCCGGCTCAGCCGCCGGTGCCGGTGTCGGCCAGCACGTCGGTGCTGACGGCATCGGCGCGCGCGTCGGTGCCGCCCGTATCGGTGAGCCCGTCGACGGACGGCACATCGCTGGTGGGCGTATCCGTCGCGGGCGCATCGGTCTCCGGCGCGTCCTGGGTGGTCCCGGTGTCGTCCGGAGCCTCGACGGCGGTGTCGGCCACCGCAGCGTCGCCACGCGGGTAGTTCTTGTTGCCGCTGTTGTCGACGCAGCCCGCGGTGAAGCCGCCGACGGCGCAGGCGAGGCCCAGCGCGAGCATCGGCCGGCAAAGCTTCTTCAATATGGGAACCCTCAAGGTCGTGGCGAACATTCGGATCTCCTTTATCGGACCTCGGCTCGAAGAGGTTTAGTCGGCGCCCGCATCGCTGTCCGTCGGCGCGCCCCCCGACCCGCCGCCGCCCATGCCCCCCACGGCGCCGTCCGCGGGCGCGCCGTCGCCCAGGCTGCCGTCGAGGATGCTGGGTGGAACGTCGCCGCTGCGGTACACGCTGTCGTCCTGGCAGCCGGGAATGGCCGCGAGCAGCAGTCCCGACGCCAGCGCCAGCCGTGAAATCATGCGTCCCACGCGAGCATGGTAACCCGCCGAGCCGCGCCGACACAACAAAGGGGCGAGACATACCGTCGACAATGCGGCGGCGGCGGGGCAGGGCGAGGACAAAAAAAAGGCGCCCTCCCGTCGGGGAGAGCGCCTCTTCGAATCACTGCCTCGGAAGCGAATTGCTTACGGGCAGGGACCGCCCGGACCGGCGTCGCCGGGCAGGAAGCCGGTCGTGTGCGGGCAGTGCGTGTTCAGAGTCGTGGTCGTCGGGTTCCCACCGTTGTACGCGTTGCACAGGTGATAGCTCCGGCAGCCCATCTGGCCTGTCGGGCTACTGTCCGCGTCGGGCGTGTTGTTGTACCCCATGTACGCGGTCTCGCAGGCGGCCTCGGTGGCGAACACCGTGGCGGAAGGGATGCCGGCGCAGATCTCGCGGTACAACGTGCAGAACTGCGCTGGGGTGAAGGGCATGTTGCTGGCGGCAACGCTCATCAACGGCGCCGTCAGGCACAGCGCCTTCTCACTGGCGGCCGGATCCGCGTCGGCGCCGCTGTCGGTGATCGCCGGCGTGTCGGTCGACGTGTCCGTCGTGCTCGTGTCCTTGGGCGCGTCGGTCGAAGCGTCGCCGTTCGCACCGCCTGCCGCGGTCACGCCGCCCGCGCCGCCGCTGCCGGTCTTGCCGCCCGTGGCGGTGACGCCGCCCGAGCCCGTTACACCGCCTGTGGACGACGATCCGCCGCCCGCGCCCCCGGTGCCGCCACTGCTGCTGCTGCTGCACGCCTGTGCAAACAGAGCTGCGACTGCCACAACCAACATTGTCGAATATCGCCTGTCCATAAGTCTCTCTCCTTCGTGATGGGAATGGGTGTTCGTATCCGCGCTTAGGACGGCACGATGCGTCTCCGCGCCGCAAAAATCAACTATGGTCCCGTCGACGGACCTGAGCTGGAACTCCGGAACTGTCCGTGCTGCGCCCCGAACGGCATCCCTGCGGCCAGGATGTGACCGCGGTTACGCGAGGGGACGCTGGCGACGGCGCTCACGCAGCATGCGCTTGCGGATCACAGCCGCCGCGCGCTTCGCGATCTGCTTCTTCGTCGGCTTCCGGCCGCGCATCGGTTCCTGCTCGCTGTGGTGCTCGACGAAATCGCCGGGCTCGCAGCCGAGCTCGAAGATCGTGACCTCGCGCCGCCCGCGGTCGCCGAGGCGCAGCGGCACGATCGCTGCACCGATGCCGGCGCCCACGTAGACCGCGCCGTTCGGCTCGTCGCCGTGGGCGCCTGGCCGGCGGCGCGAGCCGTAGAGGCCATGAACGTACTTGTGCCCGGCGATCATGCCGACCGCCAGCTCGTGCAGGCGCGCGAGCGTCACCTGGCCGCCGTGCGTGTGTCCGGAGAGCACGAGCGGCACGCCATGGCGCCACAGGCCGTCGGCCTCTTCCGCGATGTGCGACATACCGATCGACGGCAGATCGCGCCGCAGGCCTTTCACGGCTTCGTCGCGGCGGGCGTGGCCGGTGTACGCGTCGTCGAGCCCGACGACCTGCAGCCGTTCGTGGCCCAGCGTGATGGTCGTGTTCCGGTTGCGCAGCACCTCGACACCGCCGCGCTCCAGCGCTTGCTGCACCTCGTTCGCGCCCGACCAGTGGTCATGATTGCCGAGCACGGCGATCACCGGCGCTTTGAATCCGCGCACGAGCTCGGTCAGATCGTCGAGATAGAGCTGGCTATGGCAGACGAAGTCACCGGTGAGCAGGATGAGATCCGGCTTTTCGGCGTTGGTCATCGCGACGGCGGTGCGCTGCACCTCCATCGGCGTGACGCGCCCGACGTGCTGGTCGGTCAGATGCGCGATGCGCAGGTGCGCGATCTGATCGAGGTACGCGACCGGTCCCGCGAAGTGCCGCAGCTCGATGCGATGAAGCAGCGACGCCGGGCTCGGCTCTCGGCTCTCCGCCCGTTCTGCGGCTGCCGCTCTCCTCGCGGCGAAGGCGGCCGCATCGTCGACGGTCGGTGGTACTCGACGCACGAAAGTAGCCTCAGCTTACCGCGGCCCCCCGAGCATTGCACTGCCATCTTTCGTCGCCGGCCCGTGCCCGTTCTGCGGCTGCCGCCGCACACGTGTGCGCGGCGGCGGGAAGGTCGGTCCACGTAGCCGAGCAACGGGCTGCGCGAAAATGCCCGGCTACGTTGACCCGGCTACGTTGACCCGGTATGTCGGCCCGGTATGTCGCCCCGCTACGTCGAGCGCCTCGTCAGACCGGAGATCGGCCCTGGATCAGACGCACCGCCACGACGACGATGGCCGCGACCAGCAAGATGTGGATGAAGCCGCCCATCGTGAATGAGCTGACCAGGCCCAAGGCCCACAAAACCAGCAGAATCACCGCGATTGTCCAAAGCATTGTTTCTCCTCCGTTCAGTCGTTGACGGACTCAGCAGAGAACCTGGCGACGATCACATCGGCGTCAATGCCTGCGCTGCGACGACAACCTCAAGCGTGCCGAATCATGCATTTCCTTGCACCACGTCGAGGAACGCCTGCGCCGCGTGGCTGAGCGTGCGGGCCTTGACGAACAGCAGCCGCACCATGCGCTCGACGTGCAGCTCCTTGACCTTCACCTCGCACACCGCGTGATGTTCGACCTCATGGCGCACGCACATGCGCGGCAGGAACGCGACGCCTTCATTGCTCTGCACGAGCTTGCGGATACTCTCCAGCGTCGGCATCTCGACGTCCATGTTGAGCGGCACCTTGTGCCGCCGGAACTCGCGCACCACGACCTCGCGATAGGGAGAGACCACGTTGTGCGCGATGAAGGTCTCCATGCCGAGCTCGGAGATCGACACGGTCTTGCGCTTGGCGAAGCGGTGCTTCGGCGACACGACGAACGCCAGCGCGTCGGTGTAGATCACCTTGGACACGATCCGATCGTCGGCCGGGTCATAGCTCACCACGCCCAGCTCGAGGTTTCCGTCGAGGAGCTCGCTCGGGATCTTGCTCGACTGGCTGCGCCGCACCTGCACCTTCACCTTGGGATACAGGCGCCGGTAGCGCTCGACGTGCGGCAACAAGTACAGCGTCGACGACTCGTTGGCGCCGATCATGAGGCGGCCCGCACCCTTGTCGCGCAGCTCGGTGAGCGCGCTGTCCATCTCCTGGCGCAGGTTCTCGAAGCGACGCGCGAAGTCGAGCACGGTGCGCCCGGCGTCGGTCATCACGAGGCCCTTGGCGGACCGGTCGATCAACTTCTCGCCCAGCTCGGCCTCGAGGCGCTGCAGCGCCAGCGACACCGCCGGCTGCGTGCGAAGCAGCTTCTCCGCGGCGCGCGAGAAGCTGCGCTCGCCGACGACGGTGGCGAACACCTGCAGCGCGTAGAGCTCCATTAATGTCGTTTATCGGATAACAAATGCTTATGGTCAAGACGCAAATTATAAATTTGCGCAATCCCGGCCTCGACCGCACCATTAACGGATGGCAGCGACGGACCGCGTATACATATTCGATACCACTCTGCGCGACGGCGAGCAGGCCCCGGGGTGCAGCATGACGGTGACCGAGAAGGTGCGCATGGCGCACCGGCTCGCGGATCTGGGCGTCGACATTCTCGAAGCCGGCTTCCCGATCGCGTCCGAGGGTGACTTCGAGGCGGTGCGCGCCGTCGGCCGCGAGGTGTCGGTCAAGGTCGCGGCGCTCGCGCGCTGCACGCCGCTCGATGTCGAGCGCGCCGCCAGGGCGCTGGAAGGCGCGCGCGGGCCGGCGCGCATCCACGTGTTCATCGCGACCAGCGAGATCCACCTCAAGTACAAGCTCAAGAAGAACCAGGACCAGGTTCTGGCCGAGGCGATCGCCGCCGTCGAGCTCGCGCGCAAGTACGTCGACGACGTCGAGTTCTCGGCCGAGGACGGCGCGCGCACCGAGCCCGTCTATCTCGAAAAGGTCTCGCGCGCGGTCGTCGACGCCGGCGCCAGCACCGTCAACATCCCCGACACCGTGGGGTACTCGATCCCCGAGGAGTATGGCGCGCTCATCGGGCGCATCGCGGGCGTCCTTGGCGATCGCGGTGTCGTCAGCGTGCACTGTCACGACGACCTGGGCCTGGCGGTCGCGAACTCGCTGGCGGCGGTGCAGAACGGCGCGCGCCAGGTCGAGTGCACGATCAACGGCATCGGCGAGCGCGCCGGCAACTGCTCCCTCGAGGAGGTCGTCATGGCGATCAAGACCCGCCGCGATCGCTTGCCCTACGAAGTCGGCATCAAGACCGAGCAGCTCTATCCCTGCAGCCAGCTCTTGACGTCGATCATCGGCGTCGGTGTCCAGCCCAATAAGGCGATCGTGGGACGCAACGCCTTCGCGCACGAGGCTGGCATCCACCAGGACGGCTTCCTCAAGGAGCGAACGACCTACGAGATCATCGACCCGAAGTCGGTCGGCGTACCCGAGAGCCGCCTGGTGCTCGGCAAGCACAGCGGCCGTCACGCCCTCAAGGCCCGCTGCGAGGAGCTGGGGCTCTCGCTCGACCGCCAGGAGCTCGAAGCGCTCTACGCCAAGTTCTCCGTGCTCGCCGACCGCAAGAAGGGGATCCTCGACGAGGAGATCCGCGAGCTGGCCGCAGCCGTGCGCAAGCCGGCCGCCGCGTCCTCTGCGTCTTCCGCGTCTTAAATTGAGTAATTTGAAATACTGTTAAATAGATACGAAAAGATGGGGGAGTAACCTAAAGTCCAAAAATTATCCGCCGATAGCTCAGGTATGGCGCCAGCACGCGGCTTGTCGATCGGCTCTCGGATCTTGGGCGGAATCTTCTCCACTGTCTTTCTGGTCTCGTGTGGGGGAACCGGTGATGCGGACCTCACCAACACGCACTCGGCGTTGATCGCCGATAACGCGCTCACGGCGAATGCGTTGACCGCCAATGCCCTCACGGCCAACGCGCTCACGGCGAATGCATTGACGGCGAACGCGCTCACGGCGAACGCGCTTACCGCCAATGCGCTCACCGCGAACGGCCTGCGCGACCCCCTCGGCCGCGAGCTGCTCAAGTACGTCGTCTCCTGCGCGCTGCCCGACGGCGCCGGTGTGACCATCCGGGTCGACGGCGCGACGTACCAGTTTCCGGGGTCGATCGGCCTCGCGCCCGACTGGGGCGGCGCGCACGGCTCGTGCGACGGCAGCTGCCAGCGCTGGGTGTCGGCGTGCGTGCTGGCGCGGGTCGACGCCGCCGGCGTGAAGCGCGAGATCTCGATCCGCGGCGAAAACCCCGCGCTGCGCCCCGCGCCCCACGAGCTGCGCGACTACCCGAGCCGCGAGGCAACCTACTACGGCAACATCTTCGCTGACCACGAGCCGCGCTACCTCTGCCTGTCGCCGGGCGCGACCTCAGACGAGCGCGTCTGCGGTCCGTCGCTGGCCGACTGCCCGATGACCGTCGTCGGCTCGTGTGACGACGTCTGCGCCGACCGCGGCGCCTTCGGCACGTTCCAGGACTGCCGCGCCGCGCGCCGTGGCAGCCGCGGCGACGTCTTCGCCGAGACCGTGACCGTCTTCCTGCCGTAGGCACGGTGATGGGATCGGGCACCCTGCAGATCCTCGATGCGCCTTTGGCTCAGGCGCGCATCGTTGCGGGGCGATTTCGCCTGGAGCACGAGGCCGGCTCGGGAGGCATGGGCACCGTGTACCGCGCGGTCGACCTGGTTTCGGGCAAGCCGGCGGCCGTCAAGCTCCTGAACGGCCGCGAGCTGCGCGATCGCCACCGTTTCGAGCAGGAGGCGGCGATCCTGGCCGAGCTCTCCCACCCGGCGATCGTGCGCTACCTGGCCCACGGCATCGACGAGGCGGGCTACGCCTTCCTGGCGATGGAGTGGCTCGACGGCGAGGACCTCGCGGCGCTGATCGCGCGCCAGACGCTGGCGACGACCGACGCGCTGTTCGTCATCCGGCGCGCCGCCGAGGCGCTGGGCTACGCGCACGCGCGCGGCGTCGTCCACCGAGACGTGAAGCCCGAAAACCTCTTCCTGCCGCTTGGCGACATCGCGCGCCTCAAGGTGCTCGACTTCGGCATCGCGCGCCTGACCCAGGGCGGACGGTCGCTCACGCGCACCGGCGCCGTCGTCGGTACGCCGGGCTACCTGGCGCCCGAGCTGGTGCGCGGCGACCGCAACATCAGCGCGAGCGCCGACGTCTTCTCGCTCGGCTGCGTGCTGTTCCAGTGCCTGACCGGACGGCCGGTCTTCGAAGCGGAGGAGTCGTCAGCGCTGCTGGCCAAGATCCTGCTGCAGGACGCGCCGCGCGTGCGCGAGCTGGTGCCGCACGTTCCGCCCGCGCTCGACGACCTGGTGGCGCGCATGCTGGCCAAGGATCCAGGAGAGCGTTTCGCCGACATGCCGGCGGTGCTCGATGCCATCGCCGATCTCGGCCCCGTCACCGACGTCGGGTTGGAACCGCGGCGCCCGCGGGTCCACGCGGCGCTCACCGACAGCGAGCAGCGCATCGCGTGCGTCGTGCTCGCCGGGCCATCGGCCAGCGACGACCGCAAGTGGCGCGGCCACACCGTCCGCATCTCGCCCGACGACGACGAGGCCGCGGAAGCGCCGATCGTCTCGATGATCGAGGCGCTCGAGACCGAGCTCGCGAGCGCGCACGGCGCGCGGGTGCACGCGCTGCCCGACGGGTCGATGGTGCTGACGCTGCCGGACACGGGCAAGTCGACCGACCAGGCCGCCTGCGCCGCGCGCTGCGCGCTGCGCGTGCGCGCGGCGTTTCCCGACGTCAGCCTGGTGATCGCGACCGGCCCCGGCCGCTTCTCCGCCTGGTCGGTGGTCGGCGAGGTGATCGACAGCGGAATGCGCCTCTTGCGGTGCACCGCGCCCGGCGCGATCCGCCTCGACGACATGGCGGCCGGCTTGCTCGACGCGCGCTTCGAGATCCACCGTGACGGCGGCCGGCGCTTCCTGCGCGGCGAGCGCGACGTGTTCGAGGTCAAGCGCAACCTGCTCGGCAAGATCAGCGAGTTCGTGGGGCGCGGGCGCGAGATGTCGACGCTGACCAACCTGTTCTCGAGCGCGGCGTCCGAGTCGATCGCCAGCGCTGTGCTGGTGACCGGCCCGGCGGGCGCCGGCAAGTCGCGCCTGCGGCAAGAGCTGGTCGAGTGGGTGCAGCGGCGCGAGCAGCGCGCCGAGGTGCTGTTCGGCGTCGGTGACTCGCTGGGTGCGGGGTCACCCTTCGGGATGCTCGGACGCGCCGTGCAGCGCTCCGCCGGCATCCAGGCGGGCGACCCGCTCGAGGAGAAGCGGCGCAAGCTCTCGCACCGGGTCGCGCGCCACGTCGACCGCGACGCGGTCGCGCGCGTGGCTGCGTTCCTGGGCGAGATGGCCGGCATCTCGTTCGACGACGAGGACAACGGCGCGCTGCAGGCGGCGCGGCAGAATCCCCAGCTGATGGGCGACGGCATGCGCCGCGCCTGGGAGGACTGGCTGGCCGCGGAGTGCGCCGCCGGGCCGGTGCTGATCGTGCTCGAGGATCTGCACTGGGGCGACTGGGGCACGGTCAGCTTCATCGACGGCGCGCTCCGCAACTTCCGCGAGCAGCCGCTGATGGTGTTCGCGCTGGCGCGCCCCGACGTGCACAGCCGCTTCGCGCAGCTGTGGCAGGACCGGGAGCTGCAGACCATCCGCCTCGCGCCGCTGGCGAGGCGCGCGGCCGAGAAGCTGGTGCGCGGCGCGCTGCGCGGCGATGTCGGCGATACGGTCGTCGCACAGATCATCGATCGCGCCGACGGCAATGCGTTCTGCCTCGAAGAGCTGATCCGCGCGGCGGCCGACGGCCGCAGCGAGTCGTTGCCCGACTCGGTCATCGGCATGGTGCAGGTACGCCTGGACGCCGAGGACCCCGACGCGCGCCGCGTGATGCGCGCGGCCAGCGTCTTCGGCGAGCGCTTCTCGCGCGCCGGCGTGACGTTCTTGCTGGGCGGTGAGGGCGCGGGCGCGCGCGCCGGCGACTGGATCGACCTTCTGTGCGCGCGCGAGCTGGTCGCGCGCGTTCCCATCGCGGATGCGCGCAGCGGCGGCGACCTCGAGCTGAGCTTTGCGCACGCGCTGGTGCGCGAAGCGGCGTATGCGATGCTGACCGAGGAGGATCGCGCGCTCGGTCACCGGCTCGCGGGCGAGTGGCTGGAGCAGAAGGGCTCGAGCGACGCGATGGTGCTCGCCGAGCACTTCCGCCTCGGCGACGAGCCGGCGCGCTCGGTGGCGTGGTACCTGCGCGCGGCCGAGCACGCGCTGAACGCCAATGACCTTTCGGCCGCGATCGAGCGCGCCGAGCGCGGCATCGAGGGCGGCGCCGCCGGAGAGCAGGCCGGTTCGCTGCGCCTCATCCAGGCCGAAGGGCACGTCTGGCGGGGCGAGCTGGCGCTGGCCGAGTGCCGCGCGCTCGAAGCCGCGGCTTACCTGCCCCGGGGCAGCGCCGGCGGGCTGCGCGCGCAGGGGCAAGCGGTCATCGCCGCCGCCAAGCTCGGCAGGCTCGACGAGGTCGAGGCCCAGGTGCGCGAGGTCAGCTGCATCGCCCCCGATTTCGGCGCGCGCAGCGCTCAGATCGTCTGCCTGTGCTGGGGCGCCAACTACCTGATGTTCGGCGGCCGCCACGCCGTCGCCGACGAGATCATGGCGATCATCAGCGACCTGGCCGGCGACCTGTCGGAGATCGATCTGCAGGCAGTGGCGCTGGTGCACCAGGTGCACTCGGTGCGCGCGTCGATCGCCGGCGATCTCGGTGCGTCGCTGAGCGGGCTCGAGACCGCGCTCCTGGCGTTCGAGCAGGCGGGCGACCTGCGCAACGCCTGCACCGTCCGTTGCAACATGGGCTATCTCTATTGCGAGCTCGGCGATTTCGAACGCGCCGAGGTGGCGCTGCGACACGCGCTCGGCGCCGCGACGCGCATGGGGCTGCGCGAGCTGGCCGCGGCGGTGCTGCACAACCTCGGGCGTGTGCTCGGGCTGCGCGGAAACCTCGACGAGGCGCGCCGCCTGGAGCAGGACGCCATCGACAGCTTCGTCGACCAGGGCGAGCCGCGTCTCGAGGGCGTGGCGCGTACCTACCTGGCCGAGATCCTGGTCGCCTCCGGTCATCTCGCGGCGGCGCACGACGAGGCGATACGCGCCGTCGAGATCCTGCACGTCGCGCCGGCCTTGCGCGTCGCGGCCCAGGCGATGGTCGCGCGCACGCTGCTGCGGCAGGGGCGCGGCGCCGAGGCCACCCGGGCGGCGCGCCAGGCGGCGGCGGATCTCGCGCAGCTCGGCGAGATCGAGGAAGGAGAGGCGGCGGTGCGGCTGGTCCTGGTCGATTGCCTGGACGCCGGCGGTGAGCACGAAGAGTCGCTCGCCGTGCTGGCGCAGGCCCGGGACTGGCTGCTCGCGCGCGCGGCCCGTATCAGCGAGCCGTCGTGGCGCGCGCGCTTCATGAGCGAGGTGCCCACAAATGCAAAGCTCCTGGCGTCTTCGTAATGGGAACCCTCAGAGGGTTCCCAAACCCTCCCGCGAAGGACTCCGCTGGGGCAAGCCCAGCTCCGTCCACGCGGTCGACGCCAGGAGCTTTTGAGACGAGAGTGGAAGCGGCCCGCGGTTACGGGATGTTGTTGATGCCGCAGCCGAAGAGCACGGTCACGTTCATGATCGTGCCGTCGAGGACCTTCGTGCAGTAGTCACCCGTGAGGATGACCTGCGTCACGGCCGGGTTGAAGCCCCAACCGTCCGTCGCGCTCGGCGGAACGGTCACGCCGTCGGCCTGTACCTTGACGTTCGCCGGATCCGGCGGCTTCGAGCTGAGGGAGAAGGTGCACGAACGAACCGAGCCGCTGATCTGGCCAAGCGCCGCAACCAGATCGGCGCCGCTGTTCACCTGGTAGTAGAAGGGCGCTGCCGCGGTCGGCCGGCCACCCGCCTGGGCCATCATCGTGAGCGTCGCCGCCGCGCCGGTGTTGCCGATGCCGACCACGAAGGTCGGGATGCCGGCGGTGAGCGCGTTGGCGATCGCCGTGACCGCGCCGGCGGCATCGCCGGTCTGGGTGTTGTTGTTGCCCGGGATGCAGTTGGGCAGGCCATCGGTGGCGAGCAGGATGTACTTCGGGTTGGTGTCGCCGTTGCCGTTCAAGTAGGTGACGGCGTTGTTGATCGCGACGCGCGTCGGCGTGCTGCCGCCCGGACCGACACCGGCGATGGCGTTGGCGATCGGCGTCGCATTGTTCGGCGCCACCGGCACGAGCGCGGTGTTGTTGACCGCGCAGCCGTTGGTATTGGGATCCGGGAAGAACTTCAGGCCCCAGCGCACGTCAGCCTGCGTGGCCATGACGGTCTGGTTGATCGGCGGGGTCATCTGATCCCACTTCGAACAGCCGGGCATGTTGTTGGGGCAGTTGGCGCCGGTCGGGTCCTGGTCCATCGAGCCGGACTTGTCCTGGAGATAGAGAACGTCGGCTGGCTGCCGCGTCGTCGTGATCGTGCTGACGCCGCAGTTCGAGTCCGTCGTGGGACCGATCGAGCCGTCGACCGCGACGCCGGTTCCACCCACGCCGCCTCGATCTATGTGCCCGCCGAAGCCCGCCTGCCCACCGCCATTAATGTTCTGCTCGGGGGACCACGTGCATCCACCCAACAATCCGATACTGACAAAGCTCACGAGGAGCGTGTTCATGCGGTGCATAGAGGCCTCCCTATCGTCTTCCCGGATTAGTGCCCCGTGGAAGTGAAATCCGTCACCTAAAATTACCCCAAAGTAGATAAAAGGTTAAGAAGAACGAAGTGAGATCTCGCTCGCTTAGATACCATTGACCGAGCGCGCCTTGTAGTTCCCGCGGGGCCGCCTTTTCGGCTCAAAAAACTTACGGAGCGACGCTGGGACAGTCAACTGCGCTCGCTGGCGCACCACTGACGCGCGCTGACTTGCCGGCTTCGAGCCGCCCCGGCCGCGCCGCGCAGCCATCGAGCGCGTTGACGCATGAATGCCCGAAGATCGTTGAAACTTTCGTCGACATGCATACACTGACGCCCGCGCCGCCCCCCGAGGGGCCCGAGGAAAATGCATATGGCTCCTGTTGACGTCCCGCTCGAGCGCCTGCGCTTCGGTCAGACCCGCCGCAGAGACGCCTGGTGGTTGCAGTCCCTGATCACGTTCGTCGTCTTCACGTCGTTCGTGGTCTACACCACGTGGGCGCTTCTCCAAGGCGACAACTACTACTTCGGCAACTACCTGTCGCCGTTCTACTCGCCGGAGCTGTTCGGCAATTCACCCCACAGCGTCTTCGGCCCCTGGCGCTGGCCGTGGGTGCCGTTCGTGAAGTTCTCCCCGGCGATGCTGATCCTGGTCTTCCCGCTGGCCTTCCGCATGACCTGCTACTACTACCGCGGCGCGTACTACAAGGCGTTCTGGGCCGACCCGGTGTCCTGCGCCGTGGGTGAGCCGCGCCACGACTACCGCGGTGAGGCGAAGCTGCCCCTCATCATCCAGAACCTGCACCGCTATGCGCTGTACTTCGCGCTGATCTTCGTCGTCCTCCTCGCGCACGACGCCTGGAACGGGCTCTGGTTCAACGATCCCACGACCGGTCACATGAAGTTCGGCATCGGGGTCGGTTCCTTGATCTTGATCCTCAACGTCGTTCTGATCGGCGGCTACACCTTCGGCTGCCATTCGCTGCGCCACCTGGTCGGTGGCTTTCTCGATCAGTTCTCGCGCAGTCCGACGCGCAAGCGCGTCTATGACTGCGTGAGCTGCCTCAATCGGGGCCACCCGCGGTGGGCGTGGTTCAGCCTGTTCGGCGTCGCGCTGACCGACGTCTATGTCCGCCTGTGTTCGATGGGTGTCATCACCGATTGGAGAATCATCTAATGGCCGAGTTCCAAACCCACGAGCACGACGTGCTGGTGATCGGAGCGGGCGGCGCCGGGTTGCGCGCCGCGATCGAAGCGTCGGCGGCGGGCGTCTCCGTCGGGCTCATCTGCAAGTCGCTGCTGGGAAAGGCGCACACCGTGATGGCCGAGGGCGGCGTCGCCGCCGCGATGGCCAACGTCGACGATCGCGACAGCTGGAAGGTGCACTTCGCCGACACCATGCGCGGCGGGCAGTATCTCAACAACTGGCGGATGGCCGAGCTGCACGCCAAGGAAGCGCCGGATCGCGTGCGCGAGCTCGAGGCCTGGGGCGCGGTCTTCGATCGCACCAAGGACGGCAAGATCCTGCAGCGCAACTTCGGCGGCCACCGTTACCCGCGGCTCGCGCACGTCGGCGATCGCACGGGCCTCGAGATGATCCGCACGCTGCAAGACCACGGGATCCATCAGGGGATCCAGGTCTACATGGAACATACGGTGACGACGCTGCTCAAGGACGGCGATCGCATCGCCGGCGCGTTCGGCTACGATCGCGAGCGCGGCTACCTGCGCGTGTTCCGCGCCAAGGCGGTGGTGTTCGCCACCGGCGGCGTCGGCCGCGCGTTCAAGATCACCAGCAACAGCTGGGAGTACACCGGCGACGGCCAGGCGCTGGCCTACGACGCGGGCGCCGAGCTGATGGACATGGAGTTCGTCCAGTTCCACCCGACCGGCATGGTCTGGCCGCCCAGCGTGCGCGGCATCCTGGTCACCGAGGGCGTGCGCGGCGAGGGCGGCGTTCTGCGCAACAAGGATGGCCGTCGATTCATGTTCGACGACATCCCCGACAACTACAAATCGCAGACCGCCGACAACGAGGAAGAAGGCTGGCGCTACACGCAAGGCGACAAGAACGCGCGCCGGCCGCCCGAGCTGCTCACGCGCGACCACGTCGCCCGCTGCATCAACCGCGAGGTGCGCGAGGGCCGCGGCAGCCCGCACGGCGGCGTCTTCCTGGACATCGCGTGGATCAAGTCGCGCGTGCCCGGCGGCGCCGAGCACATCAAGAAGAAGCTGCCGAGCATGTACCACCAGTTCAAGCAGCTGGCGGACCTGGACATCACCGAGACGCCGATGGAGATCGGCCCGACCACCCACTACATCATGGGCGGTATCCGCGTCGACGCCGACACGCAGATGTCGACGGTGCCGGGGTTGTTCGCCGCCGGCGAGTGCGCGGCCGGCTTGCACGGCGCCAACCGCCTGGGCGGCAACTCGCTGTCGGATCTGCTGGTGTTCGGCAAGCGCGCCGGCGAGTACGCGGCGAAGTTCGCCAAGGAGCAGCCGGCGGCCCAGGTCGCGCCCGCGCAGATCGACGCGGCGGCGCGCGCGACGCTGGCGCCGTTCGAGCGCGGCGCGACCGCCGGCGCCGACGCCGAGGGGCCGTACAAGATCCAGTACGAGCTCCAGGACCTGATGCAGAAGAACGTCGGCATCGTCCGCACCGAGAAAGAGATGGCCCAGGCCGTCGAGGGAATCGAAGTGTTGCGCAAGCGCGCCGAGAAGGTCGGCATCGTCGGCAACCGCGAGTACAACCCCGGCTGGCACACGGCCGTCGACCTTGGAAATTTACTGACCTGCTCCGAGGCGATCGCGCGCTCGGCGCTGGAGCGCAAGGAGAGCCGCGGCGGCCACTTCCGCGACGACTACCCCGCCAAAGACGCCGCATTCGGATCCTTCAACCTGATCTGCAAGAAAGGCCCGGACGGCCGCCTGCAGCTGCGTCGCGAGCCGATCGCCGAGCTGCGAGCCGATCTCAAGCAGGTCGTCGAGGAGAACAAGTAGCCATGGCCAAGGTTGCGTTTCGCGTCTGGCGCGGCGAGAAGGGGAAGGGCGGCTTCAAGAACTACGACACCGAGATCACCGAGGGGATGGTGGTCCTGGACGCCGTTCACCAGATCCAGGCCGAGCAGGCCAACGATCTGGCGGTGCGCTGGAACTGCAAGGCGGGTAAGTGCGGCTCGTGCTCGGCCGAGATCAACGGCATGCCCAAGCTGATGTGCATGACGCGCATGAACACGCTGCCGACCGACCAGCCCATCACCATCGAGCCGATCCGCGCCTTTCCCTCCATCCGCGACCTGGTCACCGACGTGTCGTGGAACTTCGAGGTCAAGAAGAAGATCAAGCCGTTCAAGCCGCGTCCGCCCGACGCCCCCGACGGCACGTGGCGCATGCAGCAGGAAGACATCGAGCGCGTCCAGGAGTTCCGCAAGTGCATCGAGTGCTTCCTGTGTCAGGACGTCTGTCACGTGCTGCGTGACCACCACAAGCACGAAGAGTTCATCGGCCCGCGCTACTTCGTCTACACGGCGGCGCTGGAGATGCACCCGCTCGACGTCGAGGACCGCACCGCCGATCTGAAAGAGCGCGACGGCGTCGGCTACTGCAACATCACCAAGTGTTGCACCAAGGTCTGCCCCGAGAGCATCACCATCACCGACAACGCGATCATTCCGCTCAAGGAGCGCGTCGTCGATCGGTACTACGACCCGGTGAAGCGCCTGCTCCGCGTCTTTTCGAAATAACCCAAGCCGCCGGCGCGAGCGCCGGCGCATCGGAGGTGCCGTGATGAAGCGTCGTTGGCTCGCCGTCGTCGTCACCTCCGCCGCCGCGGTGGGCGCAGCGGCGATCGCGCTCTTCGCGAGCACGCCGGGCTGTTCGACCACGCCCGCGCCGACCAACTCGGTGGTCGAGCGCAACAACCACCCGTCGCGCGACGGTCATTTCATCCAGCCGGCGCTGACCAGGACGGCGGCGGCGACGATGACGTTCGACAGTGGCTTCCAGGCCAACTTCACCGGGGCCATGTTCGCGTCGCCGCTCTATCTCGAGAACGGTCCGGGTGGCAAGGGCGTCTTCTTCGCGGTCACGACCGGCAACGACGTGTTCGCGCTCGACGAGATCACGGGCGCCGTCGTCTGGACGCACAACATCGGTCCGTCGCCGACGGCCAGCGGCGCCGGCTGCGGCAACATCTCGCCCATCGGTATCCTGAGCACGCCGGTGATCGACCCCGCGGCGCGCACGATCTACGTCGCGGGCGCGATCGGCACGGGCGCCGCCATCGAGCGGCACGAGGTGCACGCGCTGTCGGTCGACGACGGCACCGAGCGCGCCGGCTGGCCCGTCGATGTGTCGAAGGTCACCGCGCCCGCGCCGGACGGCGGCGCCGGGTTGCCGTTCATGCCGTCACCCCAGAACCAGCGCAGCGCGCTGTCGCTGGTGAAAGGGATCGTTTACGTGGCCTACGGCGGTCACGTCGGCGATTGCGGCCCGTACCACGGCTGGGTCGTGGCCATCAACACCAAGACGCCGACCGAGATCGGGGCCTGGGCGACGGGCGGGCAGGGCGAGGGCATCTGGGCGGCGGGCGGCATGGCCTCCGACGGCGACGGCGTCTTCGTCGCGACCGGCAACAATACGAGTGGTGCGACGAGCCACCTCGACAGCGAGGAGATCGTCAGGATCTCCGGGCTGGGCAAGCTCGATCGCTCGACCGGCGCCAATCATTTCTACCCGACGATCTGGTACACGATGGACCGCACCGACGCCGACTTCGCGTCGAGCAACCCGATGTACGTGCCGGTGCCCGGCGCTTCGCCGCCGGCATTCGTAACCGCGTTCTCCAAGGACGGGCACATGTACTTGCTCGATAGCTCCAACCTGGGCAGCGTCGGTGGCCAGCTGGTCGACTTCCCGGTCTCGACCGGCATCTCGATCCACACCGTGCCGACCGCTTACACCTCGAACCAGCGCGTGCACGTGGCGCTGTCGATCGAGGCGGCGCCGCTCTGTCCGCCCGGCGCCGTCGCCACCACCGGCCGCGTCGTGATGTCCGTGGGGATCCTGCCCGGCAGCCCGCCCCAGCCGCAGGTGCTGTGGTGTGTGCCGCTCGGCGGCAACACCGGCCCGGTCTCGCCGATCTCGACGACCAGCGACGGCAAGAAGGACGCGATCGTCTGGTTCATGAACGGCCCCGTGCTGAACGGCGTCGACGGCGACACGGGCGCGACGATCTTCGGCGGCGGCACCGGCATGTGCCCCGGCGTTCGCCAGTGGACGTCGCCCATCGCCGTCAAGGGCCGCATCGTCGTCGGCGCCGACGGCCACCTCTGCTCCTGGTCGGTGCCCGGGGCGGCCCGGGGATCCACCGACGCGGCGACCGGCGGTTGACTCCATCGTTTCCGTTCCGTCGGCGACGTGATAGATAGCTGCAGCAAATTCGATAGCGCCGGTGTAGCTCAGTGGTAGAGCAACGGTTTCGTAAACCGTAGGTCCTCGGTTCAATCCCGAGCACCGGCTCAGGGTCGTCTCCGTCTACGTTCCCATTTCCGTCTCCGTCCCTCTTGGCGCGCTTGGTGATCGCGCGCCGGCCGACTCAGATCGGCGCCGGCTCGCCCTCCAGCGCCCTTGCGTAGTGACCTCCGACCGCGGCGGTGTCGCACTCGGCGCGGTGGTAGAAGGCGCGCTGGGCGGTGGCGACGTTTTCGCTGCGCTCACGCCAGGCGGCCATGGCTTCGTCTTGCAACCCGCGGCCGAATGAGAAGCTGAGGATCCAGGGCTTGCGCGCGCCGAGCTGGTTGATCGCGTTCAGGTGCTCGGTCGCGTCCAGATGGTCCTGGCCACCCGAGAGAAAGACGATCGCGGGCACGGCTGCCGGCACGTGCCGGGCGAGCGTCCGCACCGTCGCCTCGGCCACTTCGGGGACCGTGGCTTGCCGCGGACAGGTCGAGCCGGACATCACCATCCCGGGCTTGAGGAGCATCGCTTCCAGCCGGACCCTCTGCGTGTAGAGCTCGTCGAAGACGGCTTGCAATACCCAGTCGGTCACTTGCTCGCAGCGCTCGATGGGGTGCGGGCCGTCCATCAACACCTCGGGCTCGACGATGGGCACCAGATCCTGTTCCTGGCACAGGGCCGCGTACCGCGCCAGCGCGGCGGCGTTCGCGTTCACGCACGCGACCGTCGGCAATCCCTGACCGATGCGAATCACCGCGCGCCACTTCGCGAAGCGCGCGCCGATCTGGCGATAGGTCGTCAGCCGCTCCCGCAGCCCGTCCAGACCCTCGGTCACCACCTCGCGCGGCAAGCCGGCGAGCGGCTTCGCGCCCCCGTCGACCTTGATGCCGGGGATCATGCCCTGCTTCTCCACCAGCTCGACCAGCGGGGTGCCGCTCGAGGCATTCTGGCGAATCGTCTCGTCCTGCAGGATGACGCCGCCGATGAACTGGGAGATCCCGGGCGTGCTGAACAGCATCTCGCGATAGGCGCGGCGCGTGTCGGCGGTCGACTCGATTCCATACATCACGAACCGCTTGGCGATCGTGGGTGGCGTCTCGTCCGCGGCCAGAATGCCTTTCTTGCCGTCGGCCACAATCGCGCGCGCGGTCTCGTCGAGCGTCGTCATCGCCCCGTTCCTCCCCGGCCCGGATCAGCCGACGCATCGTCGATAGAGAACCCCACGTGGGTAACCTAAGGTCGCGACATCAAGTAGCAACCCAGAGGCGGTGCGGGCCCCCCGGTCAAAGACGTGGACCCGTACCGGCCTGGCGACGCACCAGTGGCCGGTCGTACCCGCAAATCGATCTACGGTCGCCGCGCGGCCGCCGCGATGAAGTTGCGCACCTGCGGGTAGACGGTTTCGCGCCAGCGGCGGCCGCTGAAGATACCGTAGTGGCCGGCGCCCGCGATCGTCAGGTGCTGCTTCTGGTCGGCGGACAGGCCGGTGCACAGATCGTGGGCCGCGCGGGTCTGCCCGATGCCGGAGATGTCGTCGTGCTCACCCTCGACCGTCAGCAGCGCGGTGCGCGCGATCGCCTCGGGCGCGACGCGCGCACCGCCGACGTACCATTCGCCGCGCGGCAACAGATGCTGCTGGAAGACGATGCGGATGCAATCGAGGTAGTACTGGGCCGGCAGATCGAGCACGGCGTTGTACTCGTCGTAGAAGCGCCGGTGCTCGTCAGCGCCGGCGAGGTCGCCCTGCACCAGATGCGTGTAGAACTCCCAGTGCGAGTTGATGTGGCGGACCGGGTTCATCGCCATGAAGCCCGCGTGCTGCAGGAACCCGGGATAGACGCGGCGGCCGCGGCCCGGGTAGGTGTCGGGCACCTGCTGGATCAGGTTGCGGTCGAACCACTCGAGCGTGTGCGAGGTCGCGAAGTCGTTGACGCGGGTCGGGCTGCGGCGCGCGTCGATCGAGCCGCCCATCAGGACCAGGCTCCGCGGCTCGAGCTCGCCGGCGGACGCCATCAACGCCGCCGCCGCCAGGACCGGCACCGCCGGCTGGCAGACGGCGATCACGTGCAGCCGCTCCGCGCCGATGTGGCCGATGAACTCGCGGATGTAGCTGACGTAGTCGTCGAGGGTGAAGGGGCCGCGGTCGGCCGGCACGGTGCGCGCATCGGCCCAGTCGGTGATGTAGACCTTGTGATCGCTGAGCAAGGAGCGCGCGGTGTCGCGCAGCAGGGTGGCGTAGTGGCCGGACAGCGGCGCGACCAGCAGGACCGGCGGGTCTTGCCTGAGCTTGCCGATGACCTGGGAACGGTCGCTGAAGCGCTTGAACCGCAGCAGGCGGCAGAAGGGCTTGTTCATCGCGGTCTGCTCGACCACCGGCACCTTGGCGCCGGCGACGTCGACCTCGTGAATCGCGAACGCGGGCTTTTCGTAGCTCTTGCCCAGCCGGTACAGCAGCTCGTAGCCGGCTGCGATGCGGTCCGCTCCCGGCAGGTGGGCTAGCCAGCTCCCCGGCGTCGAGAACATGCGCGCGCCGGCTTGGGCCAGCTGGGCCGCCGGCATCAGGACGGCGCGGTTGTACTCATGCAGTTGATAAAGCACCGTTCCGTTCCGTTCTGCTGCGTGAGCTTCGTTGCGGTTCGTTGTGAACCGCGCCAATCAGCAGCAAACGGATTATAGGCGATCTGCCTTAAGGATTGAAACTAACTGAACGTCATTGCAGCCGACGCCCGACGTTCCAATCCGGCTGAGTCGATTTCGCAACGGTCGAGCTTTGGCGTGACCGCATCCCGCGCGAGCTCGACCGGAACGCGAGCAGAGACGGGCGCTACTGCGCGGTCCAGCCGCCGTCGACGACGATGGTCTGGCCGGTGATGTTGCGCGCGGCCGGCGAGGTCAGGAAGGTTGCGATGGCCGCCAGCTCGTCATAGCCAATGAAGACCCCCTTGGGCATCGGTTTGAGCATGATCTGGCCGAGGACGTCGGTTTCGGAGATGCCGCGCGTGCGTGCCTGGTCGGCGATCTGCTGGTCGACCAGCGGCGTCTTCACGTAGCTCGGGCAGATGGTGTTGATGGTGATGTCGGTGTCGGCGGTTTCGAGCGCGATCGCCTTCGAGAACCCGACGAGGCCGTGCTTGGCGGCGACGTAAGCGCTCTTGTACGGGCTGGCGACCAGCGAGTGAATGCTGCCGATGTTGACCACGCGCCCGAAGCCACGCCGGCGCATGCCCGGCAGCACGGCGCGGGTGAGGCGCGCGACGCCGACGAGCATGACGTCGACCAGCCGGTGCCACCTGGTCATGGGGAACTCCTCGAGCGCTGCGACGTGCTGCAGGCCGGCGTTGTTGATGAGCACGTCAACCGGGCGGGACAGCGCCGAGAGCCCGGCGTCGATGCTCTCGTCCGAGGTCACGTCCATGACGATCGCCTGAGCCGACCCGCCGGAGGCCTGGATTCGACCGGCGCCCGCGGAGGTGTCGGCGAGCCGCGGCGCCACGTCGGCCAGCACGATGTGGTCGCCGGCGCGCGCGAGCTCGTCGGCAAGCCCGGCGCCGATGCCGCTGGCGGCGCCGGTGATCAGGATGGTGCGCATGGCTGAGCCTCGGTCCGGGCGTCAGTCGGTGGCGATCACCAGTCGAGCAGCGCTGCGCCCCAAGACAGGCCGCCGCCGAAGCCGCAGAGCATCACACGCGAACCCTTGCGCAGCCGGCCCTGATCCGCGGCCCTCTGCAGCGTCAGCGGGATGCTGGCTGCGGCCGTGTTGCCATAGGTCTCGACGGTGGTGATCGTGCGCTCCATCGGCAGCTCGAGCGACGTCATGATGGCCTCGATCATGCGGAGGTTGCTCTGATGCAGGATCAGGAGATCCAGGTCGCCGGGTAGGAGGCCGTGCTCCGCGAGCAGCGAGCGCACGACGCGCGGAACGGTGTCGACCGCGAAGTCCCAGACCTTGGGCCCGTCCATCATGAAGGTGTTGAGCCTCTTCTCCAGCACCTCGGCGGTGGCCGGCATGCGCGTGCCGCCGCCCGGCACCTGGATGTAGCGGCTCCCGCGGCCGTCGCTGCCCAGGTGAAAGTGGATCCGGCGGTCGGCCCCGTCGTTCCGCGACAGCAGGACCGCTCCCGCGCCGTCGCCGAAGAACACGCAGGTGCGGCGGTCGTCCCAGTTGAGGATCTTGGAGAACGCGTCGGTGCCGATGACCAGCGCGTTATGATACCGATGCGGTGTGGTCAGAACCATGCTTTGCGCGACGTTCAACGCGAACACGAAGCCCGCGCAAACCGAGTTGACGTCGAAAGCCGGGCATTGCCGCTGGGTCACGCCCAGCTTTTCCTGGACCAGGCAAGCGACCGCCGGCTGTGATTGGTCGGGCGTCGCGCAGGCGACGACGATCAGGTCGACGGCCGCCGTGTCCACGCCGGCGTTGGCCAGGCAGCGCAGCGCCGCCTGGTAGCCCATGTCGCTGGGCGCTTCGCCCGGCGCCGAGACGCGCCGCTCGAGGATGCCGGTCTTGGTGGAGATCCAATCGTGTGACGTATCGATCCTCCGCGCCAATTGGTAGTTCGTGACGATGTTGTTCGGAACGTAGGCGCCAATCCCAGTGATCCCAATGCCCATGTGTGACACTCCCCCCTAGAAAGTCGGTGAACGTTCGGGGCGAACCTCGCCCGGCAAAGTTGAGCGATCGCCGAGCCAGCGCGTCGCCTCGGGCCAGAACGCCCGCTGGGCTTTACTGCTCACGACCAGGCCGACGTGCCCGGCGGCGATCTCCATCGACGTGATGTCGCGCGATCCGACGTACGGCCGAATGCCCTCGGTCGACGCCGGCGCCACCAGGTGATCCTTGCTGGCGGTCAGCAACAGCAACGGACAGACAATCTGGGACAGGTCGATCGGACGCCCGCCCAGACGGAGCTGGCCCTTGACCAATCGGTTGTGCTGGTAGAGATCCTTCACGAACGAGCGAAAGGTCTCGCCCGCGACCGGAACATTGTCGTTGACCCAGCGTTCGAGCGCGAAGAAGCTCGACACCGCGCCCGGGTCGTCCATCAGCTCGTAGAACGCGAGGTTCTTCTCCAGCAGGTTCTGCACCGGGTTCATGAACAGGAAGCAGGTCTGCAAGAACCAACCGGGGCAATTGCCGTAGGCGTCGACCATCGCGTCGACGTCGAAGTGCTGTTGGGCGGTCCAGAGGCTCAGCAGCGAGTCCCGCCCGTGGAAGTCGATCGGCGCCGCCATCAACGTCAGCGTCTCGACCAGCGTCGGGTTGAGCGCCGTGAACAGCGTGGCCAGCGTTCCACCCATGCAGTAGCCGAGCAGGTGCAGGCGGTCGCGCCGGTGGGCGCGGCGGATGAAGCCGACCGCGCTGTCGAGGAAGCCGCAGACGTAGTCCTCGAGCGTCAAGCCGCGGTCGATGTCGGCCGGGCTGCCCCAGTCGATCAAGTAGACGTCGAACCCGCGCTTCAAGTACTGCTGGACCACGCTGCGTTCGGGCTGCAGGTCCAGGATGTACGGGCGATTGATGAGCGCGTAGCAGAGCAGCAACGGTTCGGCGTACGTTGCCGGCGTGTCGCGCCGGTAGCGCAGCAGTTGGTGGGTGCGCTGGGTGAGGACGACATCGAATGGCGAGGCACCGACCCGGGTCTCGCACGCCTGCTCCAGCACCGCCGGGTAGTTGAGCAACCGGCGCCAGAGGCGTTGCTGTTCCGCGAACAGCGCCATCGGCAGGTGCTTGGCCGTCGTCTCGGCGCCGTCGGTGATTGCCATCGGTGCGTCCGCTACATCGCCATTCCGCCGTTGACGTCGAGCACGTGGCCGGTGACGAAGCTCGCCGCGGGCGAGGCGAGATAGAGCACGCTCGCGCCAATCTCCATCGGCTCGCCGAGCCGCCCGACCGGCGTGATGTCCAGGACCGACTTCAGGGCCTTGTCGGGGACGCCGTCGAGCATGCGGGTGCGGACGAACCCGGGCGCGATGGCGTTCACGGTGACGCCCTTGCGCGCGTATTCGCGCGCCAGCGTCTTGGTCAGACCGATCAAACCGGCCTTGGCGGCGGCGTAGTTGGCCTGACCGAAGTTGCCGATGCGGCCCACGACGCTGGAGATGTTGATGACGCGACCCCAACCGCGCGCCGCCATCGCCTCGATGAAGGGCTGGGTGATTTCGAACACGCTGTTGAGGTTGGTGTTGATCACCTCGTCCCAGGCCTCGCGGTCCATGCGGCGAAAGAGGCCGTCGCGCGTGACGCCGGCGTTGTTGACCAGGATGTCGACGCCGTCCAGGTCCCTGGTCACGCTCTCGCACATGGTCTTGACCGCGCCGCGGGTCGCCACGTCGCACGGGTAGGCGTAGGCGTGCCGGCCCATGCGGCGAATCTCTTCGCAGACACTCTCGGCCAGCGCGACGCCGTTGGGGCTGGAGCCGACCGCGACGTCCGCGCCGGCGGCCGCGAGCGTCAGCGCGCAGGCACGGCCGATGCCGCGCGACCCGCCCGTGACGAACGCCTTCTTTCCGACCACGCTGAAGCTCGGCAAAATGAGATCGGGCGATTCGGAAGCTGCGACTGTCATGGGTTCACTCCTGGTGGGGGCGCGCGAAGAGACGCGCCGATTTCGCAATCGTGTCGAGGTGCAGGCGCATGAGGCCGAGAAACGCCGGCGATCTCAGATGAGCGGCGAGGGACTGCTTGGCCTCCTTCAGCCAGCGCTCGCGGCTGCGGTCGGGACGGCGCTGGCCGGAGAGAATCGCCAGCGTCTCCCAGCCCCACGCGTGAGCCAGGCGCCACCCCACGACCCAGGTCTCGAAGAGCGCCGCCGCCGGAAGCGGACGCCCTTCGCCTGCCAGGCCCGGTTCGGACGCCAGGCTCGCGTCCGGGGTGCCGTCAGGCGTGGACATTGTTTGCCGATTCGGCCGACGTCGCTGACCACTTCTGAAAGGCGTCGAGCTGTGAATCGGCCTGGGCCTTGAAAGTATCGAAGACCTTCCGCCAGAGATCGTCGACCACGCGCCGGTAGTCTTCAGGCGACTTCGCGTCCGACGCCCGAAACGACTGTTCGATGATCTCGATGCCGGCCGCGTAAGCCGCGTCGAGGGACTGGCGATGCTTGTGAAGGAGCTCGATGCCGAGGCCCATGAAGCGCGCCTTGATCTGGCGCGTCGGGTCGTTCGAGCCTGCGACGCCGTTGGGCGCCACCGCTGACAAGTTCTGGCTCCAGTATTTGAAGACCTCGTTTTGCACCTGTAACGAGGATTCGGACGCTTTACGAAACGTTGCAAACAGTTGATCAAACATGTTGCCTCCCGGCGTAAAAGAATCTGAGGGCGAATGAGCACGCGGCGTCACTCGCGGCCCACATGGTAAGACGACGCGCGAAGCCGGCAACTAGGTGAGAACACTGATTTCGAACGCGGTCTCGATCCGAGCGTGTCATCACGCAGTGATGTCCGGGGAGCTCGGTAGGAACAGCGCTCACCCTGCGCCGGGGCCCCGATTAAAGAGACAAGACCGGTCTACCGAGAATCATTGGCGAATGACGGTAAGACGCGAAACCCCGACGCCGCGGCCGGTGATCGGCGCGGGGCGCTCGGCCAGCGAAGAGGAGCCCGAGGAAGCGACCGAGGAGCGGACCATCGAGTTCGACGTCGACACCCTCGTCGAGGAGCTGCGGGACGCCGAAGCGGAGCGCGACGCGGCCGATGGCGCGGCGGTCGCGACCGAGATCGAGGACAAGAGCGCGGGCGCTGGCACGCCGCGCGAGCTCGCTGCGCGGCGCGGCCGGCGCAATACGCTGGCGTCCCCGATTCCGTCGATGCTGGCGAGGTCGATGCGCCCGGCGCCGGCCAGCCCCCACGTGCGACCTGCCGCGTCGCCCGTCCCGGAGGCAGCGGCCCGCGCGGCGCGCGGAGAAGGCGTGCCGGGGGCCGGCGTCGACACGGGCGTGCACGCGATCCCCGCCGAGCGTGAGAGCCGGGGCTACAGCATCGAGAGTGGCGCTCGACCCGTCGACGCGCACTCCGCCCCCACGGCCGAGCAAGCGATCCCGAAGCTGGGGGCGGTCGGCACTCTGGTGTACAAGGCGCGCTTCTGTCTGGATGCGGGCGACATCGCCGAAGCGGTTCTCGCCGCGTCGGCGGCAGTCGCCGCCAACGAGCAAAGCCCCGAACCCGCCGTCGGCGACCTCAATGATACGGCGGGCGGACCGCTGGCGCGCATCTTCACCGCGGGCCCGGTCAGCAAGGTGCCGGTCATGAACCGCTCGGACGCCGAGCTCGAGACCGTCGCGCTCGACGAGCTGCACTGGGCGCTCTTGCGTCGAATGAACGGCCGGCTGACGCTGGACGAGGTCTTCCGCGCAACGAAGATCCCGGCCATCGATGCGCTCAAGATCGCCGCCGCGCTCCTGCGCGACGGCATCATCCGCGTCCAGGATCGCACGCGCGCGTAGCAAAGCCGTCGCGGCTGGTACCAACAGCCGCGACGATCGGCGCGTGTCTTAGTGTTGCCCGACGTCGGTCTGCAGGCGGGGATAGAGACTCGGCGGGAAGCGGCCCTCGATGCCACCCGACTGGTACTCGAGGAAGTACAGCAACGCCCAGATCTCTTCCTTCGCGAGCACGGTCTTCCAGGAGGGCATCGCGACCTTGCCTTCGTGCTTCGGGCCGCCGAAGGTCACGGTGTTGAAGACGTCGGCATACTGGCGCCGAATGCCGAAGAACAGCCCCTCGCCCTGGCCCCAGGTGGGGGGTGGCGGCGGCATCGACACCGCGTCCTGCTGGTTGCGCCGTCCACCATGGCACTGGTTGCACAGGCCGCTCCAGATCTGGACCGTTTCGATCCTCGTCTGCGGATCCCAGAAGCCTTGCGGTGCCTGCTTGGTCGACACCGCCAGATCGCGCTCTCGCGCTTGCGCCTCGTTCATCTTCAGGAAGCCGGCCCGGAACTTCCACCACTTCTCTCCGATGTGCAGCGAGTCCTCGCTGGGGCGCTCCTCCGGGGTCGGTTCGCGCGAGGCCACGAACCTGTTCGACTCGGCGCCGGCGCCCTGCGCACTCTTGCTCGGGGCCTCGCCCGATGGCGCCCCGCTCGACGGTGGCTCGATGGTTTGCACCGGTTGGGTGCTCGCGCAGCTCAGGAACACCGCCGCACACGTCGAGGCGACCAGGCTGGCGACCAGCCGGTTCGGGTGCGAAGGATGAGTTGCCAAAAGGGGTGCGCGTTGATTTGCGTCGTTCACGATGGCGTTCACTCGTAAGAACCGTAGGCGCGACCGCTCTTGTTCTTGTGACCCGCCGACTTGGACTCGAGCTTCAGATTGAGCTCCGCGGCGCCACCGGTATCGACCTGGACCCACTCAGACGTCAGATGCGATCCGGGCGCCCAGGCCACCACCTTGCGCTTGCCGCTGGGCACGCCAGGGATCTCGTAGCTTCCGTCGCTCTTGACCTTGGCGAAGTAGCGGTTGGGAACGACGAGCGCGCTGGCCACCATCTGCGGATGGATGTTGCAGTAGATGTCCACCGCGCCAGCCTCGTTGAAGGTCTGCGACTTTGCCTCGCTGGACGAATTGTAGAGGCCGAGATCGAACGAGTTGCCGGAGCTGAGCGAAAACACGTTGTGATAGATGTTGTCGTTGTTCGGAAACTCGATCACCGTTCCGCGCTGGACGACGGCCCACCGCGGGATGAATCGCTTCTCTTTTTGCTGAATCACCTCCTTGCGGCCGTGCACGGCGGGCTCGAAGATGTTCTCGACGTAGACGTACGC
>Ga0265328_10000192_pt1 | contig 28572 bp, 17 predicted proteins | sample 41624metaG_FD_202086 | JGI IMG/M metagenome (GOLD analysis project Ga0265328, IMG submission 202086) | Rhizosphere microbial communities from Carex aquatilis grown in University of Washington, Seatle, WA, United States - 4-16-24 metaG | ecosystem: Host-associated > Plants > Roots > Rhizosphere...
ACTTAGGGACGGGACGCTCAAGCGGGCCGCGTTGGTTCCCGGAGCCCTCTGTGACAGTCCCCGCGGGCGATGCACCGTCATCAAATTGGTATCCAACGGCGCACCGACCTACTTTACCTACGAGGTCATCCTTTCGCCCGGCGGACAGTTCGATGTTTCCGAGATCGACTTGGTGCCCGTCAAGCGAGCCGACTCCGAAACGCCTCTATCCTACCTGCGCAGTCTCGACCCCCAGAGCTACGTACTGTTCCGAGCACGCGAGGACCTCCTCCGCGCTCACGCACGCACGATGCGCGAAAGCGGTGGCCTCCGAGCGTTGCTGGCCTGCCGCGTGGACTTGCGGCCCCACCAAGCTTTCGTCGCAGGCGTCGTCCTCAGAGATCGCTGCCGTCGATACATCCTTGCCGACGAAGTCGGCCTCGGGAAGACGATCGAGGCGGGAATCGTAATCACCGATTTGCTCGCGCAGAAGCCAAATGCGCGCGTCTTGATCGTTTGTCCCGGGTCGCTCACCCTGCAGTGGCTGAGCGAGCTCTACTCGAAGTTCGGCGGACACGTCTTCCGGGTTGTGGGGTTGGGCGCCGAGGACTCCAGGCAGCCGGCTGTCCACTCAAAGGCGATCCTGTCGATGACCCGAATCCTGCAGGGTAGCAAGGACAGTTCAGTGACCCTGGAGGGCTCGTGGGATCTCGTCGTAGTTGATGAGGCACATCACGTCCTTTCGTCGGACGTCTTGTACGACGGCATCCAGGCACTCGCTCGTCGCGTGCCGTCGCTGCTGCTCCTGAGCGCGATTCCAGCGCGTCGGCGAGAGGACGAGTATCTACGCCTGCTAGCACTTCTCGAACCTGATCACTACGGGCAGGCCTCCGCCCGAAATCGTTTTAGTGAGTTGTTCGACGCCCAGTTGGATATCGGAAGGCGGCTACGGATCTTGTCACGCCGAGCGGCGTCTTTGAAAGCGAACGAAATCGACGCCGACAAAGTCGTCGAGGCAGGCCGGCGCCTTCTGGACCTACCGATCCTCGCGGACGACCGTGAACTTAGATCCATGTTCGAGAGTTGGGACACTACTGCCTCCGACTTCTCGGACGTGACGTTGCGTTTGGTCCATTACGTAGCTGACCACTACCGGATCAACCGACGGATACTGCGCAATCGGCGAGAACGGTTGATCGAGGCGCAACAGATTCCCCGCATCGAGCGAACCATCAAGCTGCACTCCTATGATCCAGATTCCATCGAACGCGAAGCCATCGATGCCACCTACGTGCTCCTCCGAACGGCCCGTGCAAGCGGTCTTGAACAATCGAACGTGGCCGCGCTGGCCCGAATCTTCCTGCAAGGCCTTGTATCGCCAGAGGCGATGCTCCGATTGCTGGACCAATTCGCCTCCGCTACGCCGGCCGCAACCGCCGACTCCTGCCACACCCTGGTCGCCAATTCACACCTGGTAGGCGGCGCCGAATGGTCGGGTATTCGTGACCTGACATTTGTGGCAGCGCGCAGCGCGGTCCCCGAAACTATCCTGTCGGTTTCTCGGAAGGCTGTTGAAAGGTGGGCCCGTTCGAAGAGCCGGCTCCGAATGGAACACCTCGTGAACGTGCTTTCAACACGGCGGGTAGAAGGAGCAACGCCAAAGGTCCTTGTATTTGCTGGCCAGTCCGACCTTGTGACCGAGGTTGTGACCGCACTGCGCAAAGCGTTCGGCGCCAAAGCCGTCGCAGAGTTTCGCGACGATCTAGACATCGAAGCTAAAGAAAAGAACGTTCTGCAGTTCCGTACAAAGCGTGAGACATGGCTCTTGGTTTGTGACGAGAGCGGAGGCGAAGGGCGCAACTTCCAGTTCGCTGACGAAATCGTTCACGTCGACACACCGCTTCACGTCGATCGGATCGAGCAGCGAATCGGCAGGCTCGATCGACTAGGCCGCGAATGTCAGGGTACCGTTGCATCGCACGTACTTGTCCCTTCTGTGACGGTCGAGGAGGCATGGGTTCGCTGTGTTGATGTGGGTCTGGGCGTCTACAAACGCTCGCTTAGCGGCCTCGAGTTTGCCTTGCGTGAGGTCGACGACCTTCTCGTCGGCGCTGCGTTGGAAGACGACCCCATCCTAGCCCTCGAGGCGCTGTCCAGTTCGCTCGCCGACTTGGCTCAGAACGAACGAGCCCGCGACGAAAGCGAAGCCGTACTCGACGAGGCTTCCTTCCAGCAAGGGGCGGTTCAACGCTTTCGACGGGTTGGTGGAAGCGCCGGCGCCGACGCCAGTTTGGCGGAGGCGTTCTTCAGTTACTTCAGCGTCCTCGCACCGGGCGGAGCCAAAAGGGCTGACGACCCAACGTTCCCCGATGCTTTCTTCTGGTTCGATGCGCAGAAGGTGTTGCACGGTGGCCTCGAACTCCCGCCCGGCGCGCCGACGGATGGCCGGTTTCTTGGCACCTTCCGCAGGGACGTCGCTCAGTTGATTCCCTCCAAGCAGTTCTTCCAGTCTGGGAACCTTCTGTTCGACGTCGTAATGGCTTCCCTGAAGAGTCGGTCGACGGGCCGCACCTATGCGATCAGATGCCTTGCCCCTTCCTTTCCAACCCCCTGGCGTGGCTTCGAGTTCGCGTTCTCTGCCGAACCCGCAGTCGAACACTTGATCGATCTGCCTGCTCTTGTCGCCCGCGGCACTCAGACGTTTTTTGGCCGTAGCGTCCACGTCATGGTGCGTGAGGACGGAGTGGTCGTCGACGACCCGGACAAACTCCTTGAACTGCGGCGCTCGTTTAAGTCTCAGACCAAGGACCGAGATTGGGAAAATCTAACCAAGGATAAGGCGGCGATCCTCGAAAGAGTGTTCCGCGAACAGACGTGGAGCAATGCCGTCGAGTCTCTTTACGGTATCGCGATGCGGGCAGCTCGGGGGTATCTCCTCGAACGACTGAGTCAGGATCTCAAGTTCGAGGACGCCCTGGTATCCGAATATGAGCAACAGACCGCCCAGATCCTCAGCGTTGAGCGCGACGCCGAGTTGGACGCCTGGCGGCGATATCGGAAGGCCCTTCAGGAGTGGAGGGTCGTTCTCGACAGCGCCGGCTTTCTCGCTGTCAATACCGGAATGGGAGGCGTCCCCTAGTGGATCTCCTCTCGGTCCTTCGCGAACACCTCGCGACCGGTAGACCACCGACAGAACTGCCGCCGGTTCCGCGGCCGGCCACCGCTGCCGAGGCTGCAATCTGGCGATTCTTGCGGGCATGGCACGACGTACCGGAACTCGGACCGGACCACGCAGTCTTGCTTCGGCAGATTGCCCGCTGGCAACCGAATGTGATGGTGTCACGTCTGCCGGAGCGTCTCGGAGCCCTCGGAAGGCGGGCGCGGGTTACCATGACGCCGACAGGGGTGCTGGAAGCGGAACCATTCCTCCCCAGTTGGCTCGGGGACGATGCGATTGGTCCAAGCATCGGAATAGACGGGCCTCCTTCGTTACGTCGCAGCGATGAAGCCGTTCCCGCCGAGGCCTACCTGAGGAAGGTTGGATACGAGACCTGGCAGTCTGCTGCTCAGAAGGAGGCCGCCTGGATCTCCCTCACAGCGCCGCCCAGTTCGACAACGCTAATCGCGCTGCCTACCGGAGCCGGCAAGAGCCTTTGCTTTCAACTGCTCGCCCGCTTCGGTACTGGGCTCACCGTGGTGATCGTTCCGACCGTAGCGCTCGCAATGGACCAGTGGCGAAGCGCTTGCGAGGTCTTTCCGGCCGGTGCCGCAGTCAGTCCCCAATACTTCGCGGCCGACGAACGTGCGGGCGGCGTCGTCGACCTGGTCCGTCGACGGGCGACGCGACTGCTGTTCACATCGCCCGAGTCGTGTGTTTCTGGCCGTCTAAAGGACGTACTAGACGAAGCCGCTGCGACCAACTGGCTTCAGCATCTCGTGATTGATGAGGCCCACATCATCGAAACGTGGGGGATGTTCTTTCGAGTGGACTTCCAGCTTCTCAGCGTCCTTCGCCGCCGATGGACCGATCGACCGGACTCTGGTCTTCGTACCTTCCTCTTCTCAGCCACCTTCACAGAAAAGTGTCGCGAAGTCCTGCGTTCCCTCTACTGGGACGAGGGAACGCCGTGGCGAGAGTTCGTGAGTCACCGTCTACGATCCGAGATGACGTACTACGTCCACGAGTTCGCGTCCTCTATGGAACGTGATGCCGCCATTCTCGAATGCGCCTGGCATCTGCCTCGACCGGCATTGTTCTACACAACTAAGCCCGACGAAGCCCGCGACCTTGCAAACGCGATCCGTGCCCAAGGGTTTAGCCGTGTCGGTTGCTTCTCCGGTGACACAGGGGCCCAGGACCGACGGGCTCTCATTGAGGGCTGGAGGGCGGACAGGATCGATATCATGGTCGCCACATCGGCTTTTGGGCTCGGAGTCGACAAGCGCGACGTTCGTGCGGTAGTGCACGCTTGCCTGCCGGAGGACCTTCACCGTTACTACCAAGAAGTCGGACGTGGCGGCCGCGATGGTTGGTCCACCGTCAGCTTGCTGCTCCCCACGGTCGGCGATCGGGGGGTGGCCTTGAAACTCGCCGCCAAACTTCTGCGTCCAGAGACCCTCCAGGGGCGGTGGAACGCCCTGTGGGCAACTGCCGAGGCGGTGGATGAGGACCGGCATCGATATCGGTTGTGCCTGAATGCGAAAGCCGTCGACTACCTCGGGACTCGAACCTTCGGCGAGCACGTCCGCTGGAACAAACGCCTTGTCCTGCAACTCCTCCGGGCACGAAGACTCGACCTGCTCGACATCAACTATCAGAGCCGAGATGCCGATGATGGCCTCGAGTGGGTTACGGTCGAACTCCATTTCGCTCCCAGTGGCGACATCGCAGCATTGATCGCCGACCAACGCGATGAGGAGATGGCGACGCTGCGAAGTGGCTATCAGGCCATGGAGAAGTACCTCGACGATGAGGAATGCATCAGTAGGACCCTGCAGGTCATCTATGGCCGCGAGACGACTCAGCGTGTCTGCGGTGGCTGCCGAGACTGTCGTCGGGCCGGGCGCCGAGCCAGCTGTCCAGAGTTTCTGATTCCTCGCCATCCGAACAGCCAGCCAATGCTGACGATCGTCGGCGGAGGCCCGGATCTTCTCACGCGAGCAGGCGCCGAAGAGTGGGTGCGACTCTTCCGCAAGCTCATTTCCAATAAGGTCAGGCGCTTCGCATGCTCAGCAAAACATCACGTACGCGTCCTCGACGTCTGCGCTCAGGCGGACCCTGAAGGACGGTATCTCTACCGAGTCGACCCTTTTGACGAGAACCATCCGGTCGACGTTTCCTCAGAGGAGGCCGTCGTCGTCCTCCATATTGCGCATATCGACCAGCAGGTCCTTCGCGTTCGCACGGGACGCTCGATCGATCACTTGCTCGGTGCTGAGATCGGACGCTACCTCGATCCTAGTGGGCGATATCCACTCGAGTCTGAGGGGGCGATGCTCACTGATGTCAGGAGGTGGACACGTGTTCACTGATTCGTATGTCACGCCGCGCCGCTTAGAAACGTTGGTCGACGTACTTCGCCACATGGGAAGCAACACTACCCGCGATTCGCTCTACCGAGTGCTTCAACCCGAGCAAGTGCGCGACACGGACAAGCCGCAGGTAGCGACGGCAGTCCTTTCCGCCGCGCACGAACTGGAGCTGGTCGAAGGGACCGACCGACTGAATATCTTGAAGAGTCCCTTGCCCACCCGCGACCTTGTGCTGGAGGCACTCGATAGCCACGTGCTGGCCAGAACCGACATCGAACCGTACTTTGCGCTCTTCTTCTCGTATCTCCTCGCCCGAGGCGACGACGGTCCGCTAGATCGATCAGGTTCGGTAGACGACTTCAATCAAAGGGTTCCTCGGCACCCGACTCACCCGATCGCCTTTAACCCGACGATGCACACCGGACTCAGGCGATGGCTGCGCTACGCGGGTCTGGGCTGGAGTGACCCCAAAGGTGTCTTCCAGTGCTGTCCTTACGAACGGCTGTTACGAACGCTACCTGCCATATTTGACGACGCCGTCCGATTGTCCTCGGAGACGTTCATGGAGCGCATGGCGGCGGTCTGTCCGGAACTCGACGGAGGCGCGATCTTCGCGCAGGCCAACTCAGATTTCGATGCGTCGGGAAAGGTCCTCACGCAGGGCGTTGCCAATGCATTGCTTGATCTCCACGCCGACGCGGTCCTACGGTTGCATGCTACTGCGGACAGTGGCGGGTGGAGCCTCGAACGTGCCGAACCGTCTAGCGACGCCAAGACGCTCCTGGCGCCTCGACTTGATGCCATCGAGCTGATCGCAACAACTCGTTCCACGAAGACAGAGTCGTGATGACACGACACCTGGGCCAACCCTGTTGGCGCATCGATCGCCTCGCGAGTGTGGTGACGACCATCGCAAAGATGGACTCGGAACGGTCACACGTGTTCTTGGCCAGCCACTCGCCCATCCGAGATATCCGTGACGAGCGGAATAAGGCCTCCCTCAACGAACAGGAACTGTTCGACGCGATTGTTGACCCGTCCCGAGCGGAAGCCCTCGCGATCTTGTGCGGGGAACCGGGCAGCGGAAAGTCGCATCTGGTCCATTGGCTGAAACTGCGCTGTGACTACGCGGTCCGCGTTGGAGACCTGAAGAAGGTCACAACGGTATTGATACAGCGACGCAAGGGAAACCTGAAAGACGCCCTCGACCAAATGGTGCAGCAACTCCCTCCACACCTTCAACACCACTTGGAGCCTATCCGACAGGCGATCAGCAACATCTCCCAGACCCAAGCGCGCGAGATGCTGGCGACCCAGTTGTTCCACGAACTCGGACCGGAACGTTGGGCCGAGCGTGGACGGTCGCCGCTTCCTCGCGGCTCACAAAACGTCCGGGAACTGTGCACTTCGACCGGCTTTCGCGAGTGGCTGTGCCGATCTGGCGGGGTGATTGATCGGAACATCAAACGACTGACTGATACGAGTGCCGTCGAAGAACGTGACACGCTGCCAGAGTTCGTTCGGAAGGAGTTTGTCTCACCAGCACGATATCGAGCCAACAACACCGACGACGTCCTCGCGATGATGGACGAGTTCGACGAACCCGATGAGAATCTGGCGGACATCGTGGCCGCGCTCTTCAACCTAGCATTGCGAGATGCGCTCAAAGAACTGAGCGGCCTCGGTGATAACAAGCTCCGCGACATCTTCGATCGAATCCGCGTCGAACTGCACAAGGAAGGTCGCACCCTCGCGTTGTTTATTGAGGACGTCTCCGTCCTGTCTGAGTTGGACACCGAAGTCTTCAAGGCAGTGGAACCGCAAAGCCGGCCGGACCTTGGACGCCTTATCGCGGTCCTCGGAATGACTCAGGCGGGCCTCGCAAAGCTACGTGACAATGAACTAGAACGCGTAACTCATCTCCTATCGGTTGGCGGATCCGTAGATGCGTGGCGAGAAGCACCGGAGGAGGTGGCCCGCTTCGCTGCGCGCTATCTAAACACCCTGCGCCTGGACGACTCCCACCTGCGAGTGATTGCAGAACGTCGACGCGAGGGCGGTGACCTGGGTGTGAGTGCCTGCACTGACTGTTCCATCGTCGAGTCGTGTCACGCGACCTTCGGGAGTATTGAGTTCGAGGGAACCACTGTCGGTCTTTTCCCCTTTACGCCTGCGGCCCCACACCGACTCCTACGCTCACTCGACGTCAGCGCCCCGGGCGTACGCCAAAATCCGCGCGGCCTCCTCGACCAGGTCCTGCGCCCCCTTCTGATGGCGACGGACGCGTTCGAGGCGTTGCAGTTTCCGCCGGTGGGGCGCCTTGCGGTCAATATGCACGAGTCGGCTAACTGGGAACCGTTCCTAGATCTCTACTGCGGAACGTGGAGGCGTGAACAACGAGACCGCCTCCGCTTCTTCGCCCAGGGATGGCTTGACGACAGTAGCGACGACGTCGACGACTACGCCCGACGCCTGTCGCCGTTTCTGAAGGCGTTCGGCTTTCCCGACTTCACCAAGACTATCAGCACGCGACCGACTGCGTCGAAACGGTCGCATCGCGTGCCTACGCCAGAGCCATACAAGCCGCCTGCGAGTTCGTCGCCTACGGCGTTGCCGAACGAGCTCCAGGATCTCCTCGATACGACGCAGAAGTGGCTCGACGAACCGACATCCGAGTTGACGAAGGACCGGCTTCCTCGCGAGTTGCTCCACGGCTTTCTCAAAGCGGCCTTGCCGATCGAAGAGGTTCCCGGCTTACCGCAGAGCGTCTTTGAGGGACTCTTCAAGGACATCGCCTCGATTCACATCGAGGGCCAGAGAAGTGCACCCATTAGAGACAAGTTCGCCGTGAGGTTCGAACGCAGCGAGGCGACGCGGAGTCTCATCGTGGCACTCGGATACTTCCGCTTTGTCGGCAGGTCGTCATGGACGTTCCCGCACTCGGCGACCTACAAGCGAACCTGTGCGCGATGGCTTCGGCGCCACCAGATGGATGTGCTGCGCTCGTGCCAACCCGAGAAGCTCGAGCCGAGCCTAGCCGTCGCCGGGGCTGTCGAGTTCCTTGCGTTGGTCGCGATTCTTCGGAAGCGCGCTAAGTTGCCGGACGACCGAGTCGAGTTGGTAGCAGAAGTCCTCTCTCCTCTCGACACTGCACCTGAGTCCGTAACGTCGAAGGGCGCCTACTGCGATGCGCTCAAGCGCATCGTTGACGACCAGGCGCGAGTGCGTGAGTTTCTGCTAGATGAACTGAGCGTCCCTCAAGGCGCCGGCAAGGTTATCTTTATCAACCCGCTTCCGATCCTCGAAGCCGGTCGCGCCTTCCATGACCGGGCGACGATTGCTCGGCTCGACGAGCGCTTCTCTACGAGTTTTTGGAAGACCCGGTACAGCGCCGTTGTGAACGCCATCTCACTTTATGGTGATCTCCCGGCCCTGCTCGAATCCGAACGGGCAGCCGTCGCAGCGGCTGCGCGAGAGATTCGTTCGATCCTGGTCAATGCTGGGTACGCCGATGGCGAGGAGGCCGCTTTGGTCCGGTACTTCGCAGACATGCTTGAGCTTCGGAAGGCCTTGGTGAAGGCCAAGACTCCGGTACCCGACCCCGAGTTCGACTCTCAGCGCGCGTCGTTTTCCGAGGTCAAACCGTGGGCAAACGCTCTCGCGTCCGCCGAAAGAGTTATTGCATCTGAGGGCGTCTCGGAGTTCGTCCGATTTAGCCCCGCCACCTTCTTACGCACGCACAGCAGTATCGGAGTGGCGAGCCGCTATTTCGCGAGAGTCCAGGCGGAGATTTCCGCGGTGGAAGCACCGCTGATTGCCGAGGGCGATCCCGATGACCTGGCGCGGCTCCTTTTGGAAGAACTCGCCACGATTTCGGCACTTGCTGATCCAGAAGAGGTGATCGAGTGACCGCGCCGACCGCCACAACGATAGAAGCACTTCGCCGTCGGGTCGAAGCACTTCCTGGCAAGAAACAGCACGCCAACCTGGTGACTGCCCTGAGGTCCCACGGCAACTCGGTGACTGAAGCAAGGAATACATTGTCGCTTGCTGTCGATACCGCGAGGCATGTAGTTGTCGTCGTCGGCGATACGATTCCGAAGCTAATCGAGGCGCGGAAAAGAGCCCTATCGATTGCTCGACGACTGCGGAAGAACCTCAGCGCGAAGATCGAAGCGGTGGCCGACGCCAAAACTGAGGAGGCGGTGATCGAACTGAAGGAGCGGGCTAGAGCCGCAGCGAAGTCCGTGCAGGAAGCATGGCGCACTGGACTCGACTCGTCGATGGGAGGCTATCGTCAGATCATCGAGGTGGCTTCCAACGCGAACTTGTCCGGCGCGCGAGCGCTGCTCATCAAACTGGACGCTCTGGCCAGCGCAGAACCGCCAATAGATGCTAGAGGTGCAGAGGACGTGCTCGCGCGGCTTTCGGCGCTACGAGACGCAGTCGGCACACTTGGACTCGAAGGAACAGTAGGCCGCTTTCTCGCGGCAGCTGTTAATAACGGAGCCGGCGCGAAAGAGCTTCTCACTCCAGAGGTGCAGGCCTTTCTCACCGCCCACAACCTGTGGGGCCGCCTCGCTGTGACGCTGAGATAGAAATGTCGAAGCGCATCTTCGTTGACGCGTTGTTGAGCTTTCTCGAACGCCGGGAAGCTCGCCACCTATCGTGGGGGTTTTACAACGTCTCATTCGATGGCATGGACGTCGAGGCAGCCTTGGTCGATGAAGGCCCAGAGGATCTGAATGACGGATGGCGGGCTCTCCAAACGACGGGCGTTCTGATGCCCGGACTTCTCGACGAAATGAGCTATCACGGCCTGCTTCATCAGCTTGAGGACGGAAGGTATCGAACGCGCTTTGGTGAGACGGTGCGGCTCATTGCCAATCTTCGCCAGTTGTTTCGACCTCAGGACTGGAATGTGGGACGACGCCTCGTGGGCGATCTTCAACTTCAACTGTCGCAGCGCAAGTATCCGCGGCGCGACCAAACCGCTGGTGCGTGCTGGGAAGACCTGGCATCGGTCGCCGTCAACTCTCGCGGCATTCAGGAGGAAGTATTTCGCGCGCTGTCTTCGACGCCCAGCGGACAGTCGTTAGAGTTCTCTGGTTTCCAACGGCGTGCGTTCAAACATATCTTCGCGAGCTACGGCGCCCAAGGCTTAAGCGGCTCGATCGTAAGCGCCGGCACGGGTGCGGGAAAGACGAAAGCCTTTTACATCCCTGCCTTTCTTGGCCTCGCGGCTGATCTGGCAATGGATCAGGCGCCCTATACCAAGATCATCGCCATTTACCCGCGAAACGTGTTGTTGGCCGATCAACTCAGGGAGGCTCTGGCGGAGGCCTCGAAGATCGCCCCTGTTCTGTCGCGCCACGGGCTTCGCCCGATCACGTTCGGTGCGCTCCTCGGGGACACGCCGAGAAGATATTTCTTCGACAGAGAGCGCGACGGGAGGTATCGCGTTGAGTCCTTCGAGCGGTCTGCCTGGAAAAACCGAACCCCCGACGGTTTTCCAATACCTTTCCTCAGGTCGCCTGTAGCCCCCGAAGAGAAGCTGATCTGGCGGGATGAAGATAGGACCGCCGGCAGGACGACGCTCTACCGCCCAGGACAGGTCACGCCTGACGTACCGGATCAGACGCTCCTCATTCTCCGGGAGGACATCCAGAGACGGCCCCCGGACGTCCTGTTCTTGTCCTTGGAAATGCTCAACCGGGAGTTGGGCAATCCGGACTGGGCATCGACTTTCGGAATCGATGCGACCGATGGACGCAGGCCGCGGCTGCTCCTACTCGATGAGGTCCATACCTACTCCGGCCTCGCGGGAGCCCAGGCAGCGTGGGTACTGCGGCGTTGGATGTATGCCGCGCGAACTGCGCGTTCTCTTCACGTGGTCGGCTTGTCTGCCACACTCCGAGAGGCTCCGCGTCATCTCGGAGCGGTAAGCGGAGTCGCGCCCGGATCGGTTACCGAGTTTCGACCGTCCGAAGACGAGTCGGTCGGCGAGGGCATGGAATACAACCTCGCAGTCAAAGGAGACGCATCGTCGGCGACATCTCTTCTCTCCACATCGATCCAAACGGCCATGCTTATTGCTCGGAGCCAGACGCCCCGGGAGTTACCGCGTCCCGTCGATCCTGACTCGATCGCCAGTGGGGCTTTCTATGCGCCCAAGGTATTTGCATTCAGCGACAACCTTGATGTCTTGAACCGTTGGCTGACTGACTTGTCGGACTCTGAGAACCAGCGGTTGGCGCGGTTTCGGCTCCCGCCGGCAGATCGTCAGCCACCGCTAGTACTCAGCCCCGCGATCGAGCGGCAGATGCGTGACGCCGGTCAAGTGTGGGACCTTCCCCACCGCCTCCAGTACGATCTCAACCGCAGTCTCCGAGTCACCCGCTGCAGTTCGCAGGATCCCGGCGTGGATACCGCTTCGGACATCGTGGTCGCAACAGCAGCCCTCGAGGTCGGCTACGACGATCCCGATGTTGGGGTAACCATGCACCACAAGGCACCTCGGTCGATCGCTTCCTTCGTCCAGCGAAAGGGACGCGCGGGAAGAAGGCGGGGGACCCGTCCGTGGACCGTCGTTGTCTTGTCCGATTATGGCGTCGATCGGTGGGCCTTCCAACAAGTCGAGAAACTCTTTGACCCCGAGATCGAAGCGCTCGCACTGCCGATGGCGAACCCCTATGTCCTACGGATCCAGGCGACCAGTTTCCTGATCGACTGGATGGGTCGGCGAATCGGTCATGGTGCACCCTACGACTATCTCGCTAAGCCGGAACCGCGTTCGAGCGCGGCGCAGGGGCAAGCCCGGAAGATCCTCGATGACTTTCTGGAGCAAGGCAGAGAGTGGCGGAAGTTCCGTCGCGACTTTTTCTACGCTTTCCGGTACCCCTTCGGAGGTGGAGGCGAGGCACTTTCCGACGAAGCCCTCGACGCCATTCTTTGGGAGGAACCCCGTCCGCTTATAACGCAGGCGATTCCGGCGCTAGTCCGGAAGCTCGAACGCGGATGGACATTCGCCCAGGAGAGTAGAGCGAACGACGTCGAAGATAGAGGAGCCAACCGACCGCTTCCCCAATTCCTACCTCCCGCAACGTTCGCGGACCTCGCAGTTGCCGAGGCCCGCTTGTCGTTTCCGCCTGGCACGCGGAAGCCTGACGAGCACGAGAGCGTCTCGCGCGTTCTTTTCGAAGCGTGTCCGGGGAACGTCTCGAAGCGATTCTCGACCCGACTAAATGAGAGCGGCTACTGGCATACACTTTCTCAGAGGTTGATGCAGGGAGGTCCGGTCCAGTTGTCGATGGACGAGGCCTTTGCGAACTCACTCTTTATCGACCGAGTCGATGGCGTGGATATCTACCAACCGACCGAGGTAACGCTGGCGCCTCGGCCTCAGAACGTCGGTGACACCAGTAGAGGCTTTTGGGACTGGCGAAGCACGCTTCGCACGATCGGCCAAGGGCGCGAACTCCCAATCCTCACCGAACTCCCATGGACGAGGATTGTAAGAACGACTACGGCTCACCTGCATCGAGACAGTTGTGCTGTAGAGGTTGTCAGGCATGCCCACACCTCCTCGTACGAGGTCCGAGTCGGCACCGCCAACCCTGTGCAGGGAACCGTGACGCTCGTCCGCCGTGCAGACGACGGCACCACGACGGAGCAAGCAGTTGGATTTCATCAGCGGGTTGATGGAATCGTGTTCGACGTCAATCCCGAGTGGGTAGACGCCTGCTCGGCAGGCCTTGATGTCGAGACGGCGGCGCGCTTTCGGCCGGTGTTCTTCCTGGAGAAGCTCACGACCGTGTTGGCGAGAGACGTGGGAATCAATCAGTTTCTCGCCGAGTGGCTTTGGCAGACTGCCATGGCCTCGCTAACAGCCACGGCGGCATTGCAGAGAGTTCACCTGAGGGACGCCCAAGCACTGCTCCATGGGCGAAGGCCCCAGGCAGCGGCTCGCGTTCTTGACGCAATCATTCCCCCGGCCCTGCAGGGCACGACCGCCGCGCCGCCCCTTAAGACGCGCATCCTCGCTGCCTGGAATGATCCGATAGTGCTGCAGGCGATCGAGGACATCGAGCCCTGCCTCTGGGAGCCGCCCACAGAGGAGTTTACCGCGTGGGCTCGTCAGCGTTACCTCGCTACCGTGGCTCAGTCAGTCCGCAGCGCAGCGCTGGCTTGCGTGCCTGGTCTATCCGAAGACGATGTGATCGTAGACGTGGTGGGCGACGCCCGCATCGTCCTTACGGAGGCAGCGTCCGGAGGACTCGGACACATGGAGCGAATCGTTCGAGAACTCCGGCAAGACCCGGACGGCTTCCACGCTGCATTGGAAGACGCTCTTGTATTCTGTCCGCGGCAGCGCACCGCAGTCACCCTAACGCGCGCCGTGCACGAGGCAAATGCCGAGGGCTCTGCTCTTGCCAGCGCGTTTTCAGAGGTTCGAGCGACTCGATCTTCCGCCGACGTCGATCGGGCCCGCAGCAATCTCACCCGCGCCCTCGCTGAGAGAGGACTGCCCGCTAACCGCAGCGCCGTGGTCGCGATCGTCACGCGACTCCTGCGTCCAGGCAGCCGTGTCTCGACCGATCAAGCGATCGATCTGCTGAACCGCGGTTGGCGCCGACTATCTCGGCGCCTCGGCGTCGACATCGATGTACGGGTCTTCGCCTACGTATGCGTCCGCAACCCCTCGATCTTCCGCCGGCTGTCGCGCCTCCTTCAGACGATTGGTGACGGTGATCAACCGACGATGTCTCAGACGTACGCGATCTTGCAGCAGTCGCTCTTTGGTCCCTGCGAGGACGCATGTCCAGAGTGCCTCGACCAGCCGCATCGATTTAGTCCATTTGGTCGACCGTCACGAGCGCTCGCGGCTCTGTGGCTCTTACTTCCATCTCAGCCAGTCGACGCCGACTCGAATCCGGTTGATTGGTGCGACGTCGTTCGACGACGCCTGGTCGCCGACCGGCGCGTCCAACTCCGGACCTCGCACGCTCGACTCCCAGAGGTCGCGGCGACCCTACAGGCGCTGCTCGCTGAGGAGGTGGATTACGGACATCTGCTTGTGCCGATTACGCTCGTCCGAACTGAACGACTCGAACAAGGCTGGCTCTTCACGCTGCAGCTGCGGGAGACGACTTATGCCTAGCCGAGACCTCTGGTCCCATGGCAGCGGCCGCCAACTGCCCGATCTTTTATCGTCTGCGCTCGCACTGCTCCTTTTGCGCTCCGACGACAAGCGGCCGGCGTACTTCTCAAGCCCGTGGATGTCGGACTTCGTGGTCCTACCCAACGAATACCGGCAATTCGAAGCCCTGGTTGGCGAGTTTGGGGAGCGCCGCGAGATCTCGTTCGGCCAGTACCTGTCTAGGTTGTCCGAGCAGCGTCCGGTGCGAATCGTGACGAACCGAACCGCTGCGTCAAAAACGTTCCTCGCAAATCCTGCGCTGCGAACCCCACAAATCGTTGCTCGTTTCGCCGACAGCGAAAGCCACGAAAAAGGGATCCTCGGCCCGGGCTTCTATATTGAGGGGTCGATGAACCTCACGCATAGCGGGGTGTACGTAAACGGGGAGAAGATCACGTTCCACGCCGCTGGCGATCCGTCCTCCAACGAGAAGATTGTCCGTGCATATCTGGAGTTCGATCGGCGCTGGGAGAACCTCGAACGCCATGATTGAGACCATCCGACAGGTCGTCCGGGTCCTGAGCGTTCGATGGCCGGAACACTGGGGTGCGCTGATCGCTGACGACGGTGTGTCCGCGGTGATGGGGCACCCACTCGAACGCCAGTTGTCGGCGTTGCTTAGCGGTCGCGCGGCGTCATTCCCTTATCCGGTCTCGAATGAGGGTGATACGACATGGGTCACGATGGCGCCGGATGCCGCATGCCTACAGTCAGCCATCGAGGATCTGCGCGCCTGGCTGCTTCCGAGTTACGGATGGGAAGATTGCATCAAGACGGCGCCGACCGCCGGCAACACACTGAGCGCCCAGATCCTCAGTCTGTCGCCAGCGGGCTACTTTCGTTGGAAGACGCGTGCGGTGGACACCGAGATCGCACTACGAAAACTTAACTCGAGGCTCCGACTTGAGGACGCGCGACCTGCTCACGTCTTGTTTACGACACCCTCCCTGATCGAACTACGCCAACGCTTCGAGACGTCTCTGGTCGCCCGAGATCGCGAGTCTGCGTTGTCGACGATCGTAACGATCGACTCGCACGGGCTCGATACTGCGACGAACACAAGGTTCATGAAGGTGCGGCTCTACGATCGCTTTTCCGAATACGGATATGTCGCGGACGAGACTTCTGTGCGGGATCTTCTCAGCGTGCGTATGCCTCATCTCATCCGAGTTTGTCTGGCGAGGGCGTTTTATGCTCACTTCCTTGCGGCGTCCGAAACGACCCGTGGCCTTCGCGGCACGATGCCAGTGTTCTCCGAGCAGGTGTACCCGCTGCTGGCCGGTCTTCTAGCGCGCTGTCACCCTGAGGATGGGCCTGACGTCCGTCGACTGCTTGGCTATCGCGCAATGCTTACTGGCGACCGTGCAGCGGCCCCTGTGGTTGCGGATGGAACTGACGACGCAGCGTTGATTGAGTTCCTCGCAGAACTACTGGTCCGCCCAGCGGCGGCGGACGAGCACGACAGCCCCGCTGTTGTGGCGCGCGCCACGCCTCCGGCCCCCTTGCCTGGCGCCTCTTCCGAGGATCGTGAGGTGCGTTCGTGGAAGGAGTGTGTGGCAGCAATTGGAGACTCATTGTGGTCCGCAGTCGCCCGATTCCTGGCGAGCGACGACCGGCCGTCCCTATCCGAGTCGCCGGTGGGCGCAGTACTAGCCGTCCTGGATAGCCTCGAGGGCCTGCTCACTGATCCGGAGTTCGACCAGCGACGTGAAGCTCAGCAGTTACTCCTCAGCTGTTTGGTTCAGGTGATAGGCGACATACGTCTCGATCGAGACTTCCCGCGCAACGACCACTTGGAAATCTACCTGCGACTGCATCAACTGTGGGTCCATCAGAGGAAGGGTTCGACACACAGAGAAGACCTGGCTCTGTTCCTAGTCTTGGCTGACGCTGCGCTTGCCGCGCCTCACGCCGAAGCGGCAGTGGTTCACGGAATCGAAGAGTGGTGGTCCATGCGGAAGGGACGGCCGCTCCTACCATTTCTTCTTGAGGCGCTCAGTCTGGTCTCTTACTACCCGGACGCCGCGGTTGGGGCTACGAACCTCTGGATCGACGGAGCGACGTGTGTTCACCGCGACCCGGGCGACCTAACGCGCGGCGAACGGCAGGCGTGGCGTTCTCTCGGCCTCCGACTTGGCGTTGACGAAGCGAGCGTCGAGGACTTCCTCCGAGGCGCAGACCCGTCGGACGAGCCAGAACGCGACCCTTTGGCGGACTCGGGCCTCGGCCGAGTAGCCATCGTCTCGTTCCGCGAGAGGCAGGCGAACGAGGCGGCGAGCGAGATCCGAAAACGTTCCGGGGCCGACGTCATCATTGTGGGAAAGGGGGACGGCGGGATGGGGATGATCGCCGCCCGTGCGGCTGATGTCGTTCTGATCGTATGGGCCGCTATCTCACACGAGGTGTACCGTGGGTTCGACACGGTTCGCGAGAAGGTGGCATACGTGCAAGGAACCGGCGCTGAGAGCATCGTCCTGGCACTCGAACGAGAGGTTGTAAAGCGCGCGAGTCGCGCCCATCGCTAAAGGTACTCGGGGATAGCGTCCAAGATCATCGACCGGACACTGGCTTGCGTTCAGGTCACGCTCTTCGACACTCGTGATGATTTAGGCGTCGCCGGCGCCGTGGTGCTCCATACCAGTGCCTTGTACTGCACGAGGAGGTAGTTCGCGAGCAACTGAATATCCTTCGATGTATTCTGGATCTCGTTCCATTTTCTCTGCTGGCCGGGCCCGAAGTCCCAGAATCCCTCTGTCCAGCGACAGACGTCTTTCAGAGGCTGCAAGTCGCGCCGGAATTGGTCCAAGGTTGGCAATCCCGAACGGCGATGCCGATCAGCAATCGCGTCCATGATGAATCCCAGACCGACAATTCCGGCTCCGTGCATCAGACGCGACCTTTTCGGCGGAAGGCCCCAAGCGTCTTTGAATACCTCGCGAACGGCTGTCCAGAATGCACTCAGAACACTCACCATCGCCTCTGGGTCGTCCTGACCAGACTTGGGATCCCGCAGGCGATAGAGAACACCATCCGTAAGGCTGTTCTCGAGCATCCGGAGGACGGAGTTGTCCTTTATCAATCCCTGCGGAGTCGTAGGGGTGCTGATCATCTTGTAAAGGGGCGAGCCTTCTCTGTGGTTCAAGCAGTCCAGTAGAAGGGCGGGGAAGCGCCGACGTTCCAAGAGCGCGGGCAGCGTGGCGTCGGTGCTTGGCAGAAGTTCGTAGATCAGACCCTTCGGGAGTGGCTTAGTCGAGTTAACCAGGATGAACTGCTCCGTCTGCTCCCGGACAGAGTCCGTCAGGAAAGCAGTGACACAGATCGGAAAACTGGGAACGGCCGCGTCGCGGATGGCGGCGAGACGCTGCTGCCCGTCGACGACGAAACCAGGCTTGTCAGCGTCGCTTGCGCCGTTGTCCACCGGGATGATCAGCGTTCCAGTTCTCGAGTAGGCGGAGGACGGTCCGCTGGCGGGCTCAAATCTGACGCGCGGGTCAAGCGCCAGCACAATGGCGTTGGGAACCATCGGAGAACTGCTCTCGAGATAGCTGCGAATCTCGTCGATGTGCGCCAGAACCTCCGGTCGCTGGTAGCCCTTCACGGAACCATTCCGCCGAATTCGGGAGACGGTAGCAAAGGACGGAATGAGCTTCCCGTCGATCGCGAAGGAGTAGAGGGTGCGATTCGGCCCCTGTGACACCTGGATCGCTGGCACTCGAAGTTCATGTACGAAAGACATCTGGTGTTCCCCCTCCGTGTTCATAGAAGCGCCGTGCCCGAAACCAATGCTTCACCCCGAGTCCGTCGATGAGCGACCCGCGCGTCGCCGGCGTCCGGGATTGGTAGACCGAGTTCCCGTCGAAGGCGTCGATAGAACACCCAGAGGTTGTGAAAACCTCTGCGCCGGTTGCGCTCAGCTCCTCGAAACAGAATTACGTGATAGCCCAGGGTCTTGCAGACGTCGCATGGACAAGACGACCACGGTGTCGCCGCGAGCACCTCTCGGTAGGCAGCGGAATGGTCGTGGGTGGGATCGTGAAGCTGTTCATAACCCCGAAGAGCCGCAACAACATCGTCCAGACTGGAACGCCCGGCGTCGTATTCGCCCAGCAGATCAAGACATCGGCGTTCGTGCTGGCGAGCTAGGTCTTGGGGCACCTGTCCGGCCTTGATCCTCTTCTGCAACCCCGGATTGCCCTCCACCTGGGGAACGCGGACCGCCGTGTAGGCGCGGTCCATCGCGTAATAGTTGTCCCGTTCGTCCTTGAACGCCTGCCTTAACGGGGACGTGCTGTCGAAGCTGGTGACTCCATAGTCCCTAAAGCGGCCGACGCTGTCGCAGCGGGTAACACCCAGCAGGTGGAACTGCGTGTTAGGTTTTCGCACTCCCGCAATCGCTTCGAGACTTGCCAGAATCTGCGGCGTCTTGAGGGGAACCATCCCGCCGATAGCGATCCGCGTGTACCCGATCTTCTGAAGCCGTTCGACAGCGAAGGCGTACGATCGAGGGCTCCATCCCTGAGCCACACCCAAAGGTTGAAAGAGCAACCGCCGTGCCTTGTGCTTCCTTAGGAACTCAGCTGCCAGTTCCAGCGTCAGTGCCTGTCGCTCGCGCAGGTCGCCCGGAACCTGCTCGGCGTTCTTAGGCTCATCCCAACTCGCCTGGTACGCGAGGATGACGTGGTCCAAGCTGATGCCGAGATCGAAGCGGCATTCTTCGTAGAAGCCCAGAACCTCATCGACTGAATAGGGCGGCACCTTTTCTCGCACGTACGTGAAGGCGCCGCAGTCGCCCATGATGTCGAGTGGCTGCCCCGCCGTGTCCTGAAGGCGGAAGAACTCGCGTGCGCCAACACGGAGGAGTCGGTGCCTTTGGGCGAGCGTGTATTTCCCGCTGCTGGGACCAACACCATCGACGATTCCCTTGGAGACGAGAAGGCCGTCATACACACGTTCGCTAAAGACCTGGTGAGCGTAGGTATCGTCGCGGTGGCGCAGGCGATCTTTCGACCGACGCTCGGTCGCGAAGTCGAAGCTCGGATCGACTAGATCCTGGCTGTCCGGGAAGAAGAAATTCACGCTGCGTCCGCCTCCAGATAGGCACGAACCAAGTAGTCCGAAATCATCCGAACTTGGGACGGTACGTTCTGGAAATCGCACCACCGCAAGTGTTCGAGGTCTTCCCAAACGCCAGACGTCCATCGGCATAAAGGTGCGATCTTGCGAAGCTCACGCCGTACCCTTCGTGCCGCATCGACCGACCTTGGATCGATGGACATCATAATTCGATCCATGAGGCGCCCCATCGCTGAGAGCCCGCCGCTGTGCATGAGTCGGCTTTGAACAGGCGACCGCCCCCAGGCCCCTGGGAACACAGCTTTGACGGCGGTCCAGTACGTGAGCAGCAGTAAGCGTGCTCCCTCTAGATCCGTCTCCCCGGTCGAAAGGTTGCGATACGCGAAGAGGCATCCGGATGGTGTGCCGAAACTCGTGCGTAGAACTCGCACTAGGCTCGTGTCAGATACAACAGCCGCGCGCCGCTGAGGAGCCGCTGAGGAAGCGCGGCGAATGAGGCCACGGAACGGGGATTCTGGATCGGTATTGAGGACCTCGCAGAGGGCCGACGGCATCCGCTGGGCGGCGAGTTCAGGCGGCAGCACCCCGACGACTTCAGGCAGGAGTTCGGTGATCAAGCCGCGCGGAAGGGGTTTGGTGCTGTTCACTCTGAGGAACTGCTCCCGTTGGACGCTCGTGTCATCAGCCACGAAGGCACTTACGGGCACGGGAAAATTCTTTCGTCGAGACTGCGCCAGTGCGGCCGCTCGCTGTTGGCCGTCCACGATCAGTGCCTTTCGCGCGCGGCCATTCGTTGAGACCCGCATCTCAAGGATGCCTGGCGTCGAATGCGGATCTGCCTGGCTCGCGCCTCGTGCAGGTCGGAACCGCGTATCGCTCGGCAGAGCCAACACAAGCGAACTGGGGAAAAGGGGCCGCTCACTGTCCAGGTACTCGACGATGTTCCTTATGTGCCGCTTTACCTGAGGTCGTTGATATCCAACCAACTTGCCCTTCGCATCGCGACCGATCCTGTGGGTTCCTGCGATTGCATCCAGGTCGCGCGTCGTTAGTGTCAGCAGATAGAGCGGCCGCTCGCGGTGCTGATTTACGCGCAAGGCGTAGCGTTTCAGCACCTCATGCGGCATGCCGCTTCACCTCTCGAAAGATCGCACCGAAGCGCGCCTGCTCGCAGGCATAGCCGCTGTCTCGGAGCTGCCGGAGCATCGGGGTTCTGGCCAAGGTCGGCTCTCGCCGAAGAGAAGCTCGGACGAACCGATGCACCTGGAGATCGGTCATCGCGATTCTGTCGTGGTGAGGGAGGTCCGGCGTTCGCTGAAGTAGGGCTTGATATCTGGCTCGAAGGTCTGGGGCGCTCAGCCGGGAACGCCGTACCTCACCCAGAATCTTTCGTGCCACACGCGCATGTAACGACGGCAGCGCGCCACCGACGAGGCCCCTCAGTCGTCCTTCTGACGGGATCACCTGCTCTTGCAGTTTTGGCGACAGCGATGCCGCGGAAGTCACGATCAGGAACTGATCCCGGTCCGCCATCTCGTCGACAGCGTCGGCCAGGTCATCAGAAAGCGCCTTGACGTAAGTCGGCGAGCAGACCAGGAGAACATGGCACTTCGGCGCGGAACGAACGACATCCGTCAGCGAGCGTGGAGCGCCTCGCAATGGGCCTTGCCTCCCGGTCAAGAGCGACCACCACTTCCGCAAGCCCTGGGGGCCCTCGGTCGCGGTGACGACCGCGTCGGGTTGTCCTGTGGCGAAGGTCGCTGAGTACGGATGGAGGAGCGCATCGGCCGCGACCAGACCGTACCCTGCGGATGCAATCCATAGCTTCGGGCGAAAACCTCTCTCCTTCGCCATCGCTGGGAGTGAGCGGCAAATGTGCCAGTGGTCTCCCATGTAGAGTTCTTGGGCCTGGACCGATTGTTCGCGAGCCGCCGACAGGCGATCCCACCAACGCTCGAAGCGTTGCTTGAGTGGCATGTCTCTGATTGCGCGCACCCTGAGTCCCAACGGTACCGATAACCGTTTTCGGTCGGTGCAGCTAACGACGATGTTCAGGATCGAGGCCATCCGTTAGATCTCAGCCTCCAGCGCTGCTTGGGCTACCGCGATGATCGTTCTTTCGCGTTCGAACCGCGCGCGTGATCGCAACAAATCGTCGGCCTGAACCTCGGGTACAGGCCATTCGATGCGCGCAAATGCGCTGTGGTTGTGGATGCTCTCGTGGTTCACAGCGTGAACTCGGAACCACGCGACCCGATGATCACGCTGAAGACGAAGAGCTACCGCTCGTACCATGTCCTCGACGAACACTGGGTTGTCGTACGCCTGCATGGTGACGAATCGCTCATCGGCCCGCTTCAAGAGCGGGTAGACCGGAGCCGAGCCCGAGCGCTCGGCAAGCTCGACTAGTTCCTCGATCCAGATGATCTCCGGAGCTCCATCCGCGGTCCGATTCGTTCGTACGTCGATCGTGATGATTCCGCGCTGATTGTGTGCCCCGTAGTCGCTCACCGCTTTGCTGCATGGGCAGAGACTGGTCACTGGAACCTTCACCCGCAGCAAGAAGTCGTCGTATGTGCCGTTGCTTTCACCGATGAAGGCGCACTCGTAGTCCATCAGCGCGGCAGCTCCTGTGACGGGAGCACGCCGCTCGAGGAAGTAGGGAAAAGCGACCTCCATTCGAGCGCTCTTGGCTTGGAGTCGATGCTTCAGCTCATCGAGAATCGTGGGAAGGGTTCGAAGCGTGACCTCTCCTCGATGACTGCTCAAGACCTCGATGAAGCGGCTCATGTGGGTGCCCTTGAACTGATCGGGCAGACTGACAGACATGGCGATCATCGCAATCGTCGACTGCTTTTGATGGTCGCGATCGAGGACGACGATGGGATGGCGGATGTCGCTAACACCAGCTTGGTCGAGTGCCAACTGGCGATCATCCTGACGGTTCTGTACGTCCTCGAGCTTCATGTGGTCTCCCCGCGGTATCGGCACCCTGAGGTACACGTTTCCCGAACAGTCAGCTCCGAAAGGCTTGGAAGACGCCCAATCAAGCGATTCCAGATCCACCGAGCGAGGTTTTCGCTCGTCGGATTGCTCAAGCCGTCAATGTCGTTCAAATAGCGGTGGTCCAGTTCGTCCTGAATCGGTCGAAAGGCCTCCTTGAGGTCGGCGAAATCCAGTACCCATCCCAGGTTCGGGTCGACCGCGCCCGCTACCGTGATCTCCACGCGAAAGGAGTGCCCGTGGAGACGCCCGCACTTGTGCTCAGGCGGAACATGGGGCAAGCGATGAGCCGATTCGAATGTGAATTCTTTGAAGATCTCCACGTCGATTCCTAAGGAATGCCCAGCATCTTGTGGGTCTGCAGGCTGAGTCGCCATTTCGGATGGTGAAGGCAGTACTGCACCGCCTCCATCGTGTTCAGCGATCGATCGGGTCCATCCATTGGTTGCAGGAAGAAATGCTCGAAAGCGAGATCCTCGAACATATCGGGGCGAGCTCCCTCTTGCGGATAAACGAGCTTCAGTTCATTCCCCGTTCGCAACGCAAGTTCCGTCCCGGCCTTCGGGCTCACGCAGATCCAGTCAAGATCGGCAGGGGCCGGTTTCGTGCCGTTCGTCTCTACAGCCACCTCGAAAGTCTCGGAGTGAAAGGCGTCCACAAGGAGGTCGTCGAGTTGCAGCAAGGGTTCCCCTCCGGTACAGACGACAAGCCTGCGAGCGGTTGAGGGAGCGTCTGTCGGCCACTTTGCACGGACCGCGGCCGCCAGTTCGGCGGGACCGCTGAAGCGCCCACCTCCCTTTCCATCGGTCCCGACAAAGTCCGTGTCACACCAACGGCAGGCGGCCGTAGGCCTATCAGCTTCGCGGCCCGACCACAGATTGCAGCCGGAGAAGCGGCAGAACACCGCAGGACGACCAGTGTTCGCACCCTCGCCCTGCAGTGTGTAAAAGATCTCTTTGACTGCGTAGCTCAAGGGCTCCCAGCGAAGCTCTGATAGCGAGCGGGATCGGTGAGCCCTGCCTCGGCAAAACCCTTGAGGCGAAGTTGGCAGGCGTCGCATCGACCGCAAGCGAGGCCCAAGGAATTCGGATCGTAGCAGGTGGAAGTTTCGCCAAATTCGACTCCTAGAGAGGTGCCGAGCGCGACGATCTCAGCCTTGGTCAGGCTGATGAGGGGCGTGTGAATCTTGAGACGCCTACCCTCGACACCCGCCTTGGTTGCGAGATTCGCCATGGCCTCGAACGCAGCGATGTATTCAGGCCGACAGTCCGGATATCCGCTGTAGTCGAGGGCGTTGACTCCAATATAAACGTCGGATGCGTCGACTACCTCCGCCAGCGCCAGCGCGTACGAGAGGAAGATCGTATTCCGAGCGGGAACGTACGTAATTGGAATCCCTTCCGACATGTCACTGATGGCTCGGTCCTTGGGAACCGAGAGGTCGCTCGTGAGCGCGGAGCCTCCGAAAGTTCGAAGGTCGATCTCGACCACCTTGTGTTCGGCGACCCCAAACCTCGCCGCTACGCGGCTCGCCGCTTTCAGTTCAGCTGCGTGTCTTTGACCGTACGCAAATGTCAGCGCGTGGACGTTGAAACCGTCTCGCCGCGCGACGGCGAGGACTGTACTGCTGTCGGCTCCCCCGGAGAGTAGGACCACTGCATTCTTCGCGTCGCTCATGACTGTTCCCCTTTCACAAAGCCGATCCGTCAGCCGCCCTCGTGACTCGCCTGTCGAGCCCGTTGGTAGCGACGGATCGCGTCCACATGCCGGGGTTCCCACGTCCGCCATCCACGCCAATCCCGCCTGGCATCGGTGAGTTCCGGAACCGGCTGCCCGTCCCGCAACCAGCGACGCAAGGTAGGTTCAGAAATCCCAGTTCTTTCCAGGAGTTCCTTCGTACGCAGTCCTTCGTTGGTGGGCTGATGCACCGTGCTAACCCTCGTCCAATATTCGACTGATAGGTATCAGACGTCTCGCAGGCGAGTAAATAAGTTAGTAATTTCAATCTTTTATCCACAAGATAGGCGCGATTTTGTTCACAGGATCCAGGCAATAATTACAGGCGCTTGGACCGCTTTGGCCTTGTGCGTTGTGAAGTGACATCATAATACAATACATCATCCGTCGGAGGGAGCCTGGCAGGTCGGACAGAAGTAGGTGCTTCGGCCCGCCAGACGGACTTTGGCGATGGGCCCTCCACATGAGTGGCAGGGGGCGCCGGCTCGCTGGAAAACCCGCAGGTAGCGCCCGAAAGCGCCCGGAGGCAGTAAGCCATCTCGATGCAGGCTGAAGCTGGTTCCGCGGTGACGAACTGCCGCGGCAAGTACCGCTCGGATGGCTCTGTACAACCGACCAGCTTCGTCCGAGTTGGTCTGCCTCCGTGCTGGATGGATGCCCGCCCGGTGCAGGACCTCGTCTGCGTAGATGTTGCCGATGCCGGCCACGGCACGCTGGCTGAGGAGAACGGCCTTGATCGGGGCCTTCGCGCCGGCGAGGTAGCGTTCGAAAGCCCTCCTGTTGAAATGGCTAGAAAGGGGTTCCGGTCCCATGTTCATAAGTGTCGGGCTACTCCGATAGTCCCCGCGTCGGACGACGCTCACGCGACCGAATCGGCGGCGATCGACAAAGATCAGAAGTGCGCCGTCATCCAACTCGATTACGAGTCGCACATGCGGCGTGATCGGGACCTCGGGCGCTGCGAGGAGTCTGCCGCTCATTCCCAGGTGGATGATCAGCTCAAGTTCACCCAGCAGGCCGAGCAAGTACTTCCCTCTCCGACGCAGGCCATCGAAGCGCAGTCCACGGATCCTTCGGAGCCGCTTCGCTGCGGAACCCCGAATCGCAACTACCTGCTTCCCCACGACGATCCTCGCTAGATCACGTCGCACCGTCTCGACTTCGGGTAACTCAGGCATGTGTGCTGTTCCGCAGGTTCAGCATCCGGTCGCACGTGTCGCTCTCAAGCGGAGTGAAGTCCAGTGGTTTCTCTCCAAGAAGGCCGCAACGTTCCTGCGCTGCGCTTCGGGCGGAGGCGAGGTCGGGGCGATCCTCAGGGGTCATCGAGATCATCGAGTTCCCCCGCTCGTGGGCCCGGAAACGACCGACACGGACCCTGGAACGTTCAGCCGCAGCGCCTCGCCCGGGATGCTCTCGACTAGGCGATCGATTTCATTCGGCGAGACCGTCTTCTTCAGCGCGTGCCTGAAAGGCGCCAGTAGCTTGTACCGCAGGTCGCGCGCTTCCGGCGCCACGAGCCGGCGAACAAGACCGCCGATCCGTTGCATCTTCTCGGCGAGATCAGCGACCGTGACGGGCTGGCCAACGTGTTCCGCCAGGACCGTGAGCGCCAGGAGTGGCTGGCGCTGAATGTGGCGCGGCGGGCGCGTGGGGATGTCGATGCCGCGATAGACGACCCGACGCTCGGGCAAGTTGACCACGAGAACCGGCGCCACGACCTCCGCCGGCGCCGGCGTGTCAGCATCGGCAGCACTCTCGGCGGCTCGGGCGACTGGCTCGTAGCGGGGCGCGGACCCTTTCCGGCCAAGCGCCACGGCTAGTGCGGCAAGGGCCGCCTTGTTCCGAAGGACCCCGCGGAGCGTCTCGGGATCGGCCGCGCGCAGTTCCTCGCGCGTCCTGAAACCGGCGTCGACCAGCCGCCGCAAGAACGCTCGTCGCACCCCACGCGCCCGGATCTTCGCGACCGCGACGGCGTCCTCGCGCACGCCGTGGGTCAATCGATCGGCCAGCCGCTCGATGGCAGCCGCCCGCTCTTCAGACCAACCGCACGCCAGTGCGATTGCCCCGAGCGCGTCCACGATCCAGCCGTACTCCTCGCCGATTCGGCGGAGCCCACCCGCCCAGACGTGGTAACGCGTCTCAAGTTCTTTCGTCGGCAGTTCGGCGATCCAGTCGCCGAGCAGCAACGTCTTCTTGATCGCCTTGGCGGCTTCGTATTCGGCGGCGTTCACCTGCGCGGCGAGGTCCGCGAAGATGGGCCTCGCGGCGACGCCCGCCGCCGCGGCGCGCGCTAGGAGTTGGGCACGGTAGTCCGCCCGGTACCGTTCGTCCTTCGCCAGATTGACGTAGACCCCATCTCCGCCGTCGGTGAAGCTGGCGACGGTCAGCACCTCGAGCTCGGACAGGGTCACGGCTACGGCGCCGCGCGCCCATCGCGCCAATACGATGCCGGTCTTGGCGCCGATGCCTTTGGTGGCGCAGGCGCGGCCGACGACGTTGATCTCGAGCGCATCCCCCTTCTGCTCGGCGAGCCCGGCTGCCACGCAGACCTCTATCGCCCGTGTCAGAGCCTCGGTGAACTCGTCGCGGCTGATCTTCTGAGCCCAGTGGACCTGTCCGGTAAAGCTCGAAAGGAGTAGATCCGCGACCTCCTCGCGGGTGTTCGCCAGGCCGGACGCCAACACGTCGAGCACGTGGTCCTCCAGCGGCGCGTCGCCGAGGGTCGGGCGGACGTTCTCGAAGTCGGATCCGGCGTAGTGCCGCAGCCAGACCTCCGCCTCGAAGGGCGAGTAGGTGACGAGGATCGAACGGCCGAAGTCGTTCACAAGCGACAGCCGACCCGCGCGCCCGCTCATGTTCTCGTACTCGGACTTCGTGATGTCCTCGAGCGACCAGCGCCCGTACCGTCGCAGGTACTCCCACTTGCGGCCGTCGAGGATGACGTTCTTGACCGGCAGGTTCATCCCGACCGCTAGGGTCGACGTGGAGAAGAGGCACCGGATGGCGCCACCACGAAAGTGGCGTTCGACGAGGTCCCGCTCTTCGGGCGAGAGGTCGGCGTTGTGGAATGCGATACCGCTGCCGAGCACCTCGAGCAGCGCCTCCCGCGCATGCGTCTCCTCGAACTGGCGCAGTTCCTCGATCGCCTGGCTAGCGGGGCCGGCGGTCACCCGCTGAGCCACGATGCGCGCGAACTGCAGGGTAGAGCCGCGGTCCGGAACGAACGCCAGAACCTGCTCGCTCCGGCGAACCAGTTCCTCGGTCGCGGCGAGAAGCTCCTCTTCCCGTCTCTCGTGACGGAAGTCGGGGAAATCTTCGACACCCTCCTTGCCCGAGTTGTGTTCCAAGTACCGGAAGACGCCGCGGCAGAGGACGCCCTTGCGCAGCTCCACGGGCCGTCGCGTGTCTACCAGCAGCCGCGCCCCCAGCCAATCAGCGAGCGTCTGTGCCCGCCCGAGCACGGCTGACAAGCCGATGATGCGCGGGCGCGCCGTCGCGATGCGCAGCTTCGTGAGCAGCAGCTCGAGGGTCGGTCCGCGCTCCCTGTCGGTGATGATCTGCAGCTCGTCGACCACCACCAGCCCAACGACCTTCATCAGCTGCGGGCGGCTGACCAGCAGCGCCTGGAGCTTCTCGAACACGACCACCGCGATCTGGAAGTCCCGGCGGAGGATCTGATCGTCGAACTCCCGTCGGTCCCGCGACGAGACGACGACGTTGATCCCGACTGGCCCATATCGACGCCGCAGCTCCTCGAACTTCTCGGCCGCGAGCGCCTTCTGCGGGACCAGGTAGAAGACCTTTGTGTTCTGGCGAGCCGCCTTCACCGCGGCCATCTCGCCGATGAACGTCTTGCCCGACGACGTCGGCGAGAAGACGATTAGGTTGTCAGTGCCGAAGAGCCCGAACTCCTTGACTGCCCGCTCCTGGACTGGAAGCAACTCGGGGCCGACGTGGTTCCGCCAGACGTCGATGATGTCGGGCGGCACGTTGTAGGCCTCCAGGGTTTCCACCTTCATGGAGGCACCTATGCAGCCTTCGCCGCCGGG
>Ga0265328_10000195_pt1 | contig 28424 bp, 36 predicted proteins | sample 41624metaG_FD_202086 | JGI IMG/M metagenome (GOLD analysis project Ga0265328, IMG submission 202086) | Rhizosphere microbial communities from Carex aquatilis grown in University of Washington, Seatle, WA, United States - 4-16-24 metaG | ecosystem: Host-associated > Plants > Roots > Rhizosphere...
CGCCGCGACCGAGTCCGTTCATTCAAGCGGAGCCTTAGCCGGTAAATCCGACGCCTGGAAAGGCTGTCCACCGATCGAACGCGAATTTTTTCCCGATTTTTGGGGCGTTCCGAATCGCGTCCGATAATGGCATATTATCGGACATATTTAGGGGAAGACAAGCGCGGCGGATTTCACCAAATAACTGCTGACAAAGCGCCGCCTTGGGCTAGACTAAGCCATGGTCAGATTCGCTTCCGCGGACGTCTCCGACGACAATATTCCCGCCGCCGATACGCCCGGGGAACCGCCCAGTCGGCGGTCGCGCCGGCGCGACGAACCACGTCCCGCGCCGAGTAACCCGCTGTCCGAGCATATGTTTCCGCGATGGGCGCGACCGCCGGCGACAAGCGCCGCCTGCTCCGATGGAGCCTTTTTCGCCGGCGCTGGGCTTGCTCTGCTCGATGCGATCTTGCGCGAAAATCCGCCGTTCGGCGGCGCGTTGCGCCAGCGTCTCGCGCTTCAAGCGGCCGGCGTCTGCGTGAAAAAGGCGCGGCTGCGCGAGGACGCCGACGCCCTGCGCGACGCCGAACATCTCACTCCAAGCGCCGGGACGTCGCGGACTAGCCCCGCCGGACGCATTCATCGCTTGTGGCGCCTACTCGCGTCCCGCCCAATGCGGCTCGACGCGTCGACCCTGCGAATGGCGGCGGATCTTGTTGGATTGACGGACGAGAAAAATTGCGACGGCCTCGCCGTCGCCTTGCGGGACATCGTGGCCGGCGCCGCACATCCGCTCGCGGCGGCCTTGGAAGCCGGCGCCGCGGCGATGAAGCTTTTTTGCGACGCGCCGCCCGTCGACGCCGAGATTCTTGCGCTTTTGGTCGCCGATCTCGTCCTGGCGCGGCGCCTTGATTGGGACGCGCCGGTTCCGCTGCTCGCGACCACGATCACGCATCCCTCGTTGCGGCGCGGCGCGGCCGGCGGGCGCCCGCGTCCTGGCGATGCGGATTGGACGGACTCCGGCGCCGCCGCCTATGCGATCGCCGCCCAAGAGGCTTTCGCCTTGGCGGGCGAGCTGTCGCGTCGTTCGCAGGCGCTGTTGTCGTCAAAACCCAAATTGCGCGCCAAGGGCGCGGGTAGGGTCGTGGAGCTTTTGCTGGACGACGACGCGGTTTCTCCGGCCCGCGCGGCGAAATTGGCGCGTCTATCCGATCGCGCCGCGCGGCGTTTGTTCGATCGGCTCGTCGAGCTTGGCGCCGTGCGCGAACTTTCCGGCCGTCCGAACTTTCGCCTCTATGGATTGTGAGACGATCATGGGCCGTGGTAAAAAACGCGAACCGGATGCGCCGTTCGATCGGGACCTTGCGGATTTGCCCGATGGCGCGCGCTGGCGCGAATGGATGGGCCGCGTCGAGGCGGCGATTTTTTGCGCGCGCGATCCCGTGCCCCGCGAAGCGCTGGCGAAACTCGTCGGACGGAGTTGCAAGCTCGATGATCTTATCGCCGACATCGTCGACGAACTTCGCGCGCGGCCCTACGACCTCGTCTTCGTCGCCGGCGGCTATCAGCTGCGCACCAAACCGCGCTTTTCCGCCGCGATCCGCGCGGCGAACGCGGGCGAGCTTCGCGACGGCGGCGCGCCCGAACTGACGCCGACCGAACTCTTGGCGGTGACGGCGATCGCCTATTTGCAACCCGCCACCCGCGCCGAAATCTCGCGGCTCGCCGGCAAGGACATCAGCCGCGACGTCATCGGCGGTCTGAAGCGTCTCGATCTCATCGACGGGGCGTTGCGCGCGCCCGAACCCGGCGCGCCCTTCGCCTATGTCACGACGAAGAAATTCCTGGAGGTTTTTGGGTTCGCGTCGCTACGCGACCTTCCCGACCTCGAACGGCTCGAAGACGAAGGTCTATTGCGGCCGCTTCAATCGGACCTCGACCTCGACGACGCCTTGGGGCTCGTCGAAGATGACGGCCAGGTTTTCGAAAGGGAGATGGAGTTCGAGGACTTTGAGCTCGAAGACACGACGGATGACGCATAGAAACTCGAGTCGCCACGCGTCCCGAGCTCCCGATGCATGGTGACGGCGCCATGGGCCGCCAGCAGTGAATCCAAATTGGCAGCGCCTGCGCCGTCCCTAGGATTTGGAGTTTTGGGTTTCCGCTTGAGCGGCACCTGAGACATCAACCGGCGCGGCAAGTATTGAATGGCGGCGTCGATTCCACCCGCCGTTGCGATGGTCCGTCCCCAAGCGGCGATCATGGTGTCGGGTTCAACGCAAAGATGTGTATCACTCCTTCAAGACGGAAGGACAACAGCGTCATGCGCGACCTGAACTTCCTGTCGTCGGGATGGCCGAAGACTCGGATTCGAGAGTATTTCGCTCTCAACCGGACGGTACATGCTCGTACGGCGGCCTACGGCCATTTCGGTTGGCCGCCTGAGCTGAGGCGAATGGCGGCTTCGCTTGCGAGCGAACCGATCTGGCGGAGCGGCTGCTGAGGCATTTTTCTTAAGGGCCGAGGCTGGAGCGGGCGCGAAACACATCCTCGTCCTCTTTCGTTTCCGGCACCTCCCGTGAGCGAGGCTTAAGGCGGTGAAAGGGGAGCGAGCTACCCTGATGCTAAATCTGTCTCATAGGCGCTGACGCCGGACAGGGTTTTGGGACCATGTCGTTCTAAAGATAAGATTCCGCCATTCTCGTTTCCGACCGCTTTGCATAACAAAGGGTCAGCCGCATTCAATCCGGATCGCATCGGCGCCAGTTTCGCCGGCATAGAGATTGAGGGGCAGCCGATCGACTCGGCGCCGCGTTTCCTGTTACTTAAGCGCTAATCCAGTGCATCTACCCGAGCGAGGTCTATCGATGACGAATCCGATGGAGAATGCCCCCTGGTGGAACATGCTCTTTGAAATCACCGCCGTGCCGGCGGTGAATGCTCTGCTGCCGTTTGTGCTAGTTGGAATCTTAGCGTTTGTGCTCGTCGGCGTCAGGAGCGTGTTGAAGCGCCGGCAAAAGCAGTCGCGTTCGCCAGAATAAATCGAGCTTCACCTGGAGGCGGCCTGTGGGGATGAGCAGCCCGGTGATCAAATACCGCGCCGCCGCGGCAGCCAGGATTTTGACAGTCTCAAAGTTGCCGCGCCTCGTTGACGGCTCTGCGAGCGTCACAAAGCGCACCGCGCCAGGCCAGTCTCGGCTTCCCTACTTGGTGCAGTGGCCATTGAAGGTTCGGAAACTACTCAGTTCGATCGCGCTGAAATGTCACAGCATGAGGGTCATCAGTGGTTGTTCGCGGGGATTCTCTGTCAGGGATCATTCGATCTGAAATGCTGCTCGACTGACTATTCCGAGAGCCGGCTCTATGTCCGCGCAACGCGCGAAAAGCATTACCCAGAATCTCGCTCGCTATTCAGATACGCCATTTAAATCTCGCCCGTGCTCTGGATGCAACTCGCTTGAGTAGTTTCCGAGTCTATGTTCGCGAAGTCGCTTCTGGGAGTATGAAGTCGCAGTCGGACTTTACGAGATTGTGCGGGCTCAGTGGCGCTCACCCCTTGCACCGCGAAGTTTTGCAGGGGGCGAGAAGGTTTTTGTCGGCGATCGAAATTCCCCGCGAGAATTCCTCGGGAGAAAGCCAGATGAAGGTACCGTTCAGCCAGTCACGAAGATGCAGAAGGAGATCGATATGCGTAACCCATTTAGTTTGAGAATTACGGGTGCCCTATGCATCGCTTTGGCCGCGACAGCTTTCGCGGGCCCCGTCACAGCGGGGCCGGTCACTATCTTGAGCTCTCGTGTCATCGAGGCGCCATCGCTCACAGAGCACGTCTATTATCGGCGCTATTATCATCGGCACTATTATCGGCATTATCGGCACTATCGCCGTTACGGATATAATCCCTATTACAGCCCTGCCGGAGCTGTTGCCGGCACGGCGGCCGATGTCGTAACGCTACCTGTTCGGGTGTTATTTGGTATTCCCTATTAAGGATATTTTGCTGAGGGGATTCCCGAATCCCCGGCGGCGCCGGGCGAATTTCGCGGCTTCCGTCCAGGGCGCTGCAGTTCGCTGGCCCGCCATGCAGCCGTGGCGGGTCAATCTTGGCTTTCGGTCCACACTTGCAAACATCGTATGTGAGGTGCGGTAATGCGCTCTTGGCCTCACGCACGAACAGCGTCATTGAACAACGCCGAGTGATAGGCGGGCCGCTTCGTCATAATTCAGTGCAGTATCTCTGGGTTTAGCGACGACTTCCGAGCGGCAACCGTATGGGACGCGGACCGAGGATAACCGACGGTGGAACAATACCGTTCATTGCACAACAAATCGCGCGGTGAAACTCGATTTGCGGCGATGAAAATGGGCTTGAGCGATCGGCTACAAGTTTGCATGAGTCAGCGGAAGCGTATTGGCAAGTTACGAACGAAACTTACTTCGCGCCGAAATAGGGAACCGCGATCAGAAGACGCGGTCGCTGCTTTATAGGAGACACTCATGAAACGAACCTCAGTAGCCCTCATCACCGGCATCGCCATCATTTGTTGCGGCTCGGCTGCTCTGGCCGAGACGATAGGCGTGCACAAGGTTTTCCTGCCGCACGACGTCAAATGGGGGGCGACGCCTCCATCTCTGCCGGCGGGAGCGGAAGCGGCCGTGCTGTATGGCGATCCGACCAAGGAGGGCATGTTCGCGCTGCGGATCAAAGCGCCGAAAGGTTATCGCATCCCTCCGCATACACATCCTAAACCCGAGCTCATCACGGTGATCTCCGGCACGTTCAACTTAGGAATAGGGGCGGTGGCGAATCGCGCCGGGGCTGAATCCTTGCCGACTGGCGGTTTCTCATCAATGCCGCCGGGTGTGGTTCATTATGTGTTTTTTGACGAAGACACAATTGTTCAGATCAACGCGATTGGACCCTGGAGCCTCGACTACGTGAATCCGAAAGATGATCCGCGTCTCAACGTCGCGCCTAACATCCCAAATCCAGATGTTTCCACATCAGAACGGCAATGACCGACTTATCGACACGGCGCGTCCGGCGTGGACAAATGGGCCGCCACCGCATCGGGGGCGGCCCAATCAGGTGACCTAACAGCGTGTTGACGAAGTCGCCGCCGTCTGATTCTGATTGAATAACGCGGATTTTTGACGGGCAGCGACGATGGCGATGGGTCGAGAGGGCGAGGTTCAGGGCGACCTCCTGATGAGCTGGGCCGAGGTGCCGCGTTCACCAAGCCATGTGTTTTATGGTCGGCTCCAGAGTCTTCTGATCGAGGCCGGTTTCGACGCTTTCGTCGAAGAAACGTGCAAGCCCTATTACGCGCCGAGGATGGGCGCGCCGTCTTTGCGGCCTGGTCGCTATTTCCGCATGCACATGATCGGTTATTTCGAAGGGCTCGACAGTGAACGCGGTATTGTCTGGCGCTGCTCGGATTCAAGATCGCTGGGAGATTTTCTGCGGCTTGGCAAGCGCGACAAGGTTCCCGATCATTCCTGGCTTTCGAAGACGCGCAGCCGTCTGCCGCACGAAGTGCACGAGAAGGTGTTCGCGTTCGTCCTGAAGCTGGTCGCCGAGCGCGGTTTGGTGAAAGGCGAGCGCATTGGCGTCGATGGCTCGACGATGGAGGCCAACGCCGCGCTGCGGACGATCGTGCGCCGCGACAATGGCGAGAACTATCGCGAGATGCTGACGCGGATGGCCAAGGAGAGCGGCGTCGAGACGCCGACGATCGACGACCTGATCCGCCTCGACCGCAAGCGCAAAGGCAAAAAGCTGTCGAACGAAGATTGGACGAGCAAGACCGATCCGGAGGCCAAGATCGCCAAGATGAAGGACGGCTCGACACATCTTGCCTACAAGCCCGAACATGCGGTCGATCTCGACACGGGCGTGATCGTGGCGGCGCCGATCCACGAGGCCGACCAGGGCGACACGACGACGCTCGATCCCACGTTGAAGGAAGCGGAAAAGAACCTGTCCGGCGTGGGGCTTGGGCCGACGGCGGACGAACCCTGCGATCTCGTCGCCGACAAAGGCTATCACTCGCGCGACGTTTTGAAAGGTCTCGACGACGGCCCATGGAAGACGCGCATTTCCGAGCCGCGTCCAAGCAAGGGTTATTCGCGCTGGCATGGCGACGACGAAGCGCGTGCGGCGGTCTACGGCAATCGCAACCGGTTGAAGTCGGGCGTCGGCAAAGAAGCCATGCGTAAACGCGGCGAGATCGTCGAACGCAGCTTCGCCCATGTTCTGGAACGCGGCGGCATGCGCCGGACATGGTTGCGCGGTCGCGAAAACGTTCACAAACGCTACCTCGCCCATGTCGCAGGCTACAATCTCGGCATTCTGATGCGCGCGCTGTTCGGCGCCGGCACGCCGAGGGAGGCAGCCAACGTCAGATTTGCGTTCTTGTTCGTCATTCAGGCCGCCGATACCATCGCCCTCGTGATCCTCGCCGCCTCCGACGCCGAAATGGCGGCGCTGATCGTCGCCGTCACGAGTGAAGCCGCCTGATCAAATCGCGACATTTTCCCCGGGCTGCTAAGAGGCGTCCGCGCGCCAGTTCGCCGGAAGGCTGATGATGAAGAAAGATTCAAAAGACTTTCGGGTAGAAGAAGGTGACGAGGTCAACCTCCAGAAGTGGCCTACGGACGTGGACCCCATCTCCACGTCGAAAGATCATTATCAGGAACTGCTGGGCGAGCATGTTGCACAACTCAGTTCGCTGCAACAGCGTCTCTATGCATCGAACAGCTTTGCTGTGCTGCTGATCTTTCAGGCAATGGATGCCGCGGGAAAAGATGGCGCGATCAAACATGTGATGTCTGGGATCAATCCACAAGGCTGCCAAGTATTCAGCTTTAAACATCCCAGTGCCGCTGAATTGCAACACGACTTCCTCTGGCGCACCACCCGCGATCTACCGGAACGCGGGAAGATCGGCATCTTTAATAGATCCTACTACGAGGAAGTGCTAATTGCTCGTGTCCATCCGGCGATTCTCCAGAGCGAAGGCTTGCCGGATGTGCTTCTCGATGAGAAGACGGTGTGGCGCGATCGGTTTCGCTCCATCGTGGATCTCGAGCAGCACCTCAGTCGCAACGGAACCCGCATCATCAAGTTCTTCCTGCACCTTTCGAAGGAGGAGCAGCGAAAGCGATTCCTTCAGCGCATCGATGAGCCGGAAAAGAACTGGAAGTTCAGCCTTGCGGATATCGAGGAACGGAAATTTTGGAAGGAATATCAACAAGCCTTCGAGGAATGTCTTAATAAGACAAGCACGAGCGACGCTCCTTGGTATGTCGTTCCCGCCGACAATAAGCAGAACGCTCGGCTGATCATTTCAGGTATCATCATTGACACGCTCGAAAAGCTTAAACTGGCCTATCCGAAATTGAGCGACGAGCGCCACCGAGAGCTTCTTGCAATCCGCGACCAACTTACAAAATGAACAATGGATTCCGCTACGACGAAGGTATTGGCTGCCCACTGGGCGCTCTGCATTCACCAGGAGAGCCCCGGTGTGTTTCGGCGCGGGGTTTCGACGCCGAACGACGTGGGGGTCACGGTCAAACAACTGAATGTTCTGGAAGCGGGTCCCGTCGCGGAGGTGGTTGGAAATTGGTTGGCGTAGTCTCCGGGTTGCCTAACCCAAACGATTCCGGCGTTGGCGCGCTGGAATGGAGACCACGCCATGACGAAGGATACCATGAAGGAGGCGGCTGTCGCCGCCGAGAATTTGCTTTTCGATGATTGGGTCGACGCGATCGAGGATGGCGTCCGCAGCCGGGTGCGCGGTTTCATCGAGACGATGCTGGAGGAGGAGCTGGACGGCGTGCTGTCGCGTCCGCGCTATGGCCGCCGCAAGCCGAGCGACGGAGATGGACAGCCGCCGGTCGTCGGCAGCCGCCACGGCCATCGCCAACGGGCGCTGACCGGAACCTTCGGCAAGACGCAGATTTCCGTGCCGCGCGCCCGTCTCGTGTGCGCGGGCGGAGACGGCAAGACGCGCGAATGGAAGAGCCGATCGCTGCGGGCCTATCAGCGCCGCACCAAGGCCGCCGACGCCTTGATCGCCAGCGCTTATCTTTCCGGAACCAACACGCGCCGCGTCCGCCGAGCCTTGCAGTCGGTGTTCGCCGGCGCGGTCGGCAAGGACGTGGTCAGCCGCACTTGGCGCCAGGTGAAAGGTGATTGGGACGCCTGGAGCCAGCGCTCGCTCGCCGATGAGAAGATCATCCGTCTTATCCTCGACGGAACCGTGGTGCGCGTGCGGCTCGACAAGAAGGCCACGTCGATCTCGCTGCTCGTGGCGCTCGGGGTGCGCGCCGACGGTCAGAAAGTGCTGCTCGCCGTCAAGAACATGGGCGGCGAAAGCGAAGCCGCTTGGCGCGCGCTGCTCGACGATCTCGTCAAACGCAGCTTGCCGACGCCGGAACTCGTCATCGTCGACGGCGCGCCGGGACTGGAGAAGGCGCTCGCCGCGCTGTGGTCGAACGTGCCGGTCCAGCGTTGCACGGTGCACAAGCACCGCAATCTGCTGGCCCATGCGCCGGAGCGGCTGCATGAGGAAATCTCCAACGACTACAAGGACATGATCTATGCCGAGAGCAAGCAGGAGATCGAAGCGAAGCGCAAGGCCTTCATCCGCAAATGGCGTTTGAAGCACAAGCCCGTCGCCGATAGCCTGGAGGAGGCCGGCGACAGGCTCTTCACCTTCACGCGCTTTCCGCCGAGCCAGTGGCGGTCGATCCGCACCTCGAACGCCATCGAGCGCCTGCACGAGGAGTTCAAGCGCAGGATCAAGACGCAAACCGTGCTGCCCTGCGCCGAAACCGCCGCCATGCTGTTCTGGGCGTTGCTCGCCTCGGGGCAGATCACCATGCGGAAGGTGGGCGGCTGGGAGAGCCTCGCCGAAAAGCCTTCCGATCAGCTCATTGACCTCGCAGCCTGATCGGATAGCATCATGCCGCTCGGAGCTGCGTCAGCAAATTCCAACACGCTTCGCGACGGGACCTGGAAGCGAGTAGATGCTTTTGGGGTCATTGGACCATGCCGATTTACAGGCGCGGTTTTCACCATCACGCAACGCTGTGTATCGCCGCTTTTGGGTTTCTCATCCGCGAACGAGCGGCGATTCCCCCTCAGGCTCCGTGCAGCGCGAGAAACCTCGCCTTTCCTGCCGTCGAGGATCCCGCGAACCCGCCGCTGGGGCCGGAGCCCCACGTCGCCAATTCAATCACGACAATCCGAGAGCGGCTTACCCTCGCGCTCGTCAAAACCCTGTATCAATGCCCATGCTGTAAGGCGATTCAGCTAGCGAAGATCGCCTGCCACAACAGTTCGTGACGCAGTAGAGCTAGGAGGTTAGATCTAATGGCTACTGGATCCATTTTACCCGCGGCGCGTGCTGACGCCCTTCATCGATATCAAAGGCTGAAGATGGCGCGGTCCTCCCAAGCTTATATCCGCGGGAGCACCATTAGGTTTTATGAATGGCTGCGCCAAACCAAAAAGGGCGATTTGCCGGAAGGCCCGCCAATTTGGATTTGCGGTGATTGCCATGTCAGCAATCTCGGACCTTTGGCAGACGCGAAGGGGAATATCGAAATCCAAATTCGAGATCTCGATCAGACTGTTATCGGAAATCCTGCCCATGATCTGATACGTCTGGGCTTATCACTTGCCTGCGCGGCGCGCGGATCAGACTTGCCGGGCGTCACGACTGCGCGAATTCTCGAACAGATCATTGACGGATATACGGACGCGATGGGATCAATCTTCGACGCTGATCCTGATATCCACGCAATACCGCCCATTCTCCAGGCTGCCCTGAGATCAGCGAGAAAGCGGTCATGGCGCAACCTCGCGCGCGAGCGAATTGAAAATATGAAGCCCTCGATTCCGTTGGGTCGACGGCTTTGGCCAATTGATCAGGCAGAACGGGCGGAAATTGACCGCCTGGTCCAGACGGAAAATGTTCATCGGCTCGTAACGCTGCTCCGCTCGCGTGACGATGACGCGAAGGTGCGTCTGCTCGATGCGGCCTATTGGAGGAAAGGCTGCAGTTCGCTCGGCAACCTCCGATTTTGTGTGCTTCTGGGCGTAGGCGAAGAGAAGGTAGACTTGTGTCTCATGGACATAAAGGAAGCCGTGCATGCCGCCGCGCCCCAATACGTAGTTGAAGGCGTGCCCGAAGACGACGCTCAACGCGTTGTCGAGGGCGCTCGTCATCTCTCTCCATTTCTGGGCGACCGTATGCTATCGGCCCGGCTTATGGACCGGCCCGTGTTCATGCGGGAGCTTCTGCCTCAGGATCTTAAGGTTGAACTTGAAACTATGACGCGCGACGAGGCGACGAGAATCGCTCGTTTTCTCGCCAATGTGGTCGGCCGCGCGCATGCCAGACAAATGGACGCGTCGATGCGTGAGAATTGGACGGCGGAATTGAGGCGCGCTAGCACAGGCGCGTTAGAGGCGCCTGCCTGGCTATGGCGCAGCGTCGTAGACCTTCTCGTAGTCCATGAGCGGGCTTATCTCGAACATTGCCGACGTTATGCTTTGCAAGAGGGCGGGTAATCCTCGCCGAGAGCAGACAAGGCGCAAGAGGGTGCGGGATGAAACGACATCCACCGGATAGTGGCCGTGTCGATGCTGAGATGGTCGCTTTTGACGGACTTTGTCCACGCGGGACCCTCCTTATGAAGGCTCCCGCGCTCCCAGGAAAATGCCGCCGGATAGCAAAGACTTGAACGTGTAAAATTTCCTGCCGGCTATTTGTCGCGACTGATCAGGCCGGATTGGCTGCGGATGCGACAGAGTAGATTCCGAGGCTGGCGCTTCATCGCATCGACTGTAGGCTGACATCGGGTCGTCAGGGATCGCACATATCCGCTGGTGGCAAGTGAGCGCGGCGCCTCGTCTTTTCATTGCCTCGAGGGCGCTGAAGAGCGAAATCCCTATTGGGCCGCGCGGTTGGAAGACTCAAGCCGGAGTATGCCAGATGAAACCTATAACAGCGGCGTTGATCGGAGTTCTCGTGGTTGCATTGGCCGTGGTTGGATATCTCTATTATCAGAGAACGGCGAATGACATCACAATCCGGCCGCCCAAAATTGAACTCAAACCGTAAGCGTGAATCAAGTCCGACGTTTGCCGCCTAGTGGTGCGTGCAGGTGCTTGGTTAATCCGCATCGTAGTTTTGTCGCCCGGGGTCGCGGCGCGCGCTGGGTCGAAGAAGTTCATTTAATCGCCGCACACGTCGACTCAGGGGAGCGAACAATGCTGTGGGACGCATCTTCAATCAATGGCTACGCCATCGTGTTGCTTGATCAGCCAGACGCCGCTTCCCTTGGGGCATGTGCGATTTGGCGAACGTTCCGACCACCCGCGACTTGCGCCTCACGAATCTAAAGCCCGCGATCCACAATATCGCTCTTTCTAACGTAGGTTCCGGGCGGCGTCGCCACAATGCGCCCACGTCTCCTTTCGCGCGTGGCGAGTTCCGCGCGATCGCCGAGGGCTCCGGCGCGCGCGGCGGCGCGTAGGTAAAAGTACCGGCTTGATTATGTTTCATAATTCGATGCTCAATGCACTGACGCGATGTTGTGCGCGTTTACCGGAATGCTTACGGCGACCCGTGAGCGCCCCGCACAGGGCGGAACCTCCGATGTCAAGACAGGAGTCAAGCGATGGCCACAATATTTGACGAAGGCAGTGGGCCGCTATCGATCGCGGTGTACGCGGTTGTTGGAGCAATGGCGCTAGGAACTGTCTGCTATGCCGGGATTGGAGTTCTTGCGGCGATTGCCGGAGCTATCTTAGGTGCGATCGGCGGAGGATTAGTAGGGGCGGTTTAAGACAAACGCGGGAGCGTAGATCCCCATCAGTTGAGATCGTCTTGCGGCGGCTTCCCGTGCCGGCGTGAGGAGCGCGCCGAGTAGGCTTTTGTCAATCTCCGCAAGCTCGGCGTCGGTCCTGCAACTATAAGATCGAAGCCACCATACGCGGCCAGTCAATCGCCTTGCATGCTTTCACCTGTTGCCATTGATCGCGCCTTTCCGTGCGCCAAGGTCGAGCTTCGACAGGAAGGGTATGAGCAAATGATGAAACCGGATGATTATTTCGCGATGATGTCGATCATGAAATATGGCTCGCTCGTGTTCGCCATGGTCTTCGCTGGAAAGATCGCCGCGTATATCGCGACGCATATGTAAGCCACGCCCTGCATGTGGCGTCATCACGGTCTGCCTGCACCGCCCATTCTTCCTGATCCCCCCTGGCCGCCCATCTGACGACGACATGGACGGAAGCGGACAACTGAGTAGTTTCCGAGTCTGTTTTAGCACTCTCGCTCTTGGGTATTGTCTCTCTTGCAACGATGACGCCCGCCCATCAAGGAATTTTGCCGGTGTTAGGACCTTCAACATGACGCGAGAACACAAGCGACAGGGATCGATCTCAGGGAAAGTGACCGCCGTGTTTGCTCACCGATTTGTCGTTGAAAGTAGCGATGGCCAATTTCTCGCGAACATTGGATCCGACGCCGTAGGGCGCATCGGGCTGCGGCGGGGCGACAAGGTAACGCTCAAAGGCAAGCTCAAACCTGCCGAGATCAAGGTTACCGAGATCGAGAAGGATGCGGGGAAGCCGATCCGCATCGAACGCAAAAAAAAGCATGGCCATGACGAACGTCGTGATTATCGGGATCCTGGCGACGCGATCGCGGCGGTTACTCGCGAAGGATACGAGGTGATGGGCGAGCCGCGCCGGAAGCCACAGCATTTCCAAATTCTTGGGCGCTCCGCGAACGGAGACTTTACCGAATTCCATGTCGGATTTGGTGGAGCAATCCGTAAGCACAAGCCCGCAGATATTCACCAACCAAAGTGGCAGACCGTCATACCCGGATAATAGCTTCTCTTCCGGCCTCCATGGAGCACATGGAATGCCTTGGCGAGTAAGATTGGAAACAGTAGGAGCAGTGCTCGTTGCGCGTTGTGGATCCCGTTGCGATCGAAACCATACCATCGTGTTTCTAGAAAGACGGCGCGGCGCACCACCGAGCTTCAGCGCGTAACCCATCAATCGAAGCACACAAGCCAAGCCACGAGTTCGCAAATGAGCGGAAGCAACGCGATAGGCGGCAATCGATTCAATAAGGATGTCGCGACTGGTCCTTCGAAAACGTCCCCGAATCCTGATTACGCTATCGCTAATTGACGATCTAAAACAATACCGCATCTTTCTCGCTTTCGACGGTACTCTGGTGGAAATCGAGGATCACCCAGACAACGTTCGGTTCGACGCATCAACATTGTGATTTGTCGAAAGATTGCGTGGGAAGGTGCGCGGCGCTCTCGCGCTAATCACGGGGAGAGATATCGATGTAGTCAATCGCCTGTTACATCGGCTCGTGCTGCCAGTTGCCGGTGTGCATGGTCTGCGACGCCGCGATGCCGAAGGTCAGCTTCATTCGTCAGTCATTGATCAAGGCATTGTGGTAGCGATCGCGGCCGAAATCGAATCGAGGTTTAGCGACGAGCCGGGCGTCATAATCGAAAAGAAGACCGGGGCGGTGGCGTTGCACTGTCGGCTGCGGCCAGACCTTGAAACGCGATGTCTTACGCTCGCGCAAAAAATTGTACGCGATCTACTTGAACTACATTTGATTATTAATTTCGACCATCGGCGAACGCAATGCGTTGATTTGATTTATGCCGAAGCGGCGATGAACGCGCTGAAACACGCCTTTTCAAGTGACGTGGTCGGAAAGATAAAATTGCGGCTTCGGCGGGTGGGCTAAAATTTCGAGACGAGGGTGTCGGATGACGGCGGCGGTTTTGATCCAGACACTATACAGCTGGGACGCGGCATAAAGTTGAAGAGGCAGACAGCTCAGGGGTTGAGCGGCACGCCGCGGTTTGAAAGATTGCCGGTTGGCATGATGCTCCGCCTCACATTTCCGTTTTCGGGTGAACCCCAATTGTTGAGCGAGCAAATCGCATAGGATCGCATGTTCTCGGTCATCATCGTCTTATCGCAATGCGGCAGCCTTATATTGCAGTGCTAGATGACACTTAGATCTATTTCAACGCATATAGAGTTGCGGAAAAAAGGGGCTGTGGGGTGTTTGTGCACACGTTCGAAATCGTTCAGGAAGGCCATGCGTCGACTGTCGTTCAGGTTCTGACACTGCCCCATGAAGGAGCGATTTGGTGCCAAACAGAGGCTCTGGCACTTCGCATCCAAAACAGGGATAGGCCGTTTATTCTCGTCAAGAATTCCAAGGGCGAGACTGTAGTGCGAGCCGGTGTCACCACCACGCTCGCCTCGATTGAAGCGTGTTCATGCGGGGATTGCCCTATCAAACGAGAATTGGAACAACGTGTCTTGGCCGGGCGTCACACCGCTCCTGGTTTTGGCCTTCAGATGCAATGCCCCCTGAGTGCGATGGACACAGACAAGACATCCAATCGTCTCAAACCGCATGCGACACGAGCGCACATCGCCCTGCAATCGCCTCCCTCGATTCTTATCTAGGGAAAGATGATCCGACTCAGCAGCAGTTAGGCACGTTTGCTTGACGGTATCATGCAACGTCCGGAGGCAGGTCGTCGGTGATCTTTTACACTATGCCGTTGTGTTTCTGGTGATCGCTTTGGTCTCCGCGCTTTTCGGCTTCGTGGGGGTCGCAGGAGTCGCCATGGAAGGTGCACGGCTTCTCTTTTGGATTGCCGTCGTGCTTTTCGTTGTGTCTGCGGTCGTGGGCGTTATCAATCGCTCATAGGAACCATCGGCGCTTTGTTAGCGCTGTATGCCATCAAACAGTGAAAGAAGAGGAGTAGGTCATGGACTGGAATCAAATCGAAGGCAGTTGGAAGCAATTTACCGGACACATAAAGGAGAGATGGGCCAAGTTGACGGATGATGATTTGGCTCGGATCAACGGCAAGCGAGAGCAACTCGAGGGCAAGCTGCAAGAGCTATATGGTCACGGGAAGGAGCAGGCGAAGAAGGAGATCGACGACTTTATCGCCCGCCACCAGCCATGGGATCGCATCGAAGGCAACTGGAAACAGTTTGCCGGGCATATCAAGGAGACATGGGGCAAGTTGACGGACGACGATCTGGCCCAGATTAACGGTAAGCGGGAGCAGCTCGAAGGCAAGTTGCAAGAGCATTATGGTCACAGCAAGGAACGGGCGAAGAGGGAAATCGATGACTTCCTTGGACGCGTCTAAGTGCTCGCGTATAACCTGCGATGGCGGGTATTCGTTACCCGCCTCGTCTTGAGCTATAAGATTCACAGGACGGCAACGATCGGCGGACTCACAAACAAAAGCTGTCCCGACTCTTGAATCTTCGTGGTGCGCGGGGGCGGATGGCCCCCCCGCGCGGGATTGTTCGGCGATGGATCTTCAATGCGGCAGGGGCATAAGTGGCGGTGACTTTGTCCGGTTCGCTTTTGTTCGGCGCGCTGGCATTGTCAGAGGCGCCGACGTTTGAGAGCTCAATATGGAACATCTGATGCGCATTAAATTCCTCTGCGCCGCCGCCGTTGCGGCGATGACCTTGGCTGGGTGTTCGAGCAGTTATGACTGCCGCACCAGATCGGCGCATGAGAAGGTCTTGGGCATCCTGCGCGACAATTTTTTCAATGTCATCGCCAAGACAAATCAGCCGACTTTGACAGGCATCGCCGCCTTGGCTGGCGTCGCCGGCTTGGTCGCGGAGGTTTCCGAATTGGCGAAGGAAGGCAGTCCCCCGTCGAAGACGGGAGATAACGGCATTTCGAGGCAACTCGATGCCTTCAAGAAGTCCGCCATCTTGTCTTTCGACTCGATCACGGAAGAAGGCGGCAATCAAAAGCAGGGGACATATGCTTGTCGCGCAGATGTCCACATAGAGGCGACGGTCCCCAGCGAACTCCGCAATCCGCTTTTCGGAATCGATGACAACGGAAAAGTGTCGGCGAACGTCGATGTCCATTTCACCGTGCAGCCTGACCTTAGAGGCAAGGATGATTTTGTGGTTCGAGCAAAATGGTGACGCAAAGCGTCTTCGAGCGGTTTTGACCACTTATTGCGCGTGATGAATATGTTGACGAGGACACGGGCCTTGCTTCCATAAAACGACGTCGCTCCGGCTCTTAGCCGACACCAATCGGACTCACGGCGAAGACGGCGCCGCAGCCGGAACAATGCGCGGCGTTTTGAACGACAACGGAATCGACGATGATTTCGCTAAAGCGCTGGCGAACCTGCTTCGACCCGGTCAAGCCGCGCTTCTTTTGCGTCGCGATCTCATGACCGAGCAAGACATGAGAGATCAGGTCATTGAGAAACTGGCTTCGAGCGGCGGTCGCGTGTTGAGGACGGACCTAACCCCGGACCAAGAGTTCCGGTTGCGAGAGGCCTTCGAGGGAGCCTACCGTTCCGTGCGCGCCGAGGCTTAATTTTTGCGTGAACGAGGCAGCGCGCCGTTTTGGGAGGAGGAGCGGGCGTCGGAAGAAACCGCAGCCTGATTCTTTCCATTGATCCAAATTATCATCTTTCGATCAAGTTTTTGGGGCGTTTGTGGACCGTTCGCCCTTACGGTAGTCCATGTGGACGAATTTGATCAAGCAGAGGCCCGCAGTGAAAGAGACGATAGAGCGAAAATTTCGTTCTGTCTTTTCGCAGCGGAGGGCGACCCTTTTGAAGCGTTTGAGACGCTCGATGCCTTGTTCGATGCGTGAACGCGCCTTGTAAAGCGTCCTCGCGAAGAAAGCCTTTTTTCATTGGCCTTTTGTAGGATAACTGGCGGGACGCCGGGTCGCGGTTGGCCTTGTTGCTTAGCCCTTGTCGCAAATGACGGCGCGCGGCTTTTTGTCCGACCTGTTGTCGAGAAGCGTTTCAAAATGACGGGCGTCCAAAGCTTCGCCGCCCGTCAGATCGAACGCGATGATTGTGATGACCCATCGTTCCGCTTCACGATCGGTCCAAGTGGCTCACCGAGGGAATACTGCTTTTCGTTCCCTATCATCGGCAAGCCGGCAACATGTCAGCTCGGGTTTTGATGCAGATGCGACGTGACGCCGCCCACCCCTCGGGCCGTTGCATCTCGGATAACAGACCACCCTCACAGGCCTCCCAATTATAACGGTCAGCCCGAAATGGTATCGACACGATCCAGGTAGCTGGACAATTCGCTCACCCACTTGCGCGAGGTGTTGATGTCGGCGTTCTGGGCCGCCTGTTCAAGCGCGGCGCCGATGTCGGTTATTTCCTGAAATCCAAACATGCCGCCGGAACCACTCATTTGGTGTCCCAGAATCGTCACGGTCTCAAGGTCAACCCGATCCAGGGCGTCCATGATAAAATTGACATTCTGTCTGCAGTTCAGCAAATACGCGGGGATCCGATCCGCGAATTTGGTGTTCAAGCGCGCAGCGACTGCGTCCATTCGTCTACTCTCATCCTTCACTATTGGAGGCGCTACTTGAGAACGCTCCTTGATCGCTTGCAGCAGCACCTCTTGCTTGATTGGTTTCGTCAAAAAAGCCGTGCAGCCCGCCGCCAGACACATTTCCCGATCCCCCTTCAAGGCGGAGGCCGTCAGCGCGATGATTGGCGTCGGCGGTCGGTTGTTCGTCCGTTCCCACGCTCGAATTGACCGCGTCGCGGTCAAGCCATCCATAACCGGCATTTGCCGATCCATCAGGACAAGGTCGTAGTGTCCGGCCGCAAATTTTTCAAAGGCGATGGCTCCCGTTTCGGCGATTTCGACCTGGTACGGCGTGTCCTCTAGATAGGCCATCGTAATCGTGCAGTTATCGGCGGAGTCCTCCGCCAGAAGAATACGCAACGCCGGCAGTTGCGCCTCGGGATCCACGCCAACCGTTATGAGCGCCGGCCGATTGGTCGAGGGCCAGATCTCGAATGGCACGGCGAACGAAAACACGCTGCCTTTTCCCACGCCGCTTTCGACCCAGATGCGTCCGCCCATTAATTCCACGAGGCGTCTCGAAATGGTAAGGCCAAGTCCCGAGCCGCCGAACCTACGCGTGGTGGATGAATCTGCTTGAGTGAAGCGTTCAAACACCCGGCCCAATTTCTCGCTCGGAATGCCGATGCCGGTGTCGGAGACCGCGAACCGCAAAGCGGTCGGGACGGCGAAGTTCCCATCCCGCGTGACTCCTAGGGAGATTTCGCCGGATTCCGTGAACTTGATCGCGTTGCCAAGCAAATTGAGAAGCACCTGCCGAAGCCGGGTCGGGTCGCCGACCAAGTCGTTGGGCACGCTTGGCGCGATCTCGCACACCAAGGCCAGTCCTTTTTCATTGGCCCGGGTCGCCACCATCTCCATCACCTTCTCAAGGTGGTCGTGCAACGAGAAGCCGGTTTGCTCTAGTTCGAGCTGCGAGGCTTCGACCTTGGAGAGATCGAGAATGTCGTTGATGAGATTGAGTAGATTGTCCCCGGCGCGACGGAAGATCTGCACATACTTGTCCTGCTCCGGGGAAAGGGCGGTCTTGGCGAGCAAGTCGGCAATGCCCATGATCGCATTCATCGGTGTTCGTATTTCGTGACTCATGCTCGCCAGAAATTCCGACTTGGTCCGGCTCGCGCTTTCGGCGGCGGCCTTGGCTTGCTGCAATTCCGCCTCCACGCGCTTACGCTCCGTGACATCGCGTGCCGCCGCGAACACGCCCTGTAGCGTGCGGTTCCGGTCGTAAAAAGTCGTCGCATTGTATGAAACGACCGTCTGCTTGCCGTCGCGCGCGCGCGCTGTCAACTCATAGTCGGTCACCGACGTTTCGCTGAGCACGAGCTTGATCGCGGCTTCGGCCCGCTCGGGATCGGTGAAATAGCTTTTGAACGGCGCTCCGATCAGCTCGTCACGTGTGCAATCCGTGAGGGCTTCCATCTGTTTGTTGACGTCGGTAATGATGCCGGATGGATCGGTGGTCATTATCGCGTCGATGTTGGCTTCGATCAGCGAGCGGGTGTAAAATTGCTGATCGCGCAGGCGCTGATCCGACTTTTTTTGCTCTTCTTCGACCAGTTTGCGCGCGGTGTTGTCGGTGCCAATCAGCAGATAGCCGATGATGACGTCCTGCGCGTCGCGTAGCGCAGTGACGGACACCACTGCCGGGAATCGGCTCCCATCCTTGCGAATATATGTCAATTCGTAGATGTCCTCGATCCCGCGCGACGCTTTGAACACGAGGGCCTCAAAGCCCGGCGTGATCGGAGTAGCAAGTTCGGCGCTCAAAGATTTGGCGCGCGCGATCAATTCCCGCGGATCGGAAATATCGGCTGGAGTGATTTTATTCATCACTTCGGCCGCTGTGTAACCGAGCATTCGCTCCGCGCCGACGTTGAATATCTGAATGACACCCTTCGCGTCGGTGGCGATGCTCGAGAAATTGGCGCTATTAAATATAGCGCTTTGCAACGCCCCGGCCTTGATTTCGGTGCCGATCAATAGATAGCCGATGATGACGTCCTGCGCGTCGCGTAGCGCCGTGACGGATACCACCGCAGGGAAGCGGCTCCCGTTCTTGCGGATGTATGTCAGTTCGTAGATGTCCTCGATCCCGCGCGACGCCTTGAACACCAAGGCCTCGAAGCCCGGCGTGATCGGGGTTGCGAGTTCGACGCTCAGCGCTTTGGCGCGCGCGATCAATTCCTGCGGATCGGAAATGTCGGCAGGGGTGATTTTGTTCATCACTTCGGCCGCTGTGTAACCAAGCATTCGCTCCGCGCCGACGTTGAATATTTGAATGACGCCCTTCGCGTCAGTGGCGATGCTCGAGAAATTTGCGCTGTTGAAAATAGCCTTCTGCAACGCCCCCGCCTTAAGCAGCGCCTCGTCAGCCTGTTGGATCGCGGCGCCGCCCGCGCCGTCCGAGGGGCCTTTCCTCGTCCGCGTCTTATCGTTTCCATTAGTCACGGTGTCGCCTCGGCCACTTGTGCTTGTCCCGCATGGTTCAATTTGCGCGACTTCGAAAGTTCGTCGTGAGCAGCTCTCCAATCGAGTCTTGAAGCTGCCGTAGAGTATAGGGCTTACGGAGGTAGCGCGCGTCTTCGACAAAGAGCGCTTTCAGTTCGTCGGTGACGGCGTTTCCTGTCGTGTACAGCACGGGCAACTTCGGTCGAATCTTGATCGCCTGATGCGCGAGTTCAATCCCGCCGGAGCACGCCTTTTTGAGATAAATATCGGTAACGAGCAGATCAATTTGCTGGTGGGCGTGCAAATGTGAAAGCGCCCCGTCCATGTCGCGAGCCGAAAGTGTCTCGTGCCCAATGTCTTGAATAATGATTTCCATATATTCGTGGATAAACGGATCATCTTCGACGATGAGTATCATGGACATTGAATTCCTCCCTTGCGGCGAACTCCGCCGCGTAAAGCCGCCTACGGTGGAGAGATTCCGGGCGCCAGCACAGAGTGTCGCCCTTCCCAGGTGTCGACGAGTCGAATGTCCGGGCTTGAAGAGAAGGCCTCCAGCCCCCCAATCGCCATCCATCCGTTGATTTGCTGATCTAAGAGGCGACGAAGATGTCCTAACTGAAGTCGGTTTATCGCAGACGCCCGAGTCGCCGATTCGCGGCATCGTCAGAACTCAGAGCCTTAAAGCGAACTTCGGCTTGTTAGGGCCGCAAGTGACGGTCAAGAGCTGCTCGAAGGGCATGTTCGCATGAAATAGCTTCTCTCGAGACAAGCCAGTTGAACGATCCTATAGACAATGGGCATCAACCGCGCGACAGCAAGACTCGGAAACTACTCAGAGCCGATCCTGAAAGAAGTTGCGTCGAAAGAGTCGGTTGTGATTCCCTTGCGAGGTGGATGATTCGCAAGGGATTAACCGATGTGGAAGCCGGAACATCGCTTCGCCGCCGATCGTCGCGGCCTTCGTTATCCGTCTGACCTGACCGACGCCGAATGGGCTCTGATCGCCCCGATGATCCCACCCGCCAAACGTGGCGGTCGCAAACGCACGGTCGACGCGCGCGAGGTCCTCAACGCGATTTTCTACGTGCTCGCAACGGGCTGCCAGTGGAACGCTTTGCCCAGGGACCTGCCGCCCAAGAGCACCGCGCATTCCTATTTCATGCTGTGGGATTGGAGTGGGACGCTGGAGCGCATTCACGATGCTCTTTATGTCGCCTTGCGCGAGGCCGCCGGCAAGGAAGCGAGCCCGACGGCGGCGGTTATCGACAGTCAGAGCGCCAAGGCCGCTCAAAAAGGGGCGCATCGATTGATCCGCAAGGGTTTGACGCGGGCAAGAAAGTCACGGGGCGCAAGCGCCATATCCTTGTCGATACGCTGGGACTCCTGCTCGGCGTGAGCATCTTGCCCGCCAATATTCAAGATCGCGACGGCGCCCGCGGTCTGTTGCAAAGCGCGCGGCGGCGCTTCCCCTTCATCGCGAAAATCTTCGCCGACGCCGGATATCAGGGGCCGAAAATGGCGCGAACCATCACCGAGACCGGATGCTGGAAAATCGAGATCGTCAAACGATCCGACGCGAAAGGTTTCGTCGTCTTGCCCAAGCGCTGGATCGTCGAAAGGACGCTCGCCTGGATCAGCCGAAACCGTCGCCTCATGCGCGACTTCGAACGCTATGCGACCACCGTCGCCGCATTCGTCCACCTCGCCATGATCCGCCTGATGCTCAAGCGCCTGACGCGCGCAACGTCTTGTTCATGATTCCAATCTTTGTGGATCGGCACTCAGATCCATGCCGTGGTTCGGATCAAGCTGGCGTCGGAGAGGTTCATGGCTGCCGCCCTCAACCGGATACAGACCACAGCCGCTCTTGCTTGAGGCACATCGACCTCAACAAATTCCGATCTTATCGTCTTGCTTGTGTAAACGCGAACTCATGTGACGCATGCGTTCCCCAGCCTTTACACGCGCTCGCTACATGGCCCGCCGAGGCGTCCTGAAACTGAAATAGGCAGTTGCGGATTCAGCGCCTTTTCGGGAGCGGCGTGATAAATGTCATGGCGAGTTTGCGCCTACTCGCAGATGCGGAGCCCACCATTAGATCCGTGCTTTTGTATGTCGAGATGCAGATGATTGGCGTGGTCCGCGTCGGAGCCGGGCCCAAGTATTGTTGTAAACCAGCCGCAACCAGCTGTACGAATGGTGCGCAGAACCGCTTCCGGGACAGCGTCGTCACCAGTGCCGACGGAGAGAATTCGCCCGTTGGCTAATTCGAAACCCGAAATGTCGAGCGCCAGCCCGATCGCGTGCGCGCTGAGTTTGCCGGTCGTCTCATGATTGCGATTGCGACACTCATAGCCGGGGCCTGTCCGGATCGCCTTCAAGGGAGATGCAAAGTTAACCGCTAACACCGGAGCGACGACTTCGCCAAGCCATTGGGCCAGAGGTTCCGCCAGCTGGCAATCAATGAGAGGCTCGTTCGGAAATAGGATAGCGTTCCCTGTCCCGTACCGGTCGGTCACATGTTCAATTCGAATTGGCATGGGGACAACGCAGGCCTCTTTATTCTTCGATGGGGCGACTGCGGGCCGCGCCTTAATTCCCATGGTCTCCAGTCGTGCGATGCATTCGTGAATACCGGACTCAGCTATGTGCTTTTTGTCACCAGGCGGCGGAGACGAATCCGCTCCTGGCAAAGTGCCGGCCGCCACGCTGTTTCGTCCTTTCTCGCCAAATTCCGAAGGTTTCTGGGGCGGCAGAGGCGCCGCGTGTGTCGCGCTCACTGCTAACATCAGGCTAATCAAAACCGCGGCTCTCGGAGTCTTAGTCATCAGCGGCGCTGTTCATTGACCGTCACTGACCCCTATGGCGAGCAGGTTGCCGATCTTCTCGCTTTCAGGCGAGACGACCTGGATGAAGTGATATCCTCCGGGCGTTCTCTCGATTATGCCGGTTGCCTTTGTCTGACGACCGGAGCCGAAACGTATTCCAACCGAAGCAATGTGCTATTACGCATCGTCGAGGATACGGTCGGACGCCACGATTTCTTGCTGACTCCATGTTCGGAGGATGCGTTTCGTATCATTTACGGCGACGAGCATCCTCATCACGGGTGTTTTGGAAACCTCTCTGTCGCGCTTGCGCCGTTCGGCATTCATCCGGATCGAATTCCTGTCGCGTTCAACATCTTTATGAACGTCGTCGCGAACGCGGAAACTGGTGTGCTACGAGTCGATCCGCCCTTGAGTCGCGCCGGCGATCACATCACCTTTCTGGCGGAGGTTGATCTTATTATCGGGCTCACCGCTTGTTCGGCGCTACAATCAAACAATTACGCGTTTAAACCCATCGACTTTTCGATCGGAGCGTCGATTGTCCACCCAGCGCAGGCCGTAGGCCATGAACTTGGATGGATCGATAGGTGGTGTCGAGTAATTTTCTTTCAAGCGAGGCCGTTATGTCATTCGTTCCCATGCATAGAGGCGAAACGAAAGGGCGCGACGCGCGATTGCCAAGATCACCCCCCCCCATGGCCCATTCAAATTCTCGTCGCTGCTCGCTGACGATCGGGATCTCGGCTGAAATCGCCATGCACACGTATGGACGAACGTCCACGTTTCTGGATAACAGTTTCAAAAATCGCGCGCCGGAACGTCCGGCGCGCATAACATTTGAATAGTGGCGCCGTTGTCAGTTCGCTCGCGTCGCCGATTGATCACGCAGAGCGCGAATCCGATCGTGGTTCGCTTTTACGCCCACATATTGTCGACGCACGATGGCCTCGATATCCGCGGGCAAAGCCCCTTTGAGCGCCGCTTCGTAATTGCGCATCGCGGCGTCCTCTCCGCGCTCGCATTCTTCGAGCACCACGTGCTCCTCCATGCCTGTGACAGACGACATTATGTCGGTCCAGCGTCGATGCAGTGTTCCGCTGACGCTGCCCGACATGGCAGGCTCTCCGCCGAGCTTGCGAATCTCGGTTTCGAGCACTGCGGCGCCCTCGTCGCAACGGTCAGCCGAGGAATCGAACACCGGCGTCAAGCTGCCACTCTTGACGTCCTTGGAGCAGGTTCGAAAGCCCTTGGCGCCATCCTTCGTCGTTTGCAGTAGCGAATTCAAGGTCGCGATCACTTCTTGGTTGTTCATGACAAATCTCCTACGAGGCATTTGCGCTCGATCGCGCGGACACTAGACCTCTCGACCGGGGGCCGCATAGGATCGGAAACTACCCATCAAAGGCTTCAACGACCGCCACCCTTGATCAAGAGGAAGCAAAGCGGATATCGCTGGTAAACCGTCAGTAATCGACGCGCTTTAGACAATCCTGCTTCGGCGGATCGACAAATGGGGAAAGATCGGCGCGGTCGCGCTCGATCCGCAAAGCGTCAACGCCATGATCAAGAGGCCGTTGCCCCATCGCGGGCCTCGATCCGGCGCGGTTCTCGGCGCATGGGCTTCGTTCCGGCTATCTCACCGAAGCCGCGCGCGCGGGCGTTCCGCTCCACGAGGCCATGCAGCAGTCGCGGCATCGCTCGGTGCACTAGGCGGCGCGCTATTACAATGAGGGCGAAGTCGCGCGGGGCAGGGCGGCGCGGCTGGCATGGAGGGCGGTGGCGTTACCGGCAACGAAGACGAGGAAGCTACTCAGTCGGGTGCGGTTGGAGACCATTGGCCATTGTTGCCCGATGATTAGCGCCAATCCGAGCGAAGCTTGGCGGTGACGCGTCATTCCAGATGAATTCCGGCCCGGCTGACGCTCTCGCCGTCGTTGTTGCGCAACGCCCAGAATGAAAGCGACGAGACAATCGTCAGTCCGCCCAAGGTCAAGAATGCGTGATGCAGCGCCGCTGTTACGGCGAGGCGATCCGACTGCGCCGCGGCTCCGAGATACCAAGCCGTCACCAGCGATCCGCAAGCCAGTCCAAAGCTCATGGAAATCTGCTGAAAGGAACTCGCGATCGTGCTGGCCATGCTCGCTTCGCTATCTTTGATCTCCGCATAGGCCATGCTGTTCATGCTCGAAAATTGCAGCGAATTGAAAAACCCCAAGGCCAGTCCGATGAGAACGATCATCACGAGCGACGTTTGCGCGTTCACCCGCGAATAGAGACCAATGATGATGCCGATCATCAGGGTGTTGACGACGAGCACTTTGCGAAAGCCAAAGCGTCGTAAGACGCGCGTGGAGATGAGCTTCATACCCATGGCGGCGGCGGCGGTCGGCATCATCAGGAGACCAGATTGCCACGCCGGGAGACCGAGGCCGATCTGAAAGAGCAATGGCGTTAGGAAGGGCAGGCCGCCAACGCCAAGCCGCGTGATGAAGCCGCCGATCACCGAAACGCGAAAAGTTCGCGCCTTGAACAGCGCAAGTTGCAGCAAGGGGTAAGGCGCCTTGAGCGCATGACGCCAGTAAGCGGCGAGCAAGGTCGCGCTGAGCAAAAACAGGGCTGCTTCGATGCGGATGTCGATCTGATGTTCGCCAAAAATCTCGAGGAGCCAGGAGAGCAGCGCGATTCCGGTCCCAAACAAACCGAGACCGATGATGTCGAGCGGGTGTGAGGCGTCGCCATAATAGTCGGGCATATGTTGATGAATGAGCCACAATGCGATCACGCCCACCGGAACATTCACAAAAAATATTTCTCGCCACGACAACCAGTGAACGATCAGGCCGCCGACGGTTGGTCCGAGCAAAGGCCCAATCAAGGCCGGGACGATGATGAAATTCATCGCTTGCAAAAGCTCCGCCTTTGGAAACGTGCGGATCACGGCGAGGCGCCCAACCGGCATCATCATCGCCGCGCCGGCGCCTTGCAATGTACGCGCGGCCACCATTTGAGGCACACTCGTCGCGACGCCGCAAAGAACCGAGGAAATCGTGAAAATTGAAACCGCTAGGGCAAAGACGCGCCGCGTCCCATATCGATCGGCGATCCATCCGCTTACCGGAATGCACACGGCGAGACTGAGGATGTAGCTGGTCACGACGGCCTTCAGGCTGAGCGGGGTCACATGCAAACTCGCCGCCATCGACGGAACGGCGGTGTTTACGATGGTGGAGTCGAGCTGTTCCATGAACAGCGCCGTGGCGACGACCCATGGGAGGAAGCGCTTGATCGTCGAGCTATCCATTCGAATTGCTTTCAAATGCTCCAGCGTGCGAACGATTGCGTCCGAGTTGAATTTGCTCGAGGACCAATCCGAATCTTCCATGCGCAAATCTATTGATCACGCTAACACCGGCGCCGCCTCGAGCTGCGCGACGCCAGCACATACCACCCGTCGCACCTTTTCGAAGGCGCGCGCTTCGATCTGGCGCACGCGTTCCGCTGAAACCCGAAATTCGAGCGCTAACGCCCGAAGCGTCACGCGGTGGTCGGTGAGGCGGCGCGCCTCCATAATTCGACGTTCGCGCGAATCGAGCACATCGAGTGCGCTCCGCAACGACATATATCGGTTGTCGCGTTCTTCTCGGAGGGCGAGAGCGCACTCCTGATCCAAGTTGTCGTCGACCAGGCGGTCCTGCCATTCACCGCTTCCGTCCTCCCCCTCGCGAAGCGGCGCGTTCAGCGAGGCATCGCCCGCTAAACGCCGGTTCATGTCGATGACGTCTTTCCGGCTGACGCCAAGGCGGCACGCGATGGCTTCGGCATTCTCAGGCTTGAGGTCGCCCTCTTCATAGGCGGAAAGGCGGCTCTTGGCCCTGCGCAGATTGAAGAACAGTTTCTTTTGACTCGCCGTGGCGCCCAACTTGACGAGCGACCATGATCTTAGCACATATTCTTGTATGGACGCCCGAATCCACCACATCGCGTATGTCGAAAGTCGGAATCCGCGCTCCGGTTCGAAACGTTTGACGGCTTGCATGAGGCCGAGATTGCCCTCTGAAATGAGTTCGCCGACAGGCAGACCATAGCCGAGATAGCGCATCGCGATCTTGGCGACGAGCCGCAGGTGCGAAGTAACGAGTTTTTGCGCGGCCTGCCAATCCTTATGCTCGCGCCAGCGTTTTCCGAGCTTGTACTCTTCCTTCGGTTCCAAAAAGGGGAGCCGGCGAATTTCGGATAGATAACGGTTTAGGCCGCCTTCGGGGGAAAGCTGATATAGAGTCGTCGGCATAGGTCCTCCTCCAAATGCGTTTCGCTTCCGACCAATCCGCGACGGCCAAGCCCGAAGCTCCTCTCACCTCCGCTGTGATGCGAAAGGGGCCGGTGTCATCGCAACGAACGAGGACTTTAGTTCCAGTTCGAAGTCGCGTTAGCCCCGGAAACTACTCAGGCGAAGACGGCGGCGGCATGTCACCCGCCATAGGGCTAATGTCGGCGGCCGCGTCGAGCTTGGCCGTGAATTGCTCGGCGTTGTCTTTACGATCGACCTGACGCTCGACCTCGACGTTTAATCGTTGATAGGCTCCCAGCCCGAGAACGATGAGAATCGCCGTCGCGAGCAGAGCGGTCGGGTACGGCATTTTTTCGACGTCGTGTTTGCTAACCTGAAATACGATGACCAACCCTTCGATAAAAACCGCGATGGCGATCGTCGAGATGAATTTCGTCAGACTGCGCCGGACATCGGATGTGGTGACGAGCGAACGGTTGCGCAGGACCTCTTCTTCGACGAAATATTTGGCCACGTCGAAGACAGCTAGAGCGATGACGACGTAGCCAATCGCGGTGAGTATCGCGTCGCCTCCTTCATGCCAGTCTTGGCTGAGCGCCGAAACGAGTTCAAATGCTCCGAAGCCGACGAGCGCCAACGCCAAGAGCATCAAGGCGACGCTTGCGACGGCGAAGGTCGCGCGCGAAAGAGTTTCCATCATTTTGCGCGGCTCCTTGAAGCAGCATTGCTTGCGAGATTCCGGTTTAGCAGCCTCGATGTTGGGGCGATCGGTGTGCGCTTGCGATAGATTAAACCAACGTGCCGACGACGGCTCCAATTCCAGCCGTCACCGCCATTGCAAGGGCGCCCCAAAAAAGAACGCGAATCGCCGCCTTCGACATATTTGAACCACCCGTTTTGGCGCCGACAACGCCGAGCAGGACGAGACAAAGGAGGGACGCGATCGTGACCGTTCGAATCATCATGGCGTCGGGAGTCGCCATGGCGACCAGCAGAGGAAGAGCCGCGCCGGTCGAGAACGCCGCGCCAGAGGCGAGAGCCGCCTGGATTGGCCGCGCTCTGGTCGTCGCGGATATCCCGAGTTCGTCGCGGGCATGGGCTTCCAATGCATCATGCGCCATGAGCCGCTCCGCCACTTGCAGCGCCAAAGCACTGTCCAGACCGCGTTCGATATAGATTCCAGCCAACTCTTGCTGTTCACCTCCGCGGTTTTCACTCAGTTCGCGCCGCTCGCGCCCAATGTCCGCGCGTTCGGAATCAGATTGCGAACTGACGGATACATACTCTCCCGCCGCCATGGATATCGCTCCGGCGACAAGTCCGGAGACGCCGGTGATCAGGACGCTTTCATGCGAAGCGTGGGCGCTGGCGACGC
>Ga0265328_10000196_pt1 | contig 28399 bp, 26 predicted proteins | sample 41624metaG_FD_202086 | JGI IMG/M metagenome (GOLD analysis project Ga0265328, IMG submission 202086) | Rhizosphere microbial communities from Carex aquatilis grown in University of Washington, Seatle, WA, United States - 4-16-24 metaG | ecosystem: Host-associated > Plants > Roots > Rhizosphere...
CCGCTTGGCGGCCGAAGCTCCGACGTCCGGCAACTCGCCGAGATCGAAGGCGTCGACGGACATCGAAAGCCGCTCTATGTCGCTTTTCAGGCCATGGCTCGCCGCCGTCGTCTCTTCGACCATGGCAGCGTTCTGCTGCGTGAACTGATCCATTTGCGCGACGGCCGTATTGACCTCGGCGAGGCCCGTCGCCTGCTCGCGCGCTCCATTGGCGATCTCGACCACGACCGTGTTCGCCTCCACCACCTGATCGACGATGCGATCGAGCGACTTGCCGGTCTGCGCGACCAGGGCCACGCCGTCCTCGACTTGCGACGAGGATGTCGAGATTAGACTCTTGATCTCGCGCGCGGCTTCCGCGGAACGTTGTGCGAGCGCGCGCACTTCGGAGGCGACGACGGCGAAGCCGCGGCCCGCTTCGCCCGCGCGCGCCGCCTCGACGCCGGCGTTCAAGGCGAGAAGATTGGTCTGGAAGGCGATCTCGTCGATAACGCCGATGATCTGGCCGATCTGGCGCGACGAGGTTTCGATCCGTCCCATGGCGTCGATCGCATTGCGCACGATCTCGCTGCTGCGCGTGGCGTCCGCCTGCGCCGCCGAGACGACGCCGGCGGCGCGTTGCGCGCCGTCCGAAGTCTTGTGAACCGTCGAGGTGATCTGCTCGAGCGCCGCGGAGGTTTGCTCGAGGCTCGCCGCTTGTTGCTCGGTGCGTTGCGCCAGCGCGTCGGCGGCGCCGGCGATTTCGCGCGTCCTCGAGGTCAGGCCGTCGATATGGCCCATGATGTCCGCGAATGCGCCGCGCAGCTTGTCGGCCGCCATGTTGTAGCAATGGCGGATCTTTTCGTAATCGGAGGAGAACGGATCGTTCAGCCGATGCTTCAGATTGCCGACAGCGAGGCGCTCGAGGCCTTCGGTGAAGGATTTCATGAAGAATTCATGCGCCGCGACATAGCCACGCGACTCGGCGTCGCGCGCGGCGCGGCGTTCGGCTGCCGCGCGCTGCTCGGCGATCTCCGCCTCCGCACGGCGACGCGTCTCGTTCTGCAATGTGGCCCGCAGCTTTTCCAGCGCATCGAAGGCCGCGTCGAGTTCGCCACTCTTCCCGCGGCTCGCGAACGGCGTGTCGAGATCGCCGACGCGAAGGCGTTCGAGCGCGGTGACGAGTGAGGCGGCAGGGCGCGAGACACGGCTCGCGATCACGCGATAAGCAGCGACCGCTCCGAGAAGTATGACGCTCGCTCCGGCGGCTCCCCAGACAGGATCGAAGCTCGCTCCGCTCTGAAGCACCCGCGGTCCGAGCAGCATGAGAGGCCCGATCGCGATCGCGATTACGGGCGGAAGAAGTGTCGCGTAGAATTTCACCGCTCTGCCCTCGCTGCTGATGATAAGACGATCGGGCTCCGCCGCAGCGGGGGACCTTACGATCGCTTAGACAGGCGAAAGGACGAGAGATCTCGTCGCATGCACGCGGCTCCTTCGTACAGAGCGGCGTCACGCTGGTTCGACTGACAGTGCGGAAGGAGGCGCCCCGACGGGGACATGCCGGATCGCCGGCATATCGAGGCAGCTTCATGCTTTTGACCGACGTCCGATCGCGTCCGGTCAACCCGATATGCATTCAGCCTAGCGGTGGGCAGTTAAATCTTCATTAGCGGGGCAATGGTGCGTCCGCCGTCGGCGGACGCCGTGATTCGAGACATCGGACACGCCGCTGCGCCGAAAGATCGACGCCTCGCTCCACCGGTCGGATCAGGCGACGCGATGCGCGGGAATATAAGGAGTGACGCGCGGGGAGGACGTCGGAAGATCACTCTTGTGCCGGCTGTCCAGCGCGGCCACAGAGGGCTTGTGGAGGGGACCGTCGTTCTGCGCGGGAGAGTTCGAGCCCTCATAGATGCTCGACAATTCGCCGATGAACCGCTCCATGGCCTTCAACGCCTGATACTCGGGTATCTGAGTGAGCTGTTCGATCATCTGCTCGCGGAGCTGCTTCAATTCATTGATCGGGTGCATATGGAGGTCTCCCAGGAACGGCGGGTCGTTAATAAATTAGTAAGCAAATCTGGTGCGAGCCTTGCGCCGTCTCATCGCTAATCATTGAACCGCATAGTACGGGCCGCTCATCCGCAGGACCAATTTCTCATTGTGAGGCCAGCGGCCTTTCATTCGGCAACCGGCGTCGACTCCGTTCTGCCAGATGACATTCGCAGCGAGCAGAGCTCCCTGTTGATCGTCGTAGAGAAGGATCGACCGGGGGAGCGGAACGCGCTGCGCCAATCGCAGTCTGATCCCGCCCTGGGTCCGGTTCTTGTATAAAAATTCGGTCAGGAAGCGTTCGCCTCCATCGAGAATTTTGCCGGATTGCAGATGCACCGGCCGCCTCGCTTCTCGTCGGCGCTCGACGACGGACGACGGCGTCTCGACGACGACCGAATAGGTGACGACGCCCTCTCGCGGAAGCATTCGTGAGGCGACCGAGCGAATCCACGCGCTCGCGCCTATGTCTCTCGCCTTCATTCCATGCAGCATCGGCTTGATCGGATCTCGTCTCGTCAACTCGAACGCCCCTCTATCGACACGTTGCGCCGAACGATTTCGACGAGCGAACCTCGCTTCGGCAGACGGAAGATATGCGAACGATATTATTTCAAGGTTAACCGTTTTCATCGAAGTTCGACTTTGCGCGGGGTCGACAGCCTCACGCAAGCTTTGAGACTTCTAATCCCGGCGTCTCACGGATATGAAGGAACGACAGATGACGGCGAGCGCGCTTTTCAACACGTCGGTTATGGGCATGTCGGCGCAGACCACGGCGCTCAGTGCGGTCGCGGAAAACATCTCGAATTCGAACACGGTCGGCTACAAAGAAGCGACCACGCAATTCCAGACTCTCTTGACGAGCTTCCAGGGCGGCAATGACGCCGACGGCGGCGTCTCCGCGAGCAATCTCGTAGAGGTCACGAAATCCGGCACCACGCTTACGACGACGTCGAGCACCGACCTCGCGATTCAGGGCGACGGCTTTTTCGTCGTCAGTGATTCGACCGGGAACACCTATCTGACGCGGGCAGGTTCCTTCCTTCCCGATTCCCAGGGCCGACTCGTCAACACGGCCGGCTACTATCTGATGGGCTACAGCTCTTCGGCCGCTTCCGCGCCGACCGATCCGTCCGGTCTCCAAGCGATCACCATTCCTTACGGCAAAGAGATCGGCACGCCTTCGACCAAAGGATCGTTGACCGCCAATCTTCCATCCACCGATGCGACGGTAGCGGCGGCGGACCTTCCCTCCGCGAATGCGTCGACGTCCACCTATTCTCAGAAGACGTCCGTCACCGCCTATGACAACCTCGGCAATCCGGTGACGCTCGACGTCTATTTCTCGAAGACGTCGTCCAATAGCTGGGAAATGTCGGTGTTCGACGCTTCCACCGCGACGAATGGCGGCTTCCCCTATTCGTCCGGCCCGATCACGACCCAGTCCCTGACATTTTCCGCCACTGACGGCAGCATCACGAGCGGCTCCAGCGCTTCGATCACCGTGCCCAATGGCTCCACGCTCTCGCTCGATCTCGCCGGATTGACCCAACTCGGATCCTCCTTCTCGGTCTCCAACCCGACGATCAACGGCAATGCCGCTTCGCAGGTGAGCAGCGTCAGCATCGCAAAGAACGGCACGTTGAACTATGTGCTCGGCAATGGGCAGACGGTGTCGGCCTATAAGATTCCGCTCGGCACGGTCGCGAGCCCGACAAATCTGCAAGCGCTCTCCGGCAATACATTCGCCGTCACCAAGGAATCCGGGGCGGCCTATCTCGGCGATGCGAATTCTGGAACCATGGGCGCGATCGCCTCTGATCAGCTCGAGGGTTCGACGGTCGACCTCGCGACTCAATTGTCGAACATGATCGTCGCGCAACGTTCCTTCACCGCGAACAGCCAGGTGTTCCAGGTCGCGTCCGAAGTCATGCAAGTGCTGAACAATCTGAAGTAAATGAAACAATGATGGGCGGTCGCCATGTCACTCACTAATGCCGGAGCGATCGCCAATCAGTCGCTCGGAGCGATTGCCGCTCAGATAAATGTCGTATCGCGCAACATAGCCGGAGTGAATGTCTCCGGCTATGCGACCAAGACGGCGCTGGTCTCGACGACCTCCAACGGCAGCACGCAGATCGACGGCGTGGCGCGCGCGACCAATGCGGCGCTTTTCCAGAACTCCCTGCAGGCTTCCTCTACGAAAGCCGCGGCGGCGGCGCTGTCGTCTGGATTGGATCAAATAGATCAGGCTCTCGGACTCTCTTCCGGCACCGCGACTAACACCTCCACCAACAGATCGCCGGCCGCGCTGATCTCCGCGCTCGAGAGCGCGCTGCAGAGCTATAGCGCCTCGCCCTCCGATACGACCGTCGCTCAGACCGTTCTCTCGAGCGCCAAGGCGGTGGCGCAGGCGCTCAACACCGCCAATACGACCGTGCAACAACTGCGGACGCAGGCCGATAGCCAGATCGCCTCTTCTGTCGCCAATATCAACTCGATTCTCTCGCAGTTTCAGCAGGTGAATTCGGAGATCGTGGCCGGCACGCAGACGGGTCGCGACGTATCCTCCGCTCTCGATCAACGAGACGCGCTCCTCAAGTCGCTCTCTTCCGAAATCGGCGTCACCACGGTCACGCGAGCCAATAATGACATGGTGATCTACGCCGATGGCGGCGCGACTCTGTTCGAGACGACGCCGCGCGCCGTCACCTTCCAGGCGACCGGCGCCTATACGGCGTCGACGACCGGAAACGCAGTCTATGTCGATGGCGTTCCGGTGACCGGCGCCTCGGCCTCTATGGCCATCCAGTCCGGCAAATTGCAGGGCCTCACTCAGCTCCGCGACGTGATCGCGCCCCAATATCAGAATCAGCTCGACGAAACCGCGCGCGGTCTGATCGCCGCCTTCGCCGAAAACGATCAATCGGGTCTGGGCGCCGCAGCGCCGGGACTGTTCACCTACTCCGGAGCGACGAGCGTGCCCGGCGCGAACGTCGTTCCCGGACTCGCCGGCCAGATCATCGTCAATCCGAATGCGGATCCGAGCCAGGGCGGTAGTCTCGATCGGCTGCGTGACGGCGGCATTTCCGATCCCACCAATTCCGCCTATATCTACAACACGACCGGAGCAGCAGGCTTCACGGATCGCATAAATCAGCTCGTCTCGTCCTTCTCGACGTCGCAGAGCTTCGATCCTTCGGCAGGCCTCGGCTCCAGCCTCTCTCTGACGGATTATGCGACGTCTTCCCTCGGCTGGTTCGAGGCTCAGCGTCAGCAGGCCACGGAAGCCGAATCCTATCAGTCGACGCTCTTGTCGCAGACGACCGATGCGCTCTCCAATGCGACCGGCGTCAATCTCGACGAGCAGATGTCGAAAATGCTCGATCTCGAAAACTCCTATCAGGCGTCGGCGAAGCTCGTCGCGGCGATCGACGCTATGTATAAAGCGCTCTTCCAGGCGACCTGACGGACGGACAGATAAATGGTCTCGATCACTTCGACCCAATCGCTCACCAATGCGCTGCGACGATCCGTACTCGACGTTCAGACGCAATTGTCGAAGGCGCAGTCCGAGGTCTCGACCGGACGCATCGCGGATATCGGCCTCGGCCTCGGCGCAGCGGTCCAGCAGGACTATTCCTACGGCTTTCACGCCAACGATCTCGCGGCGATCACCGCTAGCAACAATGTCGTCACGACGCGCCTCAGCGCAACGGATACGGCGCTGAGTTCGCTCGCGACCTCGGCGCAGAATTTCCTTCAGACTTTGGTCAGCGCGCAGTCGGGCGCGGGTAGCGATCCAGGCGCTATTCAAGGCTACGCCGAGACCGGGCTGAAGTCGCTGATCTCCGCTCTGGACACGAGCGTCGACGGCGTGCACATCTTCGGCGGCGTGAATACAGGCGTGGCGCCGCTCGCCGACTATTTCTCCACTCCTCCATCCACGGCGAAACAGGCTGTCGATCAGGCGTTCTTCAGCGCCTTCGGAACGGCGCAGGGAGGCTCCGGCGCGTCGTCCATCACCGACCAGCAGATGCAGACTTTTCTGTCTGGCTCATTCGCAGATCTGTTCTCGTCGACAGGATGGAGCAGCGACTGGTCGAGCGCGACAGATGCGACGGCGACCAACCGTATCTCATTGTCCCAGACCTCCGAGACGTCGGTCTCCGCAAATGAAGCGGCGCTGCGACAGCTCGCGCAAGCCTATACGATGGTCGCCGATCTCGGCGTCCAATCCTTGAGCGACCCGGCGTATCAACAGACTCTCAAGACTGCGTCGACGACAATGTCCGATGCGATATCCGGGTTGACGACCCTGCGAGCGAAAGTCGGCGTGATGCAGAAGGGTGTTTCTGATGCGAATGATGCGCTTTCGGCGCAACGCGAAATGATCACGACGCAGATCGGTTCTCTCGAAAACGTCGATCCCTTCGAGGCCTCGACGCGGCTGAACAATCTCACCACTCAGCTCGAGACCTCGTATACGCTGACCGGAAAGATTCAACAGCTGACGCTGTCGAAATATATCTGAGCGCACGACTGACTCGAAGAGAACCGCATGTATCGTAATGTCTATGCGCAGACGGTAGAAGACTCACCCGCCGCGGCCCGCGGGCGAGAGCGCGCTTTGCTCGAGCGAGCGATCCGGCTTCTCGCGGTCGCGAAAGTAAAAGGGGTGAGAAGCAGCGAGTCGTTCGAGGCGACGGCGAACATGCGGCGAATCTGGACGGTGTTCATCGAAGACCTCGGGAGCGACGGAAATGCGCTTCCTGAAACGCTTCGCGCATCGCTCATATCGATCGGTCTGTGGGTTCTGCGCGAGCTCGAGGCGATCGACTGCGGCAGGTCGGAAAATTTCGACGGCGTTATCGAGATCAATCAGATGATCGCCGATGGACTGAGCTGAGGGCGGCATGAACATTTCGTTACGGCGGGGCGAAAAACTCTATCTCAACGGCGCGGTCATCCGCGCCGATCGGAAAGTCTGCATCGAGCTTCTCAACGACGTGACGTTTCTGCTCGAAAACCATGTGATGCAAGCGAAGGACGCGACCTCGCCGCTGCGACAGCTCTATTTCGTCGTTCAGCTGATGTTGATGTCGCCGAGCGACACGACGGCGGCGTTGGACATGTGCCGCAGCATGCTCGGCTCACTCAACACCGCCTTTCCCGATCCGCGCATCCTCAATGGCTTGGCGCTGGCCGCGAAATATGTAGACGATAAGCGCATGTTCGACGCGTTGAAGACGATCCGCACGCTGTTCCCCTTCGAATCGGAAATAATGACCCCGACTTCGACACAGGACAGTGGCAAAGCAGCCTGAGGAGGCGATACTGTGACCGTGACTTCGACGACCTCCGTGACCAACGCGACCGCGACGACGAATTCGAGCACGACGACGTCCACGAGCAGTTCGACGCAGACGCTCGGCTACGACCAGTTCTTGACCCTTCTCGTCACAGAGATGAAGTATCAGGACCCGACCAAGCCGATGGATCCGACGCAGACGGTGTCGCAGCTCGCTTCATTTTCGTCGGTGGAGCAGGCGGTCAAGACCAACTCCACGCTGACCTCCATCCTGAATTCGAATTTGCTCACCCAGGCGAGTTCCTTCATCGGTAAGACGGTATCGTCGTCCGATGGCTCGACATCCGGTGTCGTCGCCTCGGTGTCGACATCGAGTTCGGGCGTGACGGCCACGCTCACCGACGGCTCGACCATTTCGCTCGGTTCGGGCGTCACGGTGAGCAAATGAACGAGGCGGACGCGCTCGAGATTATGCAGCGCGCCATCTTCACCGTGCTCGTCGTCTCGAGTCCGGTCGTCGGCGCAGCGATGGCCGTCGGCATCGTGATCGCGCTGCTGCAGGCTCTCACGCAGGTCCAGGAAATGACCTTGACCTTCGTGCCGAAGATCGTCGTGATCTTCGTCGCTCTCGGGCTCTCCGCGCCCTTCCTCGGCGCGCAGATTCAAGCGTTCACCGACTATGCGTATTCGCGTATCGAGAAGGGATTCTGAGAGCGGCCGCGCCCGCGACGTCGCGGGGCGTTCGACGCCGCTGGGAGCATGATGATGACCGACGTCGCATTGGCTGGAGGCGCGCCCGAGGGGCGCGCGAAGGACGTCGGATTCGCGCTAGCGATCATCTTCATCCTCTGCATCTTTTTCCTGCCGATCCCGCCTTTTCTCATCGATATCGGCCTCGCATTCTCCATCGCGCTCGCCGTGCTCATATTGATGGTGTCGCTCTGGATCCAGAAGCCCCTAGAATTCTCGGCCTTTCCAACGATTCTCCTCGTCGCGACGATCCTGCGACTATCGCTCAACATAGCGACGACGCGTCTCATTCTCGGACATGGCGCGGAGGGAACCGCGGCGGCCGGCTATATCATCGCCGGCTTCTCCAAGCTCGTGATGAGCGGAGACTTCGTGATCGGCCTGACCGTTTTCGCAATCATCGTGACGGTCAATTTTCTCGTCATCACCAAGGGCGCGACGCGTATCGCGGAAGTCGGCGCGCGTTTCACCCTCGACTCGATCCCGGGCAAGCAGATGGCGATCGACGCCGATCTTTCCGCCGGGCTGATCGACGAGAAGCAGGCGCAGCTGCGCCGTCGCGAGCTAGAGGAGGAGAGCTCGTTCTTCGGCTCCATGGACGGCGCGTCGAAATTCGTGCGTGGCGACGCCATTGCCGGCCTCATCATTCTCGCGGTCAATATCTTCGGCGGAATCGTCATCGGCGTCACGCGCCATGGCATGCCGTTGTCGAACGCTGCGGATGTGTTCACCAAGCTCTCCGTCGGCGAGGGCCTCGTTTCGCAAATTCCGGCGCTCATCGTTTCGCTGGCGGCCGGTCTTCTCGTCTCCAAGGGAGGCACGCGCGGGTCGACCGAGCAGAACATCGTGCGTCAGCTCGGCAATTATCCGAAGGCGCTGTACGTCGCCTCTTCCTTGCTATTCGTGCTGGCGATGATGCCCGGTCTGCCGCTTACGCCGTTCATGATGCTCGGCGGCGCAATGGCGTTCGTCGCCTATTCCATGCCCAAGCAGGCGGCGAAGCTCCGCGCCACCGAAGAGGCCAAAAAGGCGGACGATGAAAGGCGCGCGCAGACGGAAGCCAAGGATTCGATCCGCGAATATTTGAAGACGCCGGGCGTCGAGCTCTGCCTCGGCAAGCAGCTGTCGGCGCGCCTCTTGATGTCGCAAGACGAACTCGCGCATCGCGTCGGCAAGATGCGGCGTAACTTCGCCAGGCAATATGGCTTCGTGATACCGGAGATCAAGCTTTCGGACGATCTCGCGCTGAAGCAGAAGAGCTATCAGATCAAGATCCATGGCACTGTCGTCACGACGCAAGAGTTGCAGCTCGGTCAGCATCTCATCATCGTCGGGCAGGGCCGCCAGCCCGATCTTCCGGGCGACGAGACGGTCGATCCGGCCTTCGGCCTGAAATCCTTCTGGATCCCCGACGCATTGGTCGGGGAGGCGCGCCGCGAAGGATTCGAACCGGTCGATCCGATCTCGGTGCTGCTCACCCATCTTTCGGAAGTGCTGCGCAATAATCTTTCGCAGCTGCTGTCCTATCGCGACGCGCGCATGCTGCTCGATCGTCTCGAGCCGGAGTATCGTAAACTCATCGACGAGATGGTGCCCAACCTCATCTCCAATTCCGGCCTCCATTCCGTACTCAAGCTGCTGCTCGCCGAGCGTGTGTCGATTCGAAATCTCGATCTCGTGCTCGAGGCGGTGAGCGAAGTCGTCCCCTATTCGCGTCGCGCCGAGCCGATCGTCGAGCATGTCCGGACACGGCTCGCGCCGCAAATTTGCGGCGAGACCGCGGTGAACGGCGTGTTGAGCGTTCTGCGTCTCGGCGCCCGCTGGGATTTGTTCTTCCATGAGAGCCTGCGTCGCGACGCCAAAGGCGAGATCGTCGAGTTCAACGCCGATCCCTCGCTCATCGAGCAGTTCGGTCAGGAGGCCGGGGCGGCCATCCGCGAGCGCATCGAGCGCGGCGACATTTTCGCGGTCGTGACGACTCCCGAGGCGCGGCCCTATGTGAAGATGATCGTGGGGCGACTCTTCTCGGCGCTTCCCATTCTTTCGCATCTCGAGATCGCGCGCGGCGTCGAGATCAAATCGCTCGGAACGATTTCGTGACGATGGGGCTGACGGGCGTCATCACGACGCTCTTCGTGCTGTTTTGCAGGATCGGCGCCTGCATCATGACGATACCCGGCTTTTCGAGTCAGAGAGTGCCGATGCGCGCGCGGCTCTATATAGCGATCGGCGTGACCGTCGCGCTGGCGCCGGCGCTCGCGGATGTCGTCGCGCCTGTCGTGGCCGAGGCCACGCCCGGCGCCGTGCTGTTCGTGCTGTTCGGCGAGCTTCTCGTCGGAGTGCTGATCGGTTCGATGGCGCGGCTGTTTTTCTTCGCTCTCGAGACGCTGACCACCGCCGCGGCGATGACGACAGGGCTGGGCAACGTATTGGGCGCTTCGGTGGAGGAGGCGGAGCCGCTTCCGGCGATGAGCTCGTTCATAATGCTCGGCGCGACGACGCTGGTGTTCGTGCTCGATCAGCATTGGGAGATGATTCGCGGGCTATTCGCGTCCTATACCGCCATACCGGTGAGGGACGGGATTCCGGCGGACGGAATGTTGCGGGAGTATTCGAAAGTGCTGTCGCAGGCGTTCCTGCTCGCGCTGCGCATCAGCAGTCCGTTTTTGCTGTTCGGATTCATCGTCAATCTCGCCTTCGGCTTTCTCAATCGCATGACGCCTTCGGTGCCGGTCTATTTCGTATCGACGCCGCTGCTGATCGGGCTCGGCATCTATTGGTTCTATGTCATGGCCGATGACTTTTTCACGGCCTTCGCCTCGGCGTTCGGCGCCTGGCTCCTGTCGGGATAACGGCGATGAATTGGAAAAATCAGCGGCGAATTCTCGCGGTGCATGAACAATTGCATCGCATCGAGGTCGGGCGATTGTCGCGTCTCGAAGGCAAAGTCCGAGAACTGAAAGAGGAGGAGGAGCGCATCGTCAAATGTCTCGATGGCAATCGAAACATGATCGCGCTTTTTCCGGAAGTCGTTCTGCAACGATTGAAGGCGAACATCCGGCAACAGCGAGAGCTGCGTCAGGAGGTCGAACGCCAGACGAATGTGACTATGGAACAGGCCAAGCGCGTGAAGCAGGCGGAGCGACTCGTCGCCGATGCGAAGATAGAGAGAGAGGAAGCCGCGGAGCTGGATGCGCTCAGAGAAGTGATCGACAATTGCGCTCGACCGCGTGACTTCAGCGCGCCGTAAGTCTCTTCGTCTAAAAGAATCGCAGTCGAAGGATTAGAGACGCATGTCGATCTTTCCCGCCACCGATCTCGTCACCGAAGTCGCCAAGGCCGCGGACCCGACCCGTCGCAATGCGGCGGTCGCGCGTCTGAGCGAGATTTCGAACGCCTCGCCGAACTCGGTCGATGGCTTTGCGAATCTCGTCGCCGACAATCGTAAGGCGCTTCCGTCGGCGAAGCCGTCCGTCGTCGCATCGCCGATCGGCGCCGACAGCTCTGCGGTCTCGGGGTCGTCGAGCGTCCGCCCGGGCGAGGCGACGCAGAAGTTCGAGGCCTTCATCATTCAATCCTGCCTCGAAACGATTCTTCCGAAATCGGAAGGGGGATTCTTCGGGCGCGGTACGGCCGGCGACGTGTGGCGGTCGATGGTCGCCGAACAGATCGGCGATCAGATCGCGAAAGCAGGCGGCTTGGGACTGCGTAAACTTCTCGATCAAAATTTGTCGACGCGCGCAGAGCACTCGAAGACGTCGTGATCTTCTCGAAACGCTCGGCGATTGCGATCGACTCGGTTGGAACGGACTTGGGACATGGCTGCGCATCGACATGGCGAGGAGAGAGTGAGTGGAGCGCCGTTCAGGAATGATCACGCGCAGGAGGCGCGGCGCTCGGCCTTCGTCGGCTGCGTCGATCGGTTGACGTGTCTCATCGAGCGTGAGAGCGAGGCGCTGAGGTCGCGGGCCAATATCGATTTCGAGGAATTCAACGCGCGCAAGACCCATGCACTGTTGGAATTTTCTCGCGCCTCTCGCGCCTATGTCGCGCCGCCTTCGGCGGCGGTCGAATCGAAGATCGAGCGCTTGCGCGCCACGCTCCTCGAGAATGGAAAGCTATTGGAGCGACGTCTTCGGGCGATGAGGGAAATCGCCGGCATAATGATCTGCACGATCGAAATGGCCGAGTCCGACGGAACCTATTCCACCCGGTCGCCGGCGGAACGTTGACTTTGGAGCCGAGCCGATGCTGCGAATGGTTTTGATCGGAATTTGGGCTTGCGTGGTGACGCTCGCCTCGACCTTCGGCGCGTCCTATTGGAAATCGCATCGCAGCTCGCCGGCGGAACCGGCGACGCATGCCGAAAAGCTCGAAGTCAAGAAGGTCAAGCCGATTACTGTTCCGATTATTTCCGAAGGAACGTTGAAAGGTTACATCTCGGCGGAGTTCGCTTATGTCGTCGAGGCGTCGAATAAATCGCATGGCGGCGGAGGCGCCGCCGTCGATGCCGACAGTTATGTGATGGACGAGGCGTTTCGGCGCCTCTACGCCGACAATAGTCTCGATTTCCGGCGGATCGAGAAATATGATCTCAACTCGCTGACAAAGGAGCTCACGAAGAGCATCAACCAGCGGCTCGGCGCGGAACTCGTCCGGGAGACATTGGTCAAGAGCTTCGCCTTTGTTCCAAAAGACGACATCCCGCACTGAAGAAAAAGGCCGGCCAAGGGAAGAGGGGCCGGCCGGAACAAGCGGGGATTTCCGAGATTTACAAAAAAAAGTCGTTGGGGGAACGTTCCCCGTTCAGCCGATCATCATATAGCCGAGGAAGCGCTGCGAATCGATCGGATCATAGCCGAGGCGGGCGCGCAGCTTCTTTCGCAGCTTGCTCACATGGCTCTCGACGACATTCTCTTCGACGACATCGTCGAACAGACCATAGACCGCGTTGAAGATTTGAGATTTGGTCAGACGACGGCCTCGGTTCATCACGAAATATTCGAGAATTCTGCGCTCGCGGCGCGGCAGGTTGAACGCTTCGCCGCGCACCAATGGATCACGGCCGTCGAAGAACACCTGCATCGGCCCGACGACTGCATAGTCGCGGCGGGTCTCTGCGCGACGTCGAATGGCGTAGACGCGCGCGAGAATTTCTTTCACGTGAATCGGCTTGCGCACCACATCGTCGACGCCGGCGGTGAACAGTCCGAGCGTCTGCTCGAGCGAAGGCGCCTCGTTCATCGCGATGACCGGAGCCTGTGAGCGCTTGCGAATGAGCTTCGGCAGCTCTTCACGCTCCGGGCATTCCCCGATCAAAAAGGCCTCCACGGCGAGCATGTCGGTCTCGACGGCGGAGTCGACCCAATCGATGAACTGCCCGGAACAGAATCCCGCCGAGGAGATTCCCTCCTGGCCGAAGTGGCGCGCATACCCACTCGTCACCAGTTCACGCTCGTCGACGATTATGAACATTGCCGTCCCCTTGACATCCGTCTCGCCCTAGCAATCTGCGCGAATCACTATAGAGACTACTTAGCCGCATCGATTCCGCGGCGTCAATGAAATAGTAACCAAATAAAGTAATGCTTTTTTCATGAGGTTCGCGTTCGCGCGGCGATCGTCGATTCGTGCGCTGTGCAAGCCACACACAAGGCGGATCGGGCAGCCTGTGCTCCGTCAACGATCGCCGTCGAGCCAGATCCCATGTCAAATTTGCGAAAGGCGCTTCCGCTCGTCGCCGCGGCGGCGTTCGTTTCCTGCGCCTTCGCAGTCGGGGCGGAGCAGAAGAAGGCGGAGTCGATCGCCAGAGACGAAGGTCCGCGTCTGCGGGAAGCGCGCGTCGCGCCGCCCGCACCCGACGCGCGCCAATATTGCGCCGATGTCGCGGCCGCGGCCGGCGCCGCCCGCAATGCGCGGCAGGAGAAAGAGCTGCTCGACATAGAGCAGAGAATCGCCAAGCGGACCGCCGAGCTCGAAGCGAAGCGAGCGGAATTGCAGGACGTGCTCGATCGCTACGACACTCTGTTGAAGCAGACCGACGAAAGGCTGGTCTCCATCTACGGACGCATGCGGCCGGAGGCGGCCGCCGCGCAATTCGCCAACATGGAGGAGGACATGGCGGCGGCCATGTTGATGCGGCTCCAGCCCAAGCAGTCGAGCGCGATCCTCAATGAGATGGAGGCGTCCCGCGCCGTCGTGCTGACCAAGAAGGTGGCCGCATTGTCGAGCCTCGTCGGCGGCGGAAAGAAGCAATGAAGAAACTGGGCATGGCGATCGGTTCTGTTCTGGCGCTCGCCGGATGCGCCGCGGATCCGCGCGACATCGGGCGAGAGCCGCATATGAGCCCCGTGGGCAGCGGATTGTCCGCCTATGACGATCAGCTGCCGACAGGATCGACGCGTCCGCCTGCGCTCGGTCCGCAAATGCGGCTCGACGAGAACCGGGTCAATCTCTACCGCGACGTGCGGGCGATGACCGTCGGCGACGTCGTCACCGTCAATATATCGATGGACGACAAGGCCGTTCTCGGCAATTCGACCGATCGCTCGCGCGACTCCAAGATCAAGACGACCTGGTCGTTCCTGTTCGATTTCCTTGCCGGCGCGTCCTCGGCTCCACCCGAGCGGAAATGGACCGGCTCGGTCAATAATGATCTGCAGTCGAGCAGCTCGACGCAGGGGCAGGGATCGATCAATCGGTCCGAGCAGATCCGTTTGTCGGTCGCGGCGGTCGTCACCGCGGTTCTGCCCAACGGCAATCTGATGTTGCGCGGATCGCAGGAGATCCGCGTCAATTACGAGTTGCGCGTGCTGACGATCGCCGGCATCGCGCGGCCGCGCGACATCGGCAAGGACAATACGATCTCCTACGACAAGATCGCCGAGGCGCGCGTGTCCTACGGCGGACGCGGCAGATTGTCGGAGGTGCAGCAACCCGCGTGGGGCCAGCAGGCCTACGACATATTCGCGCCGTTCTGAGACAGGGAGAGGAAGGGATCGTGGCCGCGCCGCCTGGCTCCACCGCCGCCGAACCGCAATCGTCGTCTTCCGGACAGCTGGCGCTCGCGCTCGTCGTCGCGACGGCGCTGGGCGCCGGGGGCGGCGGCTTCCTGGGTTTCACGCTGACGGGCGACGCCGCGGCGCCCGGCAAGTCCACCGCGACCGAGACGCCGCAGCATGAGAGCGCGGCGCCGAAGAAGAGCGCGGAGCCGGCGGACAAAGGACATGGCGCCCACGGAGCCGCGGCGCCGAGCGAGGCCGCCTCAAAGGAGGGGGCCCAGCAGTCGAAGATGAAGCTCAAGGAACTCGCGCCGATCGTCACCAATCTCGCCGCCCCGGAGACCGGATGGGTGCGTCTTCAAGCTTCGATCGTCTACGATTCCCAGGCGGTGCCGCAGCCCGACATATTGATCTCGCAGGTGACGGCGGACATCGTCGCCTTTTTGCGGACGATGACGCTCACCTCTCTAGAGGGCTCGGACGGCCTGCGGCGCCTGCACGAAGATTTGACCGATCGGGCGGCTATCCGCTCCGAGGGCCATATTCAGGAAGTCATCATTCAAGCGCTGGTCGTTCAATGAAGCGCTGGGCCGCGATCTTCTTTCTTCTCCTGCTGCCGACCGCCGCCTTCGCGCAGGGGTTGGACCTCAATGCTCTGTTGCCCTCCGGAGGAGGCGCGGCGAGCGGGAGGATCGTGCAGCTTCTCGTGATATTGACAGTCCTCTCCATCGCGCCGGGGCTGCTCATCATGGTGACGAGCTTCACCCGTTTCGCCATCGCCTTGTCGTTCCTGCGCAGCGGACTGGGGCTGCAGAGCACGCCGGCCAATCTCGTCCTGATCAGCCTCGCCTTGTTCATGACTTTCTACGTCATGGCGCCGACCTTCGACGCGGCCTGGAAAGACGGACTGAAGCCGTTGATGGACAACAAGATCACGGAGGTCGAGGCGTTCGACAAGATTTCGCAGCCGTTTCGGCGCTTCATGGTCGCCAATGTGCGCGACAAGGACATAAAGTTGTTCGAGAACCTCGTGAAGGACAAAGCGGCGACCGGAGACTATGACAAGCTCGGTCTTCAGGTGCTCGCCCCGGCCTTCATGATCTCCGAGCTGCGCCGCGGATTCGAGATCGGATTTCTCATCGTGCTGCCTTTCCTCGTCATCGACATGATCGTCGCCGTGATCACCATGTCGATGGGCATGATGATGTTGCCGCCCACGGCCATTTCGCTACCGATAAAAGTGTTGTTCTTCATTCTCATCGACGGGTGGAATCTGCTCGTCGGCAGTCTCATTCGATCCTATTCCTGACATGCGCATCGGGGAGGCGCCGGAGGCCGCGCATTGCGGCTCCAAATCCCTGTTAGGCCTTCATTAATCGCATTTTCCGCGATTTGTGGCGCTCCTTCGCCCTCAGTGTAATATCCGATTGTCCGGCGCGGCTACGCGAGACCGCAGGCGCGCCGTCGACAGAGTTCTTCGGATAGGGCAGGGCGCCCAAGGCATGATGCCGCTTCCGTCGAGCCGGTGAATTTCCGGGATGTCGCGTTCACCTCATCCAAGGATCGACGAGTCATGACCAGCATTTTGACCAACGCCTCCGCCATCACCGCTCTGCAGTCGCTGCGCTCTGTCCAGTCGTCTCTCGCTTCCACCCAGAAGCAGATTTCGACGGGCCTGAAGATTTCGTCGGCGACCGACAACGCCTCCACCTGGTCGATCGCTCAGACGATGAAATCCGACCAGGGCGTTCTCTCGACGATCACTGACTCTCTATCGGTCAGCTCCTCGGTGCTCAACGTCGCCACGGCCGCGGTGACCAACGCCATTTCGGTCGTCAACAACATCAAATCCGCCGTCGCGCAGGCTGCTCAGCCCGGCGCGGATCTGGCGAAAATCGGCACGAGCCTCACGGGTCTCAGCGATCAGCTCAAGAGCATCGTCAGCTCGGCGAATTTCAACGGCTTGAATCTGCTCGACGGCTCTCGCAGCACCTTCAACTCCATCGCTTCCTATAGCGACGGAACCGGCACTTCGGCCTCGGCCCTGAATACGATCAATCTGTCGGTCTCCGCTCTGATCGGCGGCGGCGGCGCTTCTCCGGCGGTCGCCGCCGGCGCGGGCATATTGGAGGCTGCTCAGGCCACCGGCGCCACTGCGGCGACGGACTTCACCAGCCTGTCGTCCTCCAACGTCTCCTCGACCTCGACGATCACCGACACTTTGTCGAATGCGGACAAGGTGATCGCGGATCTGACGCAATATGCGTCGAAGATCGGCGCGACGCAGACCAGCGTCAACGGACAGGCCTCTTTCGTCAAGACGCTGAACGAAGGTCTGACCGCGGGCGTCAGCTCGCTGGTCGACGCGGATATGAACGAAGCTTCGACCCGCCTGCAGGCGCTGCAGACGCAACAGCAGCTCGGCGTCCAGTCGCTGTCGATCGCCAATCAGAACAGCCAGATCATCCTGCGCCTGTTCCAGTAATCCGCCACTCTCCCAGTTTCGAAAAGAGGCCGCGCCCTTCGGGGCGCGGCCTTTTTTTTGTCGCGCGCGCGCTGCAGACGTTTTGCTCGTTTAGACCTTTATTAAGGTTATCTAGTTAGGTTAACCAATGTGCAGACTGTGCTGTAACTGTCGAGACCCAATGGGTTTCGACAGGTCGTCGAGTGGATTGGCTCCCGCGTTGTGGCGGTGCTCCGCCGATGACTGCTTCGGATAGGGCTTTACGGCCCAAAGGCATGATGCCGTTTCCGTCGAGCCGGTGAAATTCCGGGATGCCATTCGTCACTAGTTTCACCCCAAAAGGGATCGATGAGTCATGTCCAGCATTCTCACTAACCCCTCGGCTATCACGGCCCTTCAATCGCTTCGGGCGACGCAGCATGCGCTCGCGACCACGCAGAAGGAAGTCTCGACGGGTCTCAAGATTTCGAGCGCCACCGACAACGCCTCCACCTGGTCGATCGCCGAGACGATGAAGTCCGACCAGGGCGTGCTGTCGACGATCGGCGATTCGATGACGGTGAGCTCGTCTCTTCTCAACATCGCTCAGACCGCCGTCACAAATGCGATCTCGGTGCTCAACAACATCAAGTCGGCGGTCGCGCAGGCGGCGCAGCCCGGCGCCGACACGGCCAAGATCGGCACGAGCCTCACCGGCCTCAGCAACCAGCTCAAGAGCATCGTCGCCTCCGCGAGCTTCAACGGTCTCAACATTCTGGACGGCTCCAAGTCCTCCTTCGCCTTCATCGCCTCCTACACCGACGGCGGCGGCTCCACGGCCTCCGCTCTGAACACGATCAATCTCGCCGCGACCGCGTTGATCGGCGGCGGCGGCGCATCGCCGGCAGTCTCCGCCGGCTCCGGAATTCTCGAAGCCGCTCAGGGCACGGGCGCGACGGCTGCGACAGATTTCACCAATTTGTCGGCGACGGACGTCGGCTCGGCGTCGGTCATCACGGACTCGCTGACCAACGCCGACAAGGCGATCTCCGACCTCACCAAATACGCCGCGCAGATCGGCGCGACGCAGACGACGATCACCGGCCAGGCAGCCTTCGTCAAGACGTTGAACGAAGCGCTCACCAATGGCGTGAGCTCGCTGGTCGACGCCGATATGAACGAGGCCTCGACGCGGTTGCAGGCGCTGCAGACGCAGCAACAGCTCGGCGTCCAGTCCCTGTCGATCGCAAATCAGAACAGCCAGATCATCCTCAAGCTCTTCCAGTGAGCGATCGAACGATTCGAGCAAGGGTCTCGCCGTGGGCGGCGAGGCCCTTCCTCGTATGAATTGAGACGGTCGGCAAAGTTCGCGCAAGCCACCCGCGGCACATTGGGGCACCGCATCGCGTCAACCCGATGAAACGCCCCCAATGGATCGCCTAAATCAGCTGCGAGACAATCTGCTCGGACTTGGTCCCCGGAAGCTCGCCGCCCTCGCCATGATCTTTGTCCTCGTCCTGGCGGTAACCGGGGTCGGGGCCTATTATCTATCGCGGCCGAACTTTGAAGTGCTCTATTCGGGCCTCGATCGCGAAGATGTGAGCCGCATCGGCGCCGCGTTGAAGTCGAGCGGCATTCCCTTCGATATCAATCCCGAGGGCAACGCCGTCTCGGTCCACTACGGCCAGACCGCGCCGGCGCGCATGATGCTCGCCGAAAGGGGACTGCCGCAGAGCGCCAACGCCGGCTACGAGCTCTTCGACAAGGTCGGATCGCTCGGCCTGACGTCCTTCATGCAGGAGGTGACGCGCATACGCGCGCTCGAAGGCGAGCTCGCCCGAACCATCCAGCTGATTCGCGGCGTGAAGGCGGCGAGAGTCCATATCGTGCTCGCCGACGAGGGTTCGTTCCGCCGCGCCAAGCAGCCGCCGTCCGCTTCGGTCGTCATTCGCACGGAGAGCCCGGACGACTCGAAAGCCGCCCATGCGATCCGACATCTCGTCGCCGCCTCCATTCCCGGGATGAATGTCGATCAGGTGACGGTGCTCAACACCGACGGCATGCTGCTGACAACGACCGAAGGCGACGAGAACGACGCCGTGCCCGGCAAGACGCTGACGCTCGAGCGCACCGTCGCCAAGGACATTCAAGACAATATCCGCCGCACGCTCACGCCCTATCTCCGCTTGTCGAACTTCCAGGTCAGCGTGCGAACGCGCGTCAACACCGATCGCAAGCAGACCAATGAGACGATCTTCGATCCAGAATCGCGGGTCGAACGATCGGTGCGCGTCGTGAAAGAGAACTCCACATCGCAGAACAACAGCACGACCGCCGCGGCGGGCGCCGACCGCAACATTCCGCAAGACAATAAGCAGACCTCTTCCGAGGGCAAGCAGTCCAACGACGAGAACAAGAAGAACGAAGAGCTCACCAATTTCGAGCTGTCGTCCAAGACGATCACCACCGTCAGCGGCGGCTATACGGTCGAGAATATTTCGATCGCAGTGCTGATCAATCGCGCGAGCCTCGGCGGACCCGGAAAGGATTCGCCGAAGCCCGACGTCGTCGACCGGCAGATCAAGGAGATCGAGCAATTGGTCTCCACGGCCGCCGGCCTGCACAAGGAGCGCGGCGACACCGTCAAGGTTTCGGCGGTCGATTTCATGCCCAACGAGAACGATATGGGGCCCGTCGAGGCGCCGGGCTGGGCCGATGCGCTCACCCATCAGCTCGGCTCCGTGATCAACGCCTTCGCTCTGATCGCCGTCACCGTGATGCTGGTCATCTTCGGCCTGCGTCCGGCGACACGCGCTTTGCTCGCGGAGGCGCCCGCGGCCATGGCCGAAGACACAGCGGCGATGCTCGACATCGACAATGCCGTCGAATTGCCCTTCACGCCCCTCGAAGCGCCGGAGTTCACCATGGCCGGGGCGATCGACACAGGGCTGATCGAAGACATCGCCGATCAGGAGAAATTCACCCAGCAGAAGCGGCTAGAGCAATTGATCGAGGCCGATGAGATGCAGGCCGTGGCGATACTGAAGCAGTGGATGTATGCGGAAGGACGCGTCTGATGGCGCGCTCTGTCGCCTTCTATCTCCCACGCTTCGACGAAGAGAAGATCGTCGCGCCCGAGCCGCCCCCGCCTCCATTCGATTTCGTCGAGGCCGAGCCGGAGGCCGAGATCGTGGAGGCCGAGCCGGAGGATCCGCGGCCGATTCTCACGGATGAGCTGCGTGAGCAATTGCTCGAGGAAGGCCGCGCGGCCGCGAAGCCCGAGTGCGACGAAAAGATCGAGCGAGAGCGCGCAGCGTCAGCACAGAGGCTCGACGAGGAGAGGCGGCGCTGGGCGCGCGAGGAGGGCGAGCGTCTCGGTCGCGACTTCCGCGACGCGCTCGGACGTTTCTCCGCGCGTATCGGCGACGATGTCGAGCGAATTCTCGAGCCCTTCGTGGTGCGCGAGATCCGTGAGAAGATGCTGGTCAGTCTCATCGAAACCTTGCATGTCCTGCTCGCCGATCGCGAAAATCCAGTGGTCCATTTGAGCGGCCCCGTGGATCTGCTCGACGCGATCTGCGCGAAATTGCAGGGCGAGGATATTGCGACCAGGATCGACGATGTCGGAGGCGTGGACGTGCGCGCGCGTCTCGACGCGACGACGATCGAAACCCGCCTCGGCGAATGGATGGCGCAGCTGCGCGAAGGAGATGACGCCGCATGAGCGATCACGAGGAAAGCGAGATCATCTTCATCCGAAAGAAGCACGGCGAGGAGGAGGAAGGTCATCACGGCGGCGTCTGGAAGCTCGCCTTCGCCGACTTCATGACGGCGATGATGGCCTTTTTTCTGGTGATGTGGCTCATCAATTCGACATCGAAGGAAACCAAGGCGGCGATCGTCCAATATTTCAATCCCGTCCAGCTCATCGACTCCAATCCGGCGCATAAGGGGTTGCGCGATCCGGCGGACGCCGGCCAGGGAAAGAGCCAGCAATCCAACGCGGCTCCGGACAAGGGAGCGCCGGCCTCCGCGCCGCCCAGCTCGTCGGAAAAGGACAGTCCACAGCGCGAGGCGGCTCTCCTCTATGATCCGATGACGACGCTCGACGAGATCGCCGGCAAGTCTGCGCAGCCTTCTTCTTTCGGCGATCCCTTCGATCGCAGCGCGCATGGCGTCGGTTATGTGGACGAGCGCTTCGAAGACAATGGTTCGCCCGACAAATCGACGTCGGCGGAGCCAGTGGAGGGTCCGCGCGCCAAACCGGCTCCTTCGACACCGCAGAGCAACGCCAAATCTTCGGCGCCGTCGCCGCGTTCGGCCGTAGCGGCGCCGCCGCCCGTCGAGGACAAGAAGGCCGATGTATCGGCCGCGAGCATGAAGACCGCGCTCGAAAAGGTCGTCAAGGCGGAGCTCGCCGCTCTGCGCGCCGCGCCGCATGTCGAGGTCGCGGAGACGCCGGAGGGACTGCTCATCAGCCTCACCGACGACGCCAATTTCTCCATGTTCGCGGTGGGCTCCGTCGAACCGCGGCCGCAGGCGGTGCGCATAATCGGTCAGATCGGCCAGCTCTTGGCGAAGCAGATCGGCGAGATCGAGCTGCGCGGACATACCGACGGGCGCTCCTATAAATCGGCGACCTATGACAATTGGCGCCTCTCCTCCGATCGCGCCAACATGGCCTATTACATGCTCGTGCGGGGCGGGCTTCCAGAAAAGCGCGTGGTGAAGATCGCGGGCTATGCCGACCGTCGGCCGAAGACGCCCAAGGAGCCGCTCGCGGCCGTCAATCGCCGTATCGAAATCTTGCTGCGCAGGAGCGATCGTTGAGGATTTCCGCGCGAGCCGTCATTCTCGCTACTGGCATGATCATGGGGCTCACATCCTGCGCCGAAGCAGGAGAGCTCACGGAACAGGTGAGGGCTCTCAACAGGCTGCAAGGATCGATGGTGCAGGGCGCGCCGGGCGCGCGCGGCGTGATCCCGGCGCAGATCGAGCGCATCGAGCAGGTCGTCGCGTCCATGAGTGGCGAGGCCTGGAAGGAGAAGAGCAATTCCGCGGCCGCGGCGATCTTCCTGTTTTGCGGCGGCCCATCGCGTTCGATCCGAAGAATTCTCGAAGCGCATCTCATTCCCGAGGCAGACACGCCGGTCGTCGCGGGCGCGGTCGCCTATGCGGAAGGACGAAACGAGGACGCCGCCAAGCTGCTGACGCCGATCGACGCGCGAGCGCTCCCAGACACGCTCGCCGCGCATCTGGCGCTGATACAGGGCGGATTGCTGATCGCCTCCGACAAGGCGAAGGCGCGGGATTTGTTCGACCTCGCGCGTCTGCTGATGCCGAGCTCGCTCGTCGAGGAGGCGGCGTTGCGTCGCGAGATGTCGATCGTCGACGCCGTGCAGGATCCGAATAAGTTTCTGGTGCTCGGACGCCGCTATGGCGCGCAATATGCGAAGTCGCCTTTCTCGCGCAATTATTGGGACGAAATGCGCGCCGCCACATTGCGCGCCGCCGCCAATGGCGACAATCCCCGATTGGGAGAATTTCGAGCGATGCTGAAGGGGGCGTCGCCCGCTTTGCGTTTCGAGACGCATATGGGCGTCGCGCGTAGCGCTATTCTCAACGGCCGCGTCGCGCTGGCGACGACCGAAACGCAATATGCCGGACCTCTGGCCGACTCCCCCGCCGCGCGTGCGCGAGTCGAACTCTATCGCGCCGCGCTCGCCGGCCTCGCCGGCGACTTCGAGACGGCGGAGTCCGAGTTTCAGAAAATCGACTCGAGGAGTTTGCCTTCGGCCGACGTCGAGGTGCGCAATATCGTAATCGCCGCCATCGGCCGTCTTCGGGGCGCGTCGGACGGCGTGTCTTCCGCTGCGTCGGCGGCGCCGGAGCCCGAGGAGACGCGCCCCGATTCGACGGTCGAGCGTTCCGCGCGTCAGGCGTTGAGCGACGCGGACGCGCTGCTTCAGCGGGCGACGCGCCGATGAATCTCGACGCTCTCTTCCCCAATTTGGCGACTGGGCGTCTGCTCGGCCGTCAGGCCGACACGGCGTCGCAGGACCGCCGCGACGCGGATGGCGCGGATGCGGGCCAGTTCGCGGCGCTTCTCTCCGATCTCGACGATCGGAGTGTCCCCGCTGCTCGCGCAACGGTCGACGATTCGACTGCCGCGACGACCGACCGCTCCGATGATCGTGCCGAGCATCCGTCCGTCGGCGACGAAGCGGCCGTCGCCGACGCGCCGAGCAATGCGCCGGCGCAGATGCAAGCTTTCGTGGCCGTGCCGGCGTTCGACATGAATTGGTCGCCATCCGCGCCCCCCCAGCCGCGCCCGGCCCGATCGAACTCCGAACATTCGACGAGCGACGCTGCGCCGGCGCGCGACGATGGGAGCGAGTCGACGCCGGTGGATGGCGGCGCGCCCGTCAGCAATGGATATCCCGCGTCGGCCGTCGCAGTCTCGCGTCCGCCGTCCGCATTTGCGACCGATGCGCGCGCCGCGGATGATGAACGCGTAGCCTCGCGCGCGTCATCGGCGGCCATATCACGATCGCCGATCGACGCGCTGCAGGCGGCGACGCCTGATCCGGTTTCGACGCAACGCTCGACCCCCGACTCCGGCGGCCCGACGCTCGGTCCGCGCAGCCAGCCTTCTGCGGCTCCGACTATGGGAATGACGCAGGCGCCGAGCGCGAGCTCGGACAGCGCTCCGATGCGAGCGCGCATGGCATTGGCGCAACCGTCGGCCGGGACGCCGTCGCCGAATGCGACTTTGGCCGAGTCCGCGACGTCCTCGACTGTCGCCACCTCGTCGATCTCCGACATTGGTTCGACATTCGGTCGAATCGCAGTCGAGCCCGGTCCGGCGAATGTCGGAAGCGTCAGCGATCGAGACGCCAATTCGCCGGGCGGGGACGGAGCCGATCTCGTTTCGACGACAGAGCTGCGCAACGCTTCGGCCGCGGAGGCCTCGCCTCGGCCATCTTCGAGCGCGGCGGCGCAGTGGCGGGAGCCGCTCACGGCGACGGCGCCCGTCGACGATGCGGCGAGCTGGCGAACGACTCGCATCGACGACATGAATCGACCACCGATCGAGACGATCGATCTGAGCGCGATCCTCGCGCCGCAGTCGTCGTCGATCGTGGCGACGCGGCCTTCCGTCGATTGGTCGACGCGAGGTTCGGCCTCTTCGCTCGCGAGCGCCTTCGATGTGGAGGCTAGTGGATCGGGAGCGTTCGTCGGCGCCATCCGCGATCCGATCGCGGCGCAACCCACCGCGCCCTCGGCGCCGAGAGGGCGGGACGCTGCGAGCGCGTCATCGATGCGCGATTCGCCGGTTCGCTCCGAAGGCGTCGCTGTCCCGATTGGACTTTCGGGCGCCGACGCGCGCGGTCTGTCCCCGGCGCCCGTGGGCGCGCCGAGCGAAGACCTCCCGGTCGATCGCCAACTCGCGTCGAGTGACGCCAGTGGTGATCTGACATCCCCCGCGCCGCTCACCGAGCCGCGATCGATCGAGGTGAATTCGTCGGCGCCGACGTGGGATTCCGTGAGGCAGCCCATGGATTCGACGGCATCGAACGAGGCGACATTCGCCGGCGCGACGCGTGATCGCGCGGTGTCGTCGTTCGATCTACGAAGTGTGTCGCCCGCGACGGTTTCCGCCTCGGCTCCGCGACACGAATTGCCGATCCCTGCGCCGCAGTCCGGCGCCGCGCGTTCGACGTCGCGCGCCGTCGCTACGGGTGATGGAGGACTTGTCTCCCCATTCGATCTGCGAGGCGCATCGGCGAGCGTGGCTTCGGCTTCGGCTCGAACGCAGAACGTCGAGACTTCGGAGTCGCCAGCGGATCCGAGTCGCACAGCGTCGGCGACGGAGACGTCCGTCTCGGCTCGGACACAGGAAGCCACGGGCCTGACGATCTCGTCCGACGTCACGTCTCCGGCGCTATACGCAAGCGCATTTCATGACGGAGGCTCGATCTCCCCACTCGATCTGAGACGGGCGTCGACGACGCCGGCTCCGACGCAGAGACAGGACGGACGAGCGTACGCCCCGCCAATCGACGGCGCGCCGTCGACGCCGAGTCTCACCGCAGATGATAGCGGGGGCGCCTTCTCGCGATTCGATCCGCGCCCCGACGCGACGTCGGAGGTTGCTCCCGCTTCGATTCCGACACAGGACTATGCGAATCCGGCGGCTTCGTCCGAGCGCCGATCGTCGCCGCCACGCGTGGACGCGGTTCAGGGCGCAAGCGCATTCGCGCCATTCGATTTGCGTAGCCTTTCGTCTTCGGCGGCGCCGGCTTCGACGTCGTCTCGGGACTCTGCTGGTCCGGCGCCCTTTGCCGACGCCCCGTCTTCGACCCGGCGCGCCGACTCCGATCGCAGCCCGGGCGCATTCGCGCCATTCGATTTGAGAAGCGCTACGACCGCGTCGACTGCGCCGGCATCTGCGCAGACGCAGGTCACTGCGAGCCCGGCGATTTTGACCGATGATAGGTCTTCGACTCTGCGCGTCGAAGCGGTTCGGGGCGGAGGCGCGTTCTCGCCATATGACCTGCGGAGCGACGCATCCGCAGCGGCTGCGCCTGCTTCGGCGGAGGCGCAGAACGCTGTGAGCCCCGGGAATCTCCTTGATGATCGATCTTCGACTCTGCGCGCGGAAGCGACTCGGGGCGGAGGCGCGTTCTCTCCTCATGACCTTCGGAACGACGCATCCGCAGCGGTTGCGCCTGTAATGGCCCAGCCGCAGGACGCTGCGAGGCCCGCGGCTTCATCCGATGATCGATCTTCGACTCTGCGTTCGGAAGCGACTCGGGGTGGAGGCGCCTTTTCTCCTCATGACCTGCGGACCGATGTGTCCGCCGCGGTTGCGCCTGCATCGTCGCAGACGCGGGACGCTGCGAATCCTACGACTTCGTCCGATGGTCGATCTTCGACTCTGCGCGCCGAAACGGATCGGGGAGAAGGCGCGTTCTTCCCGTTCGACTTGCGCCGCGGCGCCTCGGCGGCGGCTTCCGTTCCCGTTCTGCAGTCGGAATTCGCGAGCGTCGCGACGCAATCCGATGTCGCGGCCGCGGCGCCATATGCAGCGGCTATTCGCGATGTTCGCCCGATCTCGCCGTTCGATCTGGGGAGCGCATCGGCTAGGGCGGGAGCCGCTCCCGCGCAGACGCAGGAGTTCGCGCCGCCGGCGCCGCAATTCGACATCGCCTCTTCGACAACTCACGCCGCGGCGGGTCGTGACGGAGCGGCGGCGACGCCTTTCGATCTGCGTGGCGCCTCGGAAGCCGCTGTCCCCGCGTCGACGAGCGATTATGCGCGATCCGCCCTGGATGGGACGGGTTCGGACCTTTCATTCGCCGTCGTCGCGGATGCGGCGAATGTCGCCCGCGACAACGCCCTTTCCGCAGCGCCGCAGGGGCGCCCGCTCGCGCGTCCTGCCGCTGACGGAGCGCGAGCGAGCGGCGATGCGCTGTCCGCCTTTGTCCCGGATTCTCGAGATCAGCGAACCACGGCGCCTTTCGCAGTGCGTCCTGCGTTCGAGCCGATTGCGTCGGCGACGGATTTCGAGAGAGCTTTCGCGCAAGGCGGCAGGGTCGACGATTCGGCGTCGACGGCTTCCGTCGTCGTGAATCGACGCGCGGCGCCCATAGAGACGACGTCTACGCCGCAGCCGACCGCACCCTCGTTTGCGAGCGCGGTCTCCGATCAGACGGCGCAGAGCGCTCTATCCTCCTCCTTCATCGCGACTGGCGTCCTCTCTGCTGACGACCAAAGTTCGTCGCCCCAGGATTTGCCGACTATCCTCGCGACATCCGATCCGCAGACGACGACTGGATGGCGTCCGTCGGCGCAGGCTGGCGATGGCGGGTCGCGTGTCTTCGCCGCATCGAGCGTCGAGCCTGTCGGCGCCCCGAGCGTCGCGGCGGCGAGCCGAGCGTGGGAGGTGACACGACAGCCGCCGCCTCGGCCCGCCGCGGACGCCGCGCCGACCGCGTCGACCGCCAGCGTCGACGACACGCCTCGGACGGCCGACGTCTCCTTCGTTGCGTCGAGCGCAGCGCCGGTCGTCGCCACACCGACTCGAGACCGCGAGGCCACGCTGGCGTCGGTGGATCGCGTCTCGACGAATGATCGTCGATCCAGCGCGTCCGGCGTCGCAGATCCGCTCTATTCCTCCCCCGTTAACGCGGCGCCGGTCGCGGTCGCTCGCGGGGCCGACGAGACGTCCTCGAATGGAGATCGCGGATCCGATCGCCGCGCTTTCGCCGAGACGAGCGGACGACTGGCGCCGTCTGTGGAGTTGAGGCCCACGGCGTTCGCCGCCGGGGACCATATCCAGGCGCCTGCAGGGCCGTCGCTCACGCGGCCGGATGCTTCGAATGTCTCCACAACGCCGAGCGCCGCTTCGGTCGACGAGACGTCGACGAACGAATCCGCGCCAGAGCCGATCGGAACGCTCGCCATTCTCGCTCCTCCGGCGCAATTGCCGTCCGCCTTCGCGGAACTGCTCGCGCCACCGGCGCGCAGCCTTATCGCTTCCGCTACCATTGCGCCTGCTGCGGGGACCGCGGCGACACGCGCGGCTCCTGTCGCCGAAGCGCAGCGTCAGAGCGTCGCGCCGAAAATTCTGACGATCGAGCTCGAGCCCGCATCTCTCGGCTCCGTCGTCGTCAAGATGAAGCTCGCGCATTCGGGAATCGACATGCGCATCAGCGTCACATCGACGGAGGCTCTCCACCGCCTGGATTCGACGCGCGACCGGCTCGTCGAGGCGATGCAGTCGTCCGGCTGCACGATCGATTCCTGCACGATTCAGATCGGCCAGAACGCAGCGGACGGCGGAAATGCGCA
>Ga0265328_10000201_pt1 | contig 27939 bp, 27 predicted proteins | sample 41624metaG_FD_202086 | JGI IMG/M metagenome (GOLD analysis project Ga0265328, IMG submission 202086) | Rhizosphere microbial communities from Carex aquatilis grown in University of Washington, Seatle, WA, United States - 4-16-24 metaG | ecosystem: Host-associated > Plants > Roots > Rhizosphere...
AAGCTCGGGATGCCCGCGTAAAAACGCAACCAGCGCTTCGTCACTCAAATGCGAGCCCGTCATCGGCCTTCCCCTCCCAAAGCGAATCACATCGAATTTACTCCGCACAACTTTGAATCGCACCCCGTCGCGGGCGTGAATTGGCATGACGCCAAGGACTATGCCGACTGGCTGTCGGAGCAGACGGGAAAGCCCTATCGCCTGCCGAGCGAGGCGGAATGGGAATATGCGGCGCGGGCGGGAACGACGACGCCGTTCTGGCAGGGAAAGACAATTTCGACGAATCAGGCCAATTACGACGGCAATTGTGTTTACGGCGAGGGGCGGAAGGGCCTGTGGCGCCAGGGCACCGTTCCGGTCCACAGTTTCGCGGCCAACGCTTTCGGGCTCTATAACGTTCATGGCAACGTCTGGGAATGGGTCGAGGACTGCTGGACCGACAGATACGCGGGGGCGCCGACGGACGGCTCGGCCTGGAAAACCGGAGATTGTAGTCGCCGGGTCCTTCGCGGCGGTTCCTGGGGCTACGTACCGTGGAGCCTCCGCGCCGCGAGCCGCAGCCGGTACAGCCCAGACGTCCGGATGTCGAGCACCGGGTTCCGTCTGGCCAGAACGTTAACTCTTTGATCTTTAAATCTTTACATCTTGAGAAACCTTCCCGATTCGCGCGCCGGGGGTTCGGGGGCGAAGCCCCCGAAATTTTTGGCGCGGGCACGCGACCCTCATCCGACCCGGCTTCGCCGGGCCGCCTCGCATGAGGTCGCCAAGGTCAAGCATCAACATAGCGGGGCGAACGTCATGCGGGCGCAGTGGAGGCGAGCAGCGCCGCCGCGGTCGCGCCGAACAGGACGACCGCCCAGGCTGGCGCCCTCCAGGCGACGAGCAGCAGGAAGGCGATCAGCGCCTGCGCGAAATCCCTCGGCTCGGCGATCGCGCTGGTCCAGACCGGCGTGTAGAACGCGGCCAGCAGTAGGCCGACGACGGCGGCGTTGACGCCCTTCTGCGCCGCGCGCGCCGCGGTGTGGCGGCGCAGCGTCTCCCAAAAAGGCAGCGCTCCGAAGAGCAGCAGGAACGACGGCAGATAGATCGCGACGAGACACAGCGCCGCGCCGGCGACGCCGTTCGGCTCCGGTCCCATGGCGGCGCCGAGATAGGCGGAAAAGGCGAACAGCGGGCCGGGGATCGCCTGCGCCGCGCCGTAACCGGCGAGAAAGACGTCTTCGCCGATCCAGCCTTGCGGAACCAGCGCCTGCTGCAACAGGGGCAGCACCACGTGACCGCCGCCGAACACCAGCGCGCCGGAGCGGAAGAACACCGCAAACAGCGCGAGCCCATGATCGCGCGTCGCCGCCGCGAGCAGCGGGAGGAAGAGCAGGAGCAAAGCAAAACCCGCCAAAGAGACGAGCGCCGCGGCGCGCGGGAAGCCGCAGGACGGAAGCGGCGCGCCGGCTTGCGGGGCTTCGTCGCCCAGCCAGCGCCAGCCGATGCAAGCCCCCGCGGCGATGACCCCCAATTGCCCGAGCGTCGAGGGAAAGGCGAGAACGAGCGCGGCCGCGGCGACGGCCAGCGTCGCGCGGGCGCGATCGGGACACAGAGTCCGGCCCATGCTCCAGACGGCTTGCGCGACGACCGCGACCGCGACGATCTTCAAGCCATGCAGCGCGGGCGAATGGGCGATGGCGGCGTCGCCCCGCACGCCCTGCGCGAAAAGCAGCAGCAGCGCCGCCGAGGGCAGAGTGAAGGCCAGCCAGGCCGCGAAGCCGCCCAATACTCCGGCGCGCGTCATGCCGAGGATCGTCGCGACCTGACTGCTGGCCGGCCCCGGCAGGAATTGGCAGAAGGCGACGATGTCCGCATAGGCCTCGTCGCTCAGCCATGCGCGCCGCTCGACGAACTCGCTGCGAAAATAGGACAGATGCGCGATCGGACCGCCAAAGCAGGTCGCGCCGAGGCGCAGGAAGATCGTGAAAACCTCGCGGAGCGAGGATCGCGCGCCGCGCGCATCTTCCGTCATTCGCCCAAGCCCCTCGTTCGCAGCCGGCGCAAAGGCTCCGCGCGCCGACTTGTCGATAGCGTCTTGGCGCTCTGCTTCGCAAGCGAGGGGTGGAGCCTCCGCGGGGGGCGACGAAAACTGTGCATCCTCGAACGGCATGTGTTGCGCGGGGAATTCGCGCGGGCCGATAGTCGTGGCCTCGGCGCCGATTCGACATGCGATGCATTTGCGCGCATCGGCTCGGCGCCGTCGACGCAGCAAGAAACCCCGAGCCCGACATGCCGAAAAACGCCAGCGCCGCGCAAAAACCTTCCGGCAAGAAAGCCAAGCGCCGGGGCGCCAAGAGCAAAGCCGCCGAAGTGCTCGAACGCAAGCCGGTCGCGGGCTGGGCGACCAGCGACGAAGACGAGATCGGCCTGCGGCGCTGGCGGGGCGGCGCCGAGGTCGCGGAGGTCGTCGCGCTGGATTCGGCGCGCGGTTTTTATGGCGATTTCAAAGCCCGCTCGGCGAGCGGCGGCGGCTATGAGGTGGAGATCAGAAGCCTCGACGGCTTTGCGAACTCCTGCGGCTGCGTCGACCACCGCGTGAACGGGCTCGGCACCTGCAAGCACGTCGAAGGAACGCTGGCGGCGCTCAAACGCGGCAAGGTTCGGGCGTTTCGCGCCGCCGCCTCGAGCGGCGATCCGAGAATCGAAATCTTCCTGGACCGCCGCGGCGAGACGAAGCCGGTTCTCGCTTGGCCCGCGCAAGGCGATCCGGCGGTGATGGACGAGGCGCGCGCCTGGCTGCATCCCTGGCTGGATGAGGCGGGCGCGCTGACCGCGGACCCCGAGGCCATCGAGAAACTTCTGGCGGCCTGGCCGGACGCGCCGCCGAGCCTGCGCGGGGCGACGCGGATTTCCCGGCATTTCGGCCCCTGGCTGGAGCGGGCGCGGCGCGAACGCCAAAAGCGCGAAGCCGCGGCCGCTTTCTCCGCCGATCTCGAGGCGGGCCGCGCGACGCTGGACGTGCTGACCCATCCGCTGCTGCCCTATCAGCGCGCCGGCGCGATGCATCTGGCTTTCGGCGAGCGGGCGCTGCTGGCCGACGACATGGGGCTCGGCAAGACCATTCAGGCCATCGCCGCCTGCGAATTGCTGGCGCGCCGCGAGGGAATCGAGCGCGTTCTCGTCGTCTGCCCGGCCTCGTTGAAAGCCGAATGGGAAGAGCAGATCGCCCGTTTTTGCGCGCGCCCCGTGCGTCTCGTCTTCGGACCGCGCGCCCAGCGTCTCGCCGCCTATCGCGACCCGGCCTTCTTCACGATCGTCAATTACGAACAGGTGCTCGGCGACGCCGACGACATCAATGCGCTGATGCAGCCGGACGTCGTCGTGCTGGACGAGGCGCAGCGCATCAAGAACTGGCAGACGAAGACGGCGCGCCAGGTGAAAGCCCTGCGCTCGCGCCGCGCTTTCGTGCTCACCGGCACGCCGGTGGAGAACCGCATCGACGAACTTTATTCGATCGTCCAGTTTCTCGATCCGGAGATTTTCGGGCCGCTGTTCCGCTTCAACCGCGACTTTTACGAACTCGACGAACGCGGTCGGCCGATCGACTACAAGAACCTCGCGATGCTGCGCGAACGCGCCGCGCCGGTCATGCTGCGCCGTCGCAAGTCGGAAGTCGAAAAGGAGCTGCCTGGGCGCACGGTGAAGACCTTTTTCGTCGCCATGGCCGAGGAGCAGAGGGCGCGCTACGAGGATTATCGCCTTCCCGCCGCGCAATTGATCGCGATCGGGCAGAAGCGCCCGCTGCGCAAGGAGGAGTTCGACCGGCTGCAAATGCTGCTCGCCTGCATGCGCATGGTCTGCGACACGCCGGCGATCCTCGATCCCACATGCCGCATCAGCCCCAAGCTCGAGGAGTTGGAAAAGATCCTCGCGGACCTCCTCGAGGATCCCGAGCGCAAGATCATCGTGTTCTCGGAATGGGAGCGCATGCTGACGATGGCGCGGGAACTCGCCGGCGAGATGGGCGTCGAGTCGGCCTGGCACACCGGCTCGCTGCCGCAGGAGCGCCGCCGCGCCGAGATCAACCGCTTCAAGCGCGATCCCGCCTGCCGCTTGTTCTTCTCGACCGACAGCGGCAGCGTCGGCCTCAACTTGCAAGTCGCCAGCGCCGTCGTCAATCTCGACCTGCCGTGGAACCCGGCCAAGCTCGAACAGCGCATCGCCCGGGCCTGGCGCAAGAACCAGATGCGCTCGGTCAGCGTCGTCAATCTCGTCGCCGAGGACACGATCGAGCACGGCATATTGCATCTGCTCGGGCAAAAACAGGCGCTCGCCGACGGCTTGATCGACGGGCAGGGCGATCTTGCGGCGCTGAAGATGCCGTCGGGCCGCGGCGCGCTGATCGAGCGCATGGCGGCGATGATGGACGCGCCGTCGCGCGGCGGGCCGCGCATCGTCTCGGCCGAGGAGGAGTTCGTCGCCGATCTGCGCGAGCGCCACGGCGAGAGACTGCTGCTCGTCGAGGCGCGCCGCGGCGACGACGGAAGCTTGCGCCTCTTCGCGGTTCTCGACGCCGACGAGGGGACCCTGGCGGGCGAAGCCGCGAGGGCGGGGGCGCCGCCGGCGACCGAATTCGTCGACGCCCAGACGTGGCGGGCGATGCGCCGGCTCGCCGAGGCGGGGCTCTTGCAGTTTACGCGCGAGGCGCGGGAGCTGTTTCGCTCGCCGGCCCTGCCGCCGGAGGCGAAGGCCCGCGAGGCCGAGGCAGGCCAGGGCGCGCGCATCCTGCGCGACGCCGACCGCGCCCTTCGCATGGCCAAGACATTGACGGCCGGCGGTTTTCCGGAGGAGGCGCCGGCGCTGCTCGCCAAGGCGCTGCGCGCGATGACCGCGGCGCTGCTTTCCGCGCGCGGCGAAACGCCCGAGGGGGCGCAGGGCGACGCCGACGTCCGCCGCCTGGTCGACTGCGGCGCTTTGCCCGCGGAAGCGCTGAGCGTCTTGGAGACGACGCAACCGACCTTCGACGCCGCGACGAAGGAAGCGGTGGAGCCGCTCCTGGCCTCGACGACGCGAATCCTCGCCGCGATCGGCCGCAACGAGCCGAGCCTGGCGGGGGCGGCGGCGTGAGAACTCCAGCGTCAAATCGCGATGATGCGGGATCGGCGCGAAGGAAAAATTCCGTGCTCTCCGACTCATTGTATTCGTTCTACTGCCGTCGACGTTCCGGAGCGGGGTTGCGATAGGCGTTGGCATAACTTTGCTCGATGGCTTCGCACTCTTCTTGGGAGAGCATCGCGAATTCATTGCCGCGTGCGCGCGCAAAAAGACGTCCGTTTCCTTGCTCTAGAAATTTTCTCAATAATTCGACCGAGCGTGACGGCATGTCGACGACCTGTTGGACGTTCTCGTTGAACTGGTCGTAGGCTTCGAGGAATGTAACCTCTTCCGGAAGGTCGTGCTCCACCGTCCGGGCGACGCAATCGTAGAGGAACTCGGCATGCTTCGTTGCATCGAAATAACGATAGTAGCGGGCCGTGTCGTTCAAGACTTCGACGTTATGTCTCGGGGTAGGACGCCATTCGATCAGAGGCAGCAAGGGGCGGGAATAGGATTCCAAAACCTCCCGATACGTCTCGATTTGTCTCAGAATGGCGGCGCTGATTGGGAACACCAGCCCGGGGGGCTGTAGCCGCTGATCGCGAGGACGTGGTGGATGAACCAGCGGTGTAGGCGACCGTTCCCGTCTTCGAATGGGTGGATATAGACGAAGCCGAAGGCCAAGACGGCGGCGGTCACGACTGGATCGGCTCCGCGAGAAATTGCGCGCTCGCCGTACATGACGAGTCCTTCCATCAAGGAGACGAGATCGTCGTGCCGGGCGCTGATATGGGGGGAATCGGATCGCTGGTTTCGCGGTCATGTTCCCCGACAAACCCGCCTTCCCGACGGAGTCCCCGACGGACGAACCGATCGTCGACGACGATGCGCTGCAGCCGTTCGAATTCCGCGATGCTCAGCGGCCGCGTTCCCGCCTGGCCAATGGCTTGGGCCCATCGCGCGGTTCGGTTTCCCGTCGGCTGCTCGCGCTCGATTGCGAAGGAGGACTTGGAATCCTCGAGCACGAGAAAGGCGGCGGCGCGAGAGACAATGTCCTTGCGTGTGCGGCCGATCGCGTCGCGGGCTCTGAGGTCATATTGAGACGCGCCCGCGACGACGAGGGCTGGCGTGCGACGGACCATCGGGCAGAAGGAAGGCGTTCCCGGAAGGTTGTTCAGAACTTTGTGGCGCGGCGAGGCTGTGCCGACGCCGAGCGCGAATTGCATGTCCGGGTCCACGACCGACGTCAGGCGCACCTTGCCGGCGTCGGGGACCTTGAGACGCGCGCCCGTCAACCATTCGTAAAGGAACCAGAGGCGCCTGGCCGTTGCGCCGGTCGGGGTCTCTCTCACGTAGGCCTCGAATTCGGCGAGCTCCATTCGTTCGAACAATGCGGAAAGGACGGAGAGGTCTATTCCCTCCCAGCGCAGCGCAAAGGCAAGATGACCGACGAGACTGTCGTCCGGGCGATGCCGTGGCGTGAGCATCAGCCAGTCGTCGGTCGAGATCGGATGATGTCGCCGCGCGGCGGCCGTCAGCCGCGACGGGAGGGGCGCCGCCAGTTCATATTTTTCCATCAGCGCCGCGTAGCCGATCGGTATGCCGGGTTCGGGCAGCGGCCGGCCTTCAAAATGGATGATCGGCTGCGACGGCCACTCGCGCATTGGCTCACCTCATGCTGCCCGCCAATCCATATATCGCATTCCGCGAAAAGAGTTCACCCAATGCGAAAATTGGCCTCTGAGGAGCAATTTCGCGAATATCACTCACGCCGGCCCGACTTCTGGCGGCGGCGAAACATGGCGGTGCGGAGCCAAGTCGCACGAGGTTGCGCCCGGGGGCGGGATCGACCGGCTGCGCAGTCCACATGCCGAGGACCCGGAAAAAGGCCCTGGGTCGCCCCAGGGCCTCGTTTCGTTTCGTGCTCGAATGCGCCGCCGTCAGAAATCCATGCCGCCCATGCCGCCGCCGCCCGGCATTGCGGGGGCGTCCTTCTTCGGATGTTCGGTGATGGTCGCCTCGGTGGTGACGATCAGGCCGGCGATGGAGGCGGCGTCCTGCAGCGCCGTGCGCACGACCTTGGTCGGGTCGATGATGCCGAGCTTCATCAGATCGCCGAATTGGCCGGTCTGCGCGTCGTAGCCGAAGCCGTAGTCCTTCGAGTCGAGCAGCTTGCCCACGACGACGGCGCCGTCGCCGCCAGCGTTGTCGACGATCTGTCGCGCCGGCGCCTGGATCGCCTTGCGCACGATGTCGACGCCGGTCTTCTGGTCGGAATTGGCGACCTTCACCTCGGCGAGCGCCGCGATGGCGCGCAGCAGCGCCACGCCGCCGCCGGGAGAAACGCCTTCCTGCACAGCGGCGCGGGTGGCGTTGAGCGCGTCGTCGACGCGGTCCTTCTTCTCCTTGACCTCGACTTCCGTCGCGCCGCCGACGCGGATCACCGCGACGCCGCCCGCGAGCTTGGCCAGACGCTCTTGCAGCTTCTCGCGGTCGTAGTCCGAGGTCGTCTCCTCGATCTGAGCCTTGAGCTGGCCGATGCGCGACTCGATGTGCTTCTTGTCGCCGGCGCCGTCGATGATCGTCGTCGTCTCCTTGTCGATGCGCACGCGCTTGGCGCGGCCGAGTTGGGCCAGCGTCACGTTTTCGAGCTTGACGCCGAGGTCTTCGGCGATCAATTCGCCGCCGGCGACGATGGCGATGTCTTCCAGCATGGCCTTGCGGCGATCGCCGAAGCCCGGCGCCTTGACGGCGGCGATCTTCAAGCCGCCGCGCAGCTTGTTGACGACGAGCGTCGCCAAAGCCTCGCCTTCGATGTCCTCGGCGACGATCAGCAAGGGCTTGCCCGTCTGCACGACGGCCTCGAGGATCGGCAGCAGCGCCTGCAAGGACGAGAGCTTCTTCTCGTGGATGAGGATGTAGGGATCCTCGAGTTCGACGACCATCTTCTCGGCGTTGGTGATGAAGTAGGGCGAGAGATAGCCGCGGTCGAACTGCATGCCTTCGACGATCTCGGTCTCGGTTTCGAGGCTCTTGGCCTCCTCGACCGTGATGACGCCCTCATTGCCGACCTTCTCCATCGCCTTGGCGATTTCCCGGCCGATGAACTCGTCGCCATTGGCGGAAATGCGCCCGACCTGGGCGATTTCGTCGTTGGAGGTGACCTTCTTCGAATTCTTGGCGAGATCGGCGACGACGGCCTCGACCGCGAGATCGATGCCGCGCTTCAAATCCATCGGATTGAGGCCGGCGGCCACGGCCTTTGAGCCTTCGCGGGCGATCGCCGCCGCGATGACGGTGGCGGTGGTGGTGCCGTCGCCGGCGGCGTCATGCTGCTTGGAGGCGACTTCGCGCACCAATTGGGCGCCGAGATTTTCGAAGCGGTCGGAAAGCTCGATCTCCTTGGCGACGGTGACGCCGTCCTTGGTGATGCGCGGCGCGCCGTAGGATTTCTCGATCACGACGTTGCGGCCCTTGGGACCCAGCGTGACCTTCACGGCGTTGTTGAGGATTTCGACGCCGCGCAGGATGCGGTCGCGGGCGTCGGTGGAGAAACGTACGTCTTTGGCGGCCATTGTGTTGGAACTCCATGAATGTGCGTAAAGAGGTTCGAATGAAACGGCGTGCGTCAGCCGACGACGCCGAGGACGTCGCTTTCCTTCATGATGATGAGGTCTTCGCCGTCGATCTTGACTTCGGAGCCCGACCATTTGCCGAACAGCACGCTGTCGCCGGCCTTCAAATCGAGCGGAACGATCTTGCCGCTCTCGTCGCGCGCGCCGGGCCCGACGGCGACGATCTTGCCTTCCTGGGGCTTTTCCTTGGCGCTGTCGGGAATGATGATGCCGCCTTTGGACTTCTCTTCGCCTTCGAGGCGCTTGACCACGACCCGGTCATGCAGGGGACGGAACGCCATATCGGATTTTCCTTGTTTTGGGCTCGCGGCGCAGAGCGGCGATCTTCGCTGGAATCGCTGGCGAGCAGAGGGCCTGCTGGCGCTCACCCCCATCGCGCGCCAGCTGGCCTACTCCAACGTGGTGCGCTTCGGAGCGTTTACAAGGCGCCGTGGCCGGGCGCCGCCCAATCGAAGGCAAGACCGATGGCGGCGCGGAAGCTTCCGCGCCCATGCGGAGAACGGGACCGCCTGCGTTTCAGCGGATTTCCATCTGCTTCGCTGGACTGCGACCACATGATGTGGGGCGCCGCGCTTTCTCGGTCTCGCGCGCCGCGCCCGGCGGGGCGTCTGCCGAGAGCAGGTCTTTCGAGACCCGGGAAATTCCGACGAATTCATTGACTTTTTGGTAGCGGAGGAGGGACTCGAACCCCCGACACGGGGATTATGATTCCCCTGCTCTAGCCAACTGAGCTACTCCGCCACGGGCCAAACGCCAGCTCCGCGAAGGCGCGGGGCCGAAAGGCGCGCATGCTATAGGCGCGCCGCTTTGGCGGTGTCAAGCGTCGCTCAGCGGGCGCCGCGCAGCAGCGTGTAGAAATGCGCCTGCTCGGCCGGATTGTCGCGGAAGGCGCCGGAGAATTGCACCGTCACCGTCTGCGAGCCGGACTTCTTCACGCCGCGCATCGACATGCACATATGTTCGGCTTCGACCAGCACGGCGACGCCGCGCGGGGTGAGCTCCTGCTCGATCGTATTGGCGATCAGCGCGGTCATCGCCTCCTGCGTCTGCAGACGGCGGGCGAAGACGTCGACCAGCCGCGCCAGCTTGGAGAGGCCGACGACGCCGCCGGTCGGATAATAGGCGATGTGCGCCCGGCCGACGAAGGGCACCATGTGATGTTCGCAATGCGAGAAGAACGGGATGTCGCGCACCATGACGAGGTCGTCGTAGCCCTCGACCTCGGCGAAGATGCGCTCCAGCACTTCCTTGGGGTCCTGCGTATAGCCGCCGAAGAATTCCTCGTAAGCCTTGACGACGCGGCGCGGCGTCTCGCGCAGGCCTTCGCGGTCGGGGTCGTCGCCGGCCCAGCGCAGCAGCACGCGCACCGCGGCCTCCGCTTCGTCGCGCGTGGGCTTTTCGATTCTTTGCTTGTCGCCGTCCCGGGCCGTCGCAACCAAGGGCTTAACCACGTCGTCCATGCGGAGCCTCCGGCGGAGCGACGCATCCAGCGCGGCGCTTCCGCAACAAACGGCGCGCGCGCCGTCATGACCGATCCACGCGGCGCGTGGCACAAGATTTGATGTGGCCTCGCGGCCCCATGCCCGAACTTTCGTCAAGGCGCTTTCGAACTATATAAGGGCAGGAACCGCCAATGGTAACCCCCAAGGTTTGCGCTCGAGATGACCGAGACCGTCTATAACCGCCGCATATTGGAGCTCGCCGCCGACATTCCGCTGCTCGGCCGTCTGGAGCGGCCGCAGGCGAGCGCCACCGCGCATTCGCGCCTGTGCGGCTCGACGATCACGGTCGATCTTTCGCTGGAGCGGGGCAAGGTCAGCGCCTTCGCGCAGGAGCTGAAGGCTTGCGCGCTGGGCCAGGCCAGCGCCTCGGCGCTGGCGCGCCACATTTTGGGCGCAACGCCCGCCGAGCTGCGCGACTTGCGCGAAAACATGCGGAAAATGTTGAAGGAGAACGGTCCGCCGCCCGCCGGCAAATGGGCCGACCTCGCCGTGCTGGAGCCGGTGCGCGACTATAAGGCGCGTCACGCCTCGACGCTGCTGCCCTTCGACGCGGTGGTGGGCGCCCTCGACAAGATCGAGGGCGCGCCGAAAGTTCGAGATTACTGAGCCGCGGCGACCGAACCGGCCGGAGCCTTGGCGCCTTGCGAGATGCGCGTCCAAGTCTCGCCGCCGCACAGCACGCTCATCACGCAGCCCTTGACGGACAGCTGGGCGCCGTTGGACTTGACCGAGATGTGGCCGTCGTAGCTCTTGCCGTCGTCGGAATTGAACAGAGTGCCGCGCCATTCGTTGGCGGCGACTTTCTTCGCCCCGCGCAGGATCACGGTGCCGATGCCGGCCTTGTCTTCGGCGCTCTTGGCGTCGACCACCTTGGCGCAGAGCAGACCCGCGCCGCAGTCGTAGAAGCTGAACTGAACGCCGCCTTCGGGGCGCAACCAGAGGCCGCGCGGATCCATCGCGTCGCCCGCCGCGGCGGAGCCCGCCATCGTCAGCGTCCCGAAAGCCAACGCGAACGCGGCGACGCAGGAGAGAGACAGAGCTTTCATTGCAGGACTCCTAACCATTGAAGACTGGAGCAACTTTCGCCACACATCTTGGCGAATGTTCGGCGCTCCAGGGGTGATATGACGGCCTTTATGGTTTCCCTTTGCTTAAAATGCCGGGCTTTCCGCGCAAAAACGACGCCTTCGCGGCCTTTCGCCGCGGCCTCGCTTCGGCGACGAAAGCCATCGGCCCGGTGTCGATTCCCGCTTCTCGTTCACGCGGGGAGAGGAGGACCCGGCGGAAACGACGCATTCATTTCCCTGCTTCGCCCGTCCCGCATCCGCGGCGGTCATCGCTCCGCCGCCCCCAGCAACGCATCGAGTCGGTGCGCGGAACGCGCCAAGGCCTGCGCGTCCAATTCGCCGCGGGCGTTCGCCTGCATCAGACAGTCCATCAAATCGTAAAATTGCGCGCCGTCGAAGGAGACGAGCAAGAGGTCGACGCCGGCGCCCAGCGAGGCGACGACTCCGCGGCAAAGGTCGTAACGCGACACGGCGCCCATCGCGAGATCGTCGGTGACGATCGCCCCGTCGAACCCCCATTGCCGCCTTACCAATCCTTCGATCAGGATTTTGGATTGCGATGCCGGCCAATCCGGATCGTAGCCGCGCGCCACGACATGGCCGGCCATCAGCAGCGCGTGGGATTGCGCCAGCAGCTTGCGAAACGGCGCGAAGTCGCTTGCCTCCAAATCCTGGCGCGCGGCGTCGATTTCGGCGCGGACGAAATGCGTGTCCGCCGCGACGCGGCCGAGGCCGGGAAAATGTTTGAGCGTCGCGCGCACGCCCGCCGTCTCCATGCCTTCGACGAAACCGAGCGCCGTCTCGCTCACGATCTGCGGATCGGCGGAGATGGCGCGCTGCGCAATGCGGCTGTGCAAATCCAATGACGACGCAGGGCGCGCGCTGGCGAGATCGACGACCGGCGCAAAATCGACGGTGACGCCGAGCCGCGCCAATTCGCGGCCCATCTCCGCGCCTTGACGTTTCGCGGCGGCGCGCCGCGCCTCCCCCGGCAAGGCGGCCAAGGCCGACAGCGCTGGAGGGGCGGGCAGCGGCGGCGAGAGACGCGACACGGCGCCGCCTTCCTGATCCGCGGCGACGATCAAGGCGGCCTCGCCCGACTGCCTGCGCAACGCCTGCAAATGGGCGATCTCGCCGGCGAGATCGGCGGCCCTCGCATTATGCGTGGTGACGAAAATTCCGCCGATATGGCCGAGCGTGACGAGGCGCTCGACCTCGCCGGAATCGCGATAGCCGACGATGAAATGCCGCCCGAATTGGCGCAGCGTTTCGGCCGGCGCGGCCAACAGCGCCTGCCGCTTCCGCTCGGCGTGAAATTGCGCGAAGGCCAAGCCGAGGAGCAGCGCCCCCCAGGGCAGGCCGAAGACGAGCCGCCGCCGCCTCCAGGCCCAAAGCGTCATTCCGGCGGCCAGTCCGTAGATCGCCCAGCGCAGTTCGCCGCGCGCCGTCGCCATGAGAGGATCGTCGAGTTTGAACGCCAAGGCGATCGTCCCGGCGGCCAAAGCGCATTCCAACGCGTCGAGAAATTTTCGTTTCATGTCGACCCATAGGGAAGAGGAGCCATCCCATGCGTAGAGCAGGATCACGCGATTGAGGCGCCAAGACGCCGACCCCTCGCACAGGAACTGTCGGCGCCGCGCCCCGGGGAGGCGCTCGTCGCCTGCGAGAAACCCTTGGCGGCGGCAAGAATGGCGTCGCGCATTCTCGTCCGGGCCGACGGCCTCGTCCTGCATCCGAAGGTCGGCTGCCCCGGCCCCGCGTCCGGCACGGGAGAACGCGTCGTATCCAAGACGCCTTGCGTCGCTCCCAATCGGGCGTCCGGCGAAGAATTCGTATTCCCCGCCGCAGGTCGGGGTGCGCGTCGGCGCCTTAAAGGTTTCCATGCACCATACTATGCGATCACAAACAGTCGCTTGGTAAGACGCGGGTGCTGCGCCGATCACGCCAGGAAATCGTGGTTTTCCCTTCAGTCTTCCATATGAAGCTGTCGGGCTAAAGTCGTTTTGGCAACAAAAATAGCAGCCAGCGCGAAGAGAACCGATAAAACTGTGAATGTGAGGCTGGCGATATCTATTGGGGACATTTCAATATTCCAACACGCCTTTGAAACGACGCAAGCGCCCGGCCAACTGTCTTCTAACTCAACCCGCCGTTTCCCGGTGCTCCAAAATGTGGAGCCGTGTCTCGTGCTCCCGCACGTCAGCGCGAAGCTGGTTCACTTCGCTGTGGAGCGCATCCGCCTCGCCGGTAGTAACATTTGTGCGCGCCATGTCGTTGAGCGCGGCGCGGATCATGCGGACATCCTGCTCCAACAAGGTCACCGCGCGCGCCGTCGTCGCCATTTCCGCCTGCATGCGCGGCAAAACATACAGCTGGCGCTGCATATCCTTCAGAATCTCAAGAACTAAATCGCTCATCGGACGCTCCAGCGCCTCCCGCAACGATAATGATAACAGAAGGCTCCAGTTTCCACCAACAAAAAGGGCGGGGTTTCCCCCGCCCTTCGCAACCCAAATCTCGTTCCGCCCTCAGTGCGCCAGCACGGCCAGCAGCAAGAGCGCGACGATGTTGGTGATCTTGATCGCCGGGTTCACGGCCGGGCCGGCGGTGTCCTTATAGGGGTCGCCGACGGTGTCGCCGGTGACGGAGGCCTTGTGCGCCTCGCCGCCCTTGTGGTGGACGACGCCGTCCTTGTCGGTGAAGCCGTCTTCGAAGCTCTTCTTGGCGTTGTCCCAGGCGCCGCCGCCCGAGGTCATCGAGATCGCGACGAAGAGGCCGTTGACGATCACGCCGAGCAGCAGCGCGCCCAGAGCCGCGAGGCCATTGGCGCGACCGCCGAGAACCCACGCCACCAGGAAGGCGACGATCGGCGCCAGCACCGGCAGCAGCGAGGGAACGATCATCTCCTTGATCGCCGCCTGCGTCAGCATGTCGACGGCGCGGCCGTAGTCGGGACGCTCCGTGCCGGCCATGATGCCCGGCTTCTCCTTGAACTGACGGCGCACTTCCTCGACGACCGAGCCGGCGGCGCGGCCGACGGCGGTCATCGCAATGCCGCCGAAGAGATAGGGGATCAGACCGCCGAAGATCAGGCCCGCGACGACGTAAGGATTGGAAAGGTCGAAGTCGACCTTGCCGATGTCCTTGAAGAAGGGCACGCCGATTTCGGTGAAGTGCTTGATGTCGTTGGTGTAGGCCGCGAACAGCACCAGCGCGCCGAGGCCGGCCGAACCGATGGCGTAGCCCTTGGTCACGGCCTTCGTCGTATTGCCCACAGCGTCGAGCGCGTCGGTCGACTGGCGCACTTCCTTCGGCAGGCCCGACATTTCGGCGATGCCGCCGGCGTTGTCGGTCACCGGGCCGAAGGCGTCGAGCGCGACGATCATGCCGGCGAGGCCGAGCATGGTCGTGACGGCGATCGCCGTGCCGTAGAGGCCGCCGCTGATGTAGGTCAGCAGAATGCCGAGCACGATCACCAGCGCCGGCGCCGCGGTCGATTCGAGCGAGATGGCGAGACCCTGGATGACGTTGGTGCCGTGACCCGTCACCGACGCCTGAGCGATCGACACGACCGGGCGCTTGCCGGTGGCCGTGTAATATTCGGTGATGTAGACGATGAGGCCGGTCACGACGAGGCCGATCAGGCCGGAGACGAACAGGCCGTAGCCGTGGATGGCTTCGCCGTTCGCCTTGCCGATTTCGCCCCAGCCGACCGTGAAGGTCGTGGCCAGGAACAGGCCGACGATCGACAGCGCGCCCGCGGCGACGAGGCCCTTGTAAAGCGCGCCCATGATCGAATCGTCGATGCCGATCGCCTTGAAATAGGGCGCGGCGAATTTGCCGATCTCGGAGGACTGGTCGTCGCCGAGCTTGACGAAATAAGTGCCGGCGATGGAGGCGACGATCGACAGGCCGCCGATGGCCAGCGGATAGATCACCGCGCTGGAGAGACCGGCCTGGCCGGCGAAGAAGATCGAGGCCAGCACCATCGTCGCGACGACGGTCACGGCGTAGGTCTCGAACAGGTCGGCCGCCATGCCGGCGCAGTCGCCGACGTTGTCGCCGACATTGTCGGCGATCGTCGCCGGGTTGCGCGGGTCGTCTTCCGGAATGCCGGCTTCGACCTTGCCGACGAGATCGGCGCCCACGTCGGCGCCCTTGGTGAAGATGCCGCCGCCGAGACGCGCGAAGATCGAGATCAGCGAGGCGCCGAAGCCGAGGCCGACGAGCGCGTCGACGACGACGCGATCCGCCGCGGTGTAGCCCGCGCCCCAGGTGAGGATGGCGTAGTAGACGGCGACGCCGAGCAGCGCGAGGCCGGCGACGAGCAGGCCGGTGATGGCGCCCGCCTTGAAGGCGATGTCGAGACCGGCGGCCAGCGACTTGGTGGCGGCCTGGGCGGTGCGGACGTTGGCGCGCACCGAGACGTTCATGCCGATGAAGCCTGCGGCGCCCGAGAGCACGGCGCCGAGCAGGAAGCCGAAGGCCACCCAAAGACCCAGCAGCACGGCGAGCACGACGAAAATGCCGGCGCCGACATAGGCGATCGTCGTGTATTGGCGCTTCAGATAGGCTTGGGCGCCCTCGGCGATGGCCCCGGAGATTTCCTGCATCTTTTCCGAACCGGCGTCCGCCGCCAGCAATTCCTTCGAGGTGATCACCCCGTAGACGATGGACAGAAGTCCGAAGATAATGGTGAGAAACAATACCATGGTGGATTTGCCCTCTCTGACTGACTGGCAAGCCGCGGCAGCGGCCTCAGGCGCTCGGGATCGAGCGCCCTCGAGGCGCGCGACGCCGAAAAAAGACGCGCAGCCGCGATCCGAATCGCGGCTGCGGCGAATTTGTCGGCTTCCTTTGCCAGAAATGGCGCGGCGCGGCAATGGTCTCGCCGCGTCGCGCCTCAAAAATGCTCGAAAGACAAACAGTTGAAATTAAAGGAGATTCCATTTGCGTCAAAAAATTCTGGCGATGTGTCGCCGGCGAGGATTTCGCCGATTTTCGTCAAGGCCGCGCCCGCCGACTTCTCCAACGCGTCGCCCCCACAGCATAATATCTCGTAGTCGTCGCCGCCCGTCATCGCCGTTTCGAACAGCCGCGGCTCCAGCGCCAGCGCCTCGTGGGCGGCGGGCGACAAAGGCGCGTCCGCGAGCGCAATGCGGGCCGAGACCTTGGAGGCGCGCGCCAGTTTGGCGAGATCGCCGGCGAGGCCGTCCGAAACGTCCATCGCGGCGCTGGCGGTCGCCAGCAGAACTGGGGCGAGGCTCAGCCGCGGGCGCGGCAGCAGGTAGCGCTCCAACAGAAAGTCGCGAGAGGGCGGCGAGAGCCGGGCCGCGAGAAGGGGGGCGCGGCGCAGAGCCAGCCCGAGCGCCGCATCGCCGATGGTCCCGCTGACGTAAACGCCGTCTCCGGCTTTGGCGCCGGAGCGCGGGACGAAGCGTCCGCCCGGCGCGCGGCCCAGCGCCGTCACGCTTATGGTGAGCGGCCCGGGCGTCGCCACAGTGTCGCCGCCGACCAGCGGGCAACGGAACAGCGCCGCGTCTTCGGCGAGTCCCTCGGCGAAAGCGGCGAGCCAATCATTCGTCCAATCGCGCGGCAAGGCGAGGCCGAGCAGAAAGCCGAGCGGCTCGGCGCCCTTGGCGGCGAGATCCGAGAGGTTTACCCGCAGGGCCTTCTTGGCGATGGCCGCCGGTGGGTCGTCCGCGAAAAAATGGACGCCGGCCACCAGCGCGTCGAGCGTCGCGACGGTTTTTTCGGTCGTATCGACGAGGGCGGCGTCGTCGGAGAGCCCAAGCCCCGCCGGCCCGGCGATCGGCGCGAAGAGCTTTTCGATCAGTTCGCTTTCGGAATAACGCGCCGCCATCGTCTCTCCGGAAATAAATGAAAACTAAGAGCGAGCCTGGAGGCTCGCGGTCCAACGGCGGCCCTGGACCGCGAGCCTCCAGGCTCGCAACGTCACGCCCGCGCCGCCTCCTCGGCGCGCGCCTCGCGCGCCAGCCGATCCAGCACGGCGTTGATCATGCCGCATTCCGTCGCGCCGAAAAAGGCGCCCGCCACGTCGACATATTCCTTGATCGCCACTTTGGGCGGCACGTCGGCGCGATAGAGCAGCTCATAGGCGCCGGCGCGCAAGGTGGCGCGCATCACCGTCTCGAGGCGCTGCAAAGGCCAGCCGCCTTCGAGCGCCGCGTCGATCTTGCGGTCGATGGGCCGCTGCATGTCGAGCACGCCTTGCAGCACGTCGCGAAAGAAGCCCAATTCGGCGGGCTTGTATTGAGCGCCTTCGATCTCCCGGCCGATCCAATGCGCCTCGAATTCGGCCAGCACTTCGTGCAGGCCCTTGCCGGCGACCTCCATCTGATAGAGCGCCTGCACGACGGCGAGACGCGCGTTCGAGCGCTGCTCCGGCTTCATCGCAACGTCTCCAGTCCACGCGCCAGCGCCGCGAGTTCGAGCGCCGCGCGCGCCGCGTCGCCGCCTTTGTCGCCCTGTTTGGGATCGGCGCGCACCAGCGCCTGTTCTTCGTTTTCCACGGTCAGCACGCCATTGCCGAGCGGCAGCCGATGCGCCAGCGACAAATCGGTCAGGCCGCGGGCGCTCTCGTTGCTGACGATCTCGAAATGATAGGTTTCGCCGCGAATGACGCAGCCGAGGGCGACGACGGCCTCGAAAGGCGCCCCGGCCTCATGCGCGGCGTGCAGCGCGATGGCCGCCGCCGGCGCGAGCTCCAGGGCGCCCGGCACGCCGACGACGGTCGCATGCGCCTGCGCTTCCGTCAGCGCCGCAAGCGCACCCTCGCGCAGCAGCGCGACGATCTTTTCGTTGAAGCGCGCCGCGACGACGAGCACGCGCGCGCCGGGAACCGGCGCGAAGTCGCCTTCGGCGCGAGAAAATCCAGCCATGTTCGATGTCTCCGCGCGTCCTATTCCATGCAGGCGGCGTTTAGTCCAGTCCGCGAGAGTGCGCGCCTGCGCTCATTGGCGTTCCGCGGGAAGCAGTTCGCGGCCGAACTCGATCGGCGTTGCGAGCGCGCCGCCGGCCGCGTCGACGCCGACGACCTCGCCCTGCGCGTCGAACAGCGGCGCGCCGCGATCCCCGGGGTTTTGCGAGCCGGCGTCGAGACGCATCGCGTCGCCGGCCGTCTCCTTGGTTTCGACCAGGAAGGCGCGGGGCGACGCCTCGGCGAGCTCCGGCGCGGCGTCGGTCGGATAGCCCAGCACGACGAGTTTCTCGCCGGCCGGCGCGCGGCCGGTGGCCGCGAGCGTCACGATCGGCAAGGCGCGCGGCGTCGCGATCTTCAACAGAGCCGCGTCGGTCTGCTCGCTCGTCCTGGAGACCTCGGCCTCCAGCTTGCCCGCATGCGGGAAAATCGCCTCGATGGATTGGTTCCTCCCGACGAAAGCGCGTTTGTCGGCGGGCGTTGCGCCCCTGTTCGCCGAAAGCCTCGCACCCGCTCCGTCCAGAAGGACGCCGCCGCTCGCGGGGACCCAATCGAGATAGGCTTCGCCCGCGCTGGGGCCGCCGAGATCGATCGGCGCGGCCTGCACGCGAACCGTCTTTCTGCCAGCCGCGCGCAGGATCTGGCCGTTCTTGACCAAGTCGCCGAAGCGCACCAGCCAGCCTTTTTCCTCGCGACAATGGCAGGCGCCGAAAGCGTTGCGCCATCCGGACGTCGCCGCTTTGGAGGTCAGCAGGAAGCCGTCGGGGGTGACGGCGAAACCCGTGCCGCTTTCCGTTCCGCCCAAAGGCGCGTCCACCCCTGGCGCGCCGTCCAGCGTGAGCCAGGGGATCACCGACTTGTTGGGCAATTCGACGAAAAGCGGTCGCGCGACGTTGTCTTGTTTGAGGAGTTTGATGAAAATCGGCCTGCCGTCGATCTTGTCGAAGAGGCGCCAATGCGTGACGATTCGCGCCGTGGCGTCGCCGTAGCGCTTGGCGATTTCCTCCGGCCCGAGACGCAGGGGCGCCGCCTGGCCCGCACGCGGCGCAACGGCGGCGGGGGGCGGCGCGAGGACCGCCGCCTCGCCGGAACGCGCGGGCGGCGTCTCGTTCGACTGGCGCTGCCAGAAGAGCCCGCCGAGCCCGATCGCGGCGAGACCCGCAACGACGACGAGCGCGGAAATCCAATCCATTTTTTCTTGCGGCGGCGCGGGGGCCGGCCGCTGCGGCGGGCTGGCTCGGATCGGCTCGGGCGCCGCGACGACCTCGACGGGCGCCGGCGCCGGGACTATGGCGGCAGTGACGATGGGCGACGGCGGGGCGCTCGGCGCTGCGGGCGCCGGGGACGGCGCCGCGCCCGTAGCGCCGCGCGACGGATCGAGCCGCGCGCGCGAACCGAGATAGGCGGGGCGCGGGGCGAGGTCGAAAGCCAGCTTCGGGCCGCCCTCGCCGAGGGCGATTTCGTCTCCGGGCAGCAATTCGGTCGGCTGGCTCAATCTCACGCCGTTGAGATAGACGCCCCCGCCGGCCGCGCCCTCGAGGCGAAAAACGGGCTTCTCGCCCGCAACGATGCGGATGATCGCGTGACTGGGCGCCACCGCGGGCTCGCCTGGCAGGGCCACGTCTTGCGACGGGTCGCGGCCGATGCGGATTTCGTCGCGGCCGGCGATCGCAAATTCCTCGACCTCGCGCGCGGCGGCGCCCGAGAGATGACGAATCTCAATGCGGCTGGGAAGGTCGTCGCTCAAAAGGGCCCCCTGAGATGGCGCAAGCGCGCGGCGAGGCTCCACCTGCCTCGCGCGCCGTCTGCGAAGACGATGGTCCGAGGTAAATAAGCCCATTGCCGGGGAAGGCAACGCAACTTTGAGCTTGACGGCAAAATCGGCGCGAAACCATGAGAATGCGCGCCTTCAGGCTCGCGGTCTTGCGCCCTCGAGACGGCGTCGCCGGCAGGGCTCTCTGTCGTGCGATGTCCCGGCCGTAGGGCAGAAAACGACTGCCGCCTCGCGAAGCGGGGCGGAGCGCAGCCAGGGCCAGCCGCCGGTCCGCAGAAGCAGGAACGCGAACCCGGGGCGCGCCCGCGACAGAGGGTCGCGCCCGTAAAGATTCCTGGCGTCGAAGCGCCGGCGAACGCGGCCCTAGGACGGATTGCGTGGTCGGGCGGACGGGCGGGAAGCGCGCAACCATTGCGGCGGTCGCGCGTTATTCCCTCATGAAGTTCCGGCGCACGATGCTTGCGGCGTTTGCTGCGGTTTTCCTCGGGTCCCCGCTCTTGGCGGCGGAGGACGGCCGTTCCGCTTGGCTGCGCCGCGTCGAGGACGGGCGGCGCGACTACGAACGCTTTGCGACGCGCGCCTTCGAGAATTTCGCTGCCGGCAATGTCGCCTTCCGCCGCAATGCCGCTGCGCCGCCGGCCAATTACGCCGAGGACGCCACGCTGCGCGCGGGCGACGTCGTCATGACCGACCGCGGTATGCGCGTCTTCGTCGGCGCGCCGGGCGGGGCGGCGAGTTTCAAGACGCTGGAGGAATGGCGCGGCGACGGGAAGTGGCGGACCGAGCTGCTGCAAATGCAAAAAGCCAGTCTCAAGGAGTTCGTGGAAAGCGCGCCTTAATTCGATTGCGGGGAAGGCGCCGCGCCGCGCTTGGGGTGCGATGCTCCTGGCAAGGATGGCCCTCGCGCATCGACGCGCGAAGGGCCGCGGGCCGGATCGGCGCAAGACGTCGCTGCGGGCGGAGATCAATGAAAACCTGTCGATTGATCGGCCTTGCGGAAGGCGCTATCTTTCCGCCATGAGCGCCCTGACCCTCGACACGCTCGCCGTCTCGCAGATATTGTGCAAGCGCGGCTTCACCGAAGACCAGGCCATCGGCGGGGTCGAGGCGTTGCGCGAGATCGACCCGTCCGAATTGGCCACCAAAGGCGATTTGCTCGCGCTCGAGACCAAGATCGAGAAGGTCGAGGCGAAGATCGAAACCACCGCCGCCAATCTGAAGGTCGACATTCTGCGCCGGCTGATCGTCACGCAGATCGCGCTCGGCGGTTTCATCTTCGCGGCGATCAAATTCACGAAATAGGTTTTGGCGACAGTCCTCTGAACCGCGGGACGAACCACCGACCGCATTTTGCGAGAGAGCCTATCGGGCGGCGTTTCGCCTAGACCTGGACGCGGCGCCTGGAGCGCTTCATCCTCCGAAATTTCCGCCTCACGTGGGTAAATTCCGCGCATTTTCGAGGCTTCGCATGCGTTCCGTCGTCGCGCGCCAAGCTACCCATCTCGAAATAACGATGGGTTGATCGTGAACTTCGTCGCGGCGGTCGAACGCTCAGAGACCGATCTCGCCATGGCGGTCGCGGCGGGGCGCGCCGAGGTGGGACTCGGCGTCGTAGCCGCCGCCCGGCAATTCCAGCTCGAATTTTCGCCGCTGATCGTCGAGCGCTTCGATCTCCTGGCGTGGCGCAAGCCTTTTTCTATCCGCCCTTCCAGAGGCCGTTGCGCTTTTGCGAGACGCCGGCCTTTCGCGAACGCGCCGAAAGCTATGGCGGTTACGATCTCGACGCTTTCGGGACCGTGCATTTCAACGGCCCCTGAGGCGTTTGCGCTCAGGCCGGGCGCAGACCGCTGTGGATGATCGTCCCGACATGCTCGCCGCGCAGCGCGGCGGTGATCCGGCCGGGCGCGAGCCCGTTCACGACCTGCACGCGTTCGAGATGGCGCGCGGTCGCCATGACCTCCAGGAGCGCGCGGTCGACTGGCAGCGAACCCTCGTGTTTCGCCAAGTCGGCCGCGCTCGTCTCGCCGATCAGCTTCGCCTGCTCTCCGCCGGGGCCCTTGGGGTCGACGTCATAGACGCCGTCGACGTCCTCGACGATCGTCAGACCCGCGGCGCCCAGCGCGTCGGCGAGCAGGAATGCGCCCGTGTCGGCCCGGTGCGTCGGGATGCGCGAGCTCGGGAACTCATGGTGGTGATAGGGCGGAAAGGCGCTGCCCACGACCGCGCGGGCCGCGGCGAGATGGATCGCCAGCTGATTGGCCACGGTGGGGTGCTCGACATAGGAGACGCCGTCCGGCGCGAGCAGCGACGCCAATATGTGGCCGTTCTGCCCGGCCTCGCTCGCGGCGAGCGGGGCGAGCGAGCCGACCGGCAGGCCGAGATCGAGGCCGACGCCATAGAGGTGGCGGGCGCGCACGCCGGCGCCGGTCAATATCAGCAGACGGTGCTCCGGCAAGAGCGTTCGCAGCTCTTCCACGACGGGCAGGATCGCCTCCCGGCCGCGATCCATGATGGAGCGGCCGCCGATCTTCACGACCTGAAGCCAGGGGAGGATGCGGACCGGGCGGCCGCCGGCGACGGGGCGGGTGAGCTCGCCGTCGAGGAGGGTCTGGCGCGCCAGCGGCGAAGCGACGTGTTTGATGCTGAGGGTATGTTCGGACATGGCGGTGAACCTTCAGCTCGCGGTGATGATGGTGCCGACGTGCTCGCCGGCGAGCGCGCGGGTCAGATTGCCGGGGACGAGGCCGTTGACGACCTGCACTTCGCGGACGTGCCGCGCCGTCTTCAGCAGATCGAGCATCGGAAATTCGAGGATGGAATCGTGCAGGCCCCGCGCCTTCATCTCGTCGACCGAAATCCTCGGAATGAAGGTCGCGTTCTTCGAGGTTTTCGGATTCGCGGTGTAGAGGCCGTTTTCGTCCTTCACGAAGATCATCGCCTTGCAGCCGAACTGCTCGGCGAGCAGGAAACATCCGGCGTCGGTGCGGTAGGGCGGGATGACGCCGTCCGCGGCGGCGCGCGTCCAAAGGCCGTAGGGCGGCATGCCGCTGAAGACGACGGCGTTGACCTCGGCGAGATAGAGCGGCACGGCCGAAAGCCCGGCGCCGTCGACCGCGCATATGCCGTATTTCGCGAGAAGCTGCCCCAGCATCACGGCGTTCTGATTGGCGACCGAGGCGCCGAGCTGCGAGAGCACGCCCGCCGGCAAATTGAGCCCCGCCGCGATCGAATAGAGGTGCCGGGCTCTCGTGCCCGCGCCGGTGCCGATGAGGAGTTTGTGGGTCTTGCGGGCCGCGACGATCTCCTCCACCAGCGGATAGACGGCCGCGCGACCGCGGTCGATGATGCTCTGCCCGCCGATCTTGAGCACCGTCGCGTCCGGCAGAATGCGGAAATCCGCCGCGGCCTCCGCCGCCGCCAGAAGCTGCGCGTCGGTCAGCGACCGCTGCATGAGGAGCGTTTCGAGCTCCGCCGTCGTATTGTCCATGGGACGCCTTTCGTGGCTTCAATGCGCGATCATTGTCGCGAGTTGCTGCGAGGGTCATACGTCCTATCAAAGGGCGCGACAATTCGCGAAACTCATGCATTTTTCATATCCCACGGCAATCTATCCGGAGGATTGGGCGTTCGGCGCGCTGGCGCGCAAGGCGGAGTCCACCTCCTGCCGCACAGCCGCGGCGTTTAACCCCTCTTCGCGCAGCGTGCGCAGGGGTTTCGACGCGCGGCTCTTGGCGAGTTTTTCTCCGGCCGCGTCGCGCAGCAGCGCGTGGTGGCGATAGTCCGGCGCCGGCAAATCCAGCAAGCGCTGCAACAGCCGATGAATGCTCGTCGCGGCGAAAAGATCGGCGCCGCGCACGACGTCGGTGACCCCTTGCAGCGCGTCGTCGACGGTGACGGCGAGGTGGTAGCTCGCTGGCGTGTCCTTGCGCGCCAGCACCACGTCGCCCCAATGCTCCGGATGCGCGGCGACTTCGCCGACGCCGAATTCGCGCCAGGCGAGGCCACCGTCATTGCGAGCCGCAGGCGAAGCAATCCAGGAGTCGCGGGCGGCCCCTGGATTGCTTCGCTCCGCTCGCAATGACGGCGGCGCGCCGAGCAGCGCCAAGGCGCGCGCGATATCCAGCCGCAGCGCGGCGCCGCCCGCGCGCAAAACTTCGCGCGCCGGGCGGCGCTGTTTGGCGCGGCAGGTTCCGGGATAGAGCGGCGCGCCGTCGGGATCGCGCGGCGCGTTCGGACCCGCGGCCTGCGCGATCTCGGCGCGCGTGCAGGCGCAGGGATAGACCAGGCCGAGCGCATCGAGCCGCTCCAGCGCATCCGCGTAGTCGCCAAAATGCTCGGACTGGCGGCGCACGGGTTCTTCCCAAACGAGCCCGAGCCAGGCGAGATCCTCGTAAATCGCCGCCTCATGCTGCGGCTTCGCCCGTGCGCGGTCGATGTCTTCGATGCGCAGCAGAAAACGCCCGCCGCAGGCCTGCGCCAATTCGAAATTGAGCAGCGCCGAAAGAGCGTGGCCGAGATGCAGATGGCCGTTGGGCGAGGGCGCGAAGCGGAAGACGCGCCGCGAGTCGCTCACCCGCGCGCCTGCTCTGCAATCGCCAGCGCGGCGCGAAAGGCGCCTTCCCGGTCGAGATCGCTGGTGTCGAGCGTCGTCGCGTCCTCGGCGGCTTTCAGCGGCGCGACGCTGCGGCCGCTGTCGCGTTCGTCGCGCTTCTTCACATCGGCGAGGATCGCTGCGTAATCGGCCTTTTCGCCGCGCGCGGCGAGCTCCAGCGCCCGGCGCTGCGCCCGCGTCTCCGGCGTCGCGGTGACGAAAATTTTTACGCGCGCGGTCGGGCAGATCACCGTGCCGATGTCGCGGCCGTCGAGCACGGCGCCGCCGCCGCGCGCCGCGAAAGCGCGTTGCAGATCGACCAGCGCCGCGCGCACCGGCGGCAGCGCCGCAACGACGGAAGCCGCCTCGCCCATGTCGCGCGAGCGCAGGCGCGCGTCGTCGAAATCGACGAGCGACAGACCGCGCGCCGCGGCGGTGGCGGCCTCCACGTCGCCAAGCGGCAGTCCCTCGTCGAGCAGGGCGCAGGCCGTGGCGCGGTAGAGCAGGCCGGTGTCGAGATGCGGCAGTTCGTAATGCGCGGCGAGGCGCCGCGCCAGCGTGCCCTTGCCGGAGGCGGCCGGCCCGTCGATGGCGATGACGAAGCCGCTCACGCGAATCTTGCTCCGAGCTGCTCCATCAGCGCGCGAAAGCCGGGAAAGCTCGTCGCGATCATGGCGGCGTCGTCGACGGTGACCGCCTCTCGAGCCGCAAGCCCCATGACGAGGAAGCTCATGGCGATACGGTGATCGAGATGCGTCTCGACGGTCGCGCCGCCCTTCACCGCGCCGCCGCGCACGAAGAGATCGTCGCCTTCGATCGTGCAATCGACGCCGTTCGCTTTCAACCCCGCGGCGATGGCGGCGAGCCGGTCGGACTCCTTGACTCGCAGCTCCGACAGCCCGCGCATGATCGTCTCGCCGGAGGCGAAAGAAGCGACGACGGCGAGGATCGGATATTCGTCGATCATCGACGGCGCGCGCGCCGCCGGAACCTCGACGCCGCGCAGCTTCGGCGAATGACGCACGCGGAGATCCGCGACCTCCTCGCCGCCCTCGCCGCGGCGGTTCTCCTCTACGATGTCGGCGCCCATTTCGAGCAGCGTCGCAATCAACCCGCAGCGCAGCGGATTGGTCATCACGCTTTCGATCAATATGTCGGAGCCGGGCACGATCAGCGCGGCGGCGAGCGGGAAGGCGGCGGAGGAAGGATCGGCCGGCACGCTGACCGGCGCGGGGCGCAGATTGGGCCGCCCCTCCAGCACGATTCTGCGGCCATGCGCCTCGAAGGGCTCCACTCTGACTTGCGCGCCAAAATGCGTCAGCATTTTTTCGGTGTGGTCGCGCGAGGCCTCGCGCTCGATCACGGTGGTGCGGCCCGGCGAATTGAGGCCGGCGAGCAGCACCGCGGATTTGATCTGCGCCGAGGCGACCGGCGTCGTGTATTCGATCGGCAGCGGCTCGCTGGTTCCTTGCAGCACGAGCGGCAGGCGCCCGCCCTCCTGCTGCTCCAGCACGCGCGCGCCTTGCAGCGTCAAGGGATCGAGGATGCGCCGCATCGGCCGCTTGCGCAAAGAGGCGTCGCCGTCGAAACGCGCCGTCACCGCATGGCCGCCGACGACGCCCATCATCAGCCGCGAGCCGGTCCCGGCATTGCCGAAATCCAGCGTCTCGCTTGGGCTCAGCAGCGAGCCGAGCCCGGCGCCGTTGACGCGCCACGCGCCTTCGCCGTGGCGGACCACGCGCGCGCCGAGCGCCCGACAGGCTTCCGCCGTGCGCAAAACGTCCTCGCCTTCCAAGAGCCCCTCGATCGCCGTCTCGCCGACGCAGAGCAGTCCGAGGATGAGGGCGCGATGCGACACGGATTTGTCGCCCGGCGGGCGCAGCCGGCCGGTGAGTCCCCCCGCGCGCAAGGCGCTCAAAGGGGCCGGGGCCGGATGCGGGTCTGTTGCGGCGTGCAAGGGATCGGCCTTTCCAAAAGCGTCAAGCGCCGCGGCGGCGGGCGGTGGAGAAGTCTTTTTGGCATAATCCGCCCCGGCGCAAGTGGCTTGTTGGGGTTTTTGCCCGCTGGTTCGCTGAATAGGCGAGCGGTTGAAATCCAGCGATTAGGACCCGCAGCCGCAAGCGAGGCTCTTGACCGCCGCCGGGCCGCCTTGACCAAATGCGGCCCTTTCCTTGCATTGGGGGAGAGCCATCTCTCGAAAGTCAGCAAAAAGCCATCGTCATGCGAGACCTTTTAAGAGACGATTTCGAGAGTCGCACGGTCTGGTTCCCGCTACAAGCGCCGACCAACCGCGCGGCCTCTCGCAAAGGAACGTTTGTGAAAGACCGCGGCCCTATAAGCTTGGCAAGGATGCTGTTTCGAGTGTTTTGAGTATTCCATTTATATCGCCACTCGGATATCCTGTCGCACAAGGGAGTTCCTGCCATGTCACGACTGCGCGTCGATCCGATTCTTCCCTCTGGGCAAGACGCCTCATTCGTAGCGAAACTGCGCCACGAACTCGAAGGCGCGGGCGAGCCCGTGCGCCTCCTCGTGGGAAATTCGGCGCGGGAGTTGCCGCCGCTCGTGTCGCGCCTCGTCATGGAAGTCCTCGAAGAGACCTCGGCGGGTCGCGCGGTCAGCATCGTCCCGACAGAGGCGGAAGTGACGACGCAGGAAGCCGCGCGGATTCTGAACGTCTCCCGGCCGTTTCTGGTCGGCATGATCGACAAGGGAATCCTGCCCTCGCGCATGGTCGGCAATCAGCGCCGTCTGCCCTTGCAAGCCGTCCTCGATTACAAGGCCGACAATCGCGCAAAGCGCAAAGCGGTTCTGGACGAAATGGCCGCCCTCGACCAAGAGCTCGGGATTCTCGAGTGAATGGCGAGGATGCGCCCTCGGCGTTTCTCGACGCGAGCGCGCTTTACCCGTCGCTTCTGCGTAATATCCTCATGCGTCTCGCGCGGCGTGACGCTTACCGCGCTTTCTGGTCGGCGCGGGTTCAAGAGGAGTGGGCAAGGGCGATCCTCCGCAATCGCCCGCAACTGACGCCGGAGAAAATCAGCCGGACGCAGCGCCTGATGGATGCCGAAATCGATGACGCCAATGTCGCCGGCTACGAGTTTCTCATCGAGTCCATCAGGCTGCCCGACGCCGACGATCGGCATGTGCTCGCGGCGGCGATCCATTGCGGGGCGAAAATCATCGTCACGGCGAATCTGCGGGATTTTCCGGCGAGCGCGCTCTGTAAGCGGTGCGGCTCCCCCACACCGCAATTTTTTGGCGCAGCTGCGCCGCTCTTCACCTGATCGGACGAAGCGGAAGGGTTGAACCGGCGACCTACGTTTTGATCGCGCGCTCAAGTTCGGCCTT
>Ga0265328_10000202_pt1 | contig 27879 bp, 21 predicted proteins | sample 41624metaG_FD_202086 | JGI IMG/M metagenome (GOLD analysis project Ga0265328, IMG submission 202086) | Rhizosphere microbial communities from Carex aquatilis grown in University of Washington, Seatle, WA, United States - 4-16-24 metaG | ecosystem: Host-associated > Plants > Roots > Rhizosphere...
CAGGCCGCCCTCCGCCGCGTCGACGAGCGCATAGACGCGATCGGGGCGGGACGGCGCGACGGCGAGCCCGATGCGACCCGGCTGTTCCGGCAGACCGTGGCCGACGAGCGGCGTCCACGTGTCGCCGCCGTCGGTCGACCGGTACAGGCCCCCGCCCGGCCCGTTCGACGGCGGATAGACGCTCCACGGCGGCCGCCGCGTCTGCCAGAGCGCCGCGTAGATCACGCGCGGGTCACCGGGCCTGAACGCGAGATCGATCGCGCCGGTATCGGCGTCGCGGAACAGCACGCGCGTCCAGTGCCGGCCGCCGTCGCGCGAGCGGAACACCCCGCGCTCGGGATTCGGTCCGTACGCGTGGCCGAGCGCGGCGACGTACACGGTGTTCGGGTCGGCGGGATCGACGAGGATCCGGCCGATCTGTTGCGTGTGCTCGAGGCCGACGTGCTGCCAGCTCGCCCCGCCGTCGTCGGAGCGGTACACGCCGTCGCCGTGCGCGATGCTGGAACGCATGTCGGCTTCGCCGGTACCGGCATAGATCACGCGCGGCGCGCTCGGCGCGATCGCGAGCGCGCCGATCGAGCCGACCGGCGCGTCGTCGAAGCGCGGCTGCCAGGTGCGGCCGGCGTCGCGGCTCTCCCACACGCCGCCGTTCACCGAGCCGAAATAGAAGTGCTCGCGCTCGCCCGGCACGCCTGCGACGGCGAGCACGCGGCCGCCGCGGAACGGCCCGATCAGCCGCCACCGCAGGGCATCGAGCCCCGGCAGCGGCCCGGCCGGCGGCAGCGCCGCGCTGAGCGTCGTGCAAAGTGCAAGGGCGAGCCCCGCGATGCGGGTAGGAAGGCGCGCGTGGGTCATATGGCGGCGAACTCTCGCACGCCACGCCAGAGAGCCGCAACGGAACCGGCGGTTGTCGCGCCGGCGACGGCAGCGGATCATCGCGGCGGGCGCATGGCGCGCGAACCGGTGGCGGCGTGGGTGGGGAGGTTGGCGATGCCGGCAGCATTGGGTGGAGCTCGTGCGGCATTGCGTTGCGGCGCGCTGCTGTGGCTGGCATGCCTGGTCGCACCCGTCGCCGCTCTGCCTCAACCCACCGACTGGCGGCACCACGTCGCCTTTCGCGAACGCTGGGCGGCCGTCGAGGACGACCCCGGCGTCGACGGACTCGTGACCTACCACTTCAGCGCCGGCGGCCCGGGCGGCCCGGATCGCGAGCGGGCCGTCGCCGAACTCTCCAGCCAGCCGCGATTGCGCACCGGCAACCCGCTCTTCGACGGGCTCTTCGCGCTCGCGGTCACCGAGGCCGCCGACGACAGCGTCGATGAAATCACCGACGCGCAGTTCAACGACGGGCGACCGATCCCGTGCCGTTGCTTCGAGACCGGCGCGAAGTGGCGCTACGTCTGGACGCGCGACATCTCCTACGCCGTCGACCTCGGCCTCGCCTACCTCGACCCCGCCCGGGCGCTGAACTCCCTGCTCTTCAAGCAGTCCGGGCCAAGGCGCGGCGCCGACGCGCCGCGGCTCGTCGCGCAGGACACGGGCAGCGGCGGGAGCTGGCCCGTCAGCACCGATCGCGTCGTGTGGATCCACGCGGCGACCGGCGCGCTCGCCGCGCTACCGCCCGCCGATGCCGCGGCCGCCGAGCCACTCGTGCGGCGCATCGCCCGCGATACGCTCGAGCAGGACCGCGAGTACGCGTTCGACGCGCACGCCGGCCTCTACCGCGGCGAGACCTCGTTCCTGGACTGGCGTGAGCAGACGTACCCGGCGTGGACGAAGGACGACACACGCTACATCGCCGGGTCGTACGCGCTGTCGACGAACGTCGCGCACTACGTCGCGCTCCGGGACGCCGCGATGCTCGAGCGCCGCGCCGGCAGCCGCGACGCCGACGCCTTCGACCGGCAGGCGGAGGACCTTCGCCGCCGGATCAACCAGCGGTTCTGGCGCGCGCGCACCGGCCTCTACGCGAGCTACCTCGGGCCCGACCTCGCGCCCGCGGCGGCCTATGACCTGCTCGGGCTCGCGCTCGCCGTCGTCCACGGCGTCGCCGACGAACGGCGCGCACGGTCGGTGCTCGCCCGCTACCCCGCGACCCCCGCCGGGCCACCGGTCGTCTGGCCCGAGCAGCCCGGCATCGCGATCTACCATAACCGCGCCGTGTGGCCGTTCGCGACCGCGTACGCGCTCGAGGCCGCGCGGCAGGCGCGCGACCCGGCGCGGATGACCGCGTTCGCCGAGTCGCTGCTCCGCGGCGCGGCGCTCGCGCTCTCGAACATGGAGAACTTCGAGTTCCTGACGCTCGAGACGGCGTTCGCGGACGGCCCGTTGTCGGGCCCCGTGATCAATTCGCCGCGACAGCTGTGGTCGGTGGCGGGCTACGCCGGCGCGGTCGTCCACGGGCTCTTCGGCGTCACGCTCGAGCCCGATGCGATCCGAGTCGCGCCTGCCCTGCCGGGCGCGCTCGCGACGCGCCTCTTTGCCGGCCGCGGCGAACTCACCCTCGAGCACCTCGTGGTACGCGGCCGCACGCTGAACGTCCGCCTGCGACTGCACGGCGGGTGGGCCGAGTCCGACCTGCTGGAGGCCGCCGCCGTCCGCGTCAACGGCGCGCGCGTGACCGGCACCCGGTTGCCGGAGACTGCGGCGCCGGTGCTCGACGTGGTCGTCGACCTCGTCGCCCGCCCGGCGCACGCCGCGCGCGCGCCGGTCCTCGCAGCCGCCGACCCGCACGCGCCGACCGCGGCCGAGCGCCGGTCGATCTTCGCAGCGACGACGCCCGTGCTCGACAGCGGCTGGCGCGCCGGCACCGAGGTACGGATCGCCATTGCGGGCGTCGCGCCGGGCGGTCGCTGGCACGTCTACCGCGACGGCGCGCCACGCGCGAGCGGAGCTGCGGGCGAGGCGTTCCGCGATCGGGTCGCCGACGGTCATCGCACCGCCTGCTACACCGCGACGGCCGAGGCGCCGGACGGCGGACTCGAATCGCTGCCGAGCCGGGAGCTCTGCCTGCAGGGTGCCGACAGTCGCCGCACGTTCACGGCCGCCGGCGGTGCGCTCGCGGCCAGCGACGGCCATCCGCTCGTAACGGACCGCGGCGAGACGCTGTACGCCGACTGGGGCGAGCCCGCCGACCGCCTGTTGCTGCAGTACGCTGCGCCGGCGGCCGGCTGGCAGCGCCTGACGCTCAGCTACCGCAACGCGGGCGGACCGGTGAACACGGGGATCACGGCCGCGGTCAAGCGCGTGACCGCGCGCTGTGACGGGGTGCCGGCGGCTCAGGCCGGCGTGCTCGTGATGCCGCAGCTGCCCGACGGGACCCTCGGCCGGTCGACCGGCTTCGTGTTCGAGGCCCGCCGCGCCGCGCCGTGCCGCATCGAGATCGGCGACGGATTCAACATGTCGTACCTCGAGCACTTCGCGCTCTACACGGGCGGGCGCGGCGGGCGGGACGGCCCGCGCAACCTCGCCGACGTCGCCGCCGCGGAGATCGACGTGATCGAGGGGCCGCCGGCCCGGCGCGACTAGGCCCCGTCGCGGCACGCGGCGGCGACCTTGGAAGCAGGTACTATCCCGCGCTCGGCGGCGGCGCGACACGCGCCGCCGCCGCGAGCAACCGACACGGGATGCCGAGTGGAGCGCACATGCCTGATCTGACGAGTCCGAAGTCGCCCTCCGTCCTGCGCCGCGCCCTCTGGGCGATGGCGCTGATCATCGCCACGGCGTCAGGCGCGCCGGCCGGGGCTGCCGCGGGAGCGGCGCCGCCGATCAAGCTCGACCTCGACGCCTTCGACCACTCGCGCCACACGGTCGCACTGCCGAACGGGGTGACGATGGCGTACATCGACTCCGGCAATCCGCACGGCCAGCCGGTCGTCCTGATCCACGGCTTCACGGACACGGCCCGCGACTGGGTGCCGCTGCTGCCGGAGCTCGACCCGTCGCTGCGCCTCATTCTGGTCGACATCCGCGGCCATGGCCTCACGAGCAAGCCCGAATGCTGTTACGACCGCCTGGACTTCGCGTACGACGTCCGGCTGCTGCTCGATGCGCTCCGGATCGAGCGCGCGGACATCGTCGGGCACTCGCTCGGCAGCTACATCGCGCAGACCTTCGCCGAGTACTGGCCCGAACACACGCGGCGGGTCGTGCTGATCTCCTCCTCCGGTGGCCCGCTCGCGAGCTGCGCCGCGCCGAGCGGCGAGCCGGCGGTCAAGCCGATCGACTATCGCGGCGAGATCCTGAAGCTCCACGAGCCGATCGACCCCGATTCGAAATTCATGGTCGAGTGGTGGAGCTCGCCGACGCCGGTGAACGAGGACTTCCTGCACCGACAGCGGGTCGATGCGGCGGCAATTCCGCTGCGCGTCTGGCTCGCGGTGCTCGACCAGGGCCTGGCGGGGCCGTCCCTCCAGGCGACGCTGCCGAGGCTCAAGGCCAGGACGCTGCTCATCTGGGGCGAGAAGGATCCGATCTTCGGCGCGCCGGACCGCTGTTCGCTGCGCACGGCGCTGCCGGACGCCGAGGTCAGGCTTTTCCCCGAGCTCGGTCACAACCCGTTCTGGGAGGACCCGGCGGCCGTCGCCGCCGTGGTCAACGCGTTCCTGGCTGCAAAGCCCTAGCCTCGCGCCCGGCCCGCGCCGCGGCGGGCTCACTGTCGACGGGGCGTCAGCCGCTGCCCGGCCCCGCCGGCTTCTTCTGCATGATCTCGCCGAGCTGCTTGAGCGCCGCGGCGTCCGCCGCGCTCACGTGATCAGCACCCTTGCAGCGCGGGTCGGTGCGCTGCAGCGCGCCGATCATCGCCGCGGTCAGCGGGATCGGATCGCAGCCGTGGCCGGTCTCGCAGACGAAGTCCCACTCGGGCCGTGCCTTGACGTGGCATGCGAAGCAGTTGCCGCCGAATCGGTTGACGACCTCGGCGAAGCCGCGCTTGCGGATCTTGCTGCTGTCCTTGGCCACGTCGAGCTCGAAGAATTCCCAGTCGCGCGTCGCCGCGTTGAAGCCGGGCCGCTGCTTGACCATCACCTCGGTCGGGACGAGCTGCACGACGGAACCGGGCGGATAGACGCCGCCGGTCGGCGATTGCGCGACCTTGAGCGTCGCCGCGACCCCGCCGAGCAGGTTGCCGACGAAGAAGCCACGGACGGGCTTCAGCAAGCTGATGCAGCCGAAGGATTTGTCGTCGACGGGAATCGGTGCGGGCGTCGCGGCGGCGGCACGCTGCGCAGCCGGCAGCGACGTGAGGACCAATGTCATGAGCAGCATGGGTGCCCGGGCGAAGGCGCGGCGGCGGACGGTGGCAGCGAGTGCCGTCGACGTGTCGGAGCGAAAGCGCAGTCGTCGGTGCATGGGCGAAATCTCCCTGACATCGTGAAACGGTTGGGGCATGCGCGTCGTCGCTGGCGATTCTGCACGATTGCCGCGGCACGTTTCGAGCGGCGTTGACGCGCCACCGATGCCCGGCGCGGAGCTACCGCGCCGACGGCCCGAAGTGGGTGGCGAGGTACTCGGCGACGAGGTCGATGTCCTCGTCGGACAGTTTCGCCCCCTTGGCGATCATCTCGTCGATCCGCGCCTCCCACTGCTTGCGGCCGAGCCGCGATCGCAGCACCGTCTCGAGCGAGTGGCACTGGCCGCAGGTGCGCTCGACGATCTCGCGTCCGGCGCCGTCAGGCAGTGCCGGCGGCAGCTGGCCGTAGGCCGCGAGCGGCGCGAGTCCGATCAGCGTGTACAGCCAGCCACAGGCACGGGGCGCGGCGGGCATGCGTCGCTCAGAGCGCGAAGGCGAGCAGCGTCGCGCCGCTGCCGGGCCCACCGACGGCGATCACGACGTACTGGCGGCCGCCGACGCGATACGTCATCGGCGTGCCGGTCGTCCGCAACCCGCCGGTCGCGTACGTCCACAGGTCCGCGCCGGTCCGCTTGTCGAGCGCATGGAAGGCCGTGTCGCCGCCACCGGCGAACACGAGCCCGCCGCGGGTGACGACGACGCCGCCCGTACCGACCGCGCCGAACCGGGCGGGAAGCGCCGCGTCCCTGAGCGCGGCGTGGTGCCGCACCGCGTCGTTGTCGCCGAACGGCACCTGCCACCGCATCCGGCCGGCACCCAGGTCGAGGGCGTCGAGGTAGGCGTACGGCGGCTTCAGGACCGGGATCCGGTGCCGCAGGAACAGCGACACGTCGCCCGAGTCGTTCGGCCCGACCTCCGGTGCGCTGCCGTCGGCGTCGGTGAGGTCCGGGTAGATCAGGGTCGGATCGTCGTTGACCTTGACGTAGAGCACGCCGGTCTCCGGATCGAACGCACCGCCGCCCCAGTCCGCGCCGCCCAGCACCCCCGGCCGCATCAGCGTCCCCTGCACGCTCGGCGGCGTGAACAGCGGGCCAAGCCGGATCCGTTTCAGTACCGCAAGCGCCTCGTCGTGGAGCGCGGGCGTGAGGTCCGTGGCGTCGTCGAGGGACACGCCCTGCGGCACGAGCGCCGGCAGGCCGGGCGACACCGGCTGCGTCGGCCACGCCTGCTCGCCCGGTACGTCGCTCGCGGGCACCGCGCGCTCCTCGATCGGATAGAGCGGCCGGCCCGTGACGCGGTCGAACACGAACACGTAGCCCTGCTTGGTGAGCTGCACGACCGCGTCCACCGCCCGGCCGCGCAGCCGGATCCGCACCAGCGACGGCGGTGCGGGCAGGTCGTAGTCCCACAGTCCGTGGTGCACCAGCTGGTAGTGCCAGCGCCGGCGGCCGGTGTTCGCGTCGAGGCAGACGAGCGAGTCGGCGAACACGTTCGCCCCGGGGCGGTTGCCGCCGTAGTAGTCGTTGCTCGGCGTGCTCACCGGCAGGTACAGCAGCCCGCGCTTCGCGTCGACCGTCATCGGCGCCCAGACATTCGTGTGTCCGGTCATCCGGTTGGAGCCTCCGCCCCAGGTCTCCGCGCCCGCTTCACCGTCGCGCGGCACGGTGTGGAAGCTCCAGACGTGCCGGCCGCTGCGGGCATCGTAGGCGCGCACGTCGCCCGGCGGATCGCGGCGGTAGATCAGCTTGTCGGCGACGCCGTTGCCGACGATGACGAGGTCGCGGTAGACGACGGGTGGCGAGGTGTTGGTGTAGTGCTTCGGATTGACCGGCCATTGCAGCCCGTCGAGCAGGTTCACGACGCCACCGTCGCCGAAGCCCGGCACCGGGCGGCCGCTCGCGGCGTCGAGCTCGATGAGCCGGGAGCGCGAGTTCATGAGCACGCGCAGCGCGCCGCTCCTCGCATCGCGCCACAGCGCGACGCCCCGGTGCACGAAGCCGGTGCCGTTCGGCACCTGGCCGTCCCGATACGCCTCGGGATCGTAGCTCCACAGCTCGCGCCCCGAGGCGGCGTCGAGCGCGACCACCCGGTTGTAGGGCGTCGACAGGTACATGACGCCGTCGGCCACGACCGGGGTCGCCTCGAACATGCCGGGCGCGGTGCCATAGGCGGGCAACGGCTGCTCACCCGTCTGCCACTGCCAGGCGAGCCGCAGGCCGGCGACGTTGCCGGTGTCGATATCGGCGAGCGGCGAGTACTTCATGCCGCCCGGGTCGCCGCCGTAGTACGGCCAGTCCTGGTCCGGTGCCGCGGCGTTCGCTGCCGCGGCAGCGCAAAATGCCGCGAACACGGCGGCGACGGCGAGGACCTGACTTCCGGGCATGGGCTTTCCTCCGCCGGCGCACGCCACCGGCTGGCAGTGCGACGAGTCTGGCGGCAACGAGCGGGCCGGCGCAAACGGATCCGCGCCGCCAGGCGGCGGCCGGGGCCGTTGTCCGTTGCGCCACGTCCATGAACTGTGAGATCTAGGGAGTCCGATCCCGGGACCGAGAGCCACGATGCGCGACCCGCCGAGCAGCGATCGACCGAACCCGCGTTCAGCGGCACGGCGCCCCGCGGTCTGGGCCGCGATCGCGGCCATCGCTGCGACGTGGACGGCGCGGATCGCGGCATCGGATCCCGTGGTGCATCCCGAGCGCTGGCCATCGGCCCGCAGCACCGGCATCGTCGATCCGGGCACCGAGGAGTGGATCACTGCCCTGCTCGCCGTGATGAGCCTCGAGGAGAAGGTCGGCCAGGTCATCCAGACCGACATCGGCGCCATCGAACCCGAGGACCTGCGCCGCTTTCCGATCGGCTCGGTGCTCGCGGGCGGGGATTCGGGTCCGGACGGCGACGAGCGTGCGAGCCCGGAAAGGTGGCTCGCGCTCGCCCGCGCGTTCCGTGCCGTGTCGACCGAAAGCCGCCCCGGACACGTGCCGATTCCGGTGCTGTTCGGCATCGATGCCGTCCACGGCCACAACAACGTGGTCGGCGCGGTGCTCTTCCCGCACAACGTCGGCCTCGGCGCGGCCCGCGATCCGGATCTCGTGCGGCGCATCGGCACCGCGACCGCCGAGCAGGTCGCTGCGACCGGCATCGACTGGACGTTCGCGCCGACCCTGACCGTGCCGCAGGACGTGCGCTGGGGACGCAGCTACGAGGGCTATTCCGAGGACCCCGCCGTCGTGCGCGACTACGCGGCCGCGATCGTCGAGGGACTGCAGGGTCCCGCGGGGCTCGCCGACAAGGTCCAGGCGGGCCGGGTCGCGGCGACCGCCAAGCACTTCATCGCGGACGGTGGTACGCAGGACGGCATCGACCAGGGCGACGCGCCGGTCGGCGAGGGCGAGCTGATCCGGGTGCACGCGCAGGGATACCCGGCCGCGATCAACGCCGGCGTGCTGACGGTGATGGCCTCGTTCTCGAGCTGGCAGGGCGAGAAGATGCATGGCAACCGTGCGCTCCTGACCGACGTTCTGAAAGGGCGCCTGGGCTTCGACGGTCTCGTCATCGGCGACTGGAACGGGCACGCGCAGGTGCCGGGCTGCGCCAAGCGCGAGTGCGCGGCGGCGTTCAACGCCGGCGTCGACATGTTCATGGCGGCCTCCGGCTGGCGCGCGCTCTATTCGTCGACGCTCAATTCAGTCCGCTCCGGCGAGATCCCTCTCGCCCGGCTGGACGACGCGGTCCGGCGGATCCTGCGCGTCAAGGTCCGCCTCGGCCTGTTCGAGGCGTCGCGACCGTTTGAGGGCCGGTTCGAGCTGCTCGATTCCGGCGAGCAGCGCGCGCTTGCGCGCGAGGCCGTGCGCAAGTCGCTGGTGCTGCTCAAGAACGACGGCACGCTGCCGATCCGCGCGCGGGCACGCGTGCTGATCGTCGGCCCCGCGGCGCGCGACCTGCGTGCCCAGACGGGCGGCTGGACGATCTCTTGGCAGGGTGCGGACACGGTCGCCGCCGACCTGCCGCAGGCCACCTCGATCGAGGCCGGGCTCCGGGAGGCGATCTACGACGGCGGCGGGGTCGTCGTCGACAGCGCCGAGGATGCCTCGGTCACGAAGCCCGACGTCGCGATCGTCGTGTTCGGCGAAGGCCCGTACGCCGAGGGCGTCGGCGACCTCAAGCTGCCGCTCTACAACGCGCGCCTGCCGCTCACGCAGCTGCAGAAGCTGCGGCGGCTCGGCATCCCGACGGTCGCCGTGTTCCTTTCCGGCCGCCCGCTGTGGGTGAACCCCGAGCTCAATGCGAGCAACGCGTTCGTCGCCGCGTGGATCCCGGGCAGCGAGGGTGCCGGCATCGCCGACGTCGTCATCGGCGACGCCGCCGGGCGGCCGCGCATCGACTTCCAGGGCCGGCTGCCGTACCGCTGGCCGGGATCGGCGACCGCGCCGCCGTTCGCGGGCACCGGCGCGCCGGCGTTGTTCCCCGTCGGCTACGGCCTCAGCTACGCGCACGGCGGCACCGTGCCGCCGCTCGAGGAGAACATCACCGGCCGCGCGCCGCGCCGGCCGGCGGGCGCCGGCAAGCCGCGCTGAGCGCGCCGGGCCAACGCGGTCGCCGAGGGAGCCCCGATGCAGTCGCGATCCGCCCCACCTCAGGCGACCGGACCCGCGCTCGGGCGGCGTGAACTCCTGACCGGCGTCGCCGCCGGCGCGCTCGCCGGACTCCTGCCACGGACCGCCACCGCCCTCTCGGCCGTCGCCGGGGTCGTGCCGTCCAGGGCGGCGCCGTTCCCGCTCGCCGCCGTGCGCCTCGGCCCTTCGCGCTATCGCGATGCGCTCGAGGCCAACGGCCGTTACGTCCTCAGCCTCGACGCCGACCGGCTGCTGCACAATTTCCGCACGAGCGCAGGGCTCCCGCCCAAGGCCAGCGCGTACGGCGGCTGGGAAGCCGACACGATCGCCGGACATACGCTCGGCCACTGGCTGAGCGCGCTGTCGCTGCTGCACGCGCAGACCGGCGACCCCGAGCCGGCGCGTCGTGCCGGCGAGGTCGTCGCGGAACTCGCTGCATGCCAGCACGCGCACGGTGACGGCTACGTCGCCGGCTTCACGCGTCGGCGTCCGGACGACACGATCGCCGACGGCAAGGAGATCTTCGCCGAGATCCGCCAGGGCGACATCCGCAGCGCGCCGTTCGACCTCAACGGCTGCTGGGTCCCGTTCTACAACTGGCACAAGCTGCTGGCGGGGCTGCGCGATGCGGACCGGCTCTGCGGCCATGCGGCGGCGATCGAGATCGCGCGGGGCCTCGGTGCCTACATCGAGCAGGCGCTCGCGCCGCTCGATGCCGACCAGATGCAGCGGCTGCTCGCCTGCGAGCACGGCGGCATCAACGAGAGCTTCGCGGATCTCTTCGCGCGCACCGGCGAGCGGCGCTGGCTCGCGCTCGCCGAGCGCTTCTATCACCGCCGCGTGCTCGATCCGCTGACCGAGCGGCGCGATGAACTCGCGGGCCTGCACGCCAATACCCAGATCCCGAAGCTCATCGGCCTCGCACGGCTCCACGAGCTCACCGGCCGGCCGGAGTACGCGACGGCGGCGCGTTTCTTCTGGGAGGCGGTCGTCCGCGACCACAGCTACGTGATCGGCGGCAACTCCGACCGCGAGTACTTCCAGGCGCCCGGCTCGGCCGCCCGCTACCTGACCGAGCAGACCTGCGAAGGCTGCAATACCTACAACATGCTGAAGCTGACGCGGCAGCTGTACGCGGTCGCGCCGGACGGCGCGCTATTCGACTACTACGAGCGCGCGCACCTCAACCACGTGCTCGCACAGCAGGATCCCGCCACCGGCGCATTCACGTACATGATGCCGCTGATGGCGGGCGCGGCGCGCGAGTACTCGGAGCCGTTCGAGTCCTTCTGGTGCTGCGTCGGCTCGGGGATGGAGAGCCATGCCAAGCACGGTGACTCGATCTACTGGCAGGGCGGGGACACGTTGTTCGTCAACCTGTTCATCCCGTCCACGCTGACCTGGCGCGACCGCGATGCGACGCTGGTCCTCGAGACCCGCTATCCGCACGACGGCGCCGTGCAACTGCGCTTCGAGGCGCTCGCCGCGCCCCAGACGCTCGCGGTGGCCTGGCGCCGGCCGGCCTGGAGCCGCCACGCGCGCGTCCTCGTCAACGGGCGCGTCGCGCGTACCGACGCGGCGGCCGGCTATCTGGTCGTGCGTCGGCGCTGGCGGGCCGGCGACGTCGTCACACTCGAGCTGCCGCTCGAGCTCCGGCTCGAGGCGACACCGGACGATCCCCGCACCGTCGCCCTGCTGCGGGGACCGACCGTGCTGGCGGCCGACCTCGGACCGGCGGACGTGCCGTACGTGGGGGACGGCCCGACGCTCGTGGCCGAGGATCCGCTCGCACACGTGCACGCGGTCGATTCGGCGCGCAGCCGCTACCGCAGCGAATCGCTCGCCCGGCCGCGCGACGTCGACCTCGTGCCGTTCCACGAGCAGCACCGGCGCCGCAGCGCCGTCTACTTCCGCCGCGTCAGTGCCGCCGAGTGGCGGGACGCCGGCCGCGCCGCAGCGGCGGCACGCGACGCCGATGCGGCGCTCGATGCGCGATCGGTCGATGTCGTGCGCCTAGGCGACGAGCGCTCGGAGTCCGCGCACGGCCTCGTCGCGTCGATCTCCTACCCGGTGACCTACCGCGGCCGGCCCGGTCGCGACGCGCGCAACGGCGGATTCATGTCGTTCGAGGTCGCGGTCCGGCCCGGACCGCTCTCGCTTCAGCTGACTTACTGGGGCGAGGAGCGGCCGCGGACGTTCGCCATCCGGGTCGACGGCGTGGCGGTCGCGACGCAGCGCCTTGGCGGCGACCGACCGGGCCATTTCTTCGATGTCGAGTACCCGCTGCCGGTGGACCTGCTCGCGGGCAAGAGCCGCGTCGCGGTCCGGATCGAGCCGGAGCAGGGCTCCGCCGCAGGGCCGGTATTCGGCTGCCGCGTTCTCGCGCCCGGAGCGCTGCCGGACGCCACCTGAGCGCGCGGCCGGCGGATCCGGTGGCGGACCGCGCTCAGTGCACGCTGCGATCGGCGTCGGCGACGTCCGGGTCCGGCGCGCCGTCCGGCAACGGAGCCGGCGGCGCGGGGCGCAACCGCCAGTTCGGGTCCGCGGTGCCGGCGACCGGCGCTTCGGTCGCGGCGGCACGCGGGTCGCCGCGCAGGCGCAACTCGATCTCGGCCCACAGCATCGCGTACACGCGGGTCGCGTCGCCGAGCGGCGCGATCACGGCCATCGGCGCACGCCGGACGCTGACGCGCTCGATCTCGCTCCAGTACGGCACTTCGGTGGTCAGCACGTCGGGGAATTCCGCGCGCGTGCTCGCGATCAGTTCGCGGTGCAGCGAGCGGCGCCGGTCGACCATCGAGAAGAACGGCAGCAGCCGCACGTCGCTCCAGCCCTCGGTGGCGACGAAGTCGCGCAACTGCCCGAGCATGCGCAGCGACAGCGGCGTCGGCAGGAGCGGCACGACGAGCGCGTCGGCCGCGCGGAGCACGTTCTCCGTCAGCAGCGAGATGCCCGGCGGACAATCGAGGAACAGCGTGTCGTAGTCGTCGCGCACTGCGCGGCTCATCTTTAGCAACCGCTCGGTGGGGCGCTTGCGCGCCGCGAGGTGCAGGTCGAAATTCCGGTACGACAGGTCGGCCGGCAGCACGTGCAGCCGCTCGTAGGCGGACGGGACGACGGCCTCCGGCAACTCGCGCCGACCCGCGACGAGCTTCTTCGCGGAGATCCCGCCACCCGCCTCCACCTGCAGCGTGTACGTCGCGGCGCCCTGCGCGTCGAGATCCCACAGCAGCGTGCGCGCGCCGCCGACCGCCGACAGGTAGGCGAGGTTCACGGCGGTCGTCGTCTTGCCGACGCCGCCCTTGATGTTCGTGACCGCGATGATCTTCATGTCGGTCGTTCGCTCCGGCACCCGTGGAGCGGCCGGCCCGTGCCGCCCGCGCACCAGTGTAGCGGCCATGGCGCGACCAGACGAGGGCGGCGCGCGACGAGGCGCCGCAACTTGCCGGCCCGCGGCGGCATCCTATCTCCGTGCCCTCGCAACAGCCTTTTCCTACCCACGGAGTACGAACATGAAATCCAAGACCCTCACCCTGATCGCGGCCGGCATTGCGACGCTCTCGGTCGCCGGCTCCGCCTTCGCCGCCCCGATCGGCGAGCCGATGACCGCGCGGGTCCGTTATGGCGACCTGAACCTGTCGAATGACGCCGGCGTCGCGCACCTGTATGCGCGGTTGCGCCACGCGGCGAGCGATGTCTGCCAGGTCGCGTCGTTCCGCGACCTCGTCGATCAGCAGTGCGCCTCGGCGGCCCTCGACAACGCCGTCGCAAGCGTTGACAACGTCAAGCTGACGGCACTGCACGTGCGCACTTCGGGCACGGCGCAGGTCGCCTCGAACGGTGGTTGAGCGCCGGCGCGCGGGGCGCGCGGCGACGCGCGCCCCGGCGCAGTGGACCGCGTCCCGCGTTCGCCGCCGCGCTCCGACGCCAGCCGGGTGCACGCCGTGCCCGGCGATCCGGCGGGACGACAGCGCCGGCTCCCGCGATGCGGTAACCGGACGGCATGGGGCGCCGGGCTCTGACGGGACGGTTCCACGCCGGCACCTGGCCGGGCAGCGCCTCGCGCTGCGACGCGGGCGCTACGCGCTAGCCACCGCTGCTGCCCCTTCGAGCTCGGCCGCGTGCCGCGGGAACAGCGCCGCGAGACTCGTACGCGCAAGCGCCGCAAGCTCGGCACGCTTGAGGCCGTCGGTGCCGGTCAGCAGCTCCAGCCACAGACCGTGGCAGACCGAGGCGATGATTTTCGCGGCGGCGCGCGGCTCGAGCCCGTTGTAGCGACCCGCCGCGATCAGCGCGCGGCACAGTTCCTCGAGCGACTCGTCGTGGACGCGGTCGTAACCGGCACACACCGCGCGGTACTTGGGCCGGGCCTTGACCTCGCCCCAGAACGCGAACCAGACGGCGATGTTCTTGCGCTGGCAGACCGCCGGTTCGAAGTAGCACTCGACGAAGCGCCTGAGGCGCGAAGCCGGGTCGCTGCCCGCCTCGCTGAGCCCGCGGCGCCAGGTGGACTCGAACTGCTCCGACAGGCTGCGCAATACCGCCGTGAACAGCAGTTCCTTGCTCTCGAAGTACTGGCTGATCGAGCCCACCGCCATTCCGGCGCGCGCGGCAACGTCCTGCACGGTCGCCTCGCGCAGGCCGAGCGTACTGATGCACTCCAACGCGGCGTCCACGAGCTGGGCCTCCCGGCGCTCGCGGCGCAGGTCCCTGCGCCCTGGCCCTTGCAGCACGACGAGCGTCCCGGTCATTGGTCACCAGCCGATATTGATGTGATGAAAAGATATAGAGAAACAGTCATCTAGTCAACAACAATGAATGAATGTTCATTCATAATTGTCTTGACGAGGCGATGGGCGCGGGCCATGCTCCCCTGCCGCCGACCCGTCGGGCGGCCGCTTCGGGAGGCAAGGCAATGACGACCCCGGTTCCAGCAGCAGGCAGGGCATCGCGAACCCGCGCGGCGCGCGTGGCCGAACGCCGTGCGATCCGCCGTTCCGAAGCAGTCCGTCCGGGTCTCCCGGGCGGCGTGTACAAGCCGCTGTCGGAGCACGACCTCACGCGGATTGCCGACACCGCCTTCGCGATCCTCGCCAACATCGGCTTCAGCGCCGTGACGGACGAGATCCGCGACTACGCGCTCGCGAAAGGCGCGCACTTCAACAGCCACGGCCGCTTGTGCTTCCCGCGCGCGCTCGTCGAGGACCTGATCGCCGCGGCCGCGACGGAGATCGTCTACCACGGCCGCGACGCCGAGCGGACCATCCGCTCCGGCGGCAACCGCGTGTACTTCGCCACGTCCGGCGAGGCCGTGCGCTTCGTCGAGCCCGGCACCGGGAAATACCGGCCCTCGACGCTGCTCGACCTCTACGACTTCTTTCGCATGGGCGACTTCCTCGAGCACATCGACTTCTGCGGCCAGCAGGTGGTCGCGACCGACATCTGCGAGGACGCGCGCCTGCATGCGACCAACGTCGCCTACGCCGGCGCGGTCGCGACCAGCAAGCCGTTCAGCATTTCGCTCGCGGATCCCGCCACCGTGCGCGACGTGGAGGCCCTCTGGGACACCGTTCTCGGCGGGACCGGCGCCTTCCGGCGCGCCCCGTTCGCCGCGATCGGCGTGTGTCCGGTCGTGTCACCGCTGCGCTTCGGCGCGGACACGTCCGCGGTCCTGTGCGAGGCGGCCCGGCGCGGACTGCCGGTCAGCGCGTGCACGGCGCCGCAGGCCGGCGCGACCGCGCCGGCGGCGCTCGCTGGCGCACTCGCCCAGTGCACTGCCGAAGCGCTCGCGATCGTGGTGCTCGTGAACCTGATCAACCCCGGTGGACCGGTCGACTTCGGGCCATGGACTTTCGTCTCGGACCTTCGCACCGGCGCCTTCAGCGGTGGCAGCGGCGAGGAGGCGGTGCTGCAGGCCGCGGCCGGCCAGGTGGCGCGGCACTTCGGGCTGCCCGGCATCGTCGCCGCCGGCATGACCGACTCGAAGCGGGCGGACTACCAGGCGGGCTACGAGAAGGGCATGTCGATTGCGCTGTCGGCGCTGTCCGGCAGCAACATGATCTGCGAGTGCGCGGGCATGATGGGCAGCCTCATGGGCTGTTCGCTCGAGTCGATGGTCATGGACAACGACCTGATCGGCGCCGTGCAGCGCTCGCTGCGCGGCATCGAGGTCAACGACGAGACGCTGTCGTACGAGGTCATCGAGCGGACCGTGCTCGGCCCCAACCACTATCTCGGTGCCGAACAGACGCTGTCGCTGATGCAGACCGAGTACCTCTACCCGAAGCTCGGCGACCGCTCGTCGCTGTCCGACTGGGAGTTCCGCGGCTCGCCCGACCTGCTGGCGCTCGCGGCACAGAAGGTCCGCGAGATCATGGGCAGCCACTACCCGGCGCACGTGGATGCCGCGGTCGACGCCGAACTCCGCTCCCGCTACGACATCCGGCTACCCGTCGAACTGCTGCGGCCGGGCAACGAGCGCTGGCCCCGCGCGTGAGCCGCGCGGGCGGCGCCGGCTGGCCACACGCCGCGATCCGACCGACAATGGGGCACCGGTGGGGCCGCTGATCGCCCGGCGCTCCGCCGCCCCACGGCCGCACGGAGTGCCCATGCCTGCCCGCAGACAGCCCTACTTCACGCCCGCGACGTTCCGGTTCCTGCGCTCGCTGAAGCGCAACAACCGCCGCGAGTGGTTCCATGCGCACAAGGATGCGTACGAGGAGCACGTCCGGGCGCCCGCGCTCCGGCTGATTACGGACATCGGCGAGCCGCTGCGCCGGATCAGCCCGCAGCTCGTCGCGAGCCCGCGGGCCGTGGGTGGCTCGCTGTTCAGGATTCACCGCGACACGCGCTTCGCGTCCGACAAGACCCCGTACAAGACGCACGTCGGCATGAGCTTCTACCACGCCGCCACGAAGGCGGTCGCGCGCGGCAGCCTCGGCACCGCGGCGCTCGGCCGGCTCGATGCGCCCGTGCTCTACCTGCACGTCGAGCCGGGATCCTGCTTCACCGGTGGCGGCATCTGGCACCCGCAGCCGGACACGCTGAAGCGCCTGCGGGACTTCCTGATCGACAACCCGCGCAGCTGGAAGAAGGCGACGCGCAGTCCCGCCTTCAAGCGCGTCTTCGAGCTCGGCGGCGAGACGCTGTCGCGACCGCCGCGCGGCTACGATCCCGCGCACGAGCTCATTGCGGACCTCAAGCGCAAGGACTTCATCGCAAGCGCGGACCTTGCGGACACGGACCTGCTGCGGCCGGACCTCGTCAAGGTCCTGATGCAGCGCTTCCGGCTCATGCGGCCGATGCTCGACTGGCTGTGCGCCTCGGTCGAGCTCGAGTTCTGACCGCAGCAGCCCGCGCGCCGATCGGCGGGCGCACGCGGCGCATTTCGGCCCACAATACCGCTCCCGGTCACCGGAGCCCGCCCATGCCCATGTTCCGCGTCCTGTGGCTCGCGCTGGCCGCGCTGTGCGGATTCCGCGCGGGCGCCGCGACCGATCTCGACGCGCCGGCGACGGCGCCGAGCGCCGCACGCGCGACGTTTCCGGAGTACCTCGCGTTCCTCGCGCTGCCAAGCGACTCGCTCGTCGCCGTCGACGTCCAGAAGAATGCCGAGTTCATCGAGCGGGCCTTCGCCAAGCGAGGCTTCGCCACCCGGCAACTCGCCAACGACGGCAAGCCGCTCGTCTACGCCGAGTTCCTCAAGGCACCGGCCGGCGCGCGCACCATCCTCTTCTACATGCACTTCGACGGCCAGCCGGTCGTCGCGGCCGAGTGGTCGCAGCCGGACCCCTGGCAGCCGGTCGTGAAGCAACGCGACGCCGCGGGCCGGTGGCAGGCGGTCGCCACGGATCGACTTTACGCGGAGCCGCTCGACCCGGAGTTGCGCGTCTTCGCGCGCTGCGCGGCGGACGACAAGGCGCCGATCATGATGATGCTCGCGGCGTTCGACGCGCTCGCTGCCGCGGGCGTCACACCGGCCTACAACGTCAAGGTGCTGCTCGATTCGGAGGAGGAGCGCGGCTCGCCGGCGATGGCGGGGGTGGCAGGCGCGCACCGGGAGCTCCTGCGAGCCGACGCGATCGTGATCCACGACGGCCCGCGCCACGCGAGCAACCGGCCGACGCTGGTGTTCGGCAACCGTGGCGTGGCCGAGGTGACGCTCAAAGTGTTTGGGCCACGCGCGCCGCTGCACAGCGGCCACTTCGGCAACTACGTGCCGAACCCGGCCATGCGCCTCGCGCAGCTGCTCGCGTCGATGAAGGACGACCGTGGTCGCGTGCTGGTGAAGGGCTACTACGACCGCATCCAGCTGACGGGCGCCGAGCGCCGGATCCTTGCCGAGGCCGGCGACGACGAGGCGGCGATCCGGCGCCGCGCCGGCATCGCACGTGCGGAAGCGGTCGGCGCGAACTACCAGGAGGCGCTGCAGTACCCTTCGCTCAACGTCCGCGGCCTTGCGTCGGCGTCGGTGGGCGACAAGGCGGCCAACATCGTGCCGCACGTCGCCATCGCGGAGCTCGACCTGCGCACGACTCCCGAAACGCCCCCGGAGTACCTGTTCGGCCTGCTCGAGGCGCACCTGCGCGGCCAGGGTTACCACCTCGTCAGCGGCGAGCCGAGCGACGCCGAGCGGGAGAGCTACGACCGGCTGGCGTCGCTGACGCTGGCCGGCGGTGGCCGCGCGATGCGCACGCCGCTCGACTCGCCGCTGGGTGTGTGGGCGTACGGCGCGCTCGGCGCCACGATACCCGGCGTCACGCCGGTACGCATTCGCATGATGGGCGGCAGCGTCCCCACCGACAGCCTCGTCGAGGCGCTCGGCGCCCCGTTCGTGATCGTGCCGCTCGTCAACGCCGACAACAACCAGCACACGTTCGACGAGAACCTGCGCATCGGCCACTACGTCGACGGCGTGCACACGCTGCTCGTGATGCTGCGCACGCCCTACTGACCGTCGGCACCGCGCCGGCGGCCCGAGCGGCGGCTCTAGGACGCGGTGACGCCGGGCGTCGGGCCGCCGATCACCTTGAGGACCAGCACCGCGCGATTCTGGCCGGAAAAGGTCTCGCGCGCCTCGGCCCTGATGGCATCGAACACCGCATCGAAATCGCCGCGCACCTGCGTGCTCAGCGAGTTGTACTCGAGTGCGAGGCCGGGTCGCCGACCGAGCCGCGCGATGAAGCTCTTGATCGGCGGGATGTAGTCGCCCGTAAGCGGGTACAGGCTGATATCGACGGCGATCTGCATGGGTCCTTCTCCGGTCACTGGCGATGGCGCGGCGCCCGCAGCGGGCGGCCCGCGGCGCAACCTTAGTCTACGGTGGCGCCCGCGCCAACCGCCGCGCGCTCGACCGGGCCGCCGCGAGCGTCTACGCTCGGCCGGCGGCGGTGCCGGCACTCGCGGGCGGCGCCGCGTCGGGAGGTCCATCCATGCGGTCACGTCGCGTCATATCGGTGGTCGGCTGTCACGCCGAGGGCGAAATCGGTGACGTCATCGTCGGCGGCGTCCTGCCGCCCGCGGGCGCGACGCTGTACGAGCAGATGGAGTGCATGCGCCGCGACCATGACGACGTCCGTCGGCTGCTGCTCTGCGAGCCACGCGGCAGCGTGTCGCGGCACGTCAATCTGCTCGTACCTGCAGTCCGCGCGGACTGCCAGATCGGCGCAATCATCATGGAGCCGACGGAGTACGTGCCGAGCTCCGGGTCGAACCTGATCTGCATTGCGACCGTGCTGCTCGAGACCGGAATCCTCCCGATGCAGGAGCCCGAGACGATCGTGCGGATCGAGGTTCCCGGCGGGCCGGTGCGCGCGCGCGCCACCTGCAGCGGCGGCAAGTGCGTCTCGGTCGAGATCGAGAACGTCCCGGCCTTCGTCGACCGGCTCGGTGCGACCCTGGAGGTCGCTGGCCTTGGGACGGTCGTCGCCGACATCGCGTACGGCGGGATGTTCTACGCGATCGTCGATGGCACGACGCTCGGCTTCCGGGTGGCGGCGGACGAGGCCCGCGAGCTCGCCGTCGCCGGCGAGCAGATCCGCCGCGCGGCGCGCGAGCAGCTCGAGGTCGTGCACCCGGAGAACGCGGCGATCCGCGGCGTCTCGATCGTGCAGCTCAACCGGCCGTTCGCCGGAGTCGGCGAGGTCTCGGTCAATACCTGCATCGTGGCACCCGGTCGCTCCGACCGCAGCCCGACTGGCACGGGCACGGCGGCACGGATGGCGGTGCTGCGTGCCCGCGGCCTGATGCAGGTCGGCGACTCGATGACACACGCCTCCCTGATCGGTTCGACGTTCCGCGGTCGCATCCTTGGCGACACGCGGGTCGCCGGCCGCGCGGCGATCCTGCCGTCGATCACCGGTCGCGGCTGGCTCACCGGCTTTCACCAGTACCTGCTCGACGCCGACGACCCGTACCCCCAGGGCTACGTGCTGGCCGACACGTGGGGCATCACCGGCTCCGTCGAGCAGTGAGCCGCGGGCGGCGCCCGCGACGCTAGTGGATCACGCGGCCGACGCCGATGCCGCGCGGGTCGGGCGCGGCGATGGCACCCTCAGAGGTCACCTCGACCGCCTCGATGTCGCCGTTGAATCCCTGGTTCTCGAAGCGGTAGCCGCGCGCCTCGAGCGCCTGCCGGGTCGGCGCATCGAGTCCGCGATAGGGCTCCTCGAAGATCGTGTCGGACGGCAGCAGCTGGTGGTGGACGCGCGTCGCCGCGACGGCCTCGGCGAGCGGCAGCCGGAAATCGTGCCAGTCGTTGATGACCTGGAACACGGACGTGAAGATCCGCGAGCCGCCTGGCGTGCCGATCACGAGCACCACCTTGCCGTCGCGCGTGAGGATCGTCGGCGCCATCGACGACAGCGGCGTCTTGCCCGGCGCAATGGCGTTGGCATCACCGCCGACCACACCGTAGAGGTTCGGGGCACCGGGCTTGACCGAAAAATCGTCCATCTCGTTGTTGAGCAGGAAGCCGGCGCCGGTCACGACTACCGCGGCGCCGAAGTCGTCGTTGAGCGTATAGGTGTTCGAGACCGCGTTGCCCCAGCGGTCCACGACGGAGAAGTGCGTCGTATTGTGGTGCTCGGCGAGCCCGGGTCCGACGGTCGCGGTCGGCGTGGGACGCTCCGTGCTGACCTGCCGCGCGCGCGCGGCGAGGTAGTCGTCGTCCACGAGGCGCGCGACGGGAACCGGGTAGAAGTCCGGGTCGCCCAGGTACTCGGCACGGTCCGCGAACACCGGCTTTTCCAGTTCGGCCAGCAGGTGCACGTACTGCGCCGAATTGAGCGGCACGCCGGTGAACAGCGGCGCGATCGTCGCCTTCATCTTGAGCAGCGAGACCAGCGCGATGCCGCCGGAGCTCGGCGGCGGCGCCGTAATGATCCGTAAGCCGGCCCAGTCCGCCTCGAGCGGCGCGCGCCACACGGCGCGGTAAGCCGCGAGGTCGTGCGCGGTCACGAGGCCGTGGTCGCGCGCCATCTGCGAGACGATCAGGCGCGCCGTTTCGCCGGCGTAGAATCCTCGGATGCCGCCGCGGGCGATCCGCTCGAGGGTCGCTGCCAGCTCCGGCTGGCGCAGCGCAGCGCCGGGCGTGACCGCGCCGAAATACGTCGCGAAATTCGTCCGGCCGCGGAGTGCCTTGATGGTGTCGGTCTTGCGCTCGCTGAGCTGCTCGCTCGCGACGAACCCTTCCCGGGCGTAGCGGATTGCGGGCTCGACGAGCCTCTTCCAGGGCAGCACGCCGAAGCGGTGGTGCAGCTGCCAGAGGCCCATGACCGTCCCGGGCACCGCCACCGCACGGGCGCCGACGGTGCTCGCGTCCGGAATGACGTCGCCCTTCGCGTCGAGATACATCGCGGCCGACGCGGCGGCCGGAGCGCGCTCGCGGTAGTCGAGGAAATATGGTTTGCCCTTGAAGTAGACGGTCGCGAACCCGCCGCCGCCGAGGTTGCCGGCCTCGGGATACGTCACGGCAAGCGTGAAGTCGACCGCGACCGCGGCATCCACCGCGTTGCCGCCCGCCTTCAGCACCTCTTCGGCAGTGTCCGCTCCGTAGCGGTCGGGCGAAGCGATTGCGCCGACGTAGGCGCCTGCGAGGCCGGGAACGAGCAGCAGTAGCGCCGCGGCCGCCCCGAGGAGCGCGCGCAGCGAGCGTCCGACGTCTCGCCGGGCGGGTGTTGTCGGGCCGGAGCGGTCGATGGTGGTGTTCATGCGGGGTCCCGGTGCACGGTGGCAGGTGAGAATGCGGGAAGGCAGATGGAGATGTAGTCCGCGCCTTCGGGCCCGGGTGTCGAGTACCGCACCCATTCGCCCGCGCGCGTCGAGACGGCCTGGCCGGCGAGGACCTCGAGTTCCGCGCCATCCTCCGACTCCACGTGCAGGCTGCCCCGCAGCACGAGCGTGTATTCGTCGAAATCGGGACGCTGGCCTGGCTCGCGCCAGCCCGGCGGGCTGAGCATCCTGGCGAGGCTGACGGCGGCCGTGCCGCTGTTGACCCTGCCGACATACTCCTCGATCCGCTTCGGCTTCGTGCCGGCAGCGGCGATGACGGTCGGGACCGGAATGAGCGTCGGCATCGTCACGGCTCCTGCATGGGCGGCGCGGCCCGGGCGTGGGTCACTTCCCGGCCGAGTAGCCGAAGTCGATCGACAGCGTCGTGCCCGTGATCGGCAGTGCATCGGGCCGCGACAGGAACTCGATGAGCGCGGCGATCTCGTCCGGCTTGATGAAGCGGGCCCGCTTCGGCCCCTGCGGGTAACCGGCGAGCAGTCGCTTGAAATAGCCCGCCGGGTCGCCGCCGCCGTACGTGTTCGCCTGGAAATCCAGCATCGGGCTTGCGACGTCGCCCGGACAGACGGCGTTGACGCGCACGCCGTCGGGCGCGAGTTCGAGCGCGAGCGCCTTCGTGAACAGTGCGACCGCGCCCTTCGAGGCGCAGTAGGCGGCCGCACCCGTATTGCCCTGCAGGCCGGCGTCGCTCGACAGATTGATGACGAACCCCTCGCTCGCCTTGAGGTGCGGGATCGCCGCCGCCGTCGTGAAGTAGAGGCCCTTCACGTTGACGTCGAAGACAACGTCGAAATCCTCCTCGCTGGTCTCGGCAGTCGGCCCCTCGCGCCAGACGCCGGCGGCGTTCACGAGCCCGTCGAGGCGCCCCATCGTCTCGGCGGCCCAGGCGACGACGTCGGCGCACGCGGCCCGGCGCCGGAGATCCGCCGTGCGGAACGGCGCCCCGCCCGCCTCGGCAGCGACGCCCGCGAGTGGCGCCTCGGCGAGGTCCGTCAGCACCGGCCGCCAGCCCGCGGCCGCGAACCGCCGCGCGACGGCACCCCCGATGCCGCCGCCCGCCCCGGTGACGAGTACCACCTTGCCGGAATGGGTCATGCCTTGCTCTCGATGATGCTGTTGCCGCCGTCGACGACGACGAGCTGCCCGGTGACGTACGACGCGCCGTCGGAGCAGAGGAATGCGATCGCGGCCGCGACCTCGGCGGCGGTCCCCGACCGGCCGAGCGGGCTGGCGGTCCCGGCACGCTGCTCCTCCTCGGTCTGCGACCCGGTCGCGATCCAGCCCGGCGCGACGGCGTTGACCGTGATGCCCTGACGGGCGACCTCGAGGCACAGCGATCGCGTCATGCCGAGCAATGCGGCCTTGGCGGCGGCGTAGGCGCTGTCGCGGGCGACGCCGGCCACGGCCCCGGTCGTCGAGGACACGTTGACGATACGTCCCCAGCCCGCGGCGACCATCGCCGGCAGGCACGCGCGGGTGACGAGGAAGGCGGTCGTCAGGTTGCGCTCGAGCACCGTCTGCCAGAGGTCGAGCGACATGTCCTGCAGCGGCACCTGGGCGTCGATCGCCCCGAGCACCGCCATCCCGGCATTGTTGACGAGCACGTCGACGCGGCCCACCGCCGCGACGAGGCGCGCGACCTGGTCGGGCTCGGTGAGGTCCGCGACGTACCCGCTCGCGACATGGCCGCTCGCGGCGAGCGCCCGGACCCGTTCGTGAATCCGCTCCGTCGTCGAGGTCAGGGCCACGCGGTAGCCGGCGCGACCGAGCGCCTCGGCCGTCGCGAAGCCGATACCCGCCGGGCTGCCGGCGCCCGTAACCAGGGCGGTTCGCTCGGGTGCTAGCGTCATTCGAAGGCCTCTTCGGAAACCGGGCAAGCGATTATAGGGGCTCGGCCATCCGGCCCGCCGGCGCCTTCCGGCGCCGCGGATTCATGAGAGGATCCCGACCGAGCCGCCCCGCCACCGTCCGAGACCGCCATGGCAGACCGCCCGAACATCCTGATCCTGATGGCCGACCAGCTGACCGCCGGGGCCCTCGCAGCCTACGGCGGCCGGGTGGCGAAGACCCCCCACATCGACCGCCTCGCCGCCGAAGGCGTCGTGTTCGAGTCCTTCTACTGCAACAGCCCGCTCTGCGCGCCATCGCGGTTCTCGTTCATGGCCGGCCAGCTGCCGTCACGCATCGGCAGCTACGACAACGCCGCCGAATTCCCGGCCGACGTTCCGACCTTCGCCCACTACCTGCGCGACGCCGGCTACCAGACCGCGCTCGCCGGCAAGATGCACTTCTGCGGTCCGGACCAGCTGCACGGCTTCGAGGAACGCCTGACCACCGACATCTACCCGGCGGACTTCGGCTGGACGCCGGACTGGACCCGCTTCGAGGATCGTCCGGGCTGGTACCACACGATGGATTCGGTCACACAGGCAGGCCCCTGCACCCGGACCAACCAGATCGATTTCGACGACGAGGTCGTCTACGCCTCCCGCCAGAAACTCTTCGACATCGCGCGCGGCAAGGATCGGCGCCCCTTCTGCCTGGTCGCCTCGATGACCCACCCGCACGACCCGTACGTCGTGCCGGATGCGTACTGGAACCGCTACCGGGACGAGGAGATCGATCTGCCACGGGTCTCGATCCCGGAACCGCAGCAGGATCCGCACTCGCGACGCGTGCGCCACGTGATCGGCCTCGGGCTCCAGACTCCGACCGAGGCACAGGTGCGCGCGGCGCGACGCGCGTACTACGGCGCGGTGTCCTACGTCGACGACCAGATGGGCTCGCTCGTCGCCACGCTCAAGGCCGCGCGGCTCGACCGGAACACGGTGATCCTCGTGATCGCCGACCACGGCGACATGCTCGGCGAGCGCGGCCTCTGGTACAAGATGAACTTCTTCGAGCCCGCCTGCCGGATCCCGCTGATCGTGCATGCGCCGGGACGTTACGCGCCGCGTCGCGTGGCACAGCCGGCATCGCTCCTCGACCTGTTGCCGACGCTCGCCGAACTCGGCGCCGGCGGGACACCGGCGTACGCCGCGCCGCCCGGTGGCCGCAGTCTCGTGCCGGCGCTCGAGGGCGGCAGTGGCCCGGGCGAGGTCATCGGCGAGTTCCTCGGTGAGGGCGCGATCGCGCCGATCGTCATGATCCGCCGCGACCGCTACAAGTTCGTCCACTCGCCGGTCGACCCCGACCAGCTGTACGACCTCGGCGCCGACCCGGACGAGCGCGTGAACCTGGCGGCGCACCCCGAACACGCCGACCGGGTCGCGGAGTTCCATGCCGAGGTCGGGCGGCGCTGGGTACTGCCGGAACTGCACGAGGCGGTGCTCGCGAGCCAGCGGCGCCGGCGCTTCGTCTATGCGGCGCTGCGCAGGGGCCGCTATCAGCCTTGGGACCACCAGCCGATTCGGGATGCCAGCCGTCTCTATATCCGCAATGACCAGGAACTCAACGATCTGGAGGCGATGGCGCGCTTTCCGCGGTTGGGCTGACGCCCGCGCCGCGCTCGCCGCGCTCGCGATCCTCCTGCCGGGCCTCGCGACCGCCGCGGCGGCGGAGCCCGAGTCGTGCCGCGCGGTGCGCATGGCCGACGTCGGCTGGACCGACGTCACCGCGACGACCGCGGTGCTGTCGCGCGTGCTCACGGACCTCGGCTACCGGCCGCAGACGACGCTGCTGTCGGTGCCGGTGACCTTCGCGGCGATGAAGGCGCGCAACATCGACGTGTTCCTCGGCAACTGGATGCCGGCGCAGACCAACGACCGGCGGCCCTACCTCGCGGACGGGTCGATTGAGGTCGTGCGGACGAACCTGGTCGGCGCGAAGTACACGCTCGCGGTGCCCGCCTATACCTACGACGCCGGCCTCAGGGACTTCGCCGACATCCGGCGCTTCGGCGCCGCGCTCAAGCATGCGATCTACGGGATCGAGGCCGGCAACGACGGCAATCACCACGTCCTGACGATGATCCAGAGGAACGACGCCGGCCTCGGCGCGTTCCACCTGGTCGAGTCGAGCGAGCAGGGCATGCTCGCCGAGGTCGCGCGCGCCGTCGCGGCACACGAGCCGATCGTGTTCCTCGCGTGGGACCCGCATCCGATGAACATGCGCTTCGACCTGAGGTACCTGACCGGCGGCGACGCGACCTTCGGCCCGAACTTCGGCGGCGCGACCGTGCTGACGCTGGTGCGCACCGGCCTGCTCGCCGCGTGCCCGAACCTCGGACGCCTGCTGCGGAACCTCGAGTTCACACCGCGCGGCGAGAGCGAGATCATGCTGTCGATGGTCGAGCAGCACGCGAGCCCGGAAGACGCCGCGAGCGGCTGGCTCGCGGCGCACCCGGGGATCCTGGCGCAATGGCTCGCGGGCGTCTCGACCTTCGAAGGGCGCCCCGCCGGCGGTGCCGCAGTCGCCGCGCCGACGCGACCGGGGCACGGGTTCGAGCGGCAGCTCGCGGCCCGCAAGATCCCGATGGGCGACGCCATCGCCAGCGGAATCGACTGGACGAAGCGCCACGGCGCGCCCCTGTTTGGCGCGATCACGACCGCCGCGAACGCACTCGTCGGCAGCTGCAACCGACTGCTGGGGGCGGTCCCGGCGCCACTCCTGATCCTCGCGGCGGCGGCCTTGGCGTGGTTGCTGCAGCGCTCGCTGCCGCTCGCGGCCTTCGTCGCCGCGGCACTGCTCTTCATCCTGAATCAGGGCTACTGGCAGCAGACCCTCGAGACACTGACCCTCGTGCTGGTGGCCGCGCTGGTCGCAACGCTGATCGGCGTCCCGCTCGGCATCGCGACGGCGCGACGGCCGCGCCTGCACGCAGCCCTCCGCCCGGTCCTAGACCTCATGCAGACGCTGCCGACGTTCGTCTACCTGATCCCGACGCTGGTGCTGTTTGGCCTCGGCGTCGTGCCGGCGCTCGTCTCGACAGTCGTCTTTGCGCTGCCGTCGCCGATCCGGCTCACCCATCTCGGCATCACCGGCGTGCCGCGGGCCCTGGTCGAGGCGGGCGAGGCCTTCGGCGCATCGCGCTGGCAACTGCTCTACAAGGTGGAACTGCCGAGCGCGGCGCCGCTCATCTTCGCCGGTATCACCCAGTGCATCATGCTGAGCCTGTCGATGGTCGTGATCGCCGCACTCGTCGGCGCCGGTGGCCTCGGGGTGCCCGTGGTCCGCGCCCTCAACACGGTTCAGGTCGGCATGGGATTCGAGGCCGGTCTCGCAATCGTGCTGCTCGCCGTGATCCTCGACCGGGTCACGCGCATCGGACGCAGCGACCGGCGCTGACAAGCGACGCCCGGTAGGTAGACGCGGAGCGTGCGGCGCGCGGCCGGAACGGTTACGCTGCCGGCGCCGCCCCGGGTCGCGGGCTGGCTGAACGAGCACAGCCCACGCCATGAATGTCTTCGCCCGGATCTACTACTCGCTGAGCAAGGCCTGGAAGGCCGTCCGGCTCTATCTCGTGATCGCCGGTCCCGGCATCGTCGTGATGGTCGCGGACAACGACGCGGGCGGCATCACGACCTACGCCGCGACTGGCGCCAAGTACCAGTACGCGCTGATTTGGTTCCTGCTGATCCTCATCCCGGTCGCCTACTACGTGCAGGAGATGACGGTCCGGCTCGGCGCGGTCACGAAGCGCGGGCACGCCGAGGCCATCTTCGACAGCTTCGGGGCATTCTGGGGCTG
>Ga0265328_10000204_pt1 | contig 27596 bp, 25 predicted proteins | sample 41624metaG_FD_202086 | JGI IMG/M metagenome (GOLD analysis project Ga0265328, IMG submission 202086) | Rhizosphere microbial communities from Carex aquatilis grown in University of Washington, Seatle, WA, United States - 4-16-24 metaG | ecosystem: Host-associated > Plants > Roots > Rhizosphere...
CCTGCGCATCAACGGCGCCTGGGACGCCTATTGGCGGAACCTCGCCCAAAAACCCGACGCCGCCAACGACAACGCCCCCAAATCAAAAAACCACGCCGCTTGACCGCACAACTTTGGTTCGCACCCCTCGTCATGCCGGCTGTTGAACCAGATGTGGAACAGTTCATAGAGACAATAAGGCGACTCCAGATATTTGCGGCTCAAGATCACGAAAATCCGCTCGCCCTTGCCGATGTCCTTCATGAAGCGCGAGAGGCTGTCGCCGACGTTGATCGCGTCTATGTCACGGATGATCGGCTCCCCGCGCGCTTTCGCTTTGGCGCAGAGGTCGTCGACGAATTTTTCGCGCGGCGCGCCGTCGACCACTTCCCGCCAAGCGTAAGAGACGTAAGAGGCGCGGGCGGCAAGCGGCGGCGCGCCGATGGCGAGCGGCTTTTCCTTCGGCTCCCCCGGCGCTTCCTCATGCATCCGCGTCGCCGCATGCGCGGGCGCCTCGCGCGGGACGAGGCCGATGCGGTCTTGTTCTTCCTCGACGATTTTTTGCAGCCGCGCCATCAGTTCCGCGGCCCGCCCGTCGCGCGTGCGCAGCACGATGCGGCCGCTCCAGCCTGAGTCCATCTGCTCTTCGATCAGCGCGACGGCGCGCATTTGTGTTTCAAAGAAGCAGAGCCCGCCTTGCCAATAGACCGCATTGACGCCCGCCATGCCGCCGATGCGCGAGGTGACGGCGCGGATGAGGCAGGGATGCAGAAGCTCATAGGCGTAGACCGCCGGCGCGATCTCCTCGCCGCCGCGCCAGAGCGCGTCCAGTTCGTTTTGTATCTTTGCTTTTTTCGGCAGAAGCTCGGGCGCCGCATATTCGGCTTCGATCCCCCGTCGCTCATCGCCTTGGCGCAGCACGAAACAGACGCCGCAGGATTTCATCATGCCGAGAAACAGCTGCTGCTCTTGCGACGCATGCTCGCGCCAGACGAGAGACGCCAGCAGCGGCCGGGTGAAGCGGCCCTTGGCCTGGCGCAATTGCGTATAGCAATCCTTGCGGTTGAAGACGGCGTAGACCGCCTCCAGCGCCCAGCTTTGATCGAGAATGATGCGGTCGCCGAACAGCCCCTCGCGATAGAAGACGACCCCGGCGTTGTGCAGAAAAGCGAGCAGATATTTGGGTTCGCTGACCAGCCGCTCTTCTTCGCAGATGCGACGAAATTCTTCCTGTTCGATCCAGCGGTGGCGCTTGTCGTGCTTGTCGCGATGCGCGTCTTCGTCGCGCAGCGCCTCCAGCCGCAGTTTGACGCGATGGCGCGAGGCGCCGATCATGGCGACGCCCTCGCTCTCGTGCAGATAAGCGACGGCCTCGGCGAGTTTTTCCCTCAAAGTCGCAAGGCCGCGGTCGGTGCGCGCGGAGAAGTCGATGCGCTGGCGAAAGCCGTCGTTGAAGGCCTGGCGCAGCGCTTCCTCGCCGACGGGACAGACATGTTCGTCGCGAAAACTGTCGCAGCGCGTCTGCACGATCAGCGCGGCGAGAGTCTTGCCGCCGAGATGGCGCACGTAATCCACCCAATAGCGCAGCGGATGATTGCGGAAGATCATGCCGCCATGTTCATGCGTTCCGCGCGCTTCGAACTCCTGCGTCCAGACCAGCAGGAAGAGCGCATTGGCGCGCAAAAACAGCGCATGCGCGCCGTGATAAATGTCCTGCCCGCCGAAATCCCATATGTGCAGCCGCGCCGGCTCTTGGCCTGCGGCGAGCGGCAGTTTCAACGTCTCGACGACGATCCCATGCGTGGAGTCGGCCTCCGCCTCGAAAGGCGCGCCGCGCAGCCGGTTGCACAGCTGCGTCTTGCCGATGCGGCCATTGCCGAGCACCATCAGCTTGACGTCGCCGCAGGGGACGCCGCCCGCGGCGAGGTCTTGGAAATGGGCGCGGGCGGCGGGGAGGCAGTTGTCGCTTGAGTCTTGCGAGAGAACTTCGGCGGGGACGCCTTTGACGCGCCCGCCATAGAGAAACAATTCGTGAGACGCCGGCGCATCGAGGAACCATTTCGGGAACGCGTCGAGGACTAGTCCGTGGCACCACAATGTCTTTAGCTTCGCGAGGCCGTGCAGCGGCGCGAGGTCGCTGACACTCGTTCCGGAGCAATTGAGCGTTTGCAGGGCGGCGAGGCCGTGCAGCGGCGCGAGGTCGCTGACTTGCGTGTAAGAGCAATTGAGCATTTGCAGGGCGGCGAGGCCGTGCAGCGGCGCGAGGTCGCTGACTTCGGTTTCGGAGCAATGGAGCGTTTGCAGGGCGGCGAGGCCGTGCAGCGGCGCGAGGTCGCCGACTTGCGTGTTGTAGCAATTGAGCGTTTGCAGGGCGGCGAGGCCGTGCAGCGGCGCGAGGTCGCTGACTTTCGTGACGGAGCAATTGAGTGATTGCAGGGCGGCGAGGCCGTGCAGCGGCGCGAGGTCGCTGACTCTCGTTCCGGAGCAATCGAGCGTTTGCAGGGCGGCGAGGCCGTGCAGCGGCGCGAGGTCGCTGACTTTCGTTCCGGCGCAATCGAGCGTTTGCAGGGCGGCGAGGCCGTGCAGCGGCGCGAGGTCGCTGACTTTCGTTCCGGAGCAATCGAGCGTTTGCAGGGCGGCGAGGCCGTGCAGCGGCGCGAGGTCGCTGACTTGCGTAAAGGAGTAATCGAGCGTTTGCAGTTTGCAAAAAATTTTTATGGGCGAGAGGTCGTCGACCGTCGCATTGCCCAGCCACAAAGCGCATAAGTTTGGGAGTTCGGACAAGGCGTCGAACATGGGCCCGACGACATTGGCGCCGATGCCTGCGGCGGCTTCTCGCCATTCGCCCTTCTCGTCGAGCCAGTTTGCGCCCAGGTTCACTCTGCGCAGATGCGTCAGCCCGAGAATCTCCTCCGGCAATTGCTCCAGCCCGAGCATGCCCAGATCGAGAAAGCCCGTCTTTTTCTCGGCCTCGCGGCGGATGCGCTCCAGCGCGATTCCCCATCCATCCCCTTGCGTCATCGTCCCGCCGCCAAAAGCGCTTGAAATCGCGGCGCGCTTAAGCCGAAAGGCGGGTGGGGGACAAATGGCGGGGTTGGGGAAGCGGCGAGGTGGGTTGGGATTCGCGGCGGCCCATCCGACCCGGCTGCGCCGGGCCACCTTCTCCCGCAAGCGGGAGAAGTGACGCGCCCTGGTTTTTTGTTTCTGTAACCAAATGAAATTCAGGTTGAATCCTGCGGCGCGCGCTCCTTCTCCCGCTCTGCGGGAGAAGGTGGCCCGGCGAAGCCGGGTCGGATGAGGGCCGCCGCGGCTCCCAACGACGCCTCATTCTTCGCCCTCCTGCGCCGCCTGCTGAACGAGCCGATAGACCTTCTGGGCGTCGTCGATCGCGATGAACTGCATCACCGGATCGAGCGACGGCGTCATATAGGCGAAGCCGTTGTTTTGCGCCCAGATCGTGGGCTGCGCGCCGAAACGTATCGTGCCGCGTCCGTCGGACCTCATGGTGAGGGCGATCTCCTGCGCCTGGCGCAGATTCATCGCCGAGAATTTGGCGAAAGGTTTCGTGCGCGAAATCAGCGCGCGCTTGTTGGTGACCGCATAGCGCAGCCCGCCCCGCACCCAGGCGTCGACGAAAAATCGCCCGGCGACGAAATAGAGGCCGATCAGCACGAAAGGGATTCCGAACAGTTTCATGAAATCCGGAGATTTCGGCGAGGAGGCGACCATCCCCTCCCAAAAAAAGGCGAAACCGCACCAAAACAGGCTGAAGGGCACGAGGAACCAGTCGCGCGACGTGAGAAGCACGCCCTGCGCCGGCCGTCCCGTCCAGAGAATCTTTTCGCCCTTCAGCAACTGGTTTTGGAAATCCGACATGAGGACGCCTTCGCTGCGCGAAAACTCAATCCTTGGCGCGCTCCACGTAAGCCCCGTCCTCCGTCTGCACCACGACGCGCGTGCCGGTTTGGATGTGCGGCGGGACCATGATGCGGGCGCCGTTGGTGAGTTTGGCCGGCTTGTAGGAGGAAGAGGCCGTCTGGCCCTTCATCGCCGGCTCGGTCTCGGTGATCTCCAGCGTCACGCGCGCCGGCAATTGGATGGCGACGGCGACGCCGTTGAACATCGACAGGATGCAGACCATGTTCTCCTGCAGCCATTGCGCCTGATCGCCGACGACGTCCTTCGTCACCGCGACCTGCTCGAAATTTTCCTGGTTCATGAAAGTGTAGCCGTCGTCGTCGGCGTAGAGATAGGTGAAATCCTGATCCTCGACGAAGGCGCGCTCGACCTGCTCGGTCGTCTTGTAGCGGTCGGTGGTCTTCACGCCGTCGGAGATGCGGCGCATGTCGATCTGCGTCGTCGGCGTGCCCTTGCCGGGGAAAAAGCTTTCCGCGCTCAAGACCACATAGAGCTGACCGTCGTCACGCTCGAGAATGTTGCCCTTGCGGATCGAACTGGCGATGACTTTCACGGTTGACTGTCCTTAGCATTGCTGGCGCCGGCCCGCATGCTATGAACGGACCCGCTGTTCGCGTGCGGCTTAAAACCACACTTCGCCCCAAGGGGCAAATGCTCGGGCGCCGCGCGGCGCGCCATAAATCCGGAACGCCACGAAATGACGCAGGCTTCGCCCTGGTGGGACAAAAAGGTTTACGCCGACCGCAAGCCCTTTTTGAAGGCGCGCGCGGCCATTGGCGCGGCGATTCGGCAGTTTTTCGCCAGCGAGAAGTTTTGCGAGGTGGAAACCGCCGCGCTCCAGCTGTCCGGCGGCAACGAGCCGCACATCTCGACCTTCGGCGTCGACCTTCTCGGCCAGGACGGCGCTTCGAGCCGGCTTTATCTGCATTCCTCGCCGGAATTCGCCTGCAAGAAACTGCTGGCGGCGGGCGAGGAGCGGATTTTCACCTTCGCCCGCGTGTTTCGCAACCGCGAGCGCACAGCGCTGCACCATCCCGAATTCACCATGCTGGAGTGGTATCGCGCCGGGGCGCCGCTCTCGCGCGTCGTCGAGGATTGCGCCGGCCTGTTGACCGCGGCGGCGCAGGCGGCCGGGACCGACAGCTTCTTTTGGCGCGACCGAATGGCCGCCGCCTTCGAGGAGCCGGAAGCGCTGAGCGTTTGCGAGGCCTTCGAGCGCTACGCCAACATCGATCTTCTGGCGCTGCTCGGCGACCGCGACGGCCTCGCAAGGGCGGCGGCGCGCGACGGGCTGCGCGTTTCGGCGGACGACGGCTGGTCCGACCTGTTCAGCAAGATTTTGAGCGAGAAGGTCGAACATTGCCTCGGCCGCGGGCGCGCGACGATTCTGCTCGACTATCCGGCGAGCGAGGCGGCGCTGGCGCGGGTGAAGCCGGACGACCCGCGCTTCGCCGAGCGTTTCGAGCTTTATCTGTGCGGCGTCGAGATCGCCAATGGATTTGGCGAATTGACCGACGCGGCCGAACAGCGCCGCCGTTTCGAGGAGGCGGAAGCGCGCCGGAAATCGCTTTACGGCGAGACGCGCCCGCTCGACGAAGATTTCTTGGCTGCGCTGGCGGTGACGCCGCCGGCGAGCGGCGTCGCGCTCGGCTTCGACCGGCTGGTGATGCTGGCGGCGGGGGCGACGCGCATCGAGCAGGTTTTGTGGACGCCGGTGGCGGAGCGCGGGACGGCGTCTTGATCGTGGTCTCGTTCTCGAACATGGAGCGCAGCGGATGAAAATTCTGGTGATCGGCGCGTCGCGCGGCATTGGCCTCGAGACCGTGAAGGCTGCGCTGGAGCGCGGGCATGAGGTGACGGCGCTGCTGCGCGATCCGGCCAAATTGGCGCTGGAGCATCCGGGCCTGCGCAAATTGCGCGGCGATGTCGGCAGCGCCTCGGACGTGGCGGCGGCGCTCGCCGGGCAAGACGCCGTCTGCACTTGCGTCGGGATCTCTCCGACGCGCAAGCCCGTCGAGATTTTTTCGCGCGGCGCGCGCAACGTGCTGGCGGCGCTGGAGGGCGCGCCGGGGACGAAACTCGTCTGCGTCACCGGCGTCGGCGCGGGCGAGAGCCGCGGCCATGGCGGTTTTCTTTACGACAAGATTTTCCAGCCGCTCTTGCTCGCGACGATCTATGCCGACAAGGACCGCGAGGAGGCGCTGGTCAAAGCCTCCAAGGCCGAATGGCTGATCGTGCGGCCAGGCTTTCTGACCAACGGGCCGAAGACCGGAAAATACCGGGCGATCGTCGGCCTTTCGGGCGTGACCGCCGGCAAAATCTCGCGCGCCGACGTGGCGGATTTCATCCTGAACCAGTTGGAGACGCCGACGCTGTTCAAACTGGCGGCTTTACTGACCTATTGACGCGCGAGACGACCAACTGCGCGCATGGACCTCGGTCGCGGGGAGGCGTGGCGAGACATCGGGTGAAAACCGCCCCCGAGGCTTCCTTGCCAAGCCCAAAATTTTAAACTAAGTCAAATAAACCAAGTCTGGAGAGCGCAGATGCGCACCTTCAACATCCACGAAGCCAAAACCCAGTTGTCGCGTCTCGTCGAGCAGGCCGCCAAGGGGGAGTCCTTCATCATCGCCAAGGCGGGGAAACCGCTGGTGAAGGTCACGCCTCTCGAAGCGCCCACGGGCGCCAAAATGCGTCGTATCGGCTTCATGAGCGGCCAATTTTCCGTTCCCGACGATTTCGACAGCATGGGATCCGCCGAAATCGAGCGCCTCTTCGCTGGCGACGAATGAAATTGCTCCTGGATACGCATCTTCTCATATGGGTGGCGATCAAGCCGGGCAAACTGCCTCCGATAGCCCGGGCGCTGATCGACGACCCAGACAATCTGCCGATGTTCAGCGCCGCCAGCCTTTGGGAGATCGCGATCAAGAGGGCCTTGGGCCGCGACGATTTCGACGTCGACGCCCGTGCGCTTCGCCACAACCTGCTCCACAACGGATATTCGGAACTGCCGATCGACGGGGAGCACGCCGTCGCCGTCGATGCGCTGCCGGCGATCCACAAGGATCCCTTCGACCGAATTCTCATCGCGCAGGCGATCGTCGAAAGCATAACGCTGCTGACGGCGGACGCGATCGTCGCGCGCTACCCTGGACCGATCCGCAAATTATGACCGGAGCGAGAGATGCGACGCTGAGGTCGCTGGACGCCCTCGTCGGCGCCGAACTGCTGCCGCGGGCCGAAGCGCCCGCGCTGCGCGGCGTCGAAGCCCGCTATTCCATCGCGGTCCCGCCCCAAATGGCCGCGCTGATCGACCGCGCCGATCCGAACGATCCCATCGCCCGGCAATTTCTGCCCGACGCGCGCGAATTGGACACGACGCCGGCCGAGCTCGGCGACCCCATCGGCGACGACGCGCACAGCCCCGTTCCCGGCCTCGTGCACCGCTACCGCGACCGGGTGCTGCTGAAGCTCGTCGCGGTGTGTCCGGTCTATTGCCGCTTCTGCTTTCGCCGCGAGACGGTCGGCAAGAGCGGCGCGCTGGACGCCGCCGCCGTCGCCACGGCGCTGGATTACGTCGCCGCGCATGAGGAGATCTTCGAGGTCATCCTCACCGGCGGCGATCCGCTCGCCGCCTCGCCCCGCCGCCTGCGCGAGGTCGCGACGCGGCTCTCGGCCATCTCGCATGTAAAACTGCTGCGCGTGCACACGCGCGCGCCGACCGCCGCGCCGGAACTCGTCTCGCAAGAACGTCTCGACGCGCTGCAAGCCGCCGGCAAGCGGCTTTACGTCGCGCTCCACGTCAATCACCCGCGCGAACTTTTCGCCGACGCCCGCGAAGCGCTTGCGAAACTGCAAGGCGCCGGCGCGCAACTGCTGTCGCAAACCGTGCTGCTTTCGGGCGTCAACGACGATGTCGCGACGCTCGAGACGTTGATGCGGACTTTAGTGGAGCTTGGAATAAAACCCTATTATCTGCACCATCCCGATCTCGCCAAGGGCACGGCGCATTTTCGTCTGCCGCTGGCGCGCGGGCGCGAAATCTACGCGGCGCTGGCGCAAAACCTCTCCGGTCACGCGCTGCCGCGTTACGTGCTCGACCTCCCCGGCGGCTTCGGCAAGATCCCGGTCGAGGGCCCGCATCTCGAAGCGATGCCCGGCGGCGGCTGGAGCGCGCGCGACCGTTTCGGAACCCGGCGCGTCTACAAGGACGACGCCGGGCGCGCCCAAATGCCGGCTTGACTTCCCTGCCCCCGCCCGCCAGTTTCCGCGCGCCTTCCGCACGGCGGCGGACCCCATGATTTTCCGGGAAAAACGAAACGCATGCGCTCCTACTTCGACTTCGAAAAACCCGTCGCCGATCTCGAGACCAAGGTCGAGGAGCTGCGCCAGCTCGCCAGCAAGGGCGACGCCGTGTCGATCTCCGAGGAGCTGAACAAGCTCGAGGCCAAGGCGGCGAAGGCGCTGACCGACCTCTACGCCACGCTGACGCCCTGGCAGAAGATCCAGGTCGCGCGCCATTCCGAGCGCCCGCATTTTTCCGATTACGTGCGCCAGCTGGTCACGGATTTCACCCCGCTCGCCGGCGACCGCGCCTTCGGCGAGGACGAGGCGATCGTCGGCGGCTTCGGACGCTTTCGCGGCGAGGCGGTCTGCGTGATGGGCCAGGAAAAGGGCTCCGACACGCAGAGCCGCCTGAAACATAATTTCGGCATGGCGAAGCCGGAGGGCTATCGCAAGGCCGTGCGGCTGATGGAGCTCGCCGACCGCTTCGGCCTGCCGGTGATCTCGCTGATCGACACGGCCGGCGCCTTCCCCGGCATCGACGCCGAGGAGCGCGGCCAGGCCGAAGCCATCGCCCGCTCGACCGACGCGTCGCTGGCGCTCGGCGTGCCCAACGTCGCGGTGGTGCTCGGCGAAGGCGGCTCCGGCGGCGCCATCGCCATCGCCGCCTCGAACAAGGTGTTGATGCTGGAGCACGCGGTCTACACGGTGGCCTCCCCGGAGGCCTCCGCCTCGATCCTGTGGCGCGACGCCAGCAAGGCGCAGGAGGCGGCGACCAGCATGAAGATCACCGCCCAGGACCTGCTGAAATTCGGCATCGTCGACGCCATCGTGCCGGAGCCGGCCGGCGGCGCGCATCGCGACCCGAAGGCCGCCATTTCCGCGGTCGGCGAGGCCGTGCGGACGGAATTGGCTGGCCTGATGAATTTGTCGCGCGAGCAGATCGCCAATCTGCGGGCGGAGAAATTCATGGCGATCGGGCGCAAGCTGTAATCGCGGGAGAGGGCGGCGCGGCGCTTGCGCGGTCACGGTCGAAGATGCTTCGTCCAGCGGATGGCGCTCGCCGGGCTGACGCCGCAGTGCAGGGCGGCCTGGCGACAGGACATGCCGCCCTCGACGGCTTTCAGCACTTTGGCGCGAATCTCGTCGCCAATCCTTTTGCTCGATGTTTGGCTGGGCGGAAAGCCGGCGGATTTGGCCCATTCCCGAGCGATTTCCGAACCGACGCCATGAAGCGCGGCGGCTTTCTTCCGGGACATGCCGCCTTGGATGGCTTTCAGCACTTTGTCTCGCGCTTTGTCGCGCGCTTTCCTCTTGGCCTTGGCGCGGGCGTCGGTGACGCCGGCGGCTTTCGCAATTCTTATGGCGCTCGCGTGGCTGACGCCGCACTGCGCGGCGGCCTGGCGACAGGTCATGCCGCCCTCGACGGCTTTCAGCACTTTGGCGCGAATCTCGTCGCCGATTCTTTTGACCGAAGCATGCGTGTAAGGAACGCCAGCGGCTTTGGCCCAATCCAGAGCGGTTTTCGGACTGACGCCATGACGCAGGGCGGCTTGGTTGCAAGACATGCCGCCTCCGATGGCTTTCAGCACTTTTGCGCGCAGTTTGTCGCCCGCTTTCTTTTTGGCCTTGGCGCGCGCGTCGGTGACCCCGGCGGTTTTCGCAAATCTTATGGCGCTGGCCAGACTGACGCCGCAATGCGCGGCGGCCTGGCGGCAGCTCATGCCGCTCTCGACGGCCTTCACCACTTCGTCGCGGACGTCGTCGCCGAGTTTATGCACGCGTTTGGTCCAGACACGGGAAGGCGGCGCGGCTTCGTCACCCGCCGCGCCGGTCTTCGCCGCTCTTGCGACTTCATCGCGGACTTTCATTCCTGCATCCCCTGGCCGTGGCGTTCCTCTGGACATTTAGGCGAGCCCCGAAGGCCGAGCAAGGCGGTTTCGTTGCGGCTCGAATCGCGTTCCTCGACGCCCCGACGATGCGCAAGTCCGCCGTATTCGTCCAACGCACGAGCGTTCGACTCTCTCTGCGATTTCCAATCTTTCTTCTCCGCCAAACCTCATGATACACAGCGCGTTCCAGGCAACGCGGCGCCCTTGGCCGCTTGGCGTGGAAAGTGGGATTGGCGATGCTCGAGCTTTCGATCGAATCCGACGAGACGACGGCGAAAGAGCAGAGCCTGGCGCCGCGCGACGAAGGGCGAGGAGACGCCGCGACGGAGTCGGACCGGCTCACCGGCGTCGACCGCATGCGCGGGCTCGTCATCGTGTTGATGGCGCTCGATCACGTGCGACTGTTCCTGCACAGCGAGGCTTTGCGCTTCAGCCCGACGGATCTGACGCAGACCTATCCGGCGCTGTTCTTCACGCGTTTCGTCACCCATTATTGCGCGCCGACCTTCGCGCTGCTCGCCGGCGTCGGCGCCTTCCTGCATCTCGCCAAAGCTAAGGACCACGCGGTCACCGCCCGCTTCCTGCTCACCCGCGGGCTTTGGCTGATCTTTCTCGACGCCGCGCTGGTCAGCCCGGTGTTCACGCAGCAGCTCGGCAAAGTGGCGCTCGGCACGCTCTGGGCGATCGGCGGCGGGCTCATTGCGCTCGCGCCGCTGTCCTATCTGCCGCCGCGCGCGGTCCTCGCTCTCGGCGCGGTACTATTGGCGGGACACGACCTTTTCGACGGCGTCCACGCCGAGACGCTCGGCGCCTTCGGGCCGCTCTGGCGCCTGTTGCACGAGCCCGGCCCACTGCCCTGGGGTTTGGAAGGTCGGGTCGCCTATCCGCTGGCGCCGTGGATCGGCGTCGTGGCCCTCGGCTTTGGCCTCGGACCTTGCTTTCTCGCCGACGCCATGCTGCGCGAGAGGAGTTTCACCGTCGCGGGGGTTGCAGCGCTGCTGCTCTTCGCCGTTCTGCGCGCCGGCAATTTTTATGGCGATCCCCGCCCCTGGAGCGCGCAGCCTACGGCGACGCTCACCGTGCTGTCCTTCCTCAACGTCAGCAAATATCCGCCGTCCCTGCTTTACGCCCTCCTCACGCTGGGGCCGGCGCTGATGCTGCTGCCGCGCCTCGATCGCCTGCGCGGGCGCCTCGGAACGATCCTGGCGGATTTCGGCCGCACGCCGCTGTTCTTCTACGTGCTGCACCTCTATCTCGCCCTGGCCGCCGCCTTCATGGTCGACAGCCTGCGCGCCGGCGCGTTTCCGCCCGACATCGCAGCGCTGGCGCAGGCGGCGCAAAGCGGCAGCCACGGCGTCGGCCTCGCCGGCGTCTATCTCGCCTGGCTCGCCCTCGTCGCGGCGCTGTATCCCGCCTGCCGCGCCTTCGCCCGCCTCAAGCGGCGCGGGAGCGACTGGTGGTTGAGTTATTTGTGAAGCGCGGGCGGGCGGGGCCGCCGAGATCGGCGAAGCCGCGCGAAACGAAACGAGCTCGCCCTTAGTGAGACGCGGAAATGAGCGTGCCGCCATGACCGTCGGCGGCCAGGGCAAAGCCATTCGTCGGGAATTGCCCGGCGAGATGAATTTGCCCCTGCATGACGCCGCCTTGCAGGATGTTGAGATCGCCGGCGCCCGGGCCCGACGGCGAGAAAGCCAGGGACGTCTGGGCGTTGTAGGCGAGGCCCAGCACGTCGATGACGTCCGCCGCGTTGAAGTTCTTGATCGTCGAGCCGTTGAAGTTCTTCGCCGTGTCCTCGTACGTCGTGCTGCCGCTGCCGAACCCGTAGAAGGTCTGATCGCCGCTGCCGCCCATGAGTGTCTGGCCCGCCGCGCCGGCGTGGATTACGTCGTTGTTGCCGACGCTCAAATCGTTGACCAGCAGACCGGCGGTCGCATTGGCGGTGAAGACGTAGCTGTTGCCCGCGGAAGCCAGATTCACCGTCTGCACGTTGGTGATGTTGGCGCCCATCACTTCCGTGCCGCCCCCGCTTACGACCAGCGTGTTGGTTCCGCCGCCGCCATGTATCGTCGCGCCGATCGTCGCCGCCGTCACCTTGTATGTGTCGGCGCCGGCGCCGCCGTTGACGGTTTCGGTCGCCGAGCCGAGCGTGACCGTGTCGGCGCCGGAACCCAGATTGATCGTGCTGGAGTCTTGCGCGCCGTTGATCGTGACGCCAGCGCCCGCCCCGCCATTCGCGACGTTCACCGTCAGATTGAGGCCATTCCGCAGATAGACCGTCTCGGCCGCGGCGCCGACGCCCTCCCGCGCCTGCAGAAGCTGGACGTTGGCGAGCGTCGTCGGCGCGCGCAGATCGAAAGTTCCGCCGCCCGAGAGCTGCAACGTGTTGACGCCGCCGCCGCCGTCGATGCCGTCGCCCTTGGAGAGCGTGCCGGTCGCCGCGACGATCGTGTCGTTGCCGGCGCCGCCGACGACCGTGTCGGCTTTCGTCGTCAGCGTATAGGTCGATCCCGTCGAAGTCGGCGTGGCGATCGTGGCCGAGCCCGTCGCCGTGGCGCTCGCCGAGCCGTCGACATCGGTCAGCGTCACGGAGAGGGCGTCGGTTCCGGCGGCCGCGTAGCTGTGCGCGCCGCTCACGGTGATCAGGCCGTTGACGTCGGTCAGCGTCCCGGCGCTCGACGTTCCGTCGCCCCATACGATCGTCGCCTTGAGGTCGGCGGCCGTATTGCCAGCGTAGACATCGGAGAAAGTCGCTAGCGTTCCCGAGAAGGCCTGGCCGGTCTTCAGCGCGAGAGTCGGGCCCGACTTGACGGTGAAGGCGTCGCCCTCGCCGACCGTGACCGCGCCGCTCAATGCGAGCGTCGCATTGTCGCTGGTGCGCGTCACGGCGACGGAAGCGGTGAAGGCGCCCTCGGCGGCGTAGACATGTCCCGCCGCGGCGGAGACCGCGAAACCGCCGCCGGCCGCGGCCGTCACGACGCCCGTGCTCGTCGTTCCGTCGCCCCAATTGATCGTCGCGCTGAACAACGACGCAGCGTCCGCCGCATTGCTGTCGGTGAAGGTCGCAACCTGGGTGGCCGCGGCCGTACCCTCGATCGCCGCCGCGAGCGCGAAACCGCCCGCCAGCGTCCCCGGGGCCGCGGTCGCGAGCGTGATGTTCGTGCCCCCCGCGCCGTCGGAGCTCAGCGCGAAGTAGTTACTGCTGGCGTAAGTGCCGATCACGTCGAGCAGGAAGCTCGAGCCGTTGCTCTCTGTGACGGTGAGCGCATTGTTGGCCCAAGTGGCCTTGGTCGCCGCGATGCCCGCGAGGTCGATCGTGTCGCCCGCGACGAAGCCTGTGATCGCCGCCGAGACGGTCGTCGCCGTATCCAGCTTCAGCACGTCCGCGGCGCCGTCCTTGAACGCCAGCGTCTGCGTCGCCGCCACGCTGCCGCCGATCTCGACGCTCGCTCCGGTCGCAAGGCTGATCGTTCCCGTTCCGTCGGTCACGTCGGCGGGCGTATTGATGTTCAATTTCAGCGTATCGCCATTGGTCACGGAAACGTTTCCGTTGTTGGTGAAACGCTGGAGATCGATCCTCAGAAGGCCGCCGGCCGCCGAGGCGTTGATCGCGCCGTTCTCGACGACCTGGATGGAGCCGAGATCGACGAAATAGGCCGTGTTGGCGGTGTGGTTGACCACCGACTGCGCGCCGAAGGTCTGGACGTCGCCCGTCCAATCGAAGCCGATGAGGGCTCCGGCGCCCGACAGGTTGATCGTGCCCGATGCGAAGGTTTCCGTGCCGGCCAAGTCCATGCGGGCGTTCGCGCCCGAAAGATTGATCGAACCGGTTCCGCCGATGATGGTCGGCGTGCCGGTGGCGGCTCCGTAGGCCACGCCGGAATAGATCTGGAATATGCCGTTGGCCGAAGCCACGGACACGGTCCCGTTGTTAACGAAGGACGGCGCCTGCACGTCGAACTGATTGAGGCCGGAGGCCCCGGCCGTGGTGACCGCGAAGGTTCCGTTGTTGACGATCGAGCCGGTGGCGTTCACGTAAGCGGCGCCGCCATTGGCCCCGCCGCTGTCGACGACGCCGTTGTTGACGAAGGACGCCGTATTGAAGACCAGCGAAGCATCGACGGTCTGGCCGGCGAAATTGGCGTTGGCCGCGACGTCGCCGCCGATGATCGTGCCGGTGTTGGTGAAGGTTCCCGCGACGTTTACCGTGTAAGGCGTCACCAAGCCGACGCCATAGCCGCCGGTCGTCTCCAGGGCGGCCGAAGCCGCCATCGCGCCGCCGTTGACGAGGCTGCCGGCGGACAAGACGTTGCTTTGATTGCCACCCAGCGTGAAGGTGCTGCCGGCGGCGAGGGTGAGCGCGCCGGTCACGGCCAGCGAGGACGTGTCGACGACAGCCGCCTTCGCGTCCGACACCGCGAGGGACTTGGCGGCCTGCGCCGTCGAGATCGTCACGGTCTCCGCCGCGACGCCGCCGATGACCGCGTCGTTGGCCGCGGTCGGCGCGACGCCGCCGACCCAGTCGGCGCCGACGCTCCAATCGCCGCTGACCGGCGTGTTCCAGTTGATCGCGCCGACCGCGGGCGTCAGGGTGACGTTCGTGCCGCCGGCGCCGTCGCTGGTCAGATTGAAGGTCGCGCCGGCGTAAGCGCCGGCGACGGCGAGGTTGAGCGTCGAACCGTTGGTTTCGGCGACGGTCAACACGCCATTCGTCCAGCTCGCCGAAGCGCCGAGGACGCCCGCGAGATCGATCGTGTCGCCGGCCGCGAAGCCGGTGATCGAACTGGCGAAGCTGGTCGCCGCGTCGAGCTTCAGAATATCCCCCGCGCCGTCCTTGAAGGAGACCGTGCCGGTCGCGGCGGCTGATCCGGCGATCTCGACGACGCCGCCCGTGGCGTCGCTGATCGCGCCCGCGCCGCTCAGCGCCGATTGGATCAGCACATGATCGCCGTTGCTGACCGCGAGCGAGCCGTTGTTGACGAAGGCGCCGGGCGAAATCGTCAGCAGGCCGCCGCTGGCCGAGGCGTTGACGGTTCCGGCGTTGGTGAAGCTGTTGCCGACGACGGTGGGCGTGCTCTGGGCGATCGAGGACGTGCTCGCCGTGTCGTTGATCGTCGCGCCCGCGCCGAGGGTGAAGCTGCCGACCCCGTTCACGTTGGAAACGTAAATCGAGGAGCCTGCGCCCGACAGATTGATGGTCCCCTGACCAAAAGTGTCGGCGGTCTCGAACAGGATCGAGTCGTTGGTCCCCGTTACGTTGATCGCGCCCGTGCCGGCGATCGGCGCGCCACTCGCATTGTAAGACAGGAGGGCGAGATAGCTGTTCGCTCCGCTGACGTTGATCTGGCCATTGTTGACGAGGGTCGCCGTGGAGATGGCGACGCCGCCCTGATCGTTGACGACGCCGCTGTTGGTGAAGCTGTTGAATCCGGTAATGCCGATTCCGCCCGTATTCGTCGCGGTGATGGTTCCGGTATTGGTGATGTCGGTGGCCTCGACGGTGTAACCGGAGGCGCTGCCGTTCAACAATGTGCCGTTGTTGACGAGCGTCGTCACATAGAGCAGGCCCGAGCCGCCGCCCTGAATCGCCTCGATCAAGCCATTGTTGGTCAGGGAGGTTCCGGTCAAGTACTGGCTGGCGTAACTGCCATCGGTGGCGCCGCCATTGCCATTGAAGGACACCACGGCGTTGGCGCCGAGCGTCAGCGCGTCGAACGTAAGATTTGCAAAGGCGGGAGCCAGCCCCGACGTGCCGAGATTGAACTGGACATGATCCAGCGCATGCGTTCCCGTCGCGTGGAAGGTCGCGCCGCCGGCGACGTTAACGACGCCGGTCCCGGAGGACCAATTCAGCGCGCCGGCGGTGTCGAGATTGAACGTGCCGGCCGTCAACGTCAGCGGCCCGCCGAGCGTCAGCGACCCGCTGTCGAGAAGAGTCGCCGTCGCGTCGTTCAGGGTCAGGGAGAGCGCGGAAACGCCGGTGGTGATGCTGGCCTGATAGGTTCCGGCGGCGTCGACGACGACGTCGTCCGCGGCGGTTGGCAGAATCCCAGTGGACCAGTTCGTCGACGTCGTCCAATTGCCGCCAGCGCCATTGCTCCACTTGATCGTGCTCATGCGAATTGCCTTCGTTCTTGGCGCGGGCCTGGGACAGGCGCGCCTTTCGTCCTCCTATAGTCGCCGAAGCTGAAGGCCAGCTGACGCGAAGCTGAAGCTCGCCTGACCAACGCTCGTTAAATGGAAGCGCGCCATCACGGTTTGCTGCAATTCCGGGCGGTCGCGGCGCTGCGGCGCCTGCTTCGCGACATTTCGCCGCATCCTTGGGCGCCAAAATCATCGCCCGACCAGCGGCAGTTCGAGGCAGGCGCGCGCGCCGCCGAGCGGCGAGGACTCGATCCAGACGCGCCCGCCGTAAAGGCCCGCGATCTCGCGCGCGATGCTCAAGCCGAAGCCGGTGCCGGGCGCGTCGTCGTCGAGCCTCGCGCCGGCTTCGAAGACGCGTTCGCGGTCCGACGTTGGCACGCCAGGGCCGTCGTCATCGATGCAAAGGCGTAAAGCTCCGCCGCTCGACCCAACGCCGATGCGAATGCGCGAACGCGCCCATTTGGCCGCGTTGTCGACGAGGGCCAGGAACATCTCCTCGAAATCCTCCGCCGCGCAAGCGAGCGTGAGGTGAGGGTCGAGGTCGCCGACCTCGAAGCCCAACCCTCGCGCCGTATGCAGCCGAGCGAGCGCGGCGACGCCCGAGCGGACCAAGGGCTCGACGCGCGCGACCGCGCCCGTCGTGCCTTGCAGGAGACTTGCCCGCGCCCGCGCCAGTTGAAACTCGGCGGTGCGGCGGATTCTCTCGCATGGGGCGAGAATGCGTCGGGCTTCCTCGCCGCGCTCCGTGCGCCTGAGCCTGTGCGCTTCGTCGATGACGATCGCGAGCGGCGTCTTGAGCGAATGGGCGAGATTGCCGGCCTCCAGGCGCGCGCGGCGCACCATCTCCTCATTCACGCCGATCAGCGCGTTGAAGTCCGTGACGAGCGGCATCACCTCGTCCGGAAGGTCTTCGGGAAGGCGATTGGCGCGGCCGTCCCGAACGCCCGCCAATGCCGCGCCGAGACGGTCGAGAAATTGAAAGCCCAGATAGAGATGCGCCGCCGTCGCGGAGATCAGTCCAAGGCCCACGAGAGTCAGCGCGAAGCCCACCACGCGAACGAAGCGAGCGGCGATGTCGCCGATGATGCTGGAATCCATCGCCACGAGAATTCGCAATGGATTTTCGAAGCCTTCCGGACGAACGTTTGCTTCGATGAAGAGAATCGCGCCGAGAGGGCCCGGCATGTCGCCGAAACGTTCGGATCCAAGCGTCACGGGCGGCGTGGCGAGGACAATGCGATCGCTTCCGAGCGACGGCGAGCGCAATTCGAGACCGTCGCCCCCGGAAATTTGCCAATAGTACCCGGACCTGCCGTTGAGGAAACGCGGATCGCTCAACGGCGCTCTGAGCGCCATCCGGCCGTCGATGTCGACGGTGACGAGCTTTTCCAGTTCGACGGCGTGCTCCTGCAATTCGCCGCGGTAGACGTATTCCATCTCCTGGCGCAACAGCCGGCAAATGGAGACGCCGCACAGCGTGAGCGACACGGTCACGCCGACGACGGCGCCGAGGACGATCTGCGAACGGAAGCTGCGAAGGCCGGCTTTCACTCAGCCCACCTTATATCCGAGACCGCGAAGGGTGCGGATCGTCTCCGGTCCGAGCTTTTTTCTCAATCTCGCGATATGCACTTGAATCGTATTGGCTTCCGGTATGTCGTCGTTGCCGTAGACATGTTCCGCCAGCTCGGTGGGCGAAACCACGCGGCCTTTGCGCTGGAACAGATGGCAAAGGATTCTCAACTCGATCGCCGTCACCTCGATTTGTCGACCCGCCAGAAATACCGAGCCGCCCGTTGGGTCGACCGCAACGTCGCCGCTTTGGAGCAGCGGCGCGCCGCCGCTGGCCGCGCGACGCAGCAGCGCGTGAATCCGCGCGACCAGTTCGCAGGGATAGACGGGCTTCGTCACGTAGTCGTCCGCTCCGGCGTTCAGCACTTCGACGCGCTCGCTCCAGGCGCCGCGCGCGCTCAACACCAGCACCATGTGCTTTCTGCCGGCCGAGCGCCAACGCTTGAGGACGTCCAGACCCGAAAGCTGCGGAAGGCCGAGATCGAGCACGGCGAGATCGTAGGAGCCGGCCTCGCCGAGCTCCCACCCCTCCATGCCGTCCGCGGCCCGATCCACGACGAAGCTCGCCTCGCGCATGACGACCGACAAGCGCGCGGCCAGATCGTCGTCATCCTCCACGAAGAGTATTCGGATGATGGCCTCCCCTTGTGCTGACTTCGGCCGCCTTACTGCGGGTCAAATCGCGAAGGCGACCGCAGCGCGTCCGCGGGCCGCCGCGAAGCGCCTCTCGGAGCTTGCTCGACGAGAGCCCGGCCAATGCGCCGTTGCGCCGATGTCCGGGCGGAGCGGCCTCGCGTCCAAGCAATGTTCCTCCCGGGGGGGGTGAGAACAGTCGCCCCGGAAAAGGGCGGTCGCCCGCAGCAAGACGCCTAACTCTTCAGCATATCCGCTGGGGGGCGCGCAAGCCCTATCCGGATCGAGCCCCACCCCAAAGGCCCCAAGGTGACGCCCGCCCGCCGACGTGCTAAGCGCCCCGCCATGCTGGAAGGTCTGCCGCCCAATGGCGCGAGCTATATGCTGCGTCTCGTCTGCGACGAAAAGCGCGCGCGCGCCGTCGCCGATCTCGTCGTCGAAACTTTCGATCCCGCCGAGACCGCCGCCTGCGCCTTCGAGGCGCCAAACGGCGTCGACTGGATCGCCGAGGTGTTTTTCGGCGATCCGCCCGACGAGGACGAACTGCGCGAACTGCTCGCGGCGGCGACCGACGCCGAGACCGCGGCGTTGGCGGAGTTTTCGCGCGTCGAGGAGCGGGACTGGGTCGAGAATTCGCTCGCCGGCCTGTCGGCGGTGCGCGCCGGCCGCGTCCTCGTGCATGGCTCGCACGACCGAGCGCGCTTGCGCGTCAACCAGATCGGCGTCGAGATCGAGGCGGCGCTGGCCTTCGGCACCGGCCATCACGGCACGACGCTCGGCTGCCTGCTGGCGCTGGACCGCATCCTCAAACGCCGGCGCCCGCGCCATGTGCTGGATGTCGGCACGGGGACGGGCGTGCTGGCCATCGCCGCCGCGCGCCTGCTGCGTCAGCCGGTGGCCTGCGGCGACATAGATCCCGTGTCGGTGACGACGGCCCGCGCCAACGCGCTCGCCAACGCCGCCGGGGCCTTGGTGCGCCCCGCGCTGGCGCAGGGCGTGCGCAGCGCCGCGCTGCGCCGGCGCGCCGATCTGATCTTCGCCAACATTCTCGCCAAACCCTTGCGGCTGATGGCGCAGAGCCTCGCCGGCGTCGCGGCGCCGCGCGCCGAACTCGTGCTGTCCGGCCTCCTGGCCAAGGACGTCGCCGGCGTTCTGACCGCCTACCGCGCCCAAGGTTTCAGGCTCGTCGAGCGCGGCGACATCGAAGGCTGGGCGACGCTCGTCCTGCGCCGCGGCCGGGCTTAGGAGCGGCGATGTTCTTCTTCGTCTCGAAGATTTTCGAATTCTTCCTGGGACCGTCGCATGTCGCGCTGTTCTGCCTGTTTCTCGGCGCGGCGCTGTCCTTTTCGCGCTTCGCCGCATGGGGGCGGCGGCTGACGCTGCTCGCGGCGGTTCTGCTCGGCCTGATCGCTTTCGGCCCGCTCGCCAACATGCTCGCCGCGCCGCTCGAGGCCCGCTTCCCGCCGCCTCCCGCCGACCTCGAGGCGCCGGACGGCATCGTCGTGCTCGGCGGTTCGGTCGACGAGGATCTCAGCGCCCGCACTGGACGGCTGGTCTTCACCGAATCGGCGCAGCGCCTGACGGCGCCGCTCGAACTGCGGCGACGTTTCCCCAAGGCGAAACTGGTCTTCACCGGCGGCAGCGGCCTGTTCGCCGCCAGCGGCGCGACCGAGGCGCAAGTCGTGCGCAACTATTGGCGGGAGATCGGCCTCGACGACGGCAATGTGATTTACGAGGACCGCTCGCGCAACACGATCGAGAATGCGCTGTTCACCAAGGAGCTCGTCAAGCCTCTGCCTGGCGAGCGCTGGCTGCTGGTGACCTCGGCGACGCACATGCCGCGCTCCATGGGCCTGTTTCGCAAGATCGGCTTTCCGGTCGCAGCCTATCCGGTCGACTATCAGACGACCGGCGATTTCTGGCGCTTGCGCATGCCGCATTCCGCCGCCACCGGGCTGCGAGTGGTGGACCTCGCCATGCACGAATGGTGGGGCCTGCTGGCCAGCCGGCTGACCGGGAAGACGGACGAGATTTTTCCGGCGCCTTGAGCGGCGGGAGAGGCGAGCCTGAAGGCTCGCATTCGAACATCCCTATTCGATCCGCCCGTGGCCCTTCTTGCTCCGTCCCATCGCCGGCGCGTCGAGCCCGCGGCCGCTCTGCGCCGCCCCCGCCGCCCAGGTCCCATGCTTCATTTCGAGAAACAGCGCGATCGCCTGCGCCCGATTGCGCACGTCGAGTTTCTCGAAGAGATTGCGCAGATGGAATTTGATCGTGTTGATCGAGACGCCGAAATCCTTGGCGAGCTGACCGTTGGTGTGTCCCGAACCCAGCGCCGACAACAGGCTGCGCTCGCGCAGCGTCAGATTCTCCAGCGGGTCGGCGCGCATCTTGCGAATGTCGACGAAGGGAAACACCATGTCGCCGGCGGCGACGGCGCCGAGCACGTCGAGCAGCCGCTCCGGCGGCGCGCGTTTGCTGACGAAGCCGGCGCCGCCGAGTTGCAGCGTCTCCGCCGGCGCGGCCGGGTCGTTGGTGCCGCTGTAGACGACGATCTTCGGCGCCGAGGCCTGCCGCGACAGCGCCCGCAACACCTCCCGCGCATGCAGCGTCGGCAATTGCCAGCCGATGACCGCCACGGCGAAATTGGGCTGGCGCGCCGCCTCCAAGAATTCTTCGCCGTCGGAGACTTTCAACGCCAGGTGGAAACGCCGGTCGTCGGTGAGCAGCTTGTCGAGCCCGGCCAGGATCAACGGGCTCTTGTCGCAGACGGCGACCTCGATCGGCGGCGGCGACGCGATGCGAGGCCGCTCTGGCGCGGCGGCGGGCGTTTCCTGCTCGGCTGGCCTAGTCGAATGGGTGGGCGACATTCCTGGCTGGGACTCCTGAATTTTGCCGGCGTGGATGCGCGGTGGACGGCGACGCCGACGCCCTGCCCCCGTGTTCGGGCGGGAGACTTAGTCTACAACGAGCTGGCGGGAATGCAACGGCCGCGTCGAAAACGCCATGTCGAAAACGCCATGCGCTTCGCGACGAATTGGGGTAGGCTCCGGCGGCGAAGCCTCCCGCTCGATGGACGCGCTGCCCATGCCCGACGCCCCGTTCGTTCCCACCATCCGCCTGTGCGCCGAAGCTTTCGACGCCGTCGAGGAAGAGCGGCTTCTGCTCGCCAGAGGCGGCGACGTCGGCGCGCTGGTCGCCTTCACCGGCTTGTGCCGCAGCGAAGACGGCAGCCTCGCCGGCCTCGAACTCGAACATTATCCCGGCATGGCCGAGCAGGAAATGCGCGACATCGCCGAGGAGGCGCGCGTGCGCTGGCCGCTGCTCGGCCTCACCGTGCTGCACCGCCACGGCCTCGTGCGTCCGGGCGAAAAGATCGTCCTCGTCCTCGCGGCGGCCCGGCACCGCGCCGAAGCCTTCGCGGCGGCGGAATTTTTGATGGACTATCTCAAGACGCGCGCGCCGTTCTGGAAGAAGCTGCATTACGCCGAAGGCGACCGCGGCGGCTGGGTCGAGGCCAAGGCCAGCGACGCCGCCGCCGCCGAGCGCTGGCGACGCTGACCGTCACGGCGCAAGCGGCAGCCAGGGCACGGCGAGATGCACCAGAAAGGCGTGCAAGGCGGCGGCGGCGAAGGCGACCGTCAGCACAGTCAAGGTGAACACGTCCGCATGATCCTTCGGGCACCTCATCATGCGCGGCAGGCCGTGGTAAAAGACGTAGAGCCCGTAGAGCCCGAGCACGTCGAGCCAGCGCAGACCCGGCGCGAGCCCGAAAAATGCGGCGAGCCAGACCGGCGTGTAGGAATAGCCGACGAGCGCCAGAGCCCGCGTATCGTTCGACCTTCCCTCGAAATGCGGCGCGAGGCTCGAAACGACGAAGGCGACGAGGTAGAGCATCGGCAGGCCGAGCGCATATTGCAGCGTGGCGCGCAGCAGCCCGCCGAGCAAGGAGAGATGCGCGACGTCGGCCGTTCCGCGCGGAAAACCGAAGAAATACCCGCCGAGAAAACTGGCGAAGGGCGGCACGAGCGAAAGATAGACGAAGTATTCGCCATATAACGCCCGCACGCTCTTGCGCTCCGCCTCGACGGTTTCCCACTCGCGCTCGGGCGCCATCAGGAGCCCTTTCACCCGCCGAACGATTTGCATGGCGCTCCCCCCGACCGTCCTCACGCGCCAAGTCCTACGGCGCGCGCCGAGAAAGGCAAGTCTTTACCTGAAATGCGTCGGCTCGGGGGGCCTCGCCGGGGGTTGCGAGCGCCGCGACGCTGTGCGAGGGAAGTCGTCTGGCCATTTGCGGCCATCCCGAGCAAGCTCGCATGAAAGCGCGATAGGCCGCATGAAGAAGTATCTCGACTATCTCTGGCCGATTCTCGGCGTCGCCGCCGTCGTCGGCTCCTTATACTTGCTGAGCCATGAGTTTAAGGGCGAAGCGGTCGCCAGCGACGTCTGGGCGGCGCTGGGCGCCGTCCCGCCGCACAAATATTTCCTCGCCGGTCTCGGCACGCTGCTGGCATATGCGGCGCTCGCCTGGTACGACCGGATCGCGCTGCTGCACCTCGGCGTGACGCACATCTCCTGGTGGTTCATTTCCCTGTGCTCCTTCACGACCTATGCGCTGTCGCACAACATCGGCGCCAGCGTGTTTTCCGGAGCGATGGTGCGCTACCGCGCCTATTCCTCCAAGGGCTTGACCGCGACGCAGATCGCCGTGCTGGTGGTGCTGTGCTCCTACACCTTCGGTTTCGGCAACGTGCTGCTCGGCGGATTGCTGCTCGCCTTCGACCCCAGCCTGATGCAGCGCCTGTCCGGCTTCCTGCCCGACATCATCACCCATCCGCACACGGCGCGGGCCGTCGGCGTGAGCTGTCTCGCCGTGGTCTCGCTCTACGTCATCGGTTCGATGATGCATTTCAAGCCGTTCAAGATCGGCAAGCTGGAGGTCGTCTATCCGCGGCCCGAGGTGATGGTGCAGCAGCTTTTCGCGGCGCCGCTGGAGTTGATCGGCGCCGCGAGCATCATTTATTTCGCGCTGCCCGAGGCCGGCAACCCCGGCTATCTCGTCGTGCTGGGCGCCTTCATCCTGTCCTTCTCCGCGGCGCTGGTGTCGCACGCGCCCGGCGGACTCGGCGTGTTCGAACTGCTGTTCATCAAGCTGACGCCGGACATGGAGCGCACCAAAGTGCTCGCGGCGCTTTTGGTCTGGCGGCTGTTCTATCTGATCGTGCCGCTGATTTTCGCCGTGGTCGTCGTTTTGGTGTTCGAACGCGGCCGACTCGCCGACGCGCTGCGGCGTCCGCCGCTCGAGGACAAAAAAGGCTGATCGGAAAATCGAAAAGCCGGCTCTGGAAGAGAGCCGGCTTTTTCTTGCGCCCCCGCGAGAGTTGCGTCAGGCGCGATATTGCTGCAGCCGCGTCGTGCGCAGTCCGGCGAGGCCGTACTGATCGATCGACATCTGCCAACTGAGAAATTCGTCGACGGTCAGCGTATAGCGGCTGCACGCCTCGTCGAGCGACAACAGCCCTCCACGCACGGCGGCGACGACTTCCGCCTTGCGCCTTATGACCCATCGCCGGGTCGAGGGGGGCGGGAGATCGGCGATCGTCAACGGACTCCCGTCGGGTCCGATGACATATTTGACTCGTGGACGATACGTCTCAGTCATACCGTTACTCACTTACTAGACCCGAAACACACGCTGAGTTTTATACGCGTTTGCCTTTAAGATTTACCTAAACGCATCGGCGCATTGGCGCAGCCAATTGCAACCTATCGTTAGGGTTTGAGGCAGGCGGGCAGTCTCGACATGGAGTTACTGCGCGTTCCGCGCGATCGCGGCCGTAAATGCAAATATTTCCTTTAACGACCTCGTTAGCATAATCCTAAAGCGCCCCGCGCGCGCCAATGCGGCGACCGTGAAAGCGCCTCGAATCTCTGGCGGCGAGCGGGGGAACGACCCTCCCCCGCGCAAAGGCGTCAGCGCAGCGCCTCGACCCTGACCTTCGCGACGCCGGCGCGGCGAAAGCCGAGCGCATCGGCGGCCGTCGTGGAGACGTCGATCACGCGACCGGGCAGAAACGGGCCGCGATCGTTGATCGTCACGACGACCGAACGATTGTTCCCCAGATTGGTCACCCGCGCTTTCGAGCCGAAAGGCAGCGTGCGATGCGCGGCGGTGAAGCCGCCGACCTGCCCGCCGGAGGCGGTGCGCCCCTTCAGCCCATAATATGAGGCTTTGCCGGTCCAATTTTCCGCATGGGCGGTGGACGACAAAGCGGCGACGATGGCCAATCCGATGAACGATGCCTTCAATCTCTTCTCCTTGGGGATTACGACGAGTCGCAGCACGCCGACGACTCTGCATTTTCAGCCAATAAATGTCGTATGTGGTCGAAAAGTGGCGGCGTCCAGCGCAAGTTGAACAGCTTATCGTCGCAACCCCTCAAATCGATGACAGATCATTTCCGTCATAGAGCGAAATATTGGCTGATTTTTCTCGATAAATACCTTGAAAGCCTGCACAGCCTCGATCTGAAATGTCCTTATCAGATGGAATGTTAAACGAATTTACGCTCCAGCGCCCTCGGCGGCGGTGACGCCGGCGGCGCCGTGCTTGGACGCGCGGTGGCGGCGCGCGGCGCGCCCAAAATATTTTTGGCGCGGGAAAAACGCGCCGCCTTTCGGCTTAGGCGACGTAAGGCGGCGTTGACCATGTTTCTACACATCCGAATAAGGTTGATTGCGGATCAAGGGGCGTCCTCCTGCTGGAATGCGCCATGCCCCCCGCCCTTCGCCGCCGCCGCCGCCGCCGAAACGCCTGCTTTTCGGCCGTTGCGCTCCTCTCGCTCCCGGCCCTGTCGCCGCGCGGGGCGGGCGCCGAAACCATCGTCGATCCAAAGCCCGTCTCCGAATGGATCGTCACCTTGCGCGGCAATGCGGGCTTTGCGCCCAATTACGACGGCTCCAAGGATCTCTCGCCCTATCTCTTGCCCGGCCTGTCGATGCGCCGGCCGGGGTCGCCGGTGAGTTTCGGCGCGCCGGACGAATCTCCGGGGCTCGCGCTGTGGGACAATGGCTTCGTCAAGGCGGGAGTCACCGGCCGGCTGCGTGGACCGCGCCACCAGTCCGATTATCAAGAACTCAAAGGCATCCACGACATCGACTGGACCGTGGAGGCCGGCGGTTTCGCCGAATTCTGGAGCTTCGAGAAGCTTCGCGCCCGGGTGGAGCTGCGGCGCGGCTTTTGGGGCCATCACGGCGACGTGGTCGATCTTTATCTCGACTGGGTGGAGCGACTCGGCCCCTGGACGCTGACCCTCGGCCCGCGGCTCAGCTTCGCCGACCAGCCCTATATGAACAAATTCTTCGGCGTCTCGCCCTATGAGGCGCTGGCGAACGGAAAGGTCTTCGCCTTCACGCCGTCCAGCGGCGGCGCGAAATCGACGGGATTGACGGGTTCCGTGACCTATCAATGGAACGAGGACTGGGCGACCTCGGCCTACGCCAAATACAACCGGCTGCTCGGCGACGCCGCGAGCGGCCCGATCGTGTCGACGCTCGGATCGCGGAACCAGTTCACCTTCGGCCTCAGCGCCTCATATAGCTTCCGGACCGGCCTGTTGCCGTTTTAGAATGGAATGTCGTCGTCGAGCTGCTCGGAAATGCGCCCGCCGCCGCTGGAGGGCGGCGCGCGGCGCTCGTCGCCCGAGCGCTCCATCGGCGAGGAGCGGCCGAAACTGCCGCCGCCGCCGCCGCCGCCGCCATAGCCGCCCTGCCCGTCGTCGCCGGCGCTGTCGCCGCGACCGCCGCCCTTGCTGTCGAGCAGCGTCAGCTCGCCGCGAAAGCGCTGCAGCACCACGTCGGTCGCCTTGCGCTGATTGCCGTCCTTGTCGGTGTATTCCCGGGTCGCGAGCTGGCCCTCGAGATAAATCTTCGAGCCCTTGCGGCAATATTGCTCGGCGATCTTGCCGAGGTTTTCGTTGAAGATCGAGATGTTGTGCCACTCGGTGCGGTCGCGGCGCTCGCCGGTGTTCTTGTCGCGCCAGCTCTCGGTCGTCGCCAGCGAGAAGGACACGATGCGGTCGCCCGAAGGCAGCGTGCGCACCTCCGGATCGCGCCCGAGATTGCCCACCAAAATCACTTTATTGACGCTGCCCGCCATTTTACTCTCCGCTGTTTCGCCGCCACCCTAACGCAATCGCGCCCGAACCGGCGCCTGGGCGCGCCCTTATCCACAATTGCGTGCGCCCCGCGCGTTCTTTTTTTGTTCTAGCTGGGACGGGCGGGCGAAGCAAGCGCAAAACGTCATTGCGCCGGCGCGTCGTGACAGCAGACGCAGAGCTTGTTGCCCTCGGGATCGCGAAAATAGGCGCCGTAATAATGCGCGTGATATTGCGGCCGAAGGCCCGGCGGCCCCTCGCAGGAGCCGCCATGGCGCAACGCCAGCGCGTGACAGGCGTCGACGGTCGCGCGTTCCGCCGCGAGCAGCGCCGTCATCAGCCCATTGCCGGGCGAAGCCGCCCGCCCGTCGAAGGGCGGCGCCAGAACGAACAACGGCCGCTCCGCCAACGGCGGCTTCCAAACCGCCCAGCCCGTCTGCGCGTCGGAATATTTGAGCGGCTGCCCGAGCCGCTGCATCAGCGGCGCATAAAAAGCAAAGGATTTCGAAAAGTCGGAGGCGCCGATGGTGACGTGCGAGAACATTGGGGGCTCCATGACGAAGCGGAGCGGCGGACCTCTGCGCGGCGCGGCGGCCGCTCCAAAAGACGTGGCTCGCTCCACAAAGTGCAGATGTGTCGTTGGATTGCATGGCGGAGCGTTGCGCCAGAGGAATTCGAAGTCAAGGACGGCCTTCGGCCGCCGCCGAAGGCGGTGCGCGCTTCGCGCGCGTCCTTGAGTTCGAATTCCTCTGGCGCATAATGCCATCCGTGCAATCAATGACATGGCGCCGCCGGGCGCGGCGTGCGTGTTCCTCCCCCCTTGCCGACGTTCGGCTCATGCGGCCGCTCCGCGGGCGCCTTTTCTTTCCCGAAGAGCGAGTCGCGCCGGCGCAAACTGGCAAATCCCTCGCGGAATTGTTACAAGCCGACTCCCGGCCCCCACGACGAAAGCCCCTCCATGCGCAGCGCCAAGATCGAGCGCAACACCTCGGAAACGCAAATCGCCGTCGCCCTCGAC
>Ga0265328_10000209_pt1 | contig 27140 bp, 23 predicted proteins | sample 41624metaG_FD_202086 | JGI IMG/M metagenome (GOLD analysis project Ga0265328, IMG submission 202086) | Rhizosphere microbial communities from Carex aquatilis grown in University of Washington, Seatle, WA, United States - 4-16-24 metaG | ecosystem: Host-associated > Plants > Roots > Rhizosphere...
CATGGTGTTGAACGTCATGCAAAAAGACGGCGAAAAAGGCTCGCTACGCGGAAAAATCAAAAGAGCAGGTTGGGACGAAGCCTACCTCGCAAAGATGCTCACCCTGTTTTGAAATGCAATTGCCCTGACCAAAGGCGCCGCCGGGGTGTTTTCACGCCCCGGGTCTGTTAGACTCAGGCCGATTCCAATTTGCCCGACATAGCCCGTAGCTTGCGACGGGCGCGCCTGCGGGACAGCTTTGGGCCCTCATGAGCATCTCGCGGAATATGAACATCTTTCAAATCTTCCATGACCGCATCGCCGAAATCCTTCGCCAAATCGCGGCCTCAGGGCGCCTTCCCGCGCTCGATCCGGCGCGTTTCGTCGTCGAACCGCCCAAGGACGCGGCGATGGGCGATCTGGCCGCCAACGCCGCGATGGTTTTCGCCAAGGAGGCCAAGCCGCACTTTCTCAATCCGCGTCAGCTCGCGGTCGAAATCGCCACGGCGCTGGCGCAGGGCGAGGGCGTGGCCGAAGTCGAGGTCGCGGGGCCGGGATTCATCAATATAAGGCTAAATCCCTCGGTTTATCGCCAGGTTCTGCTCAGCGTCCTGCGCGCGCCGGACGATTTCGGCCGCGCTCGCCGGGGCAGGGCGGGGACGCTCTCAGGCAAGGTCAATGTCGAATATGTCTCGGCGAATCCGACCGGGCCGATGCATGTCGGCCATGGGCGCGGCGCGGTGTTCGGCGACGCTCTGGCCAATCTGCTGGAGTTTTCCGGCTGCGAGGTGACGCGCGAATATTACATCAACGACGCCGGCGCGCAGGTCGACGTGCTCGCCCGCTCCGCCTTTTTGCGCTACCGCGAGGCGCTTGGCGAGACCATTACCATCCCGGAGGGGCTCTACCCCGGCGATTATCTCAGGGCCGCGGGGGAAAAGATCGCCAAAGCACATGGCCGCGCGCTGCTGGACAAGCAGGAGAGCGAATGGCTCGCGCCGGTGCGCGAGATCGCGATAGACGCGATGATGGCGATGATCCGCGACGATCTCGAAGCGCTCGGCATAACGCATGAGGTGTTTTTCTCCGAGCGCTCGCTGCACGAAAAAGTGAACGGCGTTAGCGAGATCGACCGCCAGATCGAGGAGCTGCGCGCCGCCGGCCTCGTCTATGAGGGGCGCTTGCCGCCGCCCAAGGGGCAGCCGTCCGAAGATTGGGAGGACCGCGAGCAGACGCTGTTCCGCTCCAGCGATTGGGGCGACGACGTCGACCGCCCGCTCAAGAAATCCGACGGTTCTAACACCTATTTCGCCGCCGACATCGCCTATCACAAGAATAAGATCGATCGGGGATACACGACGCTGGTTGATATCTGGGGCGCCGACCACGGCGGCTATGTGAAGCGGATGACCGCGGCGGTGGCCGCGCTATCGCGGCAAGAGGTCGAACTTGACGTAAAGCTGTGCCAGCTGGTCAAGCTCATGCGCGACGGCGAGCCGGTCAAAATGTCCAAGCGCTCCGGCGATTTTGTGACTTTGCGGGAGGTTGTGGACGAGGTCGGCGTCGACGCGGTCCGCTTCATGATGCTCTACCGCAAAAACGACGCGCCGCTGGAGTTCGACCTCGCCAAAGTGCTCGAACAGTCGAAGGACAACGCCGTATTCTACGTGCAATATGCTCACGCGCGGGGAAAATCCGTGTTGCGGCAGACGCTGGCGGCATTCCCCGATCTCGACGTGAGCGCGGCGGCGCTGCGCAACGCGCCGCTCGAGCTTCTGGAGGATGAAAGCGAGATCGGCCTGGCGCGCGTGATCGCGCAATATCCCCGGCTGGTCGAGGCGGCGGCGGCGGCGCACGAGCCGCATCGCGTCGCCTTCTATCTCTACGAACTCGCCAGCGCCTTCCATGTCCATTGGAACCGGGGCAAAGATCGGCCACAATTACGGTTTGTTAATGCAACTGAGAGAGATTTAACGTGCGCCCGTGTTGCGTTGGTTGTCTGTTTAACCAGCGTGCTGGCGTCGGGACTGAAGCTTCTCGGTGTGAGCGCGCCCGACGAAATGCGCTGATCCTGCTGCCGCTCCCGCCGACGGGAGGCAGGTGAGGTCGGGGCTCAGGCGCATTTTTCACGCCAACACAGAATAGGCGAGGTAGCCCATGCGCGAGTCGACGGTCAGAGGCGCGGCGATCGACATCAACGATTTCGAGCGTCGCCTGCGGGGCGCAGAGCCGGCCCGTAAATCGGTTGGCGATCCGCTCAGCGAACTCGCCCGACTGATGCAAGGCGAGGAGCAGGCTCAAGCGGCCCGCCGCTATGACCAAGTCTTCGCCGCCGAAGTCCCGCTATCCTCCAATCGGCGTAGCGCGGCGCCGCAAAAGCCGCTGGACGAAGACGCGTTCGCCGCCGAAATGCGCGGCGCCATTTTCGAGGACTATCCGCAGGCGCAGCTTGATCCGAGAGTGGCTCGCGATTCCGCCGAGTCTTCTTCCGATGCTTCCCGCACGCGGGGAACGACATATGCGGGCGCCGATCTCGCCGCGCGCCATTTCGCCGCACGTCCCGCTCAGCAAGTTCGATCCGCCCCGATGGACGCTGAGGAGGATTGGGCCGAAGAGCCATCCGCCTATCGGGATCACGACTCCGAGGAGAACACGGGCTACGAAGCGGACGACGAAGAGTCGCCGCGAGACGGTTTCCTGCGGCTGCGGCCTTGGCACGCCGTGACCGCGATCGCCTTGATCGCGGTCGGCGGACTGGCGTGGGGTTTTGCGAAACGCAGCGGCGTTATCGGCGCGCGCGAGATCGCCACAATCGCCGCGCCGGGCGGTCCGGCCAAAGTCCCGCCGGCCGCAAACGCGGCCGCGGACGCCAGCGTCGACAAGCCCGACGCCGCCGTGCTGGACCGCCGCGAAAACGCGCAGGTTAAACACGTCGTTTCGCATCAGGAGCAGGCTGTCGAACCGAAAGTGGAGCCGCGCGCGGTTTATAGCGGCGCCGCGCCGAGCGATGCGGATGACGCGGTTGCGCCGCCGGCCGATTCGCAACCAAAGAAAATCAAGACCGTTTCCGTGCGGCCGGACGGCAGCTTAATCCCCAACGCCGAATTGCCGCCGGCGGTGGCGAAGGCCGCAGGCGCCGCGTCTCACGACGCCGCAGCCAAGCGTTCGTCGACCACGCCGGCGAGCCCCGTGAAGCCGACCGTGACGCCGCATGCGGATAAGACCGTCAAGCCCAAGCCAGCGCAAAACGTCGCCGCCGTCCAGGAAGGCGCGGAGGTTAAGACGCCCGCCGCGACGCATAAGATCGACAATGGCGGTTTCGCGGTGCAATTCGGCGCCGCCGCCGACGAGGCCGAAGCGCATGCGCTGGTCTCCAAGGTCGCGAGCAAATATGGGGCGCAGCTTGGCGGGCATCGCCCGACCTATAGAATGGCCAAGGTCGGCGACAAGACGGTCTATCGCGTGCGCGCCGGCGGTATGAGCAAGGAATCGGCTGTGAGCGTCTGCGAAAAAGTGAAATCCTCAGGCGGCTCTTGCTTCATCGCCGGAGATTGACGCTCGGGCCTTCTGGCGCCGGCGCCGACTTTGGAGATCACGCCCCATGACCAGCGCCTTTATCTGCGGCCTAGCCGGCGCGGAGCTGACGGTTGAAGAGCGCGCCTTCTTGCGGCAGACGCAGCCCTGGGGCGTTATTTTATTTCGGCGCAACATTGAATCGCCAGCGCAGCTTCGCGCGCTCACCGACTCTGTCCGCGAAGCGCTGGGCGACGCAAGCACGCCCGTTCTCGTCGATCAGGAGGGGGGGCGCGTGCAACGCTTGGCCCCGCCTCATTGGCGCGGCTACCCGTCCGCCGCGACTTTCGAGCGCGTGGCTTCCGACATCAAGGGCGCCGAACGTCTGGCCTGGCTGGGCGCGCGGCTGATGGCGGGCGACCTGCGCGACGTCGGCGTGACCATCGACTGCCTGCCCGTGCTGGACGCGCCGCAGCCGGCCGCGCATTGCGTCATCGGCGACCGCGCCTATAGCGGGGATCCCGTCAGCGTCGCGCGAATCGGCCGCGCGGCCGCGCGGGGCCTGCTCGACGGCGGCGTTCTGCCCGTGATGAAGCATATTCCCGGCCACGGGCGCGCCCGCGCCGACAGCCACATGGAACTACCCGTGGTCGACGCCTCCCGCGCCGAGCTGGAGCGCGTTGATTTCGTTCCCTTCATCGCCAACGCCGATCTGCCGATCGCCATGACGGCTCATGTCGTCTACACGGCGCTCGACCCCACCGCGCCCGGCACTTTGTCGAAGACGGTGATCGGCAAGACGATCCGCAGCGCGATCGGCTTCGACGGCCTGCTGCTGACCGACGATCTGTCCATGAAAGCGCTTCAGGGCGATTTCCGCCAACGTGCGGAAGCCGCCATCGCGGCGGGTTGCGACATCGTCCTCCACTGCAACGGCGATCTTGACGAGGCCCGCGCCGTGGCGGAGGGCGCACCAGTTCTGGCTGGACGCGCCCGCGCCCGCGCGGACGCGGCGCTCGAGGCTCTGGTGCATATCGAGGACTTTAATCCTGTGGACGGCGCCCGAGAATTCGATGCCGCGCTTGCGATGACCGCCTAAAAGGCCCAATCTTCGCCGCGCCGGGGCGTTGAGAGCGCCGGTTGGAGAAAAGTGTAGGAATGGCGCGGGAGTTGGCGTTCGAGACGACGAATGAGCCGGAGCGGGGCGACAGCGAACCCGCATTTCTGGTCGATGTCGACGGATTTGAGGGCCCGCTCGATCTCCTGTTGGAGCTGGCGCGCCGTCAGAAGGTCGATCTCGCCCGCATTTCCATTCTGGCGCTCGCCGAACAGTATCTCGAGTTTATCGAAGCGGCGCGCCGCGTGCGGCTGGAGCTCGCAGCCGATTATCTGGTGATGGCCGCCTGGCTCGCCTATCTTAAATCGCGCCTTCTGCTGCCGGAAGCTCCCAAGGGCGAGGAGCCTTCCGCCGCCGATCTGGCTGGCGCGCTGGCCGAGCGATTGCGCCGTTTGGAGGCGATCCGCCGCGCCGCCGACGCGCTCACCGAGCGCGCAAGGTTGGGAAGAGACATGTTTTTGCGCGGCGCCGGCGAGGGAATCGAAATTACGTCTTCGATGAATTTTCGCGCCAATCTATTCGATCTGCTCTCGGCCTATGCGCGGCAGCGCCAGAAGGGCGCGATCTCCAAGGTCACGTTGCGCCAGCGCAGCGTCTGGTCGCTGGCCGAAGCGCGCGAGGCGCTGGAGCGGCTGGCCGGGGCGGCGATTGAATGGACCGTGCTGGACGATTTCTTGCTGCAGTTTTGCGTCGATCCGGCCACCGCGCGCACGGTGCGGGCTTCGGCCTTTTCGGCCTCCTTGGAGATGGTTAGGGAAGGGCGATTCCATATGCGCCAGGACCACGCGTTTTCGGCGATTTGGGTGAGGCGCCGGGAAGCGGAAACAGACGTCGGCGCAGTGAGCTTCGAGCCATGACAACGAGCCATGACAAGCCGCAGCGCGCGAGCGTGCATTCATCGCATCGCCGAGGGGAGGAGCGCATTGGCGCAGGCCGCTAAGACGATCGAATTATTCGACGCAACGAGCGACGAGGCTCTGTGTCGCGCCGAGGATGAGTTGGCGAGCGCAATGCGCCTCGTCGAAGCGTTGCTGTTTGCATCGAGCGAGCCCGTCGACGAGGCTGAGATCGCGCGCCGGCTCCCCGAGGGCGCGCCCGTCGCGGCGGCGCTGGAGCGGCTGCGGGCCGATTTCGCTCCGCGCGGGGTCAATCTGGCGCGCGCTGGCAAAAAATGGTTTTTCCGCACGGCGCCGGACCTCGCCTATGTTCTGGCGCGCCAGCGCGTCGAAGAGAAGAAGCTGTCGCGCGCCGCGCTGGAGACCTTGGCCATCATCGCCTACCACCAGCCGGCGACCCGCGCCGAAATCGAAGAGGTGCGCGGCGTCGCCATCTCCAAAGGCACGCTCGACGTGTTGCTGGAGACCGGCTGGGTGCGCCTGCGGGGGCGCCGGCGGGCGCCGGGGCGTCCGATCACCTATGGCACGACCGAGAATTTTTTGATGCATTTTGGGCTGGAGCAGATCGGCGATCTGCCCGGGCTCGACGAATTGAAAGGGGCGGGCCTGTTCGACGGACGCCTGCCGAAGGATTTTCGTATGCCGCAACCCTCCGACGATTCGGCTCTCGCAGAGGACGAGGAACCGTTGGAGGCGGAAACCTCGACCTTGCTCGAAATGGAGTTTCTCGACGAAGGCGAACCGGAAGCTCCGGACGGCGGCGAAGAATAGAGCGGAACTTTCGTCTTATTGTTCTTGTCTTTGTGCAGCCGGCGTCCTAATTTCCGGCTCAAATAACCGGTTGTAATCGCAACCGGGACGGTCTTTGGAGGTTGCGCCATGGGTGGTCTATCCATCTGGCACTGGATCATCGTCGGCGGCGTGGTGTTCGTGCTGTTTGGCGGCAAGTTTAAAATTTCCGACGTGATGACCGACGTCGCCAAGGGGATCAAGGCGTTCAAGAAGGGCATGGCGGAGGACGAGACGACGGCTTCCGCGTCGGAGGAGCCGCCTAAGGCGGTCGAGCGCCTTCCGCAGGATCACGCCGCCCTCGATAAGGCGGGCGACGCCAAAAAGCTGTGACGCTCGATGCCTGCCAAAAGCCGGCGCGCCGCGATTTCGCCGGGCGCGGCGACCTCCATGCGCGGATAGAAAAATGCTCGATTTCGACGCCGGCAAGCTGATCGTCATCGGCATCGTCGCCCTCATAGCGATCCCGTCTAAGGATCTGCCGCGCGTATTGCGGCAACTCGGCCAGCTGACCGGCAAGATGCGGCGCATGGCTGCGGAGTTTCAGGGGCAGTTCATGGATGCCCTGCGGGAATCCGAACTGCATGATTTGAAGAAAGACCTCGAACAGGAAGTCGACTCGGCCGTTAAGGGCGTCGGGCTGAACAGCTCTTTCGATCCGATCGAGCACGCGCGCAAGCAAATTGGCGAAGCGGTTGCGGAGCCGGCCAAACTTGCCGATACGCCAGCGCCGCGCAAAGACGAGCCCGGCGCATGACCGACGCCGATATCGAAGCCACCAAGGCGCCGCTGATCGAACATCTTATGGAGTTGCGCGAGCGGCTGATCCGCGCGCTGCTGGCTTTTCTGGTGATGTTCTTGATCTCCTTCTACTTCGCCAAGGATATCTATAACCTTCTCGTCGTGCCCTATACGCAGGTCGCCGGCCCCCAGGCCAGACTGATCTACACGGCGCCGCAGGAATATTTTTTCACGCAGATGAAGGTGGCGCTGTTCACGGCGGCGTTTTTGTCGTGTCCGGTGGTGTTCAGCCAGCTTTACGCCTTCGTCGCGCCTGGCCTCTATAAGCAGGAGCGCGCGGTGTTTCGGCCTTATCTCTTCGCGACGCCGATTTTCTTCGCGGCCGGCGCCTTGCTGGTTTATTTCGTCGTAACGCCCAATTTGCTGCGCTTTTTCATCGGCATGCAGCAGGCCAACGAGCCGGGCCGCGCGCAGATCGAGCTTTTGCCGCGCGTTTCCGAATATCTGTCGCTGATCATGACGCTGGTGCTGGCCTTCGGCATTGTGTTTCAGCTGCCCGTCGTGCTGACGCTGCTCGGGCAGGTCGGCATCGTCTCCTCGCAATTTCTGGCCGACAAGCGCCGCTATGCGATCGTGCTGGTGTTCATCGTCGCGGCGGTTCTGACCCCGCCCGACGTGTTCAGCCAGCTCGCCTTGGCCGTGCCGGGGATACTGCTCTATGAGGCGTCGATCTTTTCGGTGCGGATGATCGAAAAGAAGCGCGCGGCGGCGCAGGCGGCGACGGGCGGCGGGGTTTAAGGAACCGGGTTGACCCCTTCTTCCGCTTGGGGGACAAGGTCGCTCAATTCTCATCCGAACGCCGGGCCGATTCATGTACGACATCAAATGGATTCGCGACAACTTCGACGCCTTCGACAAAAGCCGCGCAAGGCGCGGGCTGGAGCCGCTGGCCAAGACCCTGCTCGATCTCGACGATTCGCGCCGCGCGGCGATTTCCAAGTTGCAGGCTGCGCAAGAGCGCCGCAACGCCGCCTCGAAGGAGATCGGCGTCGCGATGCAGCAAAAGGACGCGGCCAAAGCCGACGCCCTTAAGGCCGAAGTCGCGAAGATCAAGGAAGACTGGCCGGCGATGGAGGCCGCCGAGCGCGAGGCGGTCAAAGCGCTCGACAAGGCGCTGGCGGAAATCCCCAACGCGCCGCTGGACAGCGTGCCGGAGGGCAAGGACGAACACGATAATGTCGAGGTTCTGCGCTGGGGAAGCCAGCGCAACTTCGAATTCGAGCCGAAAGAACATTTTGATCTGGGCGAAGGCCTTGGCCTGATGGACTTCGAGACCGCGACGAAGCTTTCGGGCGCGCGTTTCGTCGTGAACAAGGGCCAGATTGCGCGGCTGGAGCGGGCGCTGGCGCAATTCATGCTCGATCTGCATACCGATGAGCATGGTTACCAGGAAGTTATTCCGCCGCTGCTGGTGCGCGACGAGGCGATGTACGGCACAGCGCAGTTGCCGAAGTTTCGCGAGGATCAGTTTGCTGCGTCCGCAATCAAGCCGATCGACTTTGGAACATACTTCGAACAGGCTCCCGAGGTCGCCGACGCGATGAAGAATTTGCTGACCATTTATCACGGCGGCGGCAGCGAGTATGAGGTTCGCGCGGCTTTAGCGAAGTTTCCTGGGTCAACGGATGGTCACGAAGAACTAGTTCGTCATTTTACCGAGAGAGAGTTTTGGCTCATCCCCACCGCCGAAGTCCCCCTGACAAACCTCGTTCGCGACTCCATCCTCGACGAATCGCTGCTTCCCCTCCGCTTCACCGCCGGCACTTACTGTTTCCGCGCCGAGGCCGGGGCCGCCGGGCGCGATACGCGCGGGATGATTCGCCAGCATCAGTTTTTCAAGGTCGAACTGGTGTCGATCACCACCCCGGAGCAATCGCTCGCCGAACATGAGCGGATGACCGGCTGCGCCGAAAAAGTCCTGCAACTTCTGGAGCTTCCCTACCGCAAGGTGACGCTGTGCACAGGCGACATGGGGTTTGCGTCGCAAAAGACTTATGATCTCGAAGTATGGCTGCCGGGGCAGGGGAAATACCGCGAGATTTCCTCTTGCTCGGTGTGCGGCGAGTTTCAGGCGCGGCGCATGAACGCGCGCTATCGTCCCAAGGAGGGCGGCCCGCGCTTCGTGCATACGCTCAACGGCTCCGGCGTCGCGGTGGGCCGCGCGCTGGTCGCGGTGATGGAGAATTATCAGGAGGAGGACGGCTCGATCACCATTCCCAAGGCGCTGCGTCCCTATATGGCCGGCGCAGATAGAATCGGGCGGGCCGGATAAATCTCTCCCTGCTCGCGGGAGAGCGGGCAGGCGGCGATCGACGGTGAAGGAAACCCATGCGCATTCTCGTCACCAATGACGACGGCATTCACGCGCCCGGCCTCGCCCTCGCCGAAAGAGTCGCGCGCGAGATCTCGGACGACGTCTTCGTCGTCGCGCCCGAGAGCGACCAATCCGGCGTCGCCCATTCGCTGTCGCTGAGCGATCCGCTGCGAATGCGCGAGATTTCCCCACGCCATTTCGCGATCAAGGGCACGCCGACCGATTGCGTGATCATGGGCGTGCGTAAGATCCTGGACCGCCCGCCGGATCTTGTGCTGTCCGGAGTCAATTGCGGTCAGAACGTCGCCGAGGACGTCACCTATTCCGGCACCATCGCCGCCGCGATGGAGGGGACGATTCTCGGCATTCCCTCTGTCGCGCTTTCGCAAGTCTATGATTTTTTCTCGGGGCGCCGGACGATCAACTGGAGCTGCGCCGAGTTTCACTCGGGCGTGATATTGCGCAGGCTGATCGCCGCAGGCATTCCCGCCAATGTGCTGATGAACGTCAATTTCCCGAATTGCCCGCAGGAAGACGTGCGCGGCGTTGCGATCACGATGCAGGGGCGGCGCAGCAACGATCTGATGCGCATCGAAGACCGCAAGGACGGGCGCGGCAATCCCTATCACTGGATTTCCTTCCAGCGCGGCAATTTTACGCCCGGAGTCGGCACCGACCTCGAGGCGCTAGAGCAAAATAAAATCTCCATCACGCCGATAAAGCTCGATTTCACCGACCATCCGACCGTGACGTCGCTCGCCGCCGCCTTCGAGGCCGCGCCTGAGCAAATCATGAGCGAACCATGAGCGAACCCTTAGCCATCGAGGCGCTTCCGGTCGAGCAGCGCGCGGCGCTGTTGCTGCAATTGCGCAGCGCATCAGTGCGCGACGCGGCGGTGATGGGCGCCTTCGAGCAAGTGCCGCGCGAGCTTTTCACGCCGCATCGTTTTCGCGATCTCGCCAATCGCAATATGGCGTTGCCGATCGGTTGCGGTCAGACCATGCCCGCGCCCGCCGATCTTGCCCGCCGCCTCGAGGCGCTGGGCGCGGGACCGGAGCACCGCGTGCTGGAGATCGGCGCCGGCTCCGGCTATAGCGCGGCAGTTTTGTCGCGGCTCGCCAAAGAGGTGATGTCGATCGAGCGTTTCCAGACGCTGGCGATCGAAGCGGCGAGCCGTTTATCGTCGCTCGGCGTCGACAACGCTTTAGTGGTCTGCGCGGATGGGCTCGCTCCATCGCGATCGACGGAGCTCTTCGACCGCGTCATTATGCATCTGTCGCTGGAAGAGGCGCCGATGGCTGTTTTGAATCTGCTCGCGCCGGGCGGCGTCATGGTGTTCGGGCGCTTTCTCGCCGCGATCCCGGGCGCGCGCCGCGAGGCTCGGTTGATCCGACTGGAGCGGTCCGCGACTGGCGACATGTTCTCCGAAACGGACAAGGGCCCCTGCCGTCTGAGCGCCTACTGCGCCGGACGCGCACTCGCTTTGTGAATCGTCAATCAAAAATTCGCGCGCAATTTTATATTTCGGGGTGCTCCTGCATTCATCTTAAACGCTCCCTTAACCCGATGGCGGTTACATAAGGACGTTGATGTAGCGTTCGAGTGGGTTGAGTCATGGCAATAGTGCGTCGGGTTGGTCTTTCGAGAGTCGCGCTGCGGCTCATGTTGGCGGCGGGAACCGCTGCCCTGCTCGCGGGCTGTTCGGACGCGAGCCGTTTTTCGTCCGATCCCTTTGCGGATCCCTTTGGAGGGGCTCCGAGCGCTACGAGCCGCTCGTCGCGTGCTGTCGACCGGTCGAGCACGGGCGCCATCTCCAGCGCGCCGAATTACACGCCCATCCAGTCGCAGCCCCTCGCGCCGCCGATCAAGAACGCATCCGCGCCGCGTCCCGCTTCCGTCGCAAGCGCCGCGCCGGCCGCAGCGCCGGGAAGCCCTAATCATTGGAGCCCCGAAGGGGGCACGCCAATCACCGTGGGGGCGGGCGAAACCCCCGGGATTCTCGCTAACCGCTATGGCGTCCCGACCGACGTTCTGCTGAAGGTGAACGGCTTTGCGAGCGCGTCGCAGGTGCAGCCGGGAACTCGTCTGATCATTCCCGTCTATCGCTCCACCGCCGCCAAGGTGCAGCCGGCGGCAGAGCCGCGCCCCGCCAGGGAGGTGCGCGAGGAGTCCAGACCGGCTCCAAAGCGCGTCGCGGCGAAGGCCGATTCCGAGGAGAAGGCCCCCCCGGCGCCGAAGGCGAACAGCAAGCGCGCTCAATTACTTCCCGCAAAACTCGCCAAGGCCGAGGATAAGCAAGAGGCCGCTCCGCGTAAGGCGCCGGAACCAAAAGCCAAGGCTTCGGAGAAGAAGGCGAAGGTCGCCGTCAAATCCGACGACGAGGACGGAAAACCGGTCGCCGGGGCTAAAGGCAAATCCGTCAAGATCCCGCCTACGAAAACCGCGGCGAAGGCTGGCGATGACGCGAAGGAAAAGCCCAAAGCCAGGCCGCAACCGAAAGTCGCCACGGCGGAGCCTGTGACTCCGGTCGAGTCCCCGACGCCGGAAAAGCGCGCCGCCAAGCCCGAAAAGCGCGAGCAGCCGCAGCTCGCGGCCAATGACCCGCCGGTCGAGCGCGCTCCAGTCGCCGAGCGGAAGGTTGACAGGACCACGACGACAGCGGCGCTAGCGTCAGCGCCGGAAGGTAAAGCGTCGGATGCGGCGCATCCCGAGTTCCGGTGGCCGGCCCGCGGGCGCATCATTCAGGGCTTCTCCAATGGCGGCAACGACGGCATAAATATCGCCGTGCCAGAAGGAACGCAGGTCAAGGCGGCGGAGGCTGGCGTCGTCGCCTACGCCGGCAACGAGCTCAAGGGCTATGGCAATCTTGTGCTCATCCGCCATCCCAACGGCTTCGTGACCGCCTACGCCCATAATGGAGACATTGCGGTCAAGCGCGGCGATCAGGTGACACGCGGTCAGACCATCGCCAAATCCGGCCAGACCGGCAATGTGGCCTCGCCGCAGCTCCACTTCGAATTGCGCAAGGGGTCGACGCCGGTCGATCCGACCAGCTATCTCGCGGCGGGGCTCTGAGCGCGCCGCGAAGGGAACATGCTCCGGCGTTCGCGAGACAACCAGCGCCGGAGAATGGGGCGGCGGGTCAAAAGAAAGGCCCGCCGCCCATTTCATTTTGCGGGCTGTTTCATTATGTTCCACAAAGGCTCAGGTTAGCTTGAAAAGGAACGCGCTTCCGTGAAAATCGTCGTCGCTATCGGTTTCGTCCTTCTCGTCGCTTCTCCCGCTCTCGCAATGGATCCGACCGGCGTTCCGCAGTGCGACGCGCTGCTGAAACGTTACGAGGAATGCTCGTCGCTTCTGCCCAAAGAGCGCGTTCACGCCGCGCAGAAAGAATTGCTGGAGGGGGCCGTCAGCATTCGCGCCAATGCCGCCGACCCGAGAATACGGCCCGATCTGGAGCGCTATTGCGCGGACACCTTCGAGCGCATGAAGCAGGAAAGCGACATTAAGGACTGTATGGCGAAGTAAGTTCTTGGGGCTTGGGGCCCAACGTCTCCATGACGGAGCCCGCCGCCTTGCTTTCAAGAGAGTCCCGAAAGTCCGTCGATCCCGGTGGTATTTCGGGTCCCTGGGTTGACGGCGAAATTGTTTCTTTGCCCCCGCGCGTTAATCCGCCAGCCCTATTTGCGTAGGAGCATCGCGTTGCCGTCATATCGCGCTATCGGATTGATGTCCGGCACTTCCATGGACGGGGTCGATGTCGCCCTTGTCGAAACCGACGGCGACTCCAGTCTCTCCTTTGGCCCCGCCGGCTCCTATTCCTATTCCGACGCCGACCGCGCTTTGTTACGGGGCGCGCTGGCGGAAGCCGCCACGCTCGAAGACCGCGTCGCGCGGCCCGGCGTGCTGGCCTTTGCCGAGCGAATGGTCACCGACCGCCACGCCGAAGCCGTCGAAGTTTTTCTGCGCGACAACGCGATCGACCCCGCCAGCATCGCCATAATCGGCTTTCACGGGCAAACCGTGTTGCACCGCCCAAAGCAGCGCTTGACTATCCAAATCGGCGACGGGCCCGCTTTAGCGACGCGACTTGGCGTCGATGTCGCCTATGATTTTCGCGCCGCCGATATTGCCGCCGGCGGCGAAGGCGCGCCAATCGTGCCGGTGTTTCATCGCGCCCTGGTTGCGGCGGGCGGCCTGCGGGGCGAGGTCGCCTTGCTCAATATCGGCGGCGTCGCCAATGTCACTTACCTCGCCGAGGGCGAGGAGCCGATCGCCTGCGACACAGGACCTGGTAACGCGCTGATCGACGATCTGATGCTTCAGCGCACGGGCGCGCCTATCGACCGAGATGGTCATACTGCCGCGAGAGGGCGCGTCAACGAGGCGGCGTTGCTGCGTCTCCTATCTCATCCATTTTTTGAGGTTTCTCCACCTAAATCATTAGATAGAAACACTTTTTCACTTAATATAATGAGTAATCTCTCAACTGAGGACGCCGCCGCGACGCTGACCGCTTTCACCGCCGCCTCGGTGCTGCGGCTGTTTCCTCACCTGCCGAAAGAGCCGAAATTGCTGATCGTCTGCGGCGGCGGCGCGCGCAATCCGATCCTGGTCCGAGAGTTGGTGTTGCGACTTCCTTGCAAGGTCACCACGGCCGAGGTGGTCGGCTGGTCATCGGATTACCTCGAAGCCCAGGCTTTTGGATTTCTCGCGGCGCGTGTGGTGGAGGGGTTGCCCTTGACCTTTCCGACGACGACGGGCGTGGGGACGCCGACGACGGGCGGCGTGGTGGCGCGGGCGCGGTCGGCGGACGGTTAAGCGTTTGGTGAGGATCTCAACCACCCGTCGGTCACGGGAAAGGGGTTGCGGAATGCAAGAGGACGCCAAAAATAGTGCGACGCAACATATACGTCGCGCGTCGCGACGCGGGGTTTTGCTGGGGGCTATCGGCGTCGTTGGTCTTGGCGCCGGCGCGGGTTTGGCGGGGTTGGTGTGGACCCGAAAGGACATCGCCGCCCGTCTGTTCAACCCCTTCACGCTCGGGCAGTTCGAGCTCGCCGCGGTGCCTGGCCTCACCCGGCCGGGCGGCGAGGCCGTAACGGGATTTTCCGCCGCCGACCTTGCCGGACGTCGTTCGATCCTGAATTTCTGGGCAAGCTGGTGTCCGAGCTGCGTCGAGGAACACGCGCTGCTCGTCGATCTCGCGGCGCGCGACCTCGCGCCGATTTTTGGCGCCGATGTGAAGGACGAGGCCGGACACGCGCGCGATTTTCTTAGGCGCCGCGGCAATCCCTACCGGGCGGTGGGCGTCGACAACCGGGGGTTTCTTCAACACGCTCTGGGCGCGCGCGGCGTGCCCGCGACTTTTGTCATCGCGCCGGGACCAAGAATCGAGGTCGCGATTTTCGGCGAGCTCGACCGCGACGCTATCGAGGACAAGATCCTTCCCGCGTTGACCCAAACGGGGTGAGAGCCCCTTTTAGCGTTAGAAAACAACCGAACACCCGTCAGGCGTACTCCGGCGCCCGACAACATCGGTTCACCCGGCCCGGAGCCCCCGGTTTTCTTGTAGTGTCAAACACAGAAATAATGATTTCATTTTAACATGTTGTAATAATCCTCAATAACTCTTAATATAGACGTGTCAGTTATTAGACTTATTGTAATAAAATACATGACAAGAACTATAAATATATTTACAACTATGATTGGGGCGTTCCGAATAGCCTCGGCTAGCTTTGTTCTGTGCGTTCTTGTTGAGCTTCCTCGATCTGATGTGCTTTCCCCTGTCATGATCGTCACCCGGCTGGCAACCGCCTGCGGTCCCCGTCTCCGACATCGCGGCGGCTTAGTATTTGACGCGGGAGACGCGTTTGGGAACTGCCCGCCGCAGAAAAATTTCGGAGCGGCGCCCGCTCTCAAAGTGGTCGCAAACGCGGATTAGCAGCTAGTCCCCTCGCGCGGGAATAGCGATGCGCGGCGGATTGCCGAGACGCCTGTCGAGATAGGCGTCGACTTCGGCGATTAGCGGATCGATCTTGTTCTCGAAGAAGTGATTGGCGCCCTTCACCACGGCATGTTCGATGGCGATGCCCTTTTGCGTTTTGAGTTTCTCGATGAGGCCGGTGACTTCCTTCAGCGGCGCCACGCGATCGAGATCGCCGTGGATAAACAGGCCGGAGGACGGGCAGGGAGCCAAAAACGAGTAGTCGAAGCGGTTGGCCGGCGGCGCCACCGAGACGAAGCCTTCGATTTCAGGTCGCCGCATCAACAACTGCATGCCGATCCAGGAGCCGAACGAAACCCCGGCGATCCAACAGGCGCGCGCCTCGGGATTGACGGCTTGCGCCCAATCGAGCGCGGCGGCCGCGTCCGAAAGCTCGCCGGCGCCGTGATCGAAGGCGCCCTGGCTGCGGCCGACGCCCCTGAAGTTGAAACGCAGCACCGAGAACCCCCGCTCCGCGAAAGCGTAATAGAGGTGGTAGACAATCTGATTGTTCATCGTCCCGCCGAACTGCGGATGCGGATGCAGCACGATGGCGATCGGCGCCCCTCGGGTCGCGGACTGATGGAAACGGCCCTCCAGCCTGCCGGCGGGCCCTGTAAAGATGACTTCGGGCATTTGTCTCCCCAAGGAGTGTTTAAGTCAAATATCGGCGAAAGCGCCAATGTTCGCTTGGATTGTTCGATTTTGTGGGATTTGCTCGAAAGAGCGCATCGCGCAGTTACGATCACCCTGCTTTAAGCGCTTTCTAACATGTGGCGCGGCGGCGAATGCAAGCAATTTCGACATATTGGCGCCGCCGTCGGTCGTTTTTGTGCATCTCTTCCCGACATGGCGCGATTTACTTTCGCTTGCGACCCCTTGAGCGCGGCGCGAGCCGGTCGATTCACCGACGTCAATGCAAAACCCGCTTTTCTAACCTCGCCATCCCTGTATTGTCCTCGCCGGGCGGTCCGGCAAGCGGCGGCCCCCGACAAATGGCCACGGCGATTCCTGTTGCGGGAGGAAGAAATCATGAATATTCTACCAAAATGCTCAACTTTTTACGGCGCTAGTCGCCATAGGGAATCAAAGCAGATGGCTCGCTCCTTCGCCTTTTCCGCCGCGCTCGCCGCCGTCGTCGCGGTTTCTGGGGCCTCGAACGCCAACGCCAGCCTAAGCGCCGGCTGGGCGGACTGCCGCAGCGCCAACATCGACTCTCGTATCGCCGGCTGCACCAATGTCATCGACCACATCGGCAAGGAAACGCAACACAATAAGATCGCGGCCTATTTCAACCGCGGCGGGGCGTACGAGGCGAAAGGCGATTGGGATCGAGCGATCGCGGATTACACCAAGGCGCTGGAATTCGACCCCAAATCGGCGACGATTTTGAGCGCTCGCGCCAGCGCCTACCGCGGCAAGGGCGATCTCGACCATGCGCTCGCCGAATACGGCGTCGTGCTGAGCGGGAACCCGAAAAACGCGGCAGCCTACCTTGGTCGAGGCGGAGTTTATCACTTGAAGGCCGATTACGACCACGCCATCGCCGATTATGACGAGGCGATCAAGCTGGACGCTAAAAACGCCGCCGCCTATAGCGCGCGCGCCATCGCCTGGCGCCTGAAAGGCGACGGCGAAAAGGCGCTGGCAGATCTAAACGAGGCGGTCAAATACGACAACAAATCGGCGGCGGCGCTCGTGACTCGCGGCGCACTCTATCAATCGAACGCCGATTTCGACCACGCCATCGCGGATTTTAGCGATGCGATCAAACGCGAACCGAAGGCGCCGCAGCCTCATAGCAACCGCGGCCTCGCTTATCACGCCAAGGGCGACCTGGATCACGCCGTCGCCGATTTCGACGAGGCGATCAAGCTCGATCCAAGCTACGCCGCCGCCTATCTGAATCGCGCCAACGCCTGGCGCGCCAAGAAGGAGCTCGGACGCGCCGAGCAGGACTATGAGGCGGCGTTAAAGCTGAAGCCGGACTTGGCCTCGGCCAAAAAAGGTCTCGACGAAGTGCAGAAGCTGATCGCCAGAAAGGCTGCGACAGTCGCTCCGGCGCCGGCGGCGCCTGCTGTAGCCGCGCCAGCCGCTCCCGGCGCGAGCCATTAAACTCTGCGCGCGAAGCTGAAGCCAAAACGCTCCCTCTCCCGCAATAGCCGGTCATTTTTGACGGGCGTATCGGACGCCCTGTGACGAAGCAGAGTTGGGGAGGGGGGTGAGTTCAATCAGCTCGACTGACGTGGGCCTGGATATGTGGCGTCACAACGCCTTCGCCGCGGCCAACACGACCTCGGCGTGGCCGGGGACTTTGACCTTGCGCCAGATTTTCGCGACGCGTCCGTCGGGGCCGATGAGAAAGGTCGAGCGTTCAACGCCCATATATTTGCGGCCATACATGCTTTTTTCGACCCACACGCCATAGGCGGCGAGGGTCTCCTTCGTCTCGTCGGATGCGAGCGGAATCGCCAGCTCGTATTTGGCTCTAAACTTGTCGTGGCTTTTGACCGAGTCGGGCGACAGACCAATAATCGTCGTTCGGGCCTTGGCGAATTTTTCGCGCAACGCGTTGAACTCCATCGCCTCTTTCGTGCAGCCCGAAGTGTCGTCTTTGGGATAAAAATAGAGAACCAGATTGCGGCCCTTCAGCCCGGCGAGCGACAGCGTCTCTCCACCGGCGCCGGGCAGTCGGAAATCTGGCGCGGCGTCGCCTTCTTGCGGATGGCTGGTCGCGGCCGTCATTGGGCTTTCCTTTCGTGGCGCGAGAATTTATGTTCTCAGTCAGTTTGCAAAGGCCGCGCGGGTAATGCAAGCGCCGTTCGCGCGCCCGTTTGAGCGATAGTCTGGCCGGCGCCATTGTTTTGGCTCAAGCGTCGACCAATATGGATTTTTTCGACGTTGCGGCTGAGCCTTGTGGGTTTCTCTTCGAGAGGGGCGGGCACGGCCGCATTCCTTCGAAGGAAGAGATGGCTCGAGGCAAAAGCGGGGACGATTGACGGACCGAACACGCGGCGACGCGGAGATCATATCGAACGACGCTGGCTCGACGGCTTTGCGGCTGCCAGCGCCGCGGCTCGGCTGCGTCGTGCGCCGGCTTTCCCGCGCCTGCGTCTATCTTGGGCTTTGCCTTTTCGCCGTTTTCGGCGTGGCGATCGGAGGATTTCTGATTGTCTTGGCGCGCGGGCCGATCGGTTTCGATTGGCTCACGCCGGTAATTGTCGGGTCGCTCGACGAGCTTTATGCGCATCGGTACGAATTCGGGCTGAGCGGAGTCGCGCTCGCGAACACCGATCATGGACCGACCCTCACTGCCGAGGGGCTGACGGTGAAATCGGACGGCCGGACGATTGTCGCGGCGCCGCGCGCCGAACTCTCCGTGGATCTGCCTTCCTTGCTGGCCGGACGGGTCAAACTGCGCCGCCTCGAGATGCTGGATCTGGAATTGCGGCTCGCGGTGACGGCCGATGGGCGCATCACCATTTCGGCCGGCACGGCGCCTCAGGACGCTGTCCCGCTCGATCCGCGGCCCGCCGCGCCGATGTCGGCGGAGGCCCCCGTCGAGCAAGGCGATCCGGCGGATAGCGCCCGGCTGCTCGTGCGCGGCGGGGCGGCGCTGCGTGTTCTGATCGACCTCGTGACCAGCCCAGACAGCGCGATCGGCGCCATCGACCGGGTGGGCGTCCTGCATGGCCGGCTGGTCATTGACGACCGCACGTTGGACCGGGTGATCCATTACGACAATCTCACGCTCAGCCTCGACAAGGGCGCGGGCGGCATGAAATTCAGCCTCGCCGCGACCGGCGCTACCCGCCGTTGGGCCGTGGTCGCGACGGCGCAAGGCGCGCCGGGCGCGCGGCGCGTGTTCGATGCGCAGGCGAAAGACTTTTCGCTCGACGAGGTCGCGCTCCTCGGCGGTTTGCGGAACCTGCCGTTCGATACCGACGCGCCGCTGTCGGCGCAGCTGCGCTTCGCGCTTGGCGACAATGACCGGGTCGTTGAGGCGAACGGGGGGATCACGGTCGGCGCGGGTTATTTTCGTCTGGACGAGCCCGATTATGAGCCCGTCATGATCCAATCCCTTTCCGGCTCCGCGCATTGGGACCGGAAAAACCGGCAGTTCTTGATCTCGCCGGTAAAGATCAGGACGGACGCGCTGGATCTGACGATCGAGGGAGAATTGGCGCCCCCGGCGTCGGCGAACGTCCCGTCCGCCGCCGAGCCGACCGAAGACAGTTTTTGGATAGGCTCCCTCCGCCTCGCAAAGCCGACCAATATCGGTCCCGAGCGCGCCGGCCAGCTGCCGATGCCGCTCGATCGTTCCTCGCTGCGACTGCGTTTCTCGCTCGCGCAGAAAAAATTGATGCTCGAACAATTCGAACTCGTGGGGCCCGAGGTCAATGTCGCGGGTTCGGCGGCGATCGATTGGGTGGACGGCCCCCACGTCGCCTTCGGGCTGACGCTGGACAACACCCAGATACAATCGCTTGTGCGGCTTGTGCCCACGCATGTGGCGGCGCCGGTCCGCAACTGGCTGGTCGAACGCGCGTCGCTGGGCGCCTTTCGACACGCCGAATTTAAAGCCGATTTCACGCAGGCGAACTTGATCGCCATGCGCTATGAGCAGCCGCCGCCCGACGAGGCGATCCAAGCCGAGGGCGATTTGGTCAATGTGGCCTTGCTGGACCTGCTCCCCGGCCTGCCGCCGCTGCGCAATCTGTCGGCGCATCTGCGTCTGACGGGCCGCACGTTGACGCTTAATGGCGCCAGCGCCGTGCTGGACACGCCGCGCGAGCGCCGCTTCGCGCTGTCCGAAGGCAGTTTCGTCATCGACGACAATATATTGAAGCCGGCGCCTGCGACGCTTGATCTTCGCTTGGCGGGACCTGTCGAAGGCGTCGCCGAAATTCTCGCCATTCCGAGCCTCGCGCCCTACGCGAACCTGCCGCTCGACCCCACGCAGTTGAAGGGGCAGATCGACGGGCGCTTGCGGGTCAATCTCGAGATAGGCGACGGGGCGCGCGGCGATCATGCAGTCGTGTCAATCGACGCCAACACGGCCAATCTCTCAATCGACCGCTTTTTGGGATCCGAGCGACTCGACAATGGCGCGCTCAACATTGTTCACGACCGCGCGGGCCTGCGCGTCACGGGGACGGGGCGGCTGTTCGGCGGGCCGGCGACGCTCGATATTCGCCGCGCCGCCGACGATAAGGCCGTCACACAGGCGCAATTCTCCGTCGTGCTGGACGAGGCGGCCCGCGCCAAGGCGGGCTACGCTCTTCCCGGCGTCGTCGGACCCATCACCGCCTCGGTGAAGACGCCGCTGCCGATTTCCGAGACCGATACGCCGGTCGAACTCGACTTGACCCGCGCCTCGCTCGACAACCTGGTGCCTGGCGTCGCCAAGCCTTCGGGCAAAGCTGCGAAAACCCAGTTTACGGTCGTAAAACGGACGGACGGGATGACGCTCGATCATTTCACGCTGGACGCGGGTTCGATGCAACTCGCGGGCGTGATCGAACTGGCGCGCGACGGCGGCTTCCACTCGGCGAAATTTTCGCAGTTTCGGCTTTCGCCGGGAGACGAAGTTCGCCTCGAGGCGCAACGCGGCGGCGACGCGCTGAAGTTCGTCGTGCGCGGAAACAATGTCGACGCGCGGCCGTTCCTGCGTAGTCTGGCGGGGAGCAACGCCGAGCGAGGGGCGCAGGGCGTGGGCAAGGGGCCGATTTCCTTCGACGACATCGATCTCGATCTGAAATCCGCGTTGGTCACCGGCTATGGCAAACAGATTCTCTCCAATGTCGACTTTAAATGGGAGCGCCGGGGCAATAAGCCGCGGGTGTTTTCGCTCACCGGCAACTTTGGCCGCGAACCGCTCGCCGTGGCGCTGCTGCGCAATCAGAGCGGCGCGCCGCAACTGGAAGTCTCCACCTCGGACGGCGGGTCGCTGCTGTCCTTCGTCGATCTTTACGATCGCATGGACTCCGGCGTGCTCAACGCCCGTGTGCAGCTGACCGGGCAGGGGCGCGCCGACGGCGTGCTGCATGTGCGCGACTTTTATCTCAAGAACGAGCCGGCGATGCGCCAGCTGATGTCGCAAGGCGCCCATCGCGCCGACGATAAGGGTGTCTTAAGCTTCGATCCCGAATCCGTGCGCGTCGCCCGACTGCAAACGAACTTCGCATGGGGCGGCGGCAAATTGGCGCTGAGCGACGGCATTATGTCGGGGCCGGAGATGGGCCTGATCTTCGAAGGCGACGCCGATCTCACGCGCGACACCCTCGATATCAGCGGCTCTTACGCGCCGCTGTATGGCCTCAACAGTCTCGTGACGAATATTCCGGTGCTGGGCCCGCTGATCGCCGGCGGCGTGCATGAAAGCGTGATCGCGCTGAACTACCGGGTCACCGGCAGGGTCAGCGCGCCGATCGTCAGCGTCTCGCCGGCGTCTCTGCTGACGCCGGGGCTGTTTCGCAAGATCATGGGTGTGATGGACGGCACCGCGCGGCCGATGGAGCAGCAGGGGCGGTAGGTTGTTTCGCTAGAAACTACGACCGCTCCAGCAGCACATGCTTCTTCTTGCCGAGCGACAGTTTCGCCACGCCGTCCTTTTCGAAATCTTTCTCGCCGATCGTCGCGCGCTCGTCCGTGACGGGGGCGTCGTTTACGCGCAAGCCGCCGCCTTTGACCTGCCGGCGCGCTTCGCCGGTCGAGGCGACGAGGCCCGCCTTCACGAAAGCGGTCAGCACGCCGAGGCCCGCCGCGACTTCTGAAGCGTCGACCGCAACCTTCGGCAGCGACAGCGACAATGCGCCTTCCTCGAAAGTGGTCCTGGCGGTGGCGGCGGCCTGTACCGCCGCCTCGCGCCCATGCACCAGCGTGGTCGCCTCGGTCGCCAGCGTCTTCTTGGCCTCGTTGATCTCGGCGCCTTGCAGCGCCGCGAGGCGGGCGATCTCGTCCAGCGGCAGGAAGGTGAACAGTTTTAGGAAGCGCTCTACGTCGGCATCCTCGCTGTTGCGCCAATATTGCCAGTAATCGTAAGGCGACAGCAGATCGGCGTTGAGCCAGACCGCGCCGGCCGCCGTCTTGCCCATCTTCGCGCCAGAAGAAGTGGTCAGCAGCGGCGAGGTCAGGCCATACAGCTGTGGGCAGCCCATGCGCCGGCCAAGATCGACGCCCATGATGATATTGCCCCACTGGTCGGAGCCGCCCATTTGCAGCAGCGCCCCATGGCGCTTGTTAATCTGCGCAAAATCATAGGCTTGCAGGCACATATAGTTGAATTCGATAAACGAGAGCTCATGCTTGCGCTCCAGGCGCAGTTTTACGCTGTCCATCGTCAACATGCGGTTGACCGAAAAATGCCGGCCCACGTCGCGCAGAAACTCGATGTAGTTCAAGTCGGCCAGCCAGTCAGCGTTGTCGAGCACCAGCGCGTCGCCGGCGCCTTCGCCGAAGCGCAGAAACTTCTCGAAAACGGTCTTGATCGAGGCCTTGTTGGCGTCGATCTGCTCGATGGTCAGCAGCTTGCGGCTCTCGTCCTTGCCGGAAGGGTCGCCGACCCGCGTGGTGCCGCCGCCGACGAGCGGCAGGGGCTTGCCGCCACTGCGTTGCAGCCAGGCGAGCAGCATAATCGGCAGCAGGGAGCCGATATGCAGCGACGGCGCCGTGCAATCGAAGCCGATATAGGCCGAAAGCCCGCCCTCGCGCGCCTCCGCGTCCAGTGCCGCAAAATCCGTGCATTGATGCACGAATCCGCGCGCGATGAGCGTGGCGAGAAATTCGGATTTGGGGGCGAAGTCTTCGGACATGGGAGCGTTCGTTGGGGCGCCCGTCGAATTCGGCGGGCCTGGGGCGGTTGTTAAAGGGAAGGGCGGGGAGGCGCAAGGCCACTCCCTTGCCGCCCTCGCGCCCCCTCTGCTAAGACCCGCGCGCCCTTCGCTTGCCGCCAAAGGATCGGGATGCTCTTTTACGAACCGCTGTTCCTGTTCCTGTTCGCGCCGGCGGTTTACCTTTTATACCTTGGCGTCGGCGCGCGCCGCGCCGCGCGAGCGCTGGTGCTGCTGCTCGCCAGCGTAGCGTTTTACGCCTGGAGCGAGCCGGTCTTCGTGCTGGTCGTCTTCGCCTCGGTGGCGCTCGATCTTTTTGTCGCGCGGCGGATTTTCGCGCCGGGGCAGGGGGCGTCGGCGCGCTCCAGATGGCTGACGTTGGGCGTTTGCGGCAATATCGGCGTTCTCATCTACTACAAATACACCGGCTTTCTCGCCGTAAATCTCGACGCCCTGCTCGCCGCGCTGAACTTGGGCGGCGTGAGCGTTCCCAAGATCGCGCTGCCGATCGGCGTCTCCTTCATCGTCTTCGAAAAGATCACCTATCTCGTCGATGTCTATCGCGGCGTCACGGCGCCGGCGCGCAGCGTTTCGCTCTATGCGCTTTACGTGTTTTTCTTTCCAAAGCTCCTTGCCGGCCCGATCATCAAATACCACGACATCGCCGGCCAGATGGAGGCCTGTCCGCCCGCCCATGTCGACGATTTCGTTCTCGGGTTCTCCCGCTTCATGCTGGGCGTCGTAAAGAAGGTGCTGCTCGCCGACGCGCTGGCCGGCGGCGCCGATCTCGTCTTCGCGCGTGACCCGGCGGAATTGGGGTTTGTCGAGGCCTGGGCCGGCGTGATCTTCTTCACCTTTCAGATTTACTTCGATTTCTCCGGCTATTCCGACATGGCGATCGGCCTCGCCCGCATGTTCGGCTTTCGGCTGCTGGAGAATTTCAACGAGCCCTATGTCGCGACGACTATCACGGAATTCTGGCGCCGCTGGCATATGTCGTTGACCAGCTGGATTCGCGAATATCTCTATTTTCCGCTGGGCGGAAACCGCGCCGGGGCGCTGCGCACGCATTTTAATCTTTGGTTGTGCTTTCTCGCCTCGGGCCTTTGGCACGGCGCGGCCTGGAACTATATCGCCTGGGGCGCCTATAACGGGTTGTTTCTGGTGCTGGACCGACTATTTTTGGCCCGCGCGCTCGGGCGGCTGCCGGCTTGGGCGGCGAATCTCGCGACCTTTCTCATTGTCATGGTCGGCTGGACGATCTTTCGCGCCACAACGTCGCTGCACCAGGCGGGCGCCATGTTGGCGCTGATGGCGCAGCCTTTTGCGCTTGCTCCCGGAGAGCCGATGATCCCATCCTATTACTGGTTAGCGGCGCTGATCGGCGCCGGCGTCGTCCTCGCGCAGCGGGCCGCGCTGTCGATCGAAGGCTTCAGCTGGATGGATTTGGCGCGACGCTATGCGCTTCTCGCCAATACGCTGCTCGCGCTCCTGTTCGTCGCAGCGCTGGCCAAGGGGCTCGCCGATCCGTTCAAGCCCTTCATCTATTTCAGGTTTTAGCCATGACCCGACGCATCATTGAGCGATTGCCGATTTTCGCCTGCGCGGGCTTTATCGGCTTTTTGTTTCTCGCCAATATTTGGAACTACGCGGTCGAGCGCGACTGGCCCAAGCTGCGCATCCGCAGCTCCCAGCCCCTGAACGGCGTCGCCGCGACCCAGGCCGCGCCCTGGACGCTTGGCGCGTTCCTGGCCGGCGAGACGCAGCGCGCCGTGTCGATCAATCTGGGCCGCGCATCGCCGGTGTTTCCGATTTCCGTGCGGGCGAAGAACCAGACCATGTATTCGCTGTTTGGCGTCTCCGGCGCCTCGAACATCGCCATCGGGCGCGACGGGCAGCTGTTCGGCTGGGAATATATCGACGAGTTTTGCGCGCGAGGCGGCGCGTCGCCGGACAGCGCGGACCTCGACCGCTGGGCGGATGGCGTCGCGACAATCGCCGCCGCCGCCAACGCGCGGGGCAAGGGCTTCGTTTATCTCATCTCGCCCTCGAAGGCCGCCCATTTCCCGCAATATCTGCCTCTAGGGCTGAACTGTCCGGCGCTGGCGCGCATGAGCGCGGCGCAGGCGAAGCTCGCCCCGTTCCGCGCCGCGTTGGAGCAACGGGGCGCGCCCTATCTCGATAGCGCGCGTTTGCTGCACGCCGAGCAGGCGAACTATCCGATCGACCTGTTTCCGCGCGGCGGGACTCACTGGAATCTGCTCGGCGCGGCGCTGGCCTTGCGTGATGCGACGCGCATTCTCGACCTGGACCCGCTGCGGCGGTTCGACTTCGACTGGCGTGAGCACGATCTCGCCAAGGGAACCGACCGCGATCTTTTGGATCTGCTCAACCTTTATTGGCCGGACGACCGTTATCCGACCGCGGCGGTCGAGGGCCGCGGCAAGAGCGAGGCTTGCGCGCGCGCGCCACATATTTTGATGGTCGGCGATAGTTTCATGCGCCAGCTCATCGTCGTTTCGGCGCAGACGCCCTGTCCGCCGACGATCGATTACTGGTTTTACATGCGCGACGACCACGGCGGCTTCACGCTGGCGCGCTTCGTCACGCTGCCGGGCGAAATCGGCAACGGCGCCCGCCTTCCTGCCGACCTTGCAGAATTGCCGCAAAGCTTTATGCAGGCCGACGCCGTGGTATTAGAGGAAAACGAGCACAATATCGGCCAAACCAAACAGGTCGGCAATCTGCTGGAGGCTGTGCGGGCCGTGGAGTGAGTCGGCTCAAGCCGCCCCCGCCGCCTCCTGCGGCCAGTAACCAGCGGCGCGGGCGATCCGCGCGTATTCGGCCTGCACTTCATGCGCCCCATATTCCCGCTCGAGACGGCGCACTGTAAAATGCCCGCTCGCAAGAGTCTGGAAGTGCTCGGTGAAGGCGAGATTGACGACCGCGCCGCTGATCGCCCCGATCACCGGCGCCGCCTGGGCGGCGGTCTTTTGCGACACCACGACGCCAAAGCGCGCCGAAATCATGCCGATGAGCCGGGCCAGCGCCGGCGCCGACTCGGCGGCGACGCCGCTGCGGGCGACATAAGCCGCCGCGTCCGAAACGGATTTGGCGAACAGCCCGCGCAGAGCGAGATAGCCGCCCTCCATGATCTTTTCGTCGTCGCCATGCCCACCGAGCGCGAAGACCTCGAGACAGGCCATCGCCGCCGCCGGATCGGCGAGATCTTCCCCTTCCGCGCGGGCGATGTCGGCGATGGCGCGCAGCATGATCGTCGTGGAAATCGGCAGTTCGATCGGCAGGCTGGCGAGGCCGAGAGCGCCGCCGAGCGCGCCCGAAACCATCGCCAACTGGCGGTGGCGCAGCCTCATGTCGCCGATCGGCCGGCCCTTCAGGCTGGCGAGCGCCACATTCATCGCTCCGAACAAAGCGCTGCGCGCCGCCAGCGCGCTGGCCTGCTGGAGTTTTGAAGGCATTATGCGCCCGGCGAAACCGATCTGGCGGCCGGCGAGATGGGCGAGCCGCTTGGCGAAGCTGGTTTTCTCCAGCGCGCTAACGGCGGCCTCCAGCGCGGCGCTGTCGGCCTTGTTCAAACGATTCCTCGGAACGGGCAGAGGATAGGTCACGAGCGATGTTCCATCGGGGCCAGATGTGGCCTCGCCGGTAAGATCGGGCGTCGGGAGCGTCCTTGCAAGAGGGCGGGACGCGGCGCTATTTTTTCATCGGCGGGGCCGCAGATTATCAAAGAGCCGCCGGATTTCAAAATTGTGAAATTTAGGTTGAGCAATTCTAAATGTAGCAAATTTTTAGGATTCCCGAATCGGCGGAAAAATGATTCAGCCTTGGAATGGAGCTTTTGCCGTCTCTTCTTTCTGGTTTGAAAGCCGTGTGCGCTGCCTTCCCGGAC
>Ga0265328_10000210_pt1 | contig 27065 bp, 27 predicted proteins | sample 41624metaG_FD_202086 | JGI IMG/M metagenome (GOLD analysis project Ga0265328, IMG submission 202086) | Rhizosphere microbial communities from Carex aquatilis grown in University of Washington, Seatle, WA, United States - 4-16-24 metaG | ecosystem: Host-associated > Plants > Roots > Rhizosphere...
GCCGGTCGAAACCGTCCGGGGTGAAGCTCGTCGTATCGCTGACGGAATTGCCGCGCGCGATGACGAGGCTCGCCACAAGCCCGTCCGGAGTATAGGTCCGCTGGAGAAGCGGGTTCGACTGAATGGCCGGATTGCTGACGCTGAGCAGACGGCTCATCGCGTCATAGCCATAGGCGGTCACGCGGCCGACCGGATCGGCGACGCTGGCGATCCGGTCGTCGGCGTCGTAGGAAATTCGCGTCACATTGCCGTTGGCGTCGGTCGCCAACAGGACTTGGCCCGTATTGCTGTAGCTCCCGGAGTAGACCGCGCTTGTTGTGCCATTGCTTTGCGTGACCGAAAGAACATGCCCGCTCGCGTCATAAAGCGCGGTGACCTGATACAGATTGGGCGCGACGGTCGAAACAAGCCGCCGGTCGGCGTCATAACTCATCCTGGTGGTGTTGCCGTCGGGATCGGTCCACGCGACCACATTACCCAGCGGATCATAGACAAAGCGGGTCGTGGCGTTGACATGGCCCGCGCCGCTATCGGCGACCCGCGTGATCAGATTTTCATGGCTGTCGTAAGCGTATGACGTGACGACCCCGACGGGATCGATCGACGCCAGCAGCCGGCCATAGGCGTCGTAAGAGAACCTGCTCGTCGCGGCGAAATGTCCGGCGTCGCCGACCACTGAAAGCAGATTGCCGGTTGCTGGATCATAGGTAGCGGTCGTGACGAGCCCGAGCGGGTCGGTGACCATGGTCGGCTTGTTGTAGATCGGCTCGTAGGAGAAACTTGTGGTCAGCGGCGACAGGGACGATCCGGGTTTCGCGGTGCGGGTGATCGACGCGACATTATTGGCCCATGGATTCGCGCTGGCGGCATAGGCATAGGAAGCGCTGCCCCCCTCTGGCAAGGTCGTCTCGGTCAGCCGGTCGAGACCGTCATATTGATGCGTGGTGACGTTGACGACGCCATTATTCTGCGCCGTGTCATAGAACACGTCGCCGATCGCGCTGTTGTTGAGCACCCGACTATCTCGCAGCACCTTGCCGCGATCGGTCTGGTAGGTGACGTGACGGTTTCCCAAGCCGTCGATGAGTTCGGTCCGCGAACCGGCAAAATAAAAATTCGAGGCGTTGCCATTGCCGTTGGCTTGTTGGACGACTCGGCCGAGGCCGTCGTACCAGTTCGTCACGAAAGGATTGTTCGAACGGAATGGGTAGAAGGTCTGAGTCAAATGACCCGACGCGTCGTATGCGCCGGATGCGTCGTAGGAATAGGTGGTGACGGCGCCCAGCGGATCGGTGAAACGCGTCAGATTATGAAGGCTGTCATAGCCGTAATTCACGCTGCGTCCGGTGTCGTCGGTCACCGCGGAGATGTCGGCGCCGCCATAGGAAAGCGTCAGTCCCCGGCCCAGATTGTTGCTGACGCCGGTGAGCTTGGAACTCCCATCGTAAGTGAAGGCGACCGATAGGCCATTGGGGAAGATCCAGCTTTGCAGAGCGCCCGGCGGCGTTGGGCCAAAATTCAGCGCCTCGCGGTCTTTCGTCTGGTAGGAGAATTGGCCGGTCGCGGTCTGCGTAACTTGGGTCGACGAGCCCGGCGGCGGATTGAACGCGAAACTGGTCGCGCCGTCCGGGTGCGGCAGCGCGATGAATCCTTGGATCGTGTTGGGCTGCGTCACCCGCAGCGAGTTGCTGATCAGCTGATCGGTGAACCAGCGCGCCGCCATGGACGACACGGTCATTGTCTGCGCCGTCGGCGTGACGGACAGCAGATCCTGCATGACGTAAAGCGCGGCGATCGACGTCGCGGCGCTGATCGCGGGCGAATCGCTGGAGCCGATTCCGGTGTATGGATCGCTGTCCAACTGGGCGCTGAAGCCGTAGCCGTGCGCCCAGCCATTGCCCATTCCCGCGTCGGCGCTCGTTGTGGTCAGATAGGTTCCGGAAGACGACAAATACGTTCGCGAAAAGGGCAGCGCATAGGGGAACTTGCCCGCGCCCGTCGTAAGATCCGTGTGGTTGGAAATGAAGGCGCCGGTTATGGCGTCGATAGGCTCGAATTCCAGCGGATTGGCCGGGTTCGACACCATATCGATCAAAGTCTTATCGACGACGGTGTCAGTCGGGTTCAGTGTAATTTGCGCATTTGGCGCCGGGTCCGAAACATTGGTTCCGCTCTCTCCGCCGGACAAACCTCCGGTAATTTTTTGCACAATCAATATGTCGGATGGTTGCGGGAGAATCTCCGTGTAACCCGCTCCGGTCCATACCCCGACAGCGAGCTGGCCGTTCTGCGGAATCACCACCTGCTGTCCTGTCGGGGCGGAGCCGGGACAGTTCGCGGACCCCGCCATGACGGCGCTTACGATGTTGTTGTAATCCGTGGAGCTATAATGTGAGCTGATGGCTGGTTCGATCGTGCTGGTGAAGGCGGCCTGGCCGGCGCAGGATGTTCCATCCGCGAAAAATGTTTTTTGAAGAGCGCCCGAATAAGACGGATTCATATTGTCGTCGATCAGTATGACCGTCGACGCCGCCGTCATTCCGCTGACGGGGGCCTGGGTTTGCTGAAGAACGGCCGCCTCAAAAGCGCTTGAACTCTCGCTGAATGTGAAGCCAGCGGCGACGAGGGCGGACGGATAACTATGGCCTCCGATGGAGGTGCTAGGTCCAGTGCTAGTTTGGGGTATGGCACTTATCAGATTGACCGGGAGATCGACGTAAGGACCTTGGTAGCCAAGGCTCGAATTCTGAATTTTCGCCTGTCCCACAATCCCGACCGCGAAATTATAGATCGTCGTGGTTTGCGCCAGTTGATCGGCGATCCGCTGTTCCGCCGAGCCTTGCGCGAGCCAATTGTAACCGATGACGGCAAGGGTCTCGCCGAGGACTGGTTCGCTACTGTCGCTATTGTTCGCAGCTCTCTGCGCCGCGAGGAGTTGGCGGTGATATTCCGCCATGCCGCGGCCAACCTGCCCGACGCTCGCGCTGATGAGATAATTGCCCGCTGAAACCACGGCGAGGGTTTTGCAATAGGTCGCGGTGACGCCGGATGGACATGACGCGGCGTCAAACGAGGGTTGGTTAGGTTGCGTGACGGCCGTGTCGATCAACCACGATCCCCCAGCCGCCGTCGCTGGTCCGACATTGGTGCAGGTTCCGCCGGCCACGCAGCTCGGCACGGCCCCGTTCACAAGCAGAGTCGGGACATAATTAGCGCCGGCTGGAACCGAGAAGACCGTAATTCGCTCGCCATAGACCTGATCGGTATAAAGCTTGATGGCCTGGCTCGTTGGCGACGCCGACGGCATGGTGATCGAAACGAAGGTGCGGCACTCGACGCTCGTTTCCCCAGGGCAATCGGCGAAGAAGCTCGAATCGGAATACCAAACGGGATAGGCTGGAGACTGATTGGGAAAGTTCGTCAGTCGAATTGGCGAGCCGGTCAGATTCTGAATCGATTTTCCGCCGATCACATTCGCGACGGACCACGCGCGATTATTCTGGTTGATGTAATTGACGAGATTATTGGCGTAACTCTCGAGATCGGCGCGCAAGCCGGCGCGATTGACGTTTGATATCGAGACGCTGTCGATCGCGCCTCCGGCATCGCCAAGAAATTGCGTCCGGTTGTAGCCCAGGGCCGAAGCAAGAGACGAAAAGCCATTCACTATCGTGTGTTGCTTGTAACTGGGATCAAAAACATACCAGATCCCGCTTAGCTCCAATGCAACATCGAAGTGAGCGACATCAATATAATCGAGCGTCCCATCCGAGTTTGGTGTCGCGTTCGCCAAAGGAAAGCCGCCTGAGGCCAGAAGATCCTCGATGGCGACTGCGTCATTTGCGACGCCTAGCCAGTTGGAGATCTGCGCGCCCGTCAGGCGAATGATTCCCCAGGCAAATTGAGTCTGAGCGGAATAACCCGCCGCGTTGAGCAACGACGCAAGCAGCATCACTTGGTCGGCGTCGCCGCCCCGACGATCGAGCAGCGTGCCGAGCGCCCCCTTATTGCTGCCGTAGAGGGGTTCGAATTCGATGTTGTCGTATACATATTCGAATATCAGGTCAGGATCGCACTTGAGAGCGGACGACAAAGCGACGATCGGCGTTGGTTGAGACGAACCCGAAGCACAGCCGCCGGTCGGAGACGTGGAGAGTTGCGGAGCCGAGGCAGCCGCCGTCGGCGCCGGCGTCACGCCAGGCCGATGAATTATTGGCGGGCGCGTTTGTGTCCGCAACCAATCGTCGAGATTGCCGATGGGGATTGGCTTTGCGTGCGTAGGTAGCGTGTTCGCATTGACTTCATCGATGAAGGCGGACGCGATAATCGCCATTGCGGCAGCGATCAGCCACGAACAGATTTTTGGAAGAGTTTTCATCCGCCATCTCCGCTGAAAGTCTCGACGCCGTGCGGAAGTTCTGGTCACCAATCAACGCTGCATTGTTGGTAGTCCGAAGCCGCCCGACGCGGCCGAAAGTTTCGCGATCATGCATTTGATCATCTGGTCCTCCCGCCGTTTCACGACAAGGCGAGTTTGCGTTGCGCGTTGTGTTGAAGCAATCAACCTAAACGCGCCCGCTTTCCTTGCTGGTCACCAGAGCGCTCCGCCCCAGCAGTTCGAGGTGCAGGGAGTGGCTGTCGCCGTCCAAGTCAGGGCGCCCGAATTGACGTTGACCACCTGCGACAGCCGGTTTCCATTGGCGTCATATGTGTAATAGATGAGCACGCCAGTATCGTAACTCGCGCTGGCGATCCGCCCAAGCGCGTCATAGGTGTAGGTTACCGAGCCGTTCGCTGCTTTCGCCGCGTTGCTTCCGGCAAGGAAAGACAGCGATAACAAGAAGACCGCCGTCATCGCGAGAACATGGCTTGTCCGAAGACGAAACCACGGCGCCATCCGCGAAGCTGCTTCCGAAACGCCTTGTTGATTTCCAAGGCCATAACGGTCGCTCATGAGAGAGGGATCGCGCGCGTCGGAACCCGCCAATTTAAAGGCCAGAAGGAACTTTGTTCTCATCGGCATGGTAACCTCCAAAAGGTCTTCTTTGCTACTGGCCGCTCATCCGCAACTCTGCCGATCCCGTGATCAGCGGCCCCGTTCACCCCTATTTGATGACGAGCCGACTTCACATCTTCAGGCGGAACCCGAGGTTGCCCTGGAAGTTAGAATTAAAATTGTTTGCGTTAACCCCGTCGCCAAATTCAAGCGCCTGCATGTAATGTTGACCAGGGGACGAAACAACCGAGAAATAAACTGTGTTGCCTGAGTTGCCTGCCGACGTCAGTCCGGGAATAAACTCGGCCACGGAAGCGGCAACAGATGTTGAGTCAATCCCGATTCCTATAAGCCCGTAACCGCTTGCCGCCGCCACGCCGACTCTGTTGGCGTAGGACGCGGATAACGCATCTTCATTCAATCCAATAACGAAGCTAATTCTGTTGCCTTGGCTGCCCCTCGCGGCCCGCCAAACCTGGCTTGTGTAGGTATAGCTGCTGCCATTGTCGGTAACTGCTGATGAAGCGACGTCTACGCGATTATAGTAATTCCATACGCCAAAAACGGCCGGAGAACCACCGCTTGCCGCGCCGCCAAAATTATAGTCGACAGCCCCGGCCTGTGTAGCATCCGTCATGATGGTGCCTACATAGGTCGCCTGATATTGCGGGACGTTGATGACGGTCGAACTGGTGCGGCACGCCAAGGCGGTGGCGCTCGAATTAACCCATATGCCGTTGTACCGGGCAATTGATCCTGCGGTTGCGCGCGTCGTCGCGTTTGTCCAGGACGGGCCCGTGCAAAGCGCTGGCGATCCGGCGTTCAACGCGACAAAAACGTCGAAGACGGTGTTGGCTGCCCAATTGGCGCTATTGGAAAGTGACAGCTGTAACCCAACCGCATCCGTTGCGCCGCTGGTGAACGGATAAGCTTGCACAACTGAGCCATTGTATATCGGGACAGAACTGCCGCTATAGGGGGCATAGTAAAGCGTCTGAGCCAACGTTGTACTCGATGTCATCACGGGGACGCCGGACTGAAGCGTCAATCGTCCGCCGAACAACGCGGGAAATGGCGCCGACAAGGCATTGACGCAGTTAAGTATCGAATTGAGATTCGCCATGACCTGATTTGCGTCGGCTGATGTCCCGTTCGTGAGGGTGTAGGGATAGGCGCCACAGAGCTGCGCCATGGCCGCTCCAGCGGAGAACGTGAGCATCAGAAGAATGAGAATAGTTTTCTTAACCATTGTGAGGCCTCCCGTACAAGTAATGGAGAGCTTGCTTTGGATTTCCCAACAGTCCACGCAAAAAATGTGTATCTGGCGATTTGCGAGGCCGCAGGTATTGCGCGTGTTCAAGGCGACAGAAAACTAAAGAGAACTAAAGAGCGTGACTGGAGTTGCGCTAAATACGCGAGGAGTTTTTGTTTCTTCCGAACGGTCGGCGCCGCCTGAAGCTCCTCATGTCAGAGACCTGCGGGGCGTCGATGCAGCCCGGCGACACATCAATGATCTGACCGAGCATCTTCATGCGAACTGTCTCGCGCTGGTGAACTACGGCCGGCGTCGCCTTGACGGGCTGCGAATTTCAACTGCCCTTGTGGGAAGTGCGGCCTACGAAATCCTCTCGAAACGCATGATCAAGAAACAGCCGATGCGATGGAACAGATGGACCCCGCAGCCCTTGCTCGACACGCGTATTGCAGTTCTCATCAATCCAGATTTCCAAACAGACAATGACAACAATCCGTCCAGCTCTCAAGATGACGAACCCCACGACCTTGCACGCCCTGAATCGCCGTCTGCAATTTTAACGTGCTCTGTACTAAGCATTATAAAATGCGTTTTGTGTTGTGAATGTGACCGATCGCACTTCGGGCCGAATATTCTTGATGGCAGGCGTCGTGTTGTTTCGGTCGTGAAGGGAATTCGACTCCGCGGTCCATTTCTCCGTGAGCTTCCGGAATGTCAGATCGGGCGCCATGATGGCGAAGAGAATCCTAAGTCAGTCCGCAGCTCAATCCCGACGGCCTCCCATGCGTAATTCGACGCTTTCGATGAGCCGCCCTGAACCTCAGGCCGTCGTTCGGTAGATAGCGGCGGGACTGACGCCGTAGGAGCGAGCGAGATCGGCGACGGATTCGCCGTCGTTCCGTCTGCGGCGGGCTTCCTGCTTCTGTGATGGCGTCATCTTCGGGGGCCGCCCCATATGCTGGCCACGCAATTTGGCGCGGGCGCGGCCTTCGCCGGTGCGTGTGCGGATTAAATCACGCTCCACGTCCGCCAGCCCGCCAAGCACGGCGATCATAAGCCGCCCCGTGCTGGTAGATGTGTCCGCCCACGGCTCCGCAAGGCTGAGGAATTGCCCGTCCGCGTCGATGATCTTTTTCACGATAGCGAAAAGCTCGAACACGGATCGCGCCAGCCGGTCGATGCGCGTCACCACCACTTGATCGCCCGCCGCAACGGACTTCAAAAGTTTGCCGAGTTCCTTGCGGTCAACTTTCGCGCCCGAAACCTTCTCGCGATAGATGCGCGAACACCCCGCCGCCTTGAGCTGGTCGAGTTGCGCTTCGAGAGTTTGGCCGACGGTCGAGACGCGGGCGTAACCAAGGCGTTTTGGGGCTGGACTATCGGACATATCTTTCGAGAGCTGTAACCCCTTGCGGCGCATGGTCAACGAAAATTCTCGAAATTCTTGATTTTTGCGCGAGCGGCGGCGCGGCTAAGAGGCGGCCTGCTGATCGTTCCGTCCCCCTCTAAAAAGGTCGTGCACAATGATCCTCGCCTTGTCCGGACCGCCTGCTTGCACCTGAAGCTGTATGGCGTAGGCGTCGGCCTCCTTCCGTGTCTTGAACACCTCGATCCCGTTAAAGCCGCCCATGTTCTTGCCGACTGAGAACTGACCGGTCGAGTGGCAAATTATGGTGATGGATTGGTGGTAGCGGGTCGCCCGCGTGTAGCGGCTGCCCGGGATCGTCACGTCGACGTCCCTTCGCTCGATCTCGCCGCCCATGCATTGCACCACGTGCTTCACCAAGTGGCCCGTGAACTGTTTGAAGCGGTCCTGAAATGCTTCCGGAGCGGCGGCGGCCGCGATGAATGGCTCAAGATCAGGGAGGACCGGGTCGCGGCGTCGCGTCGCCAGGGCCGCGACGAGCTTACCGTCGCGGCTGGTCACAACCTCGAAGATTTGCCGCCCAGTCTCGGATTCCAACTGGGACTTGAAGTGCTGCGGGTCATACGGGCCAACTTCCGCGTCAAAGTTTAAAAGGTCGTGGCTCGGGACATATTTGAAGCACATACCCATTTCAGTCACCTTGCATTTGCGCCAGCGCCTGCCCCAAGCAGGCTTAGGTGGTAAATAACCCACCACGGATGGCTTGTCAAGATGGGTTTATAACCAGGCAGGATCGCAAGCACGAAAAAAGCAGGAGCGCTTCGAACACGCCAGGTCGATCTGCGGGCCATGAAGGTTGGCTTATGGAACCAACTCCGGACCCTGCGGAACGCGCGGTGCCGACGACTACCTGCATTCGCGTTGCCTTCGCGCAACTACAGCGGGGATCAAAAAAGGCTCTTCCCGTCGGCGCGCCTAATACCCCTTCAGCACATAGAACGGCGCTTGCACGGTCCCAAAGAACGACATGCCCGGCTGAACGGCGACGCAACGGCGCATGTGACCGTTGGCCTCTTTGCAATCCTGGAACTCGATTTTCAGTCCCTGCGACTGCATCTTTTGTGAGACTTCCGTCATGGCGGCGATCTCGCCGCGCAAGTCGGCCTTTTCCTGCTGAAGGCTGGCTACCTCCGAACGCTGCCACGCGAGCGCAACCCAAACGCCGAAAACAACCAGTATCAGCGCGCCAATCGCAACTGCCGCCATGATCGCCAGCATCCGGTTTGAAAACAGCTCCGCCTTCTCGTCGAGACTGATGCCGGCCCGATGTGCTTGGCCGATCACCGCCACGACGTCGGCCATCACCGGGCGAAGAGCGCCGCGCGCCGCATCGCCGACAACAGCGCCCGCGCCCGCAAGGCTCTCCCGAACCTCCTCGCGCACGGCTCCCGCCCCGGCTTGTTCGGCGCGCGGGCCAAGCTGCTCTGCTTCCGCCTGAAGTTTCTTCAAAACCTCGGCGCCATACTGGATCAGCCGCGTGATGTTCACGACATTCTCCGCATGCGCCGCGAGTCCCTTGTCGAGCATGGCTTGTGCGGCTTCGGCGTGAACGATCATCGCGCCGATTTCTTCCATCCTCGCGCCGCCGTCTGACTCGTTGCCCATGCTGGCCTCCAATCCATCCTAGAAAAAATCAGCGTTCATGCCCATGATCGTGGGAACGCTGCCGCATGCCCTCACGCTCGCGGTTCTGCTCTTTGAGCCCTTGCTCTTCCGCCAGCCGCTCGCGTTCCGCCTCGGCCCGCACGCGCTCGGCCTCCATGGCGCGGCGTGCTTCCGCCTGCGCAAAAGCTTCGCGGGCTTTGGCGGCGCCCTGTTCCTTGTAAAAGGCGAGCTTCGCCTCCTGGGCGATAGCCTGCATCCGCTCGGCGTCGAGGGATGGCGAAGCCTGCCGCCGCTCCGTCTCTTGCGCTTCTCGCGGCGCCGACGTTTGCGCGCGCGCGTCCTGACGCTCTTCCGCGCTCTCTGCCGCAACCTCTCGCGAACGAGCGAACGCGGCTTTCGCCGCCTCGCCATACGCCCGCAGCTTCTCGCGGTCGGGCGCGGCGCGCGGCTGTGTTTCTTTCGCGTCGCCCTCCGACGACAATTCGGACGGGCGCGCGGCGCCGTCGCGGTCGGACTCCTTCGCGCGTTGCGCGTCGCTCTCGGCGCGGCCGGGAACCACGATCTCGCTCGAAACCCCGAGACGATCCGCCATCCCGCGCTGCTCGGCGAAATCCCTGGCGTAATCGAGCGTCGTCTCCTTCAGGCCGGCCCGGCCAAGCCGCTCGGATAGTCCCTGCAAATCCTTGAACTCGTCGCGGCCGGCGTAAAGCGTCGCCTCCTCGCGGTGGCGCGTCATCGCGACATAGGTCAGATGCCGGTCCATCCCGCCGGAACTCAGCACATAGGCGCGATCGACCGTCGCCCCCTGCGATTTGTGAATCGTCGTCGCATAGCCGTGATCGATCGCGGCGTAATCCGCTGTCGACACAAAAACCTCCCGCCCGAGCCCCGGCCCCTGCGCAGTGTCGAGCCGCGCTGCCAGCCGGCCTTCCTCGGCCTCTTGGATCGTTCCCAGCATCCCGTTCTTGACGCCAAGATCGCGATTGTTCTCCAAAAACAGCACGCGGTCGCCCGGCGCAAAAGTCCGCGCGCCGTCGTTCGTCGCATAGGACCGCTCGCCCAAAAGCTCCCCGCCCTCCTGACGGGCGGCGCGGATTGCCCCGTTCAACTCCCGAACGTCGGCGCGGCGATGCGCCAGCACGATCCGCGAGCCGTCCGGACGCTCGGACATGTCCTTGAGAACATCCCGCACGATCTCCGCCCGCGCCTCGTCGCGGGTGTCGGAAAACCGCACACCGTCCCTCTCGGCGTAAGCCTCAAGCCCTTCGCTGGTGCGATGCCGCGCAAAATCCTGCGACGCCTGGCGCTGCCAATCCTCCCCCTGCCGGCGAACGCCCTCCACCTCGGCGAAGCCGACCCGCTCCGCGACGGCCCGGAACGCCGCCCCCGCCTGGATCGGCTGCAATTGCTCGGGATCGCCAACGAGAACGATTTTCGCGCCGGTCCGCTCGGCCTCGCCGATGAAGCGCGCCAATTGTTTCGAGGAAACCATTCCCGCCTCGTCGATCACCAAAATGTCTTGAGAGCCCAATTCCACGCGCCCGGCCGAAAAACCGTAATCCCAGGACGCCAGTGTGCGAGAGGCGATGCCGGAAGATTCCTCGAGACCTTCGGCGGCTTTCCCCGACAGCGCCGCCCCGTGAACGTGATAACCCTCGCGCTCCCATGCCTCGCGCGCGGCGGACAGCATGGTGCTCTTGCCCGCTCCCGCCAGTCCGACGACGACGGCGAGCTGCTCCTCTCCGGTGATATGGCGGACGGCCTCCTGCTGTTCGTCGGAAAGATATGAACGCGCCGCCAGCGCCTCCTCGACATGGCCCTCGCCGACGCCACGCCCCCGCGCCGCGCTCATCCGCTCGGCCGAGAAAACCATGCCGCGCTCGATCTCGACCATCTCCCGTGTCGAATAGCGGGCGGGCTCCAAAACCTCCCCACTCGCGCCGCGAACCTCCGGCGCCAGCTCCACAAGAGCCGTAGAACCCATGGCCTTAGCAAACGCCCCCTGAAACAGCTCGGGATGGTCGATATAACGATGCAAAGCCCGCGCAACGTCCCGCCGGTCAAACACGCTCTTCTCGCCGGTGACGATCGACAGAACCTGTTCCGGCTTTTCCCGGATCAATTCGGCGTTGCGCCGCGCCGCCTCGCTGTCCAGCCGGCTCCGCGATACCTCCTGACCGCGCCGCTGCATCTGCGTGGCGTGAACGCCCATATGCTCGGTCGGCTCGATCTCCAGCCCGCGCTCCATATGCGAGCGATGATCGATCTGAACCTCCAGCCCCGCGCGCGCCAAATGCTCGTTGGCGGTCTGCTCCCACGATTGCCGGATTTCCACGAGCTGAACCTGCGTCAGCGGCAAATTGTTCGCTGCAAGCCATTTGTTCTCCCGCTCGATGGCCGTCTTGTCGCCAAGCCCTTCGGAATTCACCGCCCGCGTCGTCATCATCAGATGCGCGTGAAAATTCCGGCCGTCTCCCCGGACTTGATCCGGGGACGAGCCATGTGGCGCATGGATGGCGAAATCCACCGCTGTCCCGTGCCGATCCGCCAAACCCTGCGCGAACCCTCGCGTTAGCTCCAGGCGCTGCTCGGCGTTCAACTCATGCGGCAGCGCAATCTCGAATTCCCGGGCTACCCGCGCATCCTTACGACTTTCACTTTCCTCTGCGGCATTCCACAAAGCCGAACGATCCAAAGCCCATTCGGCTCCTACCCCCTGCGCAACGACGATCTCGCAATGCTCGACGCCCTGCCGCCGGGTGAAATCATGCGTGAGACCATCGCGGTCGTTCGTCAGGCTTTCGCCCGCGCGATAGGCGGCGGACGCCACGGCGCTGCGTCCAGACGCCCGGCTCATGGGTTTCATGCTGAGGTGGTAGATCGCCAATCAAAACCGCCAATTCGATTTGCCGATGCCATGGCACTCTAGCCGCGCTTGAGTTGCGAAGCAACTCGTAAGTGCGCCCTTAAACATACTTCGCTTCGCTAATGACGTTTCGGTGTTCGCGCCGTGGCGACAGATTGGATAGCATGGCTAGGTCAGCGCATGACACCGGCAAAATCAAAACTCAGGCGTAGTGAATTCAGCCATTTGTAAAAGAGGCTTGGCAGGATGGAACAGCGCGGCTATGGGTATCTCTCCCACAAGCATTGCCGCGAAGGATTTGACCATGGCTCGCAGAAGCATTTCCGAACGCATCGCCCAACTCGACGCGCAAAAGAAGGCCCTGCAAGCTCGCGCTGGAAAACAGGAACGCGCCAACGACACTCGCCGAAAAGTCCTGCTCGGCGCGCTCGTTCTGCATCGATTGGAAAACGCCGGCGATGCCGAGTTCTCGAAACGCCTCGGCGACTGGTTGCGCCGCGAGCTGCCGGGCTTCCTCTCCCGCGAATCCGACAGGACGTTGTTCGCCGATCTGCTAGGTGGTTCTAGTCCAGCAACGCCGGCGGTGACGACAGACGCCTCAATCCAGCAAGTCCCGGTGAGCGCGGAAAACAAAGCGGCAAGCGCTCCTTTGAATTTTGGTCAGTCGCCAATCTCGGCGACCGCCGAAAAGCCGGCACAACAGCGTGGAAAAACCATGGAGGAGATAATGCGATTTTCCGAGGAGGCGTAGCTCAACGCCCCCTCTCCAACAAAAAATGGGGGACACGGCCTCTCGCTCGCGAAACGACAGGGGTGGCTAAATCCACGCTGCGGTCAGCCGCGCCGTCTCTTGCCAAGCGCCGCCGTCGCGGCTTCCGCCGTGGCCGGACGGCCGATAGGAAACGTCTTGCCTCGCGCGTGCAAAACACTTGTCCAAGGGTCAAACACCGGCACACCGGCGGCGACAAACTGCGTGATGTCCCGCGATGCCACCACTAGGTCTTCCAGCGCGGCGATCGCGGCAATGAACAAGTCCGGTTGTCCAAAAGTGTGGCCGCGCTTCTGGCCGTCGACCACCATCATTTTCCAGCGGACGATCACGTCTTCGGTCACGGGCGTCACGCGCCCGGTGAAGAGGGGCCGGATCGTGTGATCGAGCCAAAATTGGATGTCGGCGCGACGCGAGGGTTCCTCGATCTGCTCGATCCCATATCGGATTTCCCCGAAGGTTATTTCGCTGACATAGACAAGATCGCCAGGCTGCGCCTCGATGAACGTCGTCACCCCGGCATCCGGCTTGGCTTTCCGAAGTTCCGAGATGACGTTGGTGTCGAGCAGCCATCCCCTCACAGCTCGATGTCTCTTACGGGGGATTTGACAGACAGCCTCTCGAATTCCACCTCGGCGAGGGGCGAGCCGCGCAACGCGTCAACGATGTCGCGCCCGGTGACGGGCCGCTGCATCCGATCGAATTCAGCGGCGCCAACGACGACCACGGCGTCGCGGCCGTGCAACGTCACCCGCTGGGGGCCATGAATCTGCGCTTCCCGCACCACTTCGCTGAGCCGCGCTTTAGCGTCTTGAAGCCGCCAGCGATTGCCGGTAGGCGGGTTTTTCCCGCCGGCTTTGGAGCGTGTCGTCGCGGTCATGCGCCTTCTTTCTGGTTCTTATGACCAGATTATTGGCGACAATCCGCCATTCTGGCAAGGAAATTCAAAGGAGATGATCGCTTCAGGCGTCGTCCAGGCCCTTTGGGCGTAGCGAAGTCAGCTTCCCCAGCGTATCGGCGATTTGTTCCATGTCCTCCATCATCTGAGCGACTTGCTCCTCCAAAACCTCGGCCAGGTCGAACATTTCCTCCGCGCCGCCGCGCGCTCCGGCGCCGATGACTTTCATCGCCAGTCCATGCAGCTTTAGAAGCTCGCCGCGTATCTCCGGCGGCTGAAAATGCTTGCGGTCGTTCAAATACCCGCGCAAGGCGTCGACAGAATCGACCGCGCTCAACAACTCCGCCGTGTCGAAATTCTCATGCAGAGCTTCCCAGTCCTTGTCGCTCATCCCGCCCATTTCGCGTCCTCCAAACCGTCCTGGCTTCACGCGTCGTCGATCTGCAATGCGACTTCAAAATCCTGCCCGGCATCAGGGAGCCTTTTTCGTCGCCTGCTCGTGCTCGGCCGCGAGCGACGCGCGCACGTCGGCGACGGATCGCCCACGCGACGGATCGGCCTTCATGGCGTCATAGGCCGGGACAACCTCTTGCCGCAGCCAATTCTCGACCGCGCGGTCGCGCGCCTGCAAGGCGCGCAGCCCGTCGCGAATGACCTCGCTTTCGCTGGCGTAATCGCCAGAGGATACCTTAGCCTTGACCATTTGCGCCATTTCCGTGGGCAACGTCACGCTGAACTGCTGGGTGCTACGCATCTGACCCTCCAATAATGTTCTATAGGATTTAACACCATCGAGAGCCGCCCGAAAGAGAAATCGCTTGCCTCGAAATCGGTTCAAGCCTCCTCTCCGCTGTTCGTTTTACCGAACCTCGCCGCCCCACTTTCATCGAAAAGGCTCTTCGCGGCAAAGCCGCGTAAAGCTTATGTCCGCAGCGAGGCGCCGTTTGGCGCCTCGCGAAGGGCATTTTGGGAAAGTTGACCGCGTGAAACGCGGTCTCCGCGTAAGATTCTGAAAGAATCTTTATCCGTGGCCCCTGTTTTTTTGCACCCTCCCCCCTCGGCCGCGCCGGGGCGGCTTTGCGCTTTTCCTTTGGGGCCGCGCTCGATCCACGTCTTCCATTCCCGCGACACCACCCGCACCACATTGGCGAGGTTTGGCCGCTTGTCGCGCCGGCGCTCCTCGATCGTGAGGAGCCCCTCGCGCGCGGCCGTCCGCAGCGCGTTCCGGGCCGTGGTGACGCATATCCCGGCCCGCGCCGCGATCTCTCCCAAGGTCAGAATACAAAAACCTCGGTCCCGCACGGCGTCGGCGACGATCCGCAACGCCGCCAGCTCCCCGGTCGTGAACTGGCTGGCGAGCTGCGGCGGCATCGGGCCGGACGCCGCCAGCGTCCGGCGCCGCTCGATCGACGCCCGCCGGTTCGGCGACCGCGCCGCCTTCCGCTTGGGTGGAAAATGGCTCGGACGACCCGCCGCTCTGGCCCGCGCCGCCACCTGCGGAGCGCGAACCGCCAGCCGGTCGATCCCCCTTACCTCGCGCCGGCGTGCCTCTATCGCCTCCGAAAGGCTCTGCGCCTGCTCGTCGCTGAACCTCCCCTCCCCCCAGTCGATCCACAGCGCCCGGCAAAAGCCGTCGAGCATGGAAAGGGATTTCGTGCCGCTGATCGCGGTCAGTAAGTCCAATGCAGGCTGGGGCTGAACAGCTTCCTGCTGTCTGAAAGACATGATTCCTCCGTCCGGGTTGATCGCTCAACCCGCCCGAAAGAGGCCAATTACCGGCGCACACATCCCCGTTAGCGGAAATGATGTTTCCGCTTGACTTAAGGGCTGATTTCAGGGAAATTCGTGGCTGCAACGCTCATCGAATTCTCCCGGTTCGCCGGGGACACCGGCCCGCCTCCAAGGCGGGTTTTGTGTTTTTGAGGGGGGCTCTCCTCTGTTAGAATCGGCACAGATTATACCGATTCGCGCTGGGTCAGCAATTAATCACTCCCGGGGAGTGAACATAGCAAGGCGTGAGCGCGCCATACGTGGTATCGTGACCCCGTGAGCACAAAAGACTTCCATGCGGAAATCGTAGATCGGTTGAGAAACTCGGGCGCTACGCGCGCTCAAGTGGCGATGGCGCTCGCCGTCTTGCAGCAAATCCGCTGGTATTCGATTGGCCCACAATTGGACCTTTGCAGCCGCACGGGCAAAGAAATCGGCGACGAACTTGGCATCCGATCACAAGATTTTTCGCCTTGCCTCGCGCTGCTCGAAAATGTCGGCGCAATCACGCGCTTTGCGGACGGCCGCGAGAAAATAATCTGCCTCTCGCCTGAATACGCGGAAGCAGAGGCCAGTCGAAACCGGTTCCGTCAAATAACCCTGCCGCTGTTCGCTCCCGGCGGCTCGTATCAATTCAAAACCGGGCTGACCAATTTGAAAGGGTTCTGGAAGCAATTTCGGAACGACCTAGCGAACCTCCTCACTTCGCAAAACTAGACAGCTTATGGCCATTACTGCGCGCTATGCCACAAAGCGACCCTCAATCGGAATTTATAGCTGCTATCTAGCAGATAGCAGCTATCTTCTTTCATAGGCATCTAAGGCCTTTTCTAAGAGCTGCGCCAGCAAAAGCCCGTCGCGTTTGGCTACCTTACGAAAACGAGCGTCGAACTCCTCGCTTACGCGCGTCGCGAATTGCAGCGTTCGCCCCGTACGTCGGGCGCTGCGTCCGTCCTCCGCTCGCCGATGAACGGCGGTGGGCGCCGGCGCGAGTGGCGCAACTTCCGGAGCTTTCAAAAGGTCGGCTGTGTCGTCTAGAGCTGGCGGTGCGCCAAGGCGTTTTTTCATAAGTTTGGAGAGGTCGGCCATTTCATCCCACCAGATTAATCAGCGACTGAATTAGGCCGTCCGCCTTGCTGTTCAGGGCGTCGTAACGGGTTTCAGTCACGGAGCGCCCATGGTTTTGGGCGTCGCGATAAGAGGTTTTCGATGGCAAGTAGCCCTTTAAAACCTCATACCCCGCCTCGGTGAGATATTCCCGCGCGGCAATTTCCTCGGCGTCGGTCAGAACGTGATTGATCGCGAAGACCAGGCGGCTCTTTGGAATGCCGGCTTTTGTGAGTTCATGAAATAGCCGCACGGCGGGTCCGAGGTCGTCGAGCGCGGGGTTTGTCGGCTGCACGACAAGCGCGGCGCGCTGCGCGATTTTCTGCGTCCCCTCGCTCGCTCGCGCCGGCGCGTCAATAATCAGGAGGTCATACCGATTGACCTGGGCAAGAGCCTGATCGGCCGTTTTGAACCCTTCAACCGATATGATCGGCTCAACACCCTCGTCGAGGCGTCGGCGGTGCCATTCGACCGATGTTCCCTGCTGCGTATCGAGGTCGGCGATCTTGACGGCGAGGCCGCTTTTGGCGGCTTCGCGGGCGAGCCCGCGTGACAGAGTGCTTTTACCCACCCCGCCCTTTTGCGAGACAAAGGCGATAACCGTCGCTCCGGAATCGGGACCGCTCATATAGCTGCTATCTTTCAGTTAGCAGCTATCCCTTAGCTAGCTGCTATATAATAGATGTCTGCTAGCTAGCAGGCAGTTAGCGGCTAACTAGCGGATAGCTGATTTGAAGTCAAGAAGCTCGCGCGCGACCAATGCGTCTCTTTAAGTTGACACCTTAACGATCGTCTCCTATATGAGACACATGCTCGAAATTCGTCAGACGCTTGTTTTTCAGGAATGGCGAGAGTCCCTGAAAGACGGGCGGTCGAGAGCCGCGATAGCGAAACGAATGGTCCGCATCCAGGCCGGTAATTTCGGGGACGCCAAATATCTTGGCGATGGCGTCAGCGAACTGAGGTTCGACCTTGGACCGGGATACCGGGTTTATTTTCACCGTCGCGGCGACGTTGTGGTGATTTTGCTTTGCGGTGGCGACAAGAAAACGCAAGCGGCCGACATCGAAAAGGCCAAAGCCATGATCCCGGAACTGGAGTGATGCCCATGCCGATCAAAACAATTCCCTATGATCCGGCAGACGATCTTGCCGACGAAAAGGACCAAGTCGAGCTGCTGGCGGAAGCCTTTGCTTCTGGCGATCAAAAATTCATTGCGTCCGCTCTTGGCGCGGTAGCGCGGGCTCGCGGCATGTCCACGATCGCCGAAAAAGCCGGCGTCACACGCCCGGCTCTCTATAAGGCTCTTAGCGAAACAGGCGACCCGCAACTCTCAACGCTGCTCGGTGTGGTCAATGCGCTTGGGCTCAAGCTCGCGGTGGAACCGCTGGCTCATTCCGCCTAACGAAGCTCAATCTTTCTTGCGCAATTTTTCTGTGGCGCAGAATGCTCATGAAACTCGGGATGGCATTCTCGAAATTCACGAATTTTGAGAATGTCCTGCATCGATTTTCAAGAATTTTGCACCACGCTTTGCGACGCCACCACGACGCAGTTACGTGAATGGCCGAACTGTACGTAGGCGTATAACCCGAAGGCACCCAGAAAGGAGCTATGCGGGATTTTGGGTGACGGCGTGAATCAAGCGGCGGATTTCTTTTCGGACGCGACTTCGATTCCGTCACGGAATGTTACACCGCCGACGACTTTCGGCAACTGATTTTGTCCTTGCAGTCGTCGCCAGCTTTTCGACGCCGCCATCACCAGCTTGAAGACCATGAGGCGAGCGGTGTCCTGCGAGAGCGCGCCCTTCATGCGCACCGTGCGATGCCGGACCGTCGCGAAGGCGCTTTCGATCGGGTTCGACGTGCGCAGATGCGTCCAATGCTCGGCAGGAAAGTCGAAGAACGTCAGTAACGTGTCGCGGTCTTTCAGCAGGCAGTCGACGGCCTTGTGGTATTTTGGCGCGTATTTCTCGGCGAATGTGGCGATGGCGAATTCCGCCGCCGCCCGGTTCGGCGACAACCAGATTTCGCGCAAGTCCGCGTGTGCGGCGGGTTGCACGGATTTCGGCAGCTTGTCGAGGACGTTCACGCTCTTGTGAACCCAGCAGCGTTGATGGCGCGTCGACGGGAAGGCCTCGTCCAGGGCCCGCCAAAATCCCAGGGCGCCGTCGCCGACCGCGATTTCCGGGGCGATCGATAGACCGCGCGCCTTCAAATCGACGAGCAATTCTTTCCAGCTCTGCGTGCTTTCCCGCATGCCCGTCTGAAAGCCGAGCAGCTCCTTCTTGCCCTCGGGCGTCGCGCCGATCAAAACCAGCATGCATTCGGCTTGCGGCTCCATCCGCGCTTGCAGATAGACGCCGTCGGCCCACACGTAAACATAGCGCCGCGCCGACAGATCGCGCTTTTGCCAGTGCGCGTATTTGCCCTCCCATTCCCCCTTCAGCCGCGCGATCACTGCGGGCGAAAGATTGGGCGCGTCCTTGCCGAGCAGGGCCGTCAGCACATCCTGAAAATCGCCGGTCGAAATCCCGCGCAGATAAAGCGCCGGCAAAAGCGCGTCGAGGCTCTTGGTGCGCCGCGCCCACTTCGGCAGGATCGACGAGGCGTAGCGGATGCGCTCCTCTGCGCTCGACGCCCCGCGATCCCGCGCCTTGGGCTTTTCCACATCGACCGGCCCGATCCCCGTCTGGATCGGGCGGACCGGATCGTATCCATGCCGAACGACGCGCTGGCGCCCGTCCGGCAGCTTCAGATCGCCGTGCGAGCCAAGAAAGGCCGCGAACTCGGCCTCCACCGCCTGAGCGATCAGCCGTTTCGCCCCAGAGCGCAGGATTTCGGTGAGAGGGTCGTCGATTTCGTCTGGCTGACGAAGGCAAACAACTTTATCTTCGGACATGGCGTAACGCTCCTTCGGGAGGTTCGGGTCGGCTCGACACCAACCCCGTTACGCCGCCTGCCTCACGCCGTCATCACCCACTTTCCGCCATAGCTCCCCAGAAAGTGAGCCGCGTCTCGCGGCGCGGCTCGAGAGATGATTCGCCCAATCTTGGCTGTCTAGGAATGCAGACGCGCCCACCTGACGGCCTGCCGTTCGATGGCTTCAATTCTGTCGCGGGACCAGCCGAGCGTCGCGATGAATGTATCCAGTGCGCCGAACGGTTCGTAGGCATCCAAAGCACGGGCGTCATTCCAGCTCTTCGCCTCGACCGGGGCCTGCGCAAGCACCGCCGCCTCTATACGTGTGAGCCGGTCTTTCGAGAGACCAGGCAACGGGATCGCCACGGCGCGGCAGTGTTGGCGGGCGAACATGCGCCGCAGCTCTTTGGAGATCCGACCATCGTTGGGGCAGGACGCCGCGTTCCGCCGATCATGAAACATCCGCCCGGCATTGTAGATGGACGAAAATTTATGGCTATTGCCGTCTCCGGCGACGTGACGCTTCAGAATGCGATCGTTCAGGCTCTTGGCCGTGATTCCAATGTACAGAGGACGGCCCAAGTGATCGTAAAGCGCGTAAATGCCCGGCTCATCGGGGATTTCATCGAGGCGTACGGGCGGCGACTGTAGCAGACGGCGGAGAACGACTGAGGGTTCCATGAGGTGGTTTCCGTGATGTGAGGACGACTGTTAGTGATTGCGATGTCGCTTCGACGCACGGGCCACGGTCACAACGCTGCCGTTGTCGCCGATGACCGCATAGACGTTCAGCCAGCGCTCAACCAAACGCGCGCTGCGCTCTCCCCCGAGGTAGTGCTTGAGGCGCTTGCGGGCGGCCTTGTCGAAGAGAAGCTTTTCTGCTCCGCCGCACCGGCGTTCGCTGCCGCAAGCTTCGAGCAGCTCCAGGACGAAGCCGGGAATGCCGCGCTGCTGAAGACGCACTGAGGCGTGGTTCGTGGGTCGGGACGGCATCATCACTTGCTCCCCTTGCTGGCGGACTGATCGCGGCGAGGCGTGAAAGACTCGTCGAGCGCCGTCTCTCCAAGCACCGAGACAACCGGGAGATTAACGCGTGTTGTTTTGGTCAGGCCCTTGTTTATGTCCTCCAACCGCCGCAACTCGCGGAAGACCGAGGCTTTTATTTCCGGGTCGGACAGATCGGTGTCCTGCAAACGCTTTATCGCTGCGTTCACTTCGATCCACTTGAAGAGATTGAGCAGTGAGGCGATGCAACTTGCTGCATCCGATAGGGCGCTAACAGCTTCCGAGGCCTTCTTCATGTCGCGCCAATCGAGCCTTAGCCCGATTTCGCCCAAGCGTTCATCGGCGTGCTCCGCTACAGAAAGCGGCGTATGGTATTCGCCTCGCGGCCCTTCGATCTCCGGGTCGCTCTCGTCAGATGTGAAGACAGGATGTTCGCCCTGCAAAAATGCGGCGAAATCATTGGTGACGTAGGGCGTAGGTCCGGACGAAACTTTCGCCAGCTTCTCTTGCTGCCGCTTCCTAAATTCTCGCGACCGTTCGGTTGGGGACTGTGCCATAACCATGCTCCGTTTCCGTTGTTGTAGACATTATCGTTGCAGCAACGGAAACGCAAGAGATTTTTTCGCTGCGCCGGAATTTTCTCGTCCGGTTTGTTTGACGAGGGTGAGCGCTGGAAGCTGTTGAGTGGTAGTCCGTGCAGAAATCAAGACTTTCGGTGCGCCGGGAAGACCGGCAAGGAGTAGAGAGTGCAAGTCTCTTGCAGTGAAGGTGTAGCGAACCACACTGGCCCCGAGTCATGCGTCGATATCCGTGAGGATACCGGCGAAGCGTTGACAGGGGAGCGCATAGGCCAGCCATCGAGCCGCGAAAAGTTGAAAGTCCCGGGCGCCGACGTGTTCGAAAGCACGGAAGGCGACATGGACGGGCGCGTTATTGCGAGCGCCCGCCCAGTCCGGCGTGGTCAGAGACCCTGAGCATGTGCGGAAGCTCTTTGCACGGGAACCGGGAGGCCTCGGGTTTGGCCGGCGGTTGGACGCCGCCGGTCCGCATCGGGAAGGCGAGGAGCCGTAGCCGATGATGAACGGACCCGAGGAGTCTGACTCCGTCGTAGTAGCAGTGAAACCGACGAACAAAGCGGAGCAATCCGTCGCGGAGCCGGTGGAGCCAAGGACGGGGACCAAGGGGAACGCGGACCAGCAAAGCACGCGCCGGGCGCAGGACCGGGGAAGCGTGTCACAGGCGCTGGAACGCGTACGGCAAGTCGCTAGGCAAAGGAAGAAGGAACGGTTCACATCGCTCCTGCACCATATCGACGTCATCATGCTTGTTATTCGGCGTGCCAATTTTGGACGCCGATTGACAATCATGCTGAGAACGGCGTTTTACGCGATGAAGCGTGATGCCGCGCCCGGCGTGGATGGCATGAGATGGGAGACCTACGAACGGAACCTTGATCGCAGGATTGAGGAACTGCACGCGCAGGTCAAAAGCGGAGCGTATCGGGCGCTGCCATCCCGTCGGAGCTACATTCCGAAGGAAGACGGCAACAAGCGCCCGCTCGCGGTGGCGGCTCTTGAAGACAAAATCGTCCAGAGAGCCGTGGCTGCTGTGCTGAGCGCGATCCACGAGGAGGATTTCCTCGGGTTCTCGTATGGATTCCGACCGAAACGCAGCCAGCATGATGCGCTGGATGCGCTCATTGTCGGGATCAGCAGCAAGAAGGTGAACTACATACTTGTAGCGAACCGCAATCATCGGGGTCTGGGATCGCAATCATCGGCGGTTTGCGCCCGGAATCATTGCACGGGATTTGACGGGTCGCGCCCAGAATCATTGCCACTGGGCGCATAATTATTGCCACTGGGCTCACAATGATTGCACGGCGCCCACGTTGATTGCACGGGAAGGCGCGGGTGGCGGGCAAGGAAACGACCGGTTTGCTGCCCACTGACGAACCACTCCAAATACGGCTTGGCAGACCCCGATATCGGGCATAAAACTCAGTAAAATTATCTATGGTCAGAATCGTCTTTCCTGCACGGGTTCCCTGACCATCGAGAGGCGACATGCTGATCGGCTACGCGCGGGTCTCGACCGATGATCAGAACCTCGACATGCAGCGTGATGCGCTGCGCCTAGCCGGCTGCGAGAAAATTTACGAGGATCGGATGAGCGGCGCGAAGGCGGCGCGTCCTGGGCTCGCTCTGGCGTTGGAGGTGGCGCGCGCGGGCGACGTGCTGACGGTCTGGCGCCTCGATCGGCTGGGCCGATCGCTGCACGATCTGATTTTGCTTGGCCGGAAGCTCGACGAGTTGGGCATCGGGTTGATGAGCGTTCAGGAGAAGATCGACACCAGCTCCAGCGGCGGGAGGCTGGTGTTCCATATGTTCGGCGCCCTCGCCGAGTTTGAGCGCAATTTAGTCCGCGAACGCACCCAGGCCGGACTGAACGCAGCCCGTGCGCGTGGGCGCAAGGGCGGTCGTCCGAAAGTTCTCGAGCCCGCCAAACGTCAGCTTGTGGTCCAACTCTACGCCGAGAAGAGACACACGATCAGCGAGATATGTCGGATGATGGGGATATCGAAACCGACGCTTTACAACTACGTCGCGGAAGCCAGCGTGTGACATGCGGCGGCGGCGCCCCTCAGACGAGACGTTGGTGACGCTGCGCGGGAAACTGGAAGATTTGCCGCTGCGCTCACCAGAACGGCTGCGCCTGCTGCAAGACTGCGCCGAACTCCATAATGTGTCGGTCGCCACGGTCTACCGAGCGTTGCGCGAGCAATTCCGCCCACGGTCATTGCATCGGCGCGATCGTGGGTGCCCGCGCAAGCTGTCGCAGCGGGAGATGGAACGTTTCTGTGAACTGATCGCGGCAATGAAGCTGCGCACCACGAACCTGAAGGGCCGACATCTTTCCACTGGCCGCGCCATCGAGTTGCTGGTCGAGCATGGGATCGACACCCCGGATGGCTTGGTCCGGGCTTCGCCCGGCTTGCTCTCCCGGACCACGGTGAACCGATATTTGCGGAGCTGGGGATTGGACGATGACCGCATGACACGGCAGCCGCCGGCGGTGCGGTTTCAGGCCGTGCACGCCAATGAGTGCTGGCAATTTGACCTCTCGCCTTCTGATTTAAAGCAAGTGCCGGCGCCACTCTGGATCGAGACAGAACGCGGAGCGCCCACCCTGATGCTATTCAGCGTCGTCGATGACCGCAGTGGCGTCGCCTATCAGGAATATCGTTGCGTTTATGGCGAGGACGTCGCTTCGTCACTGCGTTTCCTGTTCAACGCGATGGCTCCTAAAGATGAGCCAGGCCTGGTTCTCCAGGGCATCCCGGCGATGCTCTATTTGGACAATGGCCCGGTCTCGAAGTCCGGCACGTTCCGTCGGGTGATGGCGCAACTGGGGATCGCCGTGCAAACCCACATGCCGCGTGGTTCGGACGGGCGACGCGTCACGGCTCGATCGAAGGGCAAGGTTGAGCGACCATTCCGAACGGTCAAGGAAGCCCACGAGACGCTTTATCATTTCCACACGCCGCAAAACGAAGCCGAGGCCAATTTGTGGCTACGAAATTACCTGGTCCGCTACAACGCCCAGCCGCATCGGTCGGAGCCGCGCTCGCGAGCCGAGGACTGGTTGTCCAGTCTGCCGGAAACTGGGATGCGGGCGATGTGCGCCTGGGACCGGTTCCGCACCTTCGCGCGCGAACCCGAGCGACGGCGCGTCGGCATCGATGCTCGGGTCCAGGTGGACGGCGTCAGCTACGAAGTCGATCCGTCGCTGGCCGGCGAGATTGTGACGCTCTGGTGGGGGTTGTTCGACCAGGAACTGTTCGTCGAGCATGAGGACCAAAGGTTTGGCCCTTTTGGACCGATCGACGGGCCGATCCCGCTGCACAAATATCGCAGTTTTCCCAAATCCACCGTCGATGAACGTCTTGACCGGATAGCGGCGCTGGCCAGCAAACTGGGTTTGCCGCGCGCAGCGCTGGATGGAGCGTCGTCGACCCCGGCTTTGTCTGTCGCTATTCCAGCCGCGATACCGTTCAACGACCCGGACCCATTTCAGGATTTGCGCTTCCCAAACACTTTGGCGGCCAAGCTCGCAATCGCGGATTATCTCGGACGCCCCCTGGCGACGCTGGCCGCCGAGGATCTTGACTACATTGATGCGCTGCTCAAGGAGACGCTGGAGCGGCGCGCCATCATCACCTGCGTGCGAGGTTATTTCCGCGACCGTGCGCTGCGGCGGCAGGGAGAGGACGGCGAACATGCGCACTGAGGTGATGGACTTTTATGGTCTGACGCGATCGCCGCGCGCCGTCGGCTATTACGAGACAGCCCATCATCGTCAACTGCTGCAGGACATCAAGCAGGCAGTCTACGATGGTGACCTCGTCGCGCTTTGCGGCGTGGTCGGCGCCGGCAGGACGGTGACGCTGCGCCGGCTGCAAGACATGTTGTCCCGCGAAAACCGGGTCATCGTTTCGAAGTCGATTTCGGTCGAGAAGAGCCGGGTCACCCTGGGAACACTGATCACAGCGCTGTTCTGCGACCTGTCTCTCGACAAGGAGCCGAAGATTCCCAAACAGGGCGAGTTGCGCGAGCGAGAACTGCGCAACTTGGTGCGCAAACGGAAAAAGCCAATCGTGCTGATGGTCGACGAAGCCCATGATTTGCACCACCACACGCTCACCGGCCTGAAGCGTCTGATCGAGATGGCGGCCGATGGCGACGGCAAGCTTTCTGTATTGCTGGCGGGTCATCCCAAGCTGCGCCGCGATCTGCGCAACCCGACGATGGAAGAAATCGGTTATCGCACTGCGGTCTTCTCGCTGGATGGCGTCACCGGCAGTCAACGTGAATACATCGAGTGGATGCTCGCCACCTGCGCGGCCGACAAGGTAAAGGTCGACGACATTCTCGATCCAGCGGCAGTGGACCTGTTGGCTTTGCGACTGCGCACGCCATTGCAGATCGAGCAGCACCTGACGCTCGCGTTGGAAACGGGATACCAGGCCAATGAAAAGCCGGTTGGCGAAGCGATCGTGGACTCCGTGCTGTCCAAGCAAATCGACGACCTGGAGCCGACGCTGACCCGACACGGATACACGACCAAGGTATTGACCGAGATGCTGGGCACGAAACCCAGTGAGATAAAGGCGCTGTTCCAGCAAACGCTGGAGGCCGATCGCGCACGCGAATTGAAAGAGAAAATGCTTGCCGCTGGACTGCCGGTGTGACAACCGATGGGCAGCAAACCGGTCGTTTCCTTGCCCGCCACCCGCGCCTTCCCGTGCAATCAACGTGGGCGCCGTGCAATCATTGTGAGCCCAGTGGCAATAATTATGCGCCCAGTGGCAATGATTCTGGGCGCGACCCGTCAAATCCCGTGCAATGATTCCGGGCGCAAACCGCCGATGATTGCGATCCCAGACCCCGATGATTGCGGTTCGCTACAAATACGGCGGTGATCGAAAGCTGTGCAATTGATATCATGTCACCGTGATCTCTGGCGATTTGTCCGCTTCAATCGAGCGATTTCGGCCAGCAAGCGGGGAATATCTTGTCTGGCGTGGGCGATAAAATCTTGATCGGCGACCGTTGCGCCGGATAACTCAATGTCGTCGCTCCGAGTCTCGCCATTCCCTATCATAATGAAACTAGACCCGCTCGTATGATCTCTGCCCTCGACAAAAGATTTCCACGGCCCAGGTGTCGCAGCGGCGCAACGTTTGCTAATAGCTTCCAGTTCTGTATCATCCAAAATATTTTTGTCTTTCGTCATGCTATGCTCATCGATTTGGGTTCGGCACGGTCGGCGTGAAGAGTTCTTCAGCCTGCTGAGGCGTAATACCACACAAGATGCAATGGTAAGGATTGTTGGGTGTCGGCGACGGAGTTACGGTTCCACCAGCGGCCTTAATGTCGCCAATAGTTGTTACGCCAACCTGCTTATTAGGAATTACTGTCGTAAGTTCTTTGAGGCTAGCACCAGGAGCACTATTCACGGAGACTCCTTGCAGATTTCCGTTCATGTCGACCGTAACCCCAGAACCGCTTGCGAACCTGCCAGCGGTGCACAAACCTCCACGACATACCAACGTCGCATCCGCCGCACTCTCTCTGGCCGGCGCCGCTCCTCCGGATACAGCCCCGGCGAGGTTCTCGATCTGAGCGAGTATCTGAGAGACAGCCCCCTGATCGCCGGCGCTGTGCGCCGCGGTCAGTTGGGTGAATAGCTGATCCAAGTCGACTTGGCTGCTGGCGGTGGTGAGGTTCCCGGCGTTGTCGCTTCCCGCCTGAATGTCCGGCGTCAATCCATACGGATCGACGAGGTTGAGCGGATCGTTGGCGGCGTATGCGTAGAGATTGGTTCCACCCGCCGTGCCGATCGGATCGGCTTGCAGGAACCGCCCGAGCGCCGGCGAATACA
>Ga0265328_10000211_pt1 | contig 27048 bp, 19 predicted proteins | sample 41624metaG_FD_202086 | JGI IMG/M metagenome (GOLD analysis project Ga0265328, IMG submission 202086) | Rhizosphere microbial communities from Carex aquatilis grown in University of Washington, Seatle, WA, United States - 4-16-24 metaG | ecosystem: Host-associated > Plants > Roots > Rhizosphere...
GCTCGTGCTGATCTGGCTGCTCTCCCGTTTTCTCTTCCGTCCGATCGCGTCGATCCTCGCCGATCGCAAGGCCGCGGCGCAGCGCCTGCTGGACGAAGCCGCCGCAGCCGAAGCCTCGGCTCGAACCTTGGAAGAAAAAGCGCGGGCCGCCGTCGAGGAGATCGCGGCGAAGCGCGCAGAGACGATCCGCGCCGCCACGGAGGAGGCGAAGGCGGCGAGCCGCGAGTTGCTCGACGCCGCCAAGACCGACGCCGATCGCATGCGGGCGGACATGCGAGCCGACATCGAGCGCCTCGAAAAAACGGAGCGTCGCGCCGAAGCCGAGCGCGCGAGCCTTCTTTCCGTCGATATTGCCCGGCGTCTGCTCGACAGGCTGCCGCAGGCCTCCCGCGTGGCGGGCTTCGTCGAGGGTCTCGCCGAGGCGATCGCCGCTCTGCCGGAGCTGGAGCGCGCGGATTTCGGTCGGCGCGGCGAAACGATGCTGACGGCGCCGCGGCCGCTGACCGCCGAGGAGGAGTCGCTCTGCCATGGCGCGCTCGATCGCGCCCTCGGGCGCCCGTTGGAATTCAGCCTTCGCGTCGATCCGACATTGCTCGCCGGCCTCGAATTGGAGAACAATCACACCAGCATCCGCAACAGCCTGCGCGCCGATCTCGAGCGCATCTCCGCAACCTTGCTGACGGAGCAGGAAAATGCCGGATGACGCGTCCGCCGACGGCGAATGGCTGGCGCGCGGCCGCGCGGCGATCGCCGAGATCGATCTCGGGCCGCAAGTCGAGACCGTCGGCCGAGTCGAGAGCTTCGCCGACGGAATCGCCTTCGTCTCCGGCCTGCCGCAGGTCGCGCTCGATGAATTGCTGCGTTTCGAGGGCGGCCAGATGGGTTTTGCGCTCGCGCTCGAGCGGGACCGCATCGCCGTCGTGCTTCTCGATTCGGGAGAATCGATCGAAGCCGGCGACCGCGTCTTCGGCACGGGCGAGGTCGCGCGCGCGCCTGTCGGCGATGGATTACTCGGCCGCGTCGTCGATCCGCTGGGGCGCCCTCTCGACGGCGGCGAGCCGATCTCCGCTGCGGCCTATCATCCCGTCGAGCGCGAAGCTCCGAGCATCATCGCGCGCGATCTCGTGACGGAGCCCGTCGAGACCGGCATATTGGTCGTCGACTCCATGTTCGCTCTGGGGCGCGGCCAACGCGAGCTCATCATCGGCGATCGCGCCACCGGCAAGACGTCGATCGCGATCGACGCCATCATCAACCAGCGGCGTTCGGACGTCGTCTGCGTCTATGTCGCCGTCGGGCAGCGGATGACGGCGGTGGAGCGCGCGATCGAAGCGGTGAGGAGACGAGGCGCCGCGGAGCGCACGATCTTCGTCGTCGCCTCCGCCGCCGCGCCGCCCGGCCTGCAATGGATCGCGCCTTTCGCGGGCTTCACCATGGCGGAGTTCTTCCGTGATCGCGGCGGTCACGCGCTCATCGTCATCGACGATTTGAGCAAGCATGCGGTCACTCATCGCGAACTCGCTTTGCTGACGCATGAGCCGCCGGGACGCGAGGCCTATCCAGGCGACATCTTCTACGTCCATGCACGGTTGCTGGAGCGCGCCGCGAAATTGTCGAAGGAGCTCGGCGGCGGCTCGCTGACCGCGCTTCCGATCGCCGAGACCGATTCCGGCAATCTCTCGGCCTATATTCCCACCAATCTCATCTCCATCACCGATGGTCAGATCGTGCTCGATCGCCGCCTCTTCGCCGCCAATCGCCGTCCGGCCGTCGACGTCGGTCTCTCGGTCAGCCGCGTCGGCGGCCGTGCGCAGCCGGAGACGCTGCGAGACGTCTCGGGAAAATTGCGACTGCAATACGCACAGTTTCTCGAGCTCGAAATGTTCACGCGCTTCGGTGGCATGTCGAACGCGCGGATCGAGCGCGACATGATCCGCGGCGAACGCATTCGCGCGCTGCTGACGCAGCCGCGTTTCACGCCTCTGCGCCTCGTCGATCAGGTCGCTCTGCTCGCCGCCTTGGACGCGGGGATTCTCGATTCTCTGCCCGTCGCGGCTATACCGCTGCTGACGTCGAGACTTCCCGCGCATCTCGATTCCGTCGCCGCGCAAAGCGTCGCCGCTGTCACGCGCGGCGCGCCGCTCGATGCGGCAAAGCGCGCGAATCTGGCGGCGAGAGTGCGAGACCTCGCGACAGAGCTCGGGGCGCCGACGTCATGACCGAGCGCTCGAGCGATATAAAGGCGCATATCGTCGCGACGCGGCAGCTCGAGAGCGTCGTCACCGCGATGCGCGGCGTGGCCGCGGTTCGAACGCGCGAGGCCCAATCGCGGCTCGGCGGAGTGCGCGCTTATGCGGAGGCCTTGGGCGAAGCGATCGGCGCAGCGCTCGCCCTGATGGCGGAAACGCCGCATCTGCGCAGCGCCGCCGATCATCGACCCGCTTCCGGCCACATCATCCTGGCCTTTTGCTCGGGACGCGGGTTCGTCGGCGCCTTCAACGAGCGCATTCTCACAGTGGCGATGCGGGTCTCCGCGGCCGCCGGCAACGAGCGCGCGAGCGTTTTCATCGTCGGAGAGCGTGGCGCGACGCTCGCCCGCGAAAGAGGATTGCGAGCCGAGTGGACGCTGCCGATGGCCTCGCGCGTCGACGACGCGCCGTCGCTCGCCGAGCGGATCGCCGACGCGCTCTATCGGCGGCTCGGCGAACATAGCGCGGACCGCGTGACGCTCATTCACGGAGCGCCGAGCGCCGCCGGCGTCCATATCATCGAACGATCGCTGATCCCTCTCGATCTCGCCCGCTTTCCGCCGGCCCCGCGTCTCGTCCCGCCGCTCGTCACCCTTCCGCCCGAAACGCTCATCGAGAGCCTCGCGCAAGAATATGTCTTCGCCGAATTATGCGAGGCGGTTGTGCTGTCCTTCGCCGCCGAAAACGAAGCGCGAATGCGCGCGATGATCGAAGCCCGCAGCAATGTGCAAAAAACTCTCGAAGAGCTCGAGTCGCGGCATCGCCAAAAGCGGCAGGAGGAAATCACCGAAGAGATCATCGAGCTCGCGAGGCCCGCGTCCGAGGGGGCCGGCGCGAATTTTATGCGGCGAGGGTCTGGTTAGAGAATGGCCAGGACGTGGGCAGGCGAAAAGGCCCGACGAAGCGACCGGGGTGTCGAACGGCGAGGTGTCTGGACGCCGATCGGCGACACCAGCGCATCCCGCTGTCGCCGCAATCCGTGCAAAACTGCGCCTGAAAGCCAGGGCTGAAGAGGCCCGCCTTCTATCACGGGCAAAAAATCTTTTTCATCTGGGTCGATTTCCGATCTCATGAGATCGGAAATCGACCCATTTTTCGTTTGGAGCGAATTCTGATCGCTCGAACGATTCCGTTCGAGCCGGAAAGCGCTCTGATGTCATATCCCGGCTCTGGATCCGCGCATATCATTTCCCGACTCTGGAAAAGGCTCAGGTCGACATTGCGCCGATCCCGCTGGCGCTCACTCTCACGCTGTCGTCCTCGGTCATTCACATGTCATGCAAATGATTGTCGTATCCTGAGCAGCTCGTATCGTCCGAAGAGGAGGATCGAAGATGACCGCCATGCCGGTTATTCATGCCCCGTTGCCGACGAAGGTCTCGGTCGCGGGTCTCGACTTCTTCTATGGCCAGTCGCGTGCGTTGAAATCGATCTCCTTTCCGCTCCACACCAAAAAAGTGACGGCCTTCATCGGGCCCTCCGGCTGCGGGAAATCGACGCTTCTGCGGGTCTTCAATCGCATGTACGACCTCTATCCGAACCAGCGGGCCGAAGGCGAGGTCTTGCTCGACGGCGAAGACATCCTCTCGCCCGACATAGACGTCAACCTGCTGCGCTCGCGGGTGGGAATGGTGTTTCAGACGCCGACGCCCTTCCCCATGTCGGTCTACGACAATATCGCCTTCGGCGTCAGGGTCTACGAAAGGCTGAGCCGAAGCGAGATGGACGCGCGCGTCGAGCAGGCGCTCCGAGACGCCGCGCTCTGGAACGAGGTCCGAGACCAGCTCCACGCCAGCGGCCTCGGTCTGTCGGGCGGCCAGCAGCAACGTTTGTGCATCGCTCGTACCGTCGCGATCCGCCCGGAAATCATCCTGTTCGACGAGCCTTGCTCGGCGCTCGATCCGATTTCGACCGCCAAGATCGAAGAGCTTATAGACGATCTCGTCGAGACCTTCACGATCGCCATCGTCACGCACAATATGCAGCAGGCGGCGCGCGTGTCCGATTTCACCGCCTTCATGTATCTGGGCGAGCTGCTGGAGTTCGACGCCACCAAGACGGTGTTCACTTCGCCCGCTCAAAGAAAAACCCAAGAGTATATCACTGGCCGCTTCGGCTGAGTTGAAGCGTCGCGAATAGCGACCGAAGGGAACGGCATGCGTAGTAAGCCCGAAATTTCGATCGAAAGGCAAGTCCCGAAGATCACTCTCCAATGCGTCTTCGATGCGCCGATCCGGCAGGTTTTCGAGGCTTGGACCACAGCCGAGCACGTCAAATGCTGGTATCGTCCCGGCGGCTCGGCGGTGTGCGATTGCGACATCGATTTCCGCGTGAACGGCAAATGGCGCATCGTGCTGCGGGGCGCGGACGGCACGGAACACCGTGTCAGCGGCGAATATCGAGAAATCGAGTCGCCAGGACGCCTGGTGCAGACGTTTCGCTACGACGGCGCCCCTCAGACTGAAGCCGTCGAAACGCTGAGCTTTGCCGAGAAGGACGGAAAGACCGTGCTGACGAGCACGATCGTCCATAAGTCCGTGGAGAATTTGGACTGGCATGTCCGATCCGGCGCGCAAGAAGCGGCCGCCGACGTCCTCGGTCGACTTTCCGACCACCTCGAGTCGTTTGGAACCGCGGCGACCGCGCATGCGCCTCGAGAACACGCCGCAACCAAACCTAGACCTAATCGAATCCCGCAAATGGCCGCTGGCGTCGCGGCTCTGGCGCTCGTGGCCGGAGGCGCTTATTGGGCGTCTCACGGGAGTGTTTCGGAACATGCCGAGGCCAAGGTGGAGCGCGATCCGGCGATACGAGTCGTAGCCGCGATCGGCGTCGTCGAAGCCGCGGCCGCCACGCCGATCAGAGCCAAGACATCGGGCAAGGTCGAGGCCGTCTATTGCGACGTGGGATCCAAGGTGACGGTGGGCCAGATCTGCGCAAGGCTCGATCCGCTCCCCTTCCAATCGACAGTCGATCGCCAGAAGGCGACGCTCGCCGAGACGCTCGGCCGGCTCGAGAAGGACGAAGCCGCCGTCGCTCAGGCAAAGGCGAGACGGGACCAGGATCAGGAGCTCGCCAAGCGAAAGCCGGTCGCCCGAAAGGCGCTCGAGAAATCGCGGCTCGCCCTCGAGCGAGCCGAAATGCGCAAGAAGAGCGACAATGCCGTGGCCGTTCGATCGCGCTCCGCGCTCGAAGCGGCCGAGGCCGGTCTCGCCGACAGCGAGATCGTTGCGCCGATCGAAGGAACAGTAGTGTCGCGAAATGTCGAGCCGGGTCGAACCATCGGCTCAGTGAAAGACGCGCGCGATCTCTTCACTGTCGCCTCTGATCCCGTCGTGCGCGTGGTCGCCGATTTGAGCGAAAAGGGCGTCGACGAGATCCGGGTGGGCGACAAGGTCGCGTTTACTGTCGACGAAGTTCCGAACCGTGTCTATGAGGGAGCGGTCGGCCAAATCCGTCGGGCCACGACGACCGACGAGGGCGTCGCCGTTGGTCGAGTCGTCGTCGAGGCGTCCAATTCCGATTTTTCGCTCAAGTCCGGAATGAAGGCCACGGTGAAAATTTCGATCGATCGACGTGACGATGCCGGCCGCCTGTCCGATCGCACCTGAAATACGCCACGCCGAGCCTCGAGGCCGGCGGCTGCGTCTGTCCGCGGATCGGCATAGTATCGTGAAGCCGCGGCGCAAATAGGCGCCGCCTGCGGTTCACGTGAGGTCGTATTCGTAGCGCGAATAGCCCGCTTCCTCTCGCGTCGTGGCGCGCAGGCCGGAGGCCTCGGCGAGACGGCGGGCGGCCGCCGGCGCGGAGTCGAAGGCGACGGCGACGCGCCGGCCGAGCGGCGCGAAGGACCAAGGCCTCGCATCGGCGATGGCGCCGCCCCCACGCAGGAAGCGCTCGACGGCGTCGCGATTGGAATCCGGCGCGCGCAGCACGACGTTTCCTCCATCGAGGCCGGGGAATTTGCCGCCGCCGTCGGCGCGGTAGTTGTTCGTCACGACGATGAATTCCTGCGCTGCATCGACCGCGCGGCCGCCGTAGCGCAGATCGACGATGCGCGCGGCGTCGGGACGGAGATTGCCGCTCGAATCGTAGCGCGCCGGCGCCGAGACGTCGATGCGATAGTCGAGGCCGGCTATGACGTCGAAATTGTAGGAGGGCGTGCGGCGATCGATCAGGAGCTGCGGCCCCGCCGCGTCGCGATCGATCCGCCGGAACACGCGCGCCGCGCATTCGAGCCATTCGCGCAGCTGTGCGCCCGTCACGCGCACCGCGACCAACGTATTGGGATAGGGGTAGATGTCCACGACATGGCGCAGCGCCACCGGGCCGGGGTCGAGATCGATATAGGAGTCGGGTGTGTAGCCCGCCCGAAACGGCGCGACGGCGGAGAGCAGCGGAAGCTCCGCATGCGGCGTCCCCTCGAGCAGCGGGCGCGCATAGGCGAGCTGCGCCGCGTTGACGAGCGCGCCGACAGGATCGATCCCGATCCAGACGAAATAGGAGAAGAGCGGAGTCGCGATCTCGCCGATCGGCTCGTCGACCCAGCGTCGCGTCGCTTCGTGCTCGGGCGCGACGACCGTCGCGATCGTGGCATCGGCGTCAGTGAGCGCGACGATACTTCCGGCCTCCCGCTTGTAGATCGGCCGTGCTTCGGTCCGGAACCTGTCGACGGTCCAGCGGTCGCCGTCGCGCACGAGCGTCAGATCGACGACGCCGAGATGGCTGCCCCAGAAACCCGGCATCACCGCCGGGATTCCAGCGAGCGTCCCGCGCTCGGCGTCGACGCCCTCGACGCCGGCGTAATCCGGTCCGGGAAAGACGCGATGGGCGTGTCCCATCATGATCGCGTCGACGCCGGGAATGGCGGCGATCTGCAGACAGGCGTTCTCGGCGCCGGCCGCGGCGCGGGCGTCGATCCCGGAATGGCAGAGCGCGACCAGCACATCGCATTGCTCGCGCAGATTGGGCACATATCGACGCGCTGCGGCGATCATGTCGCCGCAGCGCAGGCGGCCTTCGAGATGGGCTCTGTCCCAGATCATGATCTGCGGCGGCGCGAAGCCGATGACGCCGATCCGCAACTCCCGCGAGACGCCGCCATCATCCACGAGCCTCCGCGTGAGAATGCGGAAGGGCGGCAGAAAGGCTGCGCCATCGGCGCGTTCGATATTGGCGCCGACATAGGGGAAGGCGGCGCCCGCGAGCGCGCGCTCGAGGAAGTCCAATCCGAAGTTGAATTCATGATTACCCGGCGTCGCCGCATCATAGCCGATGCGATTCATCGCGCGGAAGACGGGATGCGCGCTTAGGGCTAGTCCCCCCTGCCGCGCGACATAATCGCCGAGCGGGCTGCCCTGGAGAAGATCGCCATTGTCGAAGAGCAGCGCATTTTGCGCCTGCGCGCGGGCCTCCGCGACGAGGCTCGCGATCTTGTTCAGTCCGACGGTCGGGTCGGGCCGCGCGTGATAATAGTCCCAGTCCAGCACGAACATGTGCAGGTCCGAGGTCTCGAGCAGACGCAGTTCTACGCGCGGCGCGGCGCGCGCGATGGTGGGAAAGCCCGCGGCGAGCGCGGCGCCGCCGACGAGTAGTTCGCGTCGCGTGATCGGCATGGGCGTTTCCCTCTCGGCTTACGCGTTCCTATTCGGCAGCCGCCGGCAGTCTGTCGCGCGTCGCGGCGAGCAGCGCGCTCTTGAAGCCGTCGATGATGACGTCGGCCTGGCGATGCAGCAGATTATGGGCGATCAACCCGACGAGCGCCGTGCCGATGCCGACCGCCGTGGCGACGAGCGCAGCGGCGATGCCGCGGCTCACCGCCGCCGGATCGGAGACGCCGCCCGACGACAGAGCGTTGAACGTGTCCATGATCCCGAGGATCGTGCCGAGCAAGCCGAGCAGCGGCGCCGCGGTGACGATGGTGTCGAGCATCCACAGGCGCGCGCTGATCTTGGCGTCGACCCGGATGAACAGCGCCGAGGACAGATCCTCGACGCGGGCGCGGGTGCAGCCGGGCTCGTTCTGCGCGGCGACATATTCGGCGAAGCTGCGGCTGAGCTCGTCGTCGCCGAAAGGCTTCGGCGTCGTCGAGGTTCCGAGCGCATGGGCTTTGATCGCGGCGCTGATCTTGCGGGAGCGCAGGGCCAGCAGCGCGTAATAGACGAGCCGCTCGATGAGCACGAAGGCGAGCAGAACGAGACATCCATAGAGGATGTCGATGCAGACCTCGTGGAAGAAGGCGTGATCGATCTGCATGATCAAAAGCCCATCGAGAAGGTCGCCGTCGCCGAGAAGCCCTGGCCGACGTAATAGGTCGGCGCGCTGGCGGAAACCACATTGCCATAGAGGCCGCGCGTCGCCACCGCATTGTTTCTCACGCTGTTGGGACCGGTCAGCGCATGCGTGTCGGTGATGTTGTAGAGGTTGACGCGCAGCTCCGGCTTCTTGCCGAAAGCGATATCGTCGAAGCGATAGCCGACCATGGCGTCGATGCGGGCGTAGGGCGAGATGGATTCGTCGTTCATGAAGGTCGAATATTGCCGGCTCGTCACCTTGGCGGCGAGATTGCCGAGAATATGGCCGTCGTCATAGTCGACGCCGAGCGCGCCGGTCCATGTGGGGGAATTCGGCAGATGCTTGCCCTTGGTCGGCAGGAAGTCGTTGATCGACGAGATGGGCGAGCCGGCCGGCGTCGTGCCCGAGGTCGACAGATTGTCGAGAATGCGCGTCTGCAGGTAATTGGCCGAGAGATAGGGCCGGAAATTATAGATCGGCCGTGTGCCGATCTCCGCCGCGACACCCCAGAGATCAACCGCGCCGGCGTTGATCGTCGTGCTCACCGAGGAGCTGGAGTTCGGCAGGAACACGGAGGTGCTGATCTGATGGTTCTCGTAATGCGAGCCATAGAGAGACACCGACGTGGCGAACAGCGGGCTCTGATAGCGATGGCCGAACTCGACTGTGACCGCCTTTTCCGGGGCGAGACGATTGGCCGGCGTCAGCGCGCCGCTGCTGGTGTTCACCGTGTCTGCGAGCGCGAAGTTCGGCGTCGAGCGGAAGGACGTTCCGACCGAGCCGAAGATCTGGTGGTAGTCCCAGAACTTGTAGCGGAACCCGGCCTGCGGCAGAGCGACGAGATCGCTCTGTGTGTTGAGCGGCGTCACGCCGGGCAGGAAATTATAGACCGAGCGATGGATCGACGCGACTTTCACGCCCGACTCGATCGTCAGCTTGTCGTCGAGCAGCGTCCAAGCGTCGCTGACGAAACCCGTATTGGTGACAGTCTGCGTCAGCAAATCGCGGAACTGCGGCGAGCCGACGCCCGGAATGGTTATCGCGCCGGAGTCGATGAAAGGATCGGCGACCGAGCCGCCGGCGTTGAGGAAGGCGTAAGGCGCGGTCTGGCGGTGGTTCGCATATTCGAACCAATAGCCGAGCATCAGCTTGTGATCGCCGAGATCGAAGGTGAATTTATTGATGAGGCCGGGGCGAAGCGTCTCGGTGATCGAGGGATTGTAATACATCCCCTTGTCATTCTTGGTGATGACGCCGTTGTTGTTCCAATCCGCCGCGCCGATGTTGAAGCGTCCGTAATTGAAGGACGTCTCCGTCACCGAGGTCACGCCACCGCCGTTTCCGTAGCCGTACCAGAAGTAGGGAATGGCGTCATAAGTGACGTCCTTGCTGATCGTGAAGGTCGAAGGCGCGCTGACGATCAGATTGCGAAACGGGTTGATGCGCCACTTGTAATAGAGATTCGCCTGATTGGCGGAGCGGTCCCAGGCGGCGGGCGGCGAGCCGGCCGGCGGGACGAAGTAGGACGCGGGGAGAGCCGTGTTGTAGCCGATGGCGTTCGCGCCCAGAATGCCGTAATTGCCGAGCGTCGGATTCTGATAGAAGTTGTTCAGCGCGTCGTTGAAGATCACCGAGAGTCCGACGCGATTGCCCTGGCTCGGCTCCCACACGCCTTTGAAGTCGACGTGCTGGCGCCGGTTGGAGCCCGGACCCGACCAGTGATTTTCCGTGTAATGCGAATAAGACACATAGCCGCGGAAATCGCCGATCTGGCCGGTCTCGGCGCGCGCGAATTCACGGGTCAGGCTGTGCATGCCATAGGAGAAATCGACAAAGCCGCCGGGCGTCTTGGAGGGATCGCGCATATAGATATTGATGACGCCGCCCGAGGCGCCGATATGCGGGCTGTCGAGATCGGGCGAGCCTTGCGCGATGGAAATCTGTTCGATGTTCTCGCTGTCGACATATTCCTGCGGATAGAGCGCGTAATTGCCGGAGTCGTTGACCGGCATGCCTTCGATGGTGAGGCCGAGCTGATCGCTGTTGTAGCCGCGGATGCGGATGTTGCCGCCGTTGAGGCCCGAATTGTCGGTGCTGGTGATGACGACGCCGGGCAGCAGATTGATCATCTGATAGGGATTGGCGGTCGGCGACATTTTGGCGATGGCGTCGCGCGTCACCGTCGAGCGGGTCTTCACCGCCTCTTCCTCGATCATATAGCCGCCGCCCAGATCCTGGCGGTTGACGCCGTCCGGCGCCGGCTGCGCTGCGCCATTGCCGTAAATGTCGACGCGGCCGAAATCGGTGGGCGCCGCGGTGAGGCCGCTCTGCGAACGGCTGTCATGCGCGGGCTTCTGCGGCTGCGACGCGGATTGCGCCAAAGCGAGGGTCGGCGTCGAGGCGCCGGCGAGCAGGGCGAGCGTGAACACACGGAACTTCATCGGTTGACCTCTGTTTCGACTATCTCGGATGGAAGACGACGACGCCGCTGAGCGACCCTCCGCCCGCCGCTGACGCGCAGGCGACGGCGCGCGAGCGCGCCGCGGAATCGAGGATCGCGGAGCCGGAGCTGCTGGTGACGGAGGCCGAGCCGCCCGAGACCGCGATGCCGACGGAGCCCGAAGGCTTCTGCAGCCGTGCGTCCTTGGACGTCGGATAGGGCGCGCCGGCGAGACAGGTGCGGAAGGCGGAGACGTTCCCCGAAGCGTGCGACGTTCGCTCAGCCGCGGCGGCTTCGCCCCGCCGCGCGGCGGCGGCCTTCTCGCGCGCTTCTCGTCTCGAATCGGCCTTGGAGTCGTCGCTGCGTTCCTTGCGCGGACGCTCTTCTGCTTTCGGCTTCGGCTTTTCGGGCTTTTGCGGCTTGGTTCGCGCCGCGACCGGCGCGGGCGCGTCACTCGGCGGCGGCGTGTCCTCCAGAACCTGCGGCTGCGGCGCGTCGATCGGCGTCTCTTGCGGCGGCTCTGGCGGGGCGAGTTCGGACGCCTCCGCCTCGACAGGCAGATCGAGCGCGATCTCCGTCGTCTGCGCGCCTGGATCGGCCGGCGCGACGAGGGTCTCGGGCGCCAACGTCAGCGCCAGAACGAGCAGCGTCAGCGCGCCGACGAGGCCGGCGGCGTTGCTCGTGACGTCGAGCCTGTCCATCGCCTGTCTGGGCCGCACTATTTCGGTCTCGTGACGATGGAGGCGCTCGCGACCTTCGCCGCCTTGAGCGCGTCCAGGACTGAGACGAGATTTTGAAGTCCCGCGCCTTCGTCGCCGCTGATGACGACGGCGAGCGGCTTGTCCTCGCTCGCGAGGCCGCGCAGGCGCTCGGGAAGCTCGGCGAGCGAGATCGGCCTACCGTCGAGATAGGTTTCGCCGGCGCGATCGATGCCGATCGTCACGCGTGTGCGCTCGACGACCTTGTCGGGATGCGCGGAACTCGGCGGCGTGACTTTGAGCCCGAGCGCGGGAAGCACATTGATGCTGATCAATACGAAGAAGACGAGCAGAAACATCATCACGTCGATCATCGGAATGATTTCGATGCGCGCGTGTCTTTCGCGGCGCTCCGGCCAATGCCGCATTCGACAAACTCCCTAGGTAGTGCTCGACTTCGAACTACTCATGAGGGATCGTTTGATTCAGATTCATGACTATAAACGTCATCTAACATTCAAAAATCAGACGTCATTTCGCCTTAATTGATGCGCGGCCTCAGCATTGCCTAAGGATAAGCACGTAGCCGCGCGATTGTTGCGCTTCTGCCACAGGCGCCGAGAAATCGATCCTGCGCGCATGCGTCACGCTCGACGCGACGCTCGTGATAGCGAAGGCGGAGAGACGTCCGGCCGCGGGGCGGAGCAAAACCAGGGATTTCTCCATCGTCGGCGTCGACGAGCGGCTCGTCGATCGGCGCGAGCGCCGTTCGTCACCCGCCTTCGAGTGTCTGAGCCGATCGCTCTCGCCGTTCATGTCGAGAACATGGACATGTTGCGTGACGCGATCGAGCAACGCGCTGGTCGGACGTTGATTGCCGAATATCCTCGTTCACACGTCGATGGGCAGATCGGAAATCTTAATCATTGCCGCCCGCTCGTGGCGTTGGTTGAACACCTCGAACCGCGGTTCCGCTCCGAACTGCGAGGGCAGCATGGTTTAGGGCGTCGCCGATTCGGAACAGCCGCTCCTCGTCGAAATGCGGACCGGTATCCGCGATGTCGTAGGCGCGCGTGCGGAGTTTGGCGGGCTGGCCGCGGCGGCCATATTACGCGTCAGTTGTCGGTGGCTCCGGCGATCGATTCGCACGTCTGGACGCGGGCGTCCCCCCTCGACAGGGCGACGCGCATCCATCGACGACCTGTCGGTCGGCATGGAGCGCCTGGGGATAATCTTCTGACGGGCGCTCCTCAGAGCGACTCGAGCGCCTTCCCTGGAGATCGTCAGGGCTTGTCAGGGCTTTAACGGAGTTGATCAGATTCACGAGACCGAGTAACAGAAGGGTCCGATCGATCTCGATCGATCGAAATTGCGCCTATCCTTCGATGGCCCGCCCCAGTAAGGCGCGGGATAGATAAGCGCACACAGTCGATCTGCGCGAGCCCGCGCGACATTGGATCGACATAGCGCGACCGCGACAATCCGTGTTGCGAGGCGTGCATAACTGGCCTTTCGCCGCCGACCCGGCCCGCCAGAGAAGCCTACGGTCATAGATATACAATGCCGAGCGGCTCCGGGGCGCGTCCCGATGCCGACGACGTCGCTCCTCTGCGAGCGATGCGCCTGCGTCGCGGCCAGGCTAGGAGCCTGCAAGCCTCACCTAGGTGTAAATAGCGAAATTCTCAGATTATTCCGCACGGACAACGGATGTTCGTGATTATCGAACTATCAAAAATCGGTCCAAGAAGGTCGAATGGCATGACGGATCTAAGCTCTTTTCGCCAAATGCTGGCCACATTTGAAAACTAGGTCGTGTAATCGGCAGCTAGGCGGAGCCTGATCGAAAGCCCCGCTCGGCGAGATGTTTGATCTACGTTCCGAAGAAAGATTTGGAATGGACTTATTGCGAGCCGCATTCGATAGAAACCGACTCCGCGCGCCCATCAAAGGCGCGCTCCAGATCGCTTCTCTCGGATCAGTCGAACAGGCTCGCATTCACTCGACCTGCCTGATGTGTCTGGGAAAAGGGCGCATCGGACATACTCGCCCTCGCGGACAGTCTCCAAGGGCTCCGTCGAGAATGATCGATGCGACCGAAGTCTGGATCGCCCGCCCCACGCAGCGTTGTGGAAGGGGAAACGAAAGACGCCGCGTGTGCCGTTCCCGAGCGTATCGAACAACCCGCGCGAATGGGGGAAAACCTCCCCTCGCGACGACGCTGACCGGCGGCGCCTGTCACGATGCGGAACTGGCGCTCCAAATCCGAGGCGCCTCGAAGTCGCGTAACCGAAGCCGGAGCGCGGAAAGACGCACGAAACCGGGAAATCTCCCGGCCAGTCATTTCGACGCATGACGTCCTGGTGAGCTTTTTCGAGAGGAAAAACAGCTCTCCTTACAATTACACAGAACGTTTACGGCGCCGATGAAATCGATCTGCATGCGCCGAACTTTTTTGTTGTCATAAGCGCCGCGTCGCGGCGTTCCTCGTCAGCGTATTTTGCCGAGTGATCGTGTCGAGTGGGCGCCGGCGCGCATTTCCACGTGGCCAAAGTCGGTCGAGCAAACGGAAATCGCGCGCAATCAATGTGCAGGAGCGAACTCTCATCGAAAAAGTCTCTGACTTTTTTCGATTACTCGCTCTAGCGCCGAAATTGTCGAAAAGAGCCCCCCCGGAAATCCAACCGCGGATGTTCTCCGGCCGAATTTTCGTGTGCTGCCATACAGCTGCAACGGGCTCTCACCGAATAGGAGATCAACATGGCCAACAAATCAAATCCTTTGGTTCTGCTATTTGCGATTCTTCAGCTGCTCGTCTCTGGAGTCTCGCCGCTCTCGGCCCAGACCGCATATGCGCAATGGCCGAACTTTCCGCAGAACCCGAATTTCTTTCCGATCGCCGTCTGGCTGACAAGTCCGAACCGTCAACTCGGACCCGGGGCTCCCTTCGCCACCGCCGGGCAGGCCGCCGCTGCAGCCAAGATAAATATCTTCCTCGGCATCGACAATGGCGGGGTGAGTTGGCCGAGCGGCAACTGCGTCGGCGATAGCAACGGCTATTTGGCTACGATCAAAAGTCTCGGTATGTATGCGATACCCGACGTGAACGTCACCAACAATACGTCAGCGAACTCGATATCGTCTATCGAGTGCCTCGCCTCGTCGATCGGCGCACTCGGCAATGTGATCGGCTGGAACTTGGGTGACGAAGCGCAGTGCGGCTCGGCGCTGACCGCCGTCCCAGGTCAGGCCGGTCGCGCGGCCACCTACGACAGTACGCGTCCATCATTCTATAATATGAACGATTGGGTCTTCGGGCATGGAGTCTGCAATCCGGCGTCGCAGAACATCAACGCCTTGCAGGCAGCGAGCATCGGCTCGTTCGACCTCTATCCTATCATCAGTCCTTGGAACGGAAACAGCAATATTCCGCTCGTTTCCGGCCAGCCGCAGGACAGCATGTGGATCCAGGGCTATTCAGTCAATCGCTTCATAGCCAATGCGCGACCCGGTCAGCCGATCTGGGCTTTCGTCGAAACAGGCGCGACGTACGGCTATTCCACTCAGAATGGCAGCTCCTGCAACATTGCTTCGAACCTGTGCACGCCGCACAACAATGAATACCGAGCCACGAACGAGCAGGTGAACGCCGAAGCCTGGATGAGCATCATCAACGGCGCGAAAGGGATCGAATGGTTCTGTCACGACAGTGAAGCGCTCGCTTATTGCCTCGGCGACGGCGGCAGCGCGAAAGCGGTGTCGATCCAGGCGAATCTGACCTATGTCGACACGGCCATTTTGTCTTTCGCGCAGCAATTGAACGCGCCGACTGTCGGCATGTGCACGATGAACACCGACACATCCTACGCGAATTTCAAGACATCCTGTTCGGATGGCGTCCTGACCATGTCGACCGGCAACCCGTCCGTGCCCGGATCGGCGCTCGTCAAGAGCTTCAACGGCGATCTCTATTTATTCGCGGATTCGGATCGGAACGGATCGGCTGCGATGACCTTCGCGCTTACCGGCCAGTCGGGCAGGACGGCGGTCGTCGTCTATGATTCCAACGCCAAATACGATCCGGCCAATTCGAGCGTCGGCCGTAGCTTCGCGTTGAACGGCAGCGGACAGTTCTCCGACACGTTCGGCGCCAATGGGCACAATTACCAGCCCAAGATCTACAAGGTCAGCGGCGCCGTCACCGCCACCGCGCCCTCGATCACGAGCGCATCGACCGCCACCGGCGGCGTCGGAACGAGCTTCTCCTATCCGATCATCGCCACCAATAGCCCGACGGCCTTCGACACGGTCGGACTGCCGGCCGGATTGTCGATCAACAAGACGACCGGCCTTATCTCCGGAACGCCGACCACCGCCGGCTCCTTCAACGTCACCTTGACCGCCTCCAATACCGCGGGGACCGGAACGGCCGTATTGGTCTTGACGATCAACGCGGCGTCCGGGGGGCCTGCATCGAGCCTGTTCTCGGCGAGCGCGACGCCGGCCGTTGCAAACATCAGTGACGGAACTTCGATCGAACTCGGCGTGCGATTCCAAGCGTCCAGAGCCGGCCAGATCACCGGCGTTCGATTCTATAAGGGTTCGCAGAATGTCGGCACGCACACCGCGCATCTCTGGAGCACGTCCGGCGCCTTGCTGGCAACCGCGCAATTCAGCAATGAAACGGCCTCCGGCTGGCAGACCGCGACCTTCACGACGCCGATCGTCATCGCGGGCGGCACGGCTTATGTCGCTTCCTACCACACCAGCGGCTATTATTCGGCCGACAACAACTTCTTCACCAGCACCTATGTCAACTCGCCCTTGTCGGCCCTCGCCAATGGCGGCGTCTACACTTACGGAAGATCGGCTCGATTCCCGAGCTCGACCTATCGCGCGAGCAATTACTGGGTCGATGTGATCTTCCAATGAATCAAAATTCGCGCGACGCTTCGTCAGGTCTTTCCGCCTCGACGAAGCGACGCGCTCCCTCACAAGTCCGACGACGACCGCGGCCATTCGCGGCGCTTTTCACCGTCGTTTCTATTCCCCCCCCCGGCGTGGCGGTGGCGGCTGGGCCAATCGTTCCATGAAATTTGGGCGCAGGGACATGAGATGTTTCCATCCATGACTGCGCCGAAGCGCGTCGATCGTCGCGATATCCCCGGACTCCGGCGGCCGACGTCCGAGCGTCGCCGCATGGGATTCGCTCTCCTCGTCGTAATTTGGGGTCTCGGCCTCATTTCCTTGCTGGTCGTCTCTTTTGCGTCGAGCAGTCGTCTGCGTCTGCGCAGCGCTTTCGACTTCGCCAGCGCAACACGCGCCAAGCTCGCTTCCGACGGCGCCGTCGATATTGCGATCGTGACGCTTCTGTCCGAACGCGCCAATGGCGAGGCCGGCGCTCTTCACGATGGCGTGCCGCTGCTTTGCGCGCTCGCGGGCTCCGTCGTCGCCATCGCCATCGAAGACGAAGGCGGCAAGATCGATCTCAACTCCGCGCCGCCGGATCTACTCAAAGCGATGCTGACTGGTCTCGGAATCGATATGCGCCGCGCCGATGCGGTGACGAATGCGATCATCGAATTTCGCACGCCGCCGACCCGCGAGATCGGACTTGCCATTCTCAGCGTCGGCGCCGCCGACAAGCCGTTCCCTCCCAAACACAGACCATTCGAATCCATATTGGAACTCGATCAGGTCGCCGGTATAGACCCTGCGCTCTTTCGCGAGCTCATGTCCTTCGTCACGATAGATCGGCGCGGACTTTCGAGCGCCCATCGACTGAAGCAGGGAGTCGATCCGCATGTGACGCCACCGGCGCTATTCGCGGCGCTGGCGGGCTTTCCGCGAGAGGATGTTCGCACTTTGAAGAGCGCGCCATTTCCCAACAGGCTCGACCGCGAAGACCCGCGCTTCCGCCCCGCGTTCAAGACGCAGAGCGAGCACGACGCCTTTCGCATCCGCGCCGAAGCGCTTCTGTTCACAGGCCAGGCGGCGGTGAGCGAGACGCTGGTGGATCTCAACACCGATGGCGGATCGCAATCTTACATCATTCGCGAGTCGAGAATTCGCGAGACGCTATATTTGAATCGATTGCGGACGTTCGTCGAGACCGGCGCGACAGCGTCGCTGCCGAATTGCTGGCAGCCCTAGTGTCTGACGACAAGTTGAGCCGGATGACTCGCTCGTCATTCAACGATACGGCCTGATTGTCGCGGAGGCCGCCTACGTCGACGCATGAAATGAACGCGTCGGCGCAGCCGAGGGCCGCACGCCTAAAACCATGATCGTCACAATGGCGCGCGAGCCGATAATCGCCTCGTGAAAGTTCGTGACGCTCGGCGTGGCGGCGTGACTCCCGCGGGAGCCGAGATCGAAGCCTGATCCAAAGCGAGTTCCATCCGGTCGGCTCTGATTCCAGCCCGCACCCATATGCCGCATCGGCGAGGGCTCCGGTCCACGCCCACCCCTCTCCGTCACGATCGATCGTCGCGACCATCGAATTCGAATCGTGCATGTTCTCAAATAGTGCGAAGCAATTTTCGAAAGCATGCTGGACGAAAGCGAATGCTGGCCTCGCGAACGATCCTGCTCGACCGACGATCGTTAGTTCTTCAGTCGAGGCATGATCATTCTTCCGCCCGGGATCGCGGCGATCAAGCCGATGAGCTTATGCTCCGTGCCCAATCGCTCCGCCAGACCGCGGAAGCTGATGATCGATCCTATGAAAGTCACCAGCCCACCCGCGACCACCGTCGTCACCCCCTTCGTCGTCGTCGCGACGACAAGCGCGGCGCCGATGCAGGCGGAGGCGACGAGAACGAGCCGCTTCACCTCCGGCGACCATCGGAATCCGATGAGCGCTCTCGCGAAACAGAGAGAGATCGAAATGTGCAGGGCATAACTCGCCGCAAAGGCCTGCGCCGCTCCGACAACCCCGTTGCGATCGACCAAGAGGAACAAGAATCCGATCTGCACCAACGCAAAAATCGTCTCGACGGCGAAGACGAGACGCGCCGCGCCTTTCGCAAAAAATATGAAGCCGGTCGGCCAGGACAACACCTGCCCGAAAACGCCGAGCACCATCCAAGGCAAGAGCTCCGCCGCGCCCAGAAAGCGGCTCGTGTAGAACAAGAGCATGATCACCGGCGCGAAAGCCAGTGTCGCCAGCAATCCCGGCAAGGCCAATAAAACGCCGATCTCTATCTGCTCATTGACGAGACGCGAGGCGGCGACGCGATCATGGATCTCCATGCTCAGCCGAGGATAGTAATCCGCGCCCATCGCATTGAGGATAAATCCGGCGAACAGCCCCGAGAGCGCCCAGGCGGCTTGATAAATCCCCGCGCCATCGATCCCATATCGGCTTGCGACGACCGAGCGGGTGAGCGCATCGAGCCCCGTGGCCAGAACGGCGCTCCACATGAAGGCGACGCCGAGCTTGACGAAGCGTTTCAGCCCATCGACGGTCTCGATCCAATTCAGATCGACCTCGTCAATCGAAATTCGCCGCGAAAACCAATAGGACAGACCGGCATTGATGGCCGCCGTCGCCACGAGCGCCGGCGCGACGCCCACTTCTCCGAACATGACATAGATCGCGACGGCGACCACAGAGCTCAACAACGTCCCGAGAACATTCGCGCGCGCTATGTCTTCGATCCGCCGCAGCCCCTGCAACTGGGCGAGACGGCCGGTCTGGAACGCGCCGAGCACGAGCGTCACGCCGAGGATTGCGATCACCGTCGCCTGATCGGCCGATCCGAACAGCCATAGACTGATCGGCCACGCGAACAGAGCGGAGGTCAGCCAACCCAGACCTCCCGTCACCCAGCAGGCGCGACGCAGAATGCGTATCGTGCGCGCCGCCTCGACCGCGTCGTCGCGGCCGAAGGCGAGCACCACTTCGCGCACCGAGCTGGCGCCCACGCCGAGGCCGGACACGGTGCCGATGAACATCATGGCCGACGTGTAGAGACCGAGAAGGCCTATCCCGCTCGGCCCCAACAGCACCGCAACGATCTTCACTCGCAGCAGGCTGATCAAATAGTTGAGACCGGCAGCGCCCCCCATGATGGACGACGACCGCAATATCTGCCGATAAGATTCACGCTGACTATTCATGTAACTCACAATATCCGCATGTTAATCGATAAATGAAATCTGAAGTCAAAACAGCCGCTCTAGCAAACATTCATCGCCGCGACCCGTCAAGAGAAATCATGCTCACCCATAAAATGGCCGATGCATTCTACGCGTCCGGCGGCAAGACCAACCGGAACATAATTAAGAACGATGACAATCACACCTTCGAACGATTTCGCGGGCGAAAAAAAAGAGATGCATCGTCCGGCTCTATCGGCCGCGCCCGAAGAAGCGCAGCCCTCGATGGGCGGTCACACCACGAAATCTACCTATAAATTTAACATTCATAAAATTCGGCTTGCCTCGGAGCGAAGACAAGCCACATAATCGCCACGCTCGAGGAGTTCGACGACGGGCGCAATTCAAATGTTCGATATTTCAGTTTGTTGAGGAGAAAAGCCGCCCGACGCTCGGATCGCAGCGTCACATTCCGGAGCGCGGGGGCGCTTCCACGACGCGACACATAATGGCGCCGCCTCTGCCCACAATTTTTGTATTCTAGTTCTGTTTCAAGGAGTTTCGTCCGAACATGTCGAAAAAATCGGAACGGCCGTCTTCCGGTAACCGGCAAATGAAAGCGTCGAATGTCAGCCTGCTCGACACTGTAGACGCTTTTCTCAGGATCATTCGTCGTCAATTGCCGATCATCATCGGCTCGATCGCGTTGACCGCCGCCATCGGCCTGATCTATGCCGCGACGGCGTCCCGCAGCTACACGGCCGCCGCATTACTCATCGCGGATTTGAAGAGACTGCAGCTCTCGCAATCCTTCGGCGAGGCGGCGATCGATCCTGTCGAGCTCGAAAGCACGGTGGAGATCTTCAAATCCGAAAGTGTCCTCCTGCCAGTCGTCAAGAGCCTTCGCCTCGCCGAACGACCGGAGTTCAGAGCGGTCGGCTCCCTCCAAAAACTGACCGGAACCGCCACTCCCGTCACCGAACAAGTCGCGACGCGACGCGCGCTCGAGGCGCTCCGTCTCTCGCTCGGCGTCGCCCGCGTCGGCCGCACGAGGGTGATCGAAATCAGCTATAAGGATTCGGATCCGAATTTTGCGGCCCTGGTCGTCAATACATTGGCGGATTCCTATATCGCCGATCAGCTCGAGGCCAAATCCGAGGCGGCCAGGCAGGCGAGCGTCTGGCTGCAAGCGCGCATCGACGATCTCGCGCGACAAGCCGCCGCGCAGGAACAGGCGGTCGTTCAATTCAAGAGCGACAATAATATCATCGACGCCGGCGGTCGCTTGATGAATGAGCAGCAGCTCGCCGAAATCGCCAGCAAGCTCGGCAACGCCCGCGCCGCGACGGCGGACGCCCGCGTGAAGCTCGAACGCCTCCAGAGCATTCTGGAAAAAGATCGCAAGGATCCCAATTCGAACGAAACCGTCGCCGACACTTTGAAGAACGAAGTGGTGAGCAATCTGCGCACGCGCTATCTGACGCTCTCCAACCGCGAGGCCGATTATACCGCCCGCTATGGCGCCGATCATCTCGCGGTCGTCAATCTGCGTAGCCAATTGCTCGGCATCAGGCGCTCGATACACGAAGAATTGCAGCGCCTCGAAGAGAGCTACAAGAGCGATCTCGCCATTGCGGGAAGCAAGCAGAATGAGATCGAAAAAGAATATACGACATCGATCGCCAATCTTCAGGTGACGAGCCGAGCGCAGGTCAAATTACGCGAACTCGAGGGCGCGGCCCGCACGGCGCGCGCTTTGTACGACCATTTCGTCGAACGGAATATGGAGCAAATTCAACAGCAGTCGATGCGCTTCAGCGATACGAGATTGATTTCGCCCGCCTCGGCGCCCTTGGCGCCGAGCCAGCCGAAAAGATTGCAGGCGATCGTGATCGCCGTGCTCGGCGGCGCGACGCTCGGCGTCGGCCTGGCGACATTGCGCGACACCACCGATCGCGCCTTTCGAACCAGCGAACAGGTGGAGAAGCGACTGACGACGAAATGCCTCGCCTTGGCCCCTCTGCTGCAGAACGCTGATCCGGCGCTTCCGGCGGAAGACGACACGTGGTCGCGCCGAACACGCGCAGGCGCGCGACACGAACCTTGGAGCGCCGTCATCGACGCGCCCTATTCGCGCTACGCCGAAGAAATTCACGCCGTCAGGCTAGCAGCGGGCCTCGATGGATCGACGAAATCCTGCAAAGTCATCGGCGTCACGTCGACATTTCCCGGGGAGGGAAAAACGACGACCGCCGTCAATCTGGCGCGGCTTGTCGCCCGCAATGGCGGAACGGCCGCGCTCGTCGATTGCGATCTGCGCAACCCTTTGCTCAGTCGTATCTTCGCCGTCGGCGAGCGCGCGGGCTTGAGCGAAGTCATCGTCCACAACGCCACTCTCGGCGAGACGATGCGTAAGGACGCGCTCACCGATCTGATGGTCCTATCCGCCGGTGACGATCCACGCTTCGCCCATCCGGGCGACATACTCGCCTCCCAAGCGATCGGCGGCCTCTTCGAAAGGCTTCGCCAGCTCTATGAATGGGTGATCGTCGATCTCCCGCCGATGGGTCCAGTGACCGACGTTCGCTCGACGACCGCCTTTATCGACTCCTATCTCCTCGTGATCGAATGGGGCCGCACCGATTGCGCCTGTGTCGAACAGGCGCTCGAAAAAGAACCGGACGTCTACGAACGTCTGATCGGCGCCGTGCTCAATAAAGTCGACGTCGGTCGCCTGCCCAATTACGGCGGCAAACACCTCGCTCAAATGAATCGATATTACAATTCCCTGACCTCGCGCTCGGAGTCGGCCCGCGCGGCGTAAGATCGCCGCTCGCGCGAAGCGCTCACCTCTCGGTGAGCGCCTCCGCCGACGCGAGCGCTTCGCACTCCGATCGTTCCGCCGTCGGTAGCTGGTGACGGGCGACCAGCCAGTCCGGCCGCCCGGTTTCCCCACGCAACCCCGCGAGCAACCCACGCAAAGCAGGAGCGAGCGCGGCGCGGTCATACCGCGCAAGTCTCAGCGCGTGAAGACACGCCATGAAGGCGGTCCACCATAGCCAAGCGCGATGATGAGCCTCGACGAAAAGAAGCCGGTTGCGAAATCCGAGATAGATCGATAGCGGCGAGCCCCCACTTTTCGAAGAGCGGCTGCCGCCTGCGCTGGTGCCGCCCTGGTCGAAGACGACCGAGGCATGCGCATGCCCTATTCCAAAACCGGCGCGGCGCGCTCTGACACCCCAATCCAGATCCTCGAAAAATAGGAAATAGCGTTCATCCAACGGAAAGATAGCGTCTATGCATGGCCGCGTGATGTAGCAGGACGCGCCCGAAGGAGAGTCCAACTGCGCCTCGATCGCATCCGGCTCCGGCTCGACGTGAGTGGAATCGTTCCGCCCCACGGCGAGCACGCTCGCCAAGAGCTTACGCCACCGCAGCCCGCGGCATTGAACGACGTTGCTCTCGCCCATAGCCATCAACCGACTGCCGACGACGCCGAGCCCGCGGTCATGGGCCATTCCCTCGAGCGCCGCCAATGCGCCCGGCTCGACCAGAGTGTCTGGATTGAGAATCCAACATCCGCTCCAAGCGGAAGCCGACATCAACGGCGCGAGCCACGCGTTGATCCCACCCGCATAGCCGTAATTTTCCACCGCCTCGCCGATGAAGACCGAGCGCCCGCTTCGATGCAATTTCAAACCCGCCACCCGAACGAAGCCCTGCCGAAGGGGCGCCGGAATCTCCTCTCCCGCTTCGCAGGGGCCGTCTGCTGTGGTCAAAGCGCAATGAAGCGCATCCCATGCGGCGGCGCCGCCATTCTCGCAAATATGCATGCTCACAACGGACGCGATGTCGAGACGATCGAGAGAGTCGAGACAGGCGGCGACATCGCCGGGTGTCCGATAGCTCACGATAATGACAGGAATATAGGGCCGGACGCCCATCATCAGCTCACTCCATTCTTTACGCGGCACAATGTCCACAAAAAACAATGTCGACGAAAAAACAGCTCTTGCTCGCTCTCACGTCAGTGACGAAAAACAATCGGTTCTCGATGAGGAATATTGACCTCGAGCTGAATTTCAATTCTATTATCGCTGCTGGCCTCGTGTCATCCCATTTTTCACTGCGTCGCTCATGGGCGAAAGTTGATTTTATATGATGGAACGCACCGCGTCGGTGCATCCGGCGTTTGCATAGAGACAGTCGATAAGGAGCCGATCGAAGTCCACGGCGCCACGGCCCGCGCTTAAAAAACACATAATCATTGAAGGAGACGACGACCGCGAGGCCTTCGCTCCTCCTCTCGCTACGGCGTTAAAATTCAGCGCCCCGGCGACTGGTCGATCATTGCAAGATCCGGTGTGGCTGCAGTTTTTCGTAACGAGCCTTCCAAATCGATTCATGAATTTCAGAAGACCTATGACAATGAGGTCGACAATGATCGAAGATTACGAGAAGCAAACGATCGCGGATCGACATTTTCGTCGAAATGTCTATTGCTTCCTCGGATTGCCACTCGACGCGCTACGTCTCGACGAGGTGATCGCACGCGTACGCAACGCCAAACAGACCAATAGTCGATTGGTGCTGCTCACGCCGAACACGAATGACATCGTCCAGAGCCTGTCAAATACGCATTTTCGCAACGCATTTTTGACGAGCGACCTGTCGATCGCCGACGGAATGCCGGTGGTTTGGCTCTCCCGCTTTCTCGGCCTCCCCGTTCGAGAGCGTCTCGCGGGGGCCGACATCTTCGATAGATTGCGGCAAGGTCTCGCCGGACGCATGACCGTGTTTTTCTTCGGAGGAGACGACGGCGTCGCGGATATCGCTCGGCAGAAAATCAATCGCGCCCGCGGCGATCTTCTATGCATCGGGGCAGTCTCCCCCGGTTTCGGCTCGCTGCAGGAACTCAGCGACTCGAGCTATATCGAGCAGATCAATCGCGCCGACCCCGATTTATTGGTCCTCTCGCTCGGAAAGCAAGGCAAGCCCTGGATTCTCGAGAATGCGCGCAAAATCCATAGGGGAGTTGTGTCGCATCTCGGAGCGGTCGTGAATTTTACCGCCGAACGCATCAATCGAGCCCCGAAGCCATTGCAGACATTGGGATTGGAATGGTTGTGGCGCATCTGGCAAGAGCCGGTCCTATTCCATCGCTACTTTCACGACGCGCAAGCGCTATCGCGATTGATCTATGCATGCGTGGTCCCTCTGCGTCTCGAGCAGCTTCGCTACAGCATCGTTCGACCGAAGAATAGAACGCCCGAATTGCGCGTGCTTCATCGCGACGGCTCGATAACCTTGCAACTTCAGGGCGCCTGGACCGCAGACGATCTCGAACCATTGAAAAATGCCCTGACACTCGTATGCGACCGCAAAAGCAACATCGTCTTCGACCTCGGCGCCGTCACCTATCTCGATTCCGCCGCTGTCGGCACGATCGTTTCGGCCTACGGATGGCAATTGCGAAATGAAAGACATTTCACAGTTTCCGCCGCCAGCGCCCCCGCCACGAGAATATTGCGCCTGCATTGCTGCGACTATCTCTTCGATTGAATTTACCCATTTCCGCCGAGCAGATTCCATCCGCCTTCCGGCTGATATCGGATGGATGCGTACGGCCGAGCACGAAAACAGCCGAATGGAGACAGATCCGTGGTCCAAGGCATTGTCAGCGAGCGCAGCGGATTTCGAATTGATGGCGCGCCAACGGAAAGACCTTCACGGAGTCAAGCGATCGAGTCGCTGCGTATCGCGTCGGCATTTGGCATCGTGGCGTTCCATGCGCGCGCGCCACTGCCCGATTTGACCTATGCGGGCCTCGTCATCTTTCTCACTCTCTCGCCGATGATGGATACGCTGTTCAACTGGGAACGAGTCCGATCTGTCAAAAATCTGGCCGACCGGCTGCTGGCGCCGTGGGCTTTCTGGTCGCTCGCATACGCCTTGTTCAATTTCGTGTCTCACAAGCCCCTTCTGCCAACCCCTGAGCCGGTCGGCGGAATACTGATGGGGACCAGCCAGCATCTCTGGTTTCTGCCTTTCGTGTTCGCCGTGTTGTTCGCGCTGAACGCCTTTAAGCAGGTCGTTGGACCAGCCGTCCTTTTCTGGTGCGGCGTGGCGATCAGCGCGGCCATGCTAGCCAGCGTCGATTTCTGGCGGCCGGTCTCTCTGAATTGGGCCTTGCCGCTGCCACAATGGGTGCACGCGGCCCCGGCGGTCTTCATCGGCATCGCGATAGGCTTGGCCGGTAGGGTCGGAAGGTCCGCCGCCTTTGGCGGCCCGATCGTTGCTGCCGGGCTCGCCGTCGCGGCCATGACCAAGTCGCCGGGCCTGAGCGTCACCTACCCCGTGGGCGTCGCCGCGACAGCGATCGTGGTTCTCGCGGGCAGAAAGTGGCTTCCGGCGAATTGGTCGGCGCAGCCCGTGGCGGATTGCATGCTCGGAGTTTATCTCATTCACATTTTGCCATTGTCGATCGTCTCCCGCGTCACGGGAGAGGGAACCTATGTGACAGTAATCGTCACATTCCTGATCAGCCTAGGCGCGGTATGGGCTGCCCGTCGCGTCGCGCCGATGAGCAAGCTCGTCCTCGGATGAAGAAACGAGAATCTATTCGACGTCTTCTTCTCCGCGGGCCAATCCTCTCGAGAGTTGATGGAGTGGACGCCCTCCCGGCGCCGACGCCGCGGCGCCGTGCGGACTCGACCGCGTTTTCCGACTGATGATGCGGCGATGAAGGTTCTCTGTAAGCGCCGTTGCGACCCCGTTGATTTTTCGGGTTCTGGCGGATTTTCGGATGTGAGATTCTTTTGAGGGACAGCCATGTCTCTGGAGGGATCCGAAGATGAACGAGAATGCGACGGTCGAAACGGCTTTTGGCGCAGGATTTGTCAGACGTGTGGATTTTCGTCGTTCACGTTCGGGCAATCGGCTGTGGTCGAAGGAGCTGAAGGGCCGGATCGTGCGAGAGAGTCTCGCGCCTGGAGCGCGCGTCGCCGACGTGGCCCGCAAATATGCGCGCAGCAATTGACGCAATGGCGCCGCCAGGCGCGCACTGGGCGGCTTGCGCTCGTGACCGATGGTTCCGCCGAGTTCGTGGAGATCGCGCTCGAGCAGCCCGCCGCTCGGAGTGAAGGCGATGCGAAGATCGAGATCGTGGTCGGCAAGGTCGTGCTACGGCTGGAACAGGACACCGCCCCGACGCGCATCGCCGACATCGTGACGGCGCTGGAGCGTGGCGCATGATCATTCCGTCACA